>Ga0256406_1000882_pt1 | contig 51378 bp, 44 predicted proteins | sample RumenRJG_03DNA_FD_185986 | JGI IMG/M metagenome (GOLD analysis project Ga0256406, IMG submission 185986) | Bovine rumen microbial communities from Lethbridge, Alberta, Canada - RJG_03 | ecosystem: Host-associated > Mammals > Digestive system > Stomach > Rumen | place: Canada: Alberta | collected...
ATATCAGGTGAGCCGGGTATCGGCAAGTCTACGATCATAATCCAGGCAGCAGCAAATATCGCGGCCGGGAAGGGGGTCGCCTCTGCCAATGCGGCCGGGAAGGGGAACGCCTCTGCCAATGCGGCCGGGGTGAACAGTGGTGCCGGCGGATCAGTTGTTGGTGCCGGCGGTGGCCCCGTCCTCTATGTTACCGGCGAGGAATCGGAAGAGCAGATAAGGATGAGGGCGGACAGAGTGTGCGGTCAGCTCAGCGACCAGCTTTTCATACTGGCTGAGACCAACATGGAAAACATCAGCGCAGTCTGCCAGAGCCTTGAACCCAGGTTCCTCATAATCGACTCGATCCAGACCATGTATTCTGCAGATCTGGAGTCGGCTCCGGGAAGCGTTTCTCAGGTAAGGGCCTGTGGGAGCGAACTCATGAGGATCGGAAAGTCTTTTGACATACCCGTATTCATCGTAGCTCATGTGACCAAAAGTGGTGAGCTTGCAGGACCCAGGATAGTGGAGCACATGGTAGACTGCGTCCTCAGTTTCACAGGGGACCGGGGCCATGAGATGAGGATACTGAGAGCCCAGAAAAACAGATTCGGAACTACCAGCGAGATCGGTGCATTCGAGATGGCCGAGGAGGGCCTTATCGAGATAGAAAACCTTTCGGGAGTCCTGATGGAGGAGATGGATCAGGAAAACGACGGTGCCGTAGCTACGGCAATATACGAAGGGACCCGTCCGCTGATCCTGGAGGTCCAGGCGCTGACGTCCCCGTGTAACGTTGGCTTTGCGAGAAGGACCGCCATCGGTATCGATAACACCAGGCTCAACATGATACTGGCGGTGCTGGAAAAGAAGATGGGGCTCAAGCTGATGGATCAGGACGTCTACGTCAACATCGTCGGCGGCATAAGGCCCGAGGGCACATATACGGATCTGGCCATCGCACTGGCCGTATACAGTTCATACACGGGAAAGCGGTTCGACAGCAGGACACTGGTCCTTGGAGAGATAGGCTTGACCGGAGATCTGAGGGCCGTGCAGAATGCAGAAAAGATCGTAAAAGAGGCAGCTCGCCTGGGCTTCGAAAGGGTGATCCTGCCCGTAAGGAACGCGGATAAAATAAAAGACCGCGTAGATGGTATCGCGGTCCAGGGTCTCCGAAATATCCAGTCAGCGGCCAAGCTGCTTTGAGACCTGAAGGTGGTAACTCAGCTGCTTTGAGACCTGAAGGTGGCGACTCAGCTGCTTTGAGTTGCATTCGCGCTTACGGGTGTCGGCAGTTTCTCCGTCCTGAGCAGGTCCATCTCAAACCAGAAGGTGGAACCTTCTCCGATGGTGCTGTCCACACCGAAGGGGCAGTTGTGGAGGGTGAGGATCTCCTTGACTATGGACAGGCCGAGGCCCGAGCCTTCGGAGGCACGGATCATATTGGAACTGGAGCGATAGTAGCGCTCCCATATGTGGTCCAGATCCTCCTGCGCTATACCGACTCCGTGATCTGTGACGCTGCAGCGTACGCTGCGGCCTTTTTTATTGAGGGAAACTTCAACGACCTTGTCTACTCCCGAGAATTTGATGGCGTTGGTGATCAGGTTCGTAAGCACCTGCTTGATCTTTTCCTCATCGCCAAAGACGAAGTATTCCATGGGAAGGTCAACGTCGAAGTGATACTCGCCGGCTTCCTCCATGATGGTGTAGGTGTGGACTATGGATTCCACTGCCTGCGTGAGGCTGAACTCGCCGGGCTCTATGGTGATCTTTCCCGACTGGAGGCGGGAGACGGTGAGCAGGTCCTCGACGAGACCGTTGAGTCTGTCCGACTCGTCCATGATCACCTGAAGGTGAGCTTCCCGCTTTTCTTTGTCATCGCCTGAGATATCCCGGATCATCTCCGCATATGATTTGATCATGGTAAGGGGCGTCCTCAGGTCGTGAGAAACGTTGGCCACCAGATCCTTGTGGATCATGTCAGATTTTTCCAATCCTATGGAGGCGCTGTTCAGCGTATCCGCCAGTTGATTTATCTCAGTGTAATGTCCGCCTTTGAAGGTGACCCCGTATTCGCCCTGACCCAGGCGCTCGGCCGTGCGGGTGATCATGCGGATAGGTCGTGTGATCCTGGTGGACAGGTAGATGGACAGTATAAAGGCAAGTATCAGAGAGATTATCGTTACGTAGATGAGGATCGTCGTCATGATCCTCTGCGTGGATGCTACGGGGATGAGCGGTGAGAAGATATAGAGGACCTCAGCATCCTCGTAGTTTGCGCCGCTGTTGGCCCTGTTGAGTACTGTGGCGTAAGCCAGCATCTTGTCCGGCATATCTCCAAGGGTGGTATCCAGTTCAGCTTTGCCCGTACCCGATGACTGGATCTCAGCATAGAGGAGCTGGACAGGCTCGCTATAATCCTGCTGACCTCTGCTTCCTGACGAACCGTTGACAAGGATGGGCAGGCCGGCGGAGTAGGAGATGACGTAACAGTCCAGATCGTAGGAACGGGACTTTTCGCCTACGTCCATGAGAAAATCGGAATGCTCGTTTGTCATGTAGGAACGCTGAAGCTCCCTGGCCACGGTCTTGGTCTGACCGCTCTTCATTATGCCATAGAAATTGTTCAAAAAAATGACCTGCAACGCCCATAGCAGTAACATGAGCACTGCGGCGAAGAGGACAAAGTAGACGAAGGTCTTGAAATTGATGCTTTTGAAATCGGGTTTAAGCTTCAAATTTATATCCCACCCCTCGAAGCGTTACTATGAGATCTCTGTACCTGCCCAGATTGTTGCGCAGGTTCTTGATGTGGGTGTCGATGGTCCTGTCGTCTCCAAAGAAGTCGTAGCCCCAGATGTCTGAGAGCAGCTTGTCCCTTGAAAGGGCGATGTTCTTATTCTCCACAAGATAAAAGAGCAGGTCGTATTCCTTCGGGGTAAGCTCGACTTTCTCGCCGTCTATGGTGACGGATCTTGCGGGTATGTTGATCTCCAGGCCGTCGAATTTCATCACCTGCTCGGCAGGTTTATCCTGAGGATTGTGGCGTGACAGGACCGCGTTGATACGGGCCATCAGTTCCTTGGGGCTGAAGGGTTTGACCACATAATCGTCGATGCCCAGTTCGAATCCGAAGAGTTTGTCGTACTCCTCGCTTCTTGCCGACAGCATGATGATCGGGACGTCGCTCGTCTTGCGGATCTCCTTGCAGGCGGAATATCCGTCGAGCCGCGGCATCATTATATCCATGATAACAAGGTCGAAATCGTTGAGTTTGCAAAGGCCAACGGCTGCCATGCCGTCAGCTGCCTCGGTGACTTCGTGTCCGTTGAATTCTGAGTATTCCCTGATGACTTCGCGAATTTTCTGTTCGTCATCAGCAACGAGTATCTTTGCCATGATCCACCTCCGCCATGGTCATAGAATAGCATCCTTTTGTGAAAAGGATGTGTTGCCTTTGTGAGCCGAGAATGTACATCTTTCAATACATGATAGCATATTTTGTGATATAATATCAATTAAGTATGACCAGGAGGAAGTAAGATGTATCGCAAAGGCGACAGGATCCTCTATCCCATGCATGGAGCAGGTGTCATAGAGGCCATCGAAAAACGCGAAATACTGGGAACGATCAAGGAATACTACATCCTCCATATCCCCTGTGGAGACATGGAGGTCATGATCCCTGTGGAAAACTGCGAGGTGATGGGAGTAAGACCCATTTCCTCTGTTGCCGATGCGAAAAAAGCCATGAAGATCCTGAGCGAGAAATCCACTCCCATGACCGGCAACTGGAACAAACGTTACAGGGAGAACATGGAGAAGATCAAAACAGGCAGGATCGATCAGGTGGCTGAGATCGTGCGCAATCTTACCCGGGTCGACCGTGAAAACCGTCTTTCTGCGGGAGAGAAGAAGATGCTCTCCAATGTACGCAGGATCCTGCAGAGCGAGATCATGCTGGTCTTCGATATGGATCAGGATGAGGCAAAAGATAAGATAGAGGAGGCGATATAGAAGAGAAAAAACACAGCAGAGAATACGATACAAGAATGGAGGTGAGTTAGATGCTCAAGAAAATTTTCAGAGCGATCATGACCATCATCGGCCTTGTCGTAGGCTATGGAGTCTACCAACTGGTGTCATACATAGCCCTCCAGCGTGGATTCGATCTCGATAAGAAACTGTCCATCACAGAGAATATTTTTGTCGCAGCGACTATCGCAATTATATTTGGAATTATTTTTTACTATCTGGCGCCTGTACTTACAAGGCGTGGACAGAGGGCTGCAGACAATATCGGGTCAGATCTGAAGAAAGCATCCAACAATGACATACTGTTCACTGTCATCGGGTTGCTTCTTGGACTCATCGTTGCCTTTCTGCTGACGGGACTTTATTCAGGGATCCAGATACCCATACTGAAGGTGATACTCAATATCTTCACCTATCTGCTTTTGGGATTCCTGGGTATAGTCATCGCAACGAGCAGAGGCAAGGAGATCGGCGCAGCGATCCTTTCAAGCAGAGAGATTCTGTCGGTGGGTCGTTCGACCAAAGGCAAGACAGACGTAAGTCCCAAGATCCTGGATACGAGCGTGATCATAGACGGCCGTATACTGGACATAATGAGGACCGGCTTCATAGAAGGTCAGATCGTTATCCCTGAGTTCGTCCTTGTTGAACTCAGACACATCGCGGACTCGTCGGATTCACTCAAGAGGAATCGGGGCAGAAGAGGCCTGGATATCCTCAACAAGATACAGAGCGAATACGGCATCGAGATCTACAACACCAGCGATGAAAAATCCCTTGACGAGATCCCTGAAGTGGACGTCAAGCTTCTCAAACTTGCCCAGATCATGAACGGCAAGGTGGTGACCAACGACTTCAACCTGAACAAGGTGGCTACCATCAAGGGCATACCTGTGCTCAATATCAATGAGCTGGCCAACACCCTGAAGCCGGTAGTGCTTCCGGGTGAGGAGATGATGCTTTCCCTGGTCAAGGAAGGCAAGGAAAAAGATCAGGCGGTCGCCTATCTGGACGACGGCACCATGATAGTGGTCGAGGAGGGACGCAGGTTCATAGGACAGACCATCAAGACAGTGGTGACAAGCGTGCTGCAGACTACCGCGGGCAGGATGATATTCGCAAAGCCTGCGGGTAACAGGCATTGATCCGGTTTTGCCGGCGTTTTCGGAGGAAAACATGTTTGAAGGAAGGAGAGTTGCCGCGATAATCGCGGCGGCGGGCAAAGGCGAAAGACTTGGCTCCGCCCTCCCTAAACAATATCTCAAGATAGGCGGAGAGACCGTTCTCTCAAGATCCATCAGAACCTTCGAGGAGATGGACGCTATCGACTATATTTTCGTGGTGGCGGGAAAGGACTGGCTGCAGTACTGCAGAGATCTCATCGAGGATGGGGGATTCACCAAGGTGGAGGCTGTCGTCGCCGGAGGAGAGACCAGACAGGATTCTGTCTTCAATGCACTCCAGAAGATGAACAGCGTCAAACCCGGGGTGGAGTACGTCCTGATCCACGATGGAGCCAGGCCCTTCATCAGCGAAGAGGTGATATCCAACGTGCTTTCGGAGGCTGCTTCAAGCGGCGCTGCAGTGGCCTGTGTGGCCATGAAGAACAGCGTGAGAAAAGTTTCGGATGATTCCAGTGAGAGCGTGGACAGAGAGGATTATGTCTCGGTCCAGACGCCTCAGGGCTTTCGGAAGTCCATGCTCATCGACGCCTATGACAAGGCTTTTGATGACAGCTTCTACGGGACCGACGATGCATCCATAGTCGAGCACGCCGGCGGGAGCATAGCCGTAGTCGACGGCGATTACCAGAACATCAAGATCACTACGAGAGAGGACCTGCCGATGGAAAACAGAGTAGGCACCGGATTCGATGTACACAGACTGACGGAGGGTAGAGCTCTGATCCTTGGAGGGGTGGATATACCCTGGGAGAAGGGCCTGGATGGCCATTCCGATGCGGATGTGCTTGTCCATGCCGTTATGGATGCCCTTCTGGGCGCAGCCGGTCTGGGGGATATAGGGAAGCTGTTTCCCGACACTGATCCCCGGTATGAGGGCATAAGCTCTCTGTTGCTTTTGCAGGAGGTTTCAGAACACCTCGAGGAAGCCTTCTACAGGGTGGGCAACGTGGACGCCACCATCATGGCTCAAAGTCCCAGGATGGCGCCACATATCGATGAGATGAGAGAGAACATCGCCGGAAGTCTCGGAGTGGACAAAAGCAGGATAAGCATCAAGGCAACGACGACGGAGGGCCTTGGATTCACAGGAAGAGAGGAAGGCATCGCATGTGAAGCGGTGGCCTCGATATACAGATAAGATACAGGTAAGGAGAAACGACTACATGAAACTTTCCAAATCACATCTAAGAACACTCAGGGAAGTCCCCGCAGAGGCGGAGATCCCCAGTCACATACTGCTGCTTCGTGCAGGAATGATCCGCAAGCTGGTTTCCGGCGTCTACGGATTCATGCCCATGGGGTGGCGGTCGGTCAGGAAGATCGAACAGATAGTCCGCGAGGAGATGGACGCATCCGGTGGACAGGAGATACTCATGTCTGCCATACAGCCTGCGGAGCTTTGGGAGGAGTCGGGCAGATGGTATGCCTACGGACCGGAGCTTTGGAGACTGAAGGACAGGAACGACCGTGACTTCTGTCTTGGACCGACCCATGAGGAGATATTCACCGACATAGCCAGAAACGATATTTCATCCTATCGTCAGCTGCCCATGAATCTCTATCAGATACAGACCAAGTACAGAGATGAGGCCAGGCCGCGTTTTGGTCTCATGAGGAGCCGCGAGTTTATAATGAAGGATGCATATTCCTTCGACAGGGACGAGGCGGGACTCGATGAAAGTTACGAGACCATGTACGGGACCTACGATAGGATCTTCACACGCTGCGGGCTGACATTCAGGCCCGTAGAGGCTGACTCTGGCGCCATCGGCGGCAGCAACTCCCACGAGTTTACCGCCCTGTCCGATGTGGGCGAAAGCGAGATCGCCTACTGCGAGAAGTGCGATATGGCAGCGACCAAGGAGAGGGCGCTCTGCACCGACGATAGGGCACCTGAGGAGGAGATGCTTCCCATGGAGGAAGTACATACTCCCGGCACCGAGACCATCGAAGCAGTAGCGGATTATCTGGGTCTTGATAAGAAGCAGACCATGAAGGCCCTGCTATTTGTGACCTACGACGAAGAGGGCAAGGAGAAGGATTACGTCGCCGCCTTCGTAAGAGGTGACAGAGAACTGAACATGACCAAGCTGGTCAATGCTCTTGGGATCCCGGAGCACGCCATCGAATTCGCAGATGAGGAGAAGATGGGAGCAGCCACCGGTTGCGTCGGCGGATTCACCGGACCTGTGGGGCTCCACGACTGCATCATAGTCGCCGACAGCGAGCTGGTGGAGCATAAGAACCTCTGCGCGGGAGCATGCAAGGTGGATCATCATACGAAGAATGTGAACTACGGAAGAGACTACGAGGCCGATATCGTTACCGACATCAAGGTCCTGGGCGAGGGAGATCCCTGCCCGGTATGCGGTGCGCCGGTCAAGTATGCCCGCGGTATCGAGGTCGGTCAGATCTTCAAACTGGGCACCAAGTACAGCGAGTCCATGGGTGCAATCTATAAGGACGAGAACATGGAGTCTCATCCCATAGTAATGGGTTGCTACGGTATCGGAGTCACCCGTACTCTGGCGGCTGTGGTGGAGCAGCACCACGACGACAATGGCATCATCTGGCCTATGTCGGTAGCGCCTTACCACGTGATCATCACCCTGATGAAACCCGAGGATGAAGTCCAGGCCAAGGTGGCCGATCGCATATACACTGAACTTGCCGGAGCCGGAGTGGAGGTCATCCTGGATGACCGCGACGAGAGGCCCGGAGTCAAATTCAAGGATGCAGACCTTCTCGGCATTCCCCTTCGCATCACAGTGGGAAGAGGGGCCGCAGACGGCATGGTGGAATACAAGATGCGTCGCGATGCTGATCGTACGGACAAGACTATCGAGGAAGCTATCGCAGATGCTATCAGGGTGGTCGATGAAGAACGGTAGCTGCCTGAATCTGTTCTGGGAGTTCTTCAAACTGGGGCTCCTGACCATAGGCGGTGGCATGGCAATGATACCGCAAATGCAACGTATCGCCGTTGAAGACAACGGCTGGCTCACCGATGAGGAAGTCATCGACTGCATCGCCGTCAGTCAGTCGCTGCCGGGCATCGTTGCCATCAATATGGGCACCTATATCGGCAGGAAGATGGCCGGTTTCAAGGGAGCTCTTTGTGCGACCATCGGAGTCGCACTTCCTTCTTTCGTGATAATAATCCTGGCAGTTCTTGTGCTGGACAGAATAGATGATAATCCATGGATCGACGGGGCATTCACCGGAGTAAAGGCGGCGGTCTGCGGTCTTCTGATCGTTACGGCCATTAGCCTTGGGAGACAGGTCATAAGGACCCCGGTCCAGTCCATCATGATGGCGGCGGCAATAGCGGCCGTTGCCTTTGGGGGCATAAACGCACTCTGGGTGATCCTCGGAGCAGCAGTGCTCGGGATAGTCTATACCTGCGCAGGCTCCGATAAACTGGGCGGCGAGATCGACAGGGACGACAGGCTGTCCGGCAGAAAGGGGGATGAGTGATATGAAACTCCTCCTTCTCTTCGGGGCATTTTTCAGGATCGGACTCTTCGGTTTCGGTGGCGGCATGGCTATGTTGCCTTTGATCTACCAGAGCGTCCAGGAGTTCGGATTCATGAGTTCGGAACAGTTCTCGGATCTGCTGGCGATCTCTCAGGTGACCCCGGGACCCATAGCGGTCAACGCCGCGACCTATGTGGGCTTTGGCTACGCCGGTGTCGGTGGAGCGGCCATGGCGACCGTAGGAGTCATGATGCCGGCTTTTCTGATCATGCTCATAGTCTCCCGCATGCTGGAGAAATTCAATAACAACAGGATAGTCCAGGGAGCTTTCGCAGGGATCAGGCCGGTGACCATAGGGCTGATCGCAGCGGCGGTGACCTTCGTAAGTGAAGGTGTGCTGGTCCACGGACAGCTCATAAGCGAGAAGGTGTTCGCCGAAGGCCCGGGATACTTCGATCCTGCGGCCATGGGGATAATGGTCGCGACGGTGATCATGATGCTCGCTCTGAAGATGAGACCCGTTCTGGTGATGCTGATCATGGCGGCGGCGGGAGCGATCCTGGGCGGCATGGGACTGATAGGATAGGAGACGGATATGTGGACAGGCGGAGTGCGGGTGATCGTACTCGATGAAAAAGACAGGATGCTTCTGGTGAGACAGCACCATGAAGACAGAGATATATGGATGGTCCCCGGCGGCACTATCGAGGACGGTGAGCACGGCTATGAGGCTGCCGTCCGTGAGATCAGGGAGGAGACCGGGCTGGATATAGAGATAGACCGATTCCTCTGGCATGTGGAGGAGGTCTCTGAGAGGGGACAGCGCTTCGTGAGCATCTACCTTGCGAAGACAGTCGACTCGGCCACTGAGCCGGTCCTTGGGACGGATCCTGAACTCGGAGATGAGCAGGTCCTCAGGGAGGTAAGGTTCATGAGCCGCGGTGAGATAGCTGAGCTGGAGCACTTTTATCCGGAGCCTCTCCGAGGTGAGTTCTGGGAAATGAGGGACGAAGGCCAGCTGGAATACGATGCGTTCAGATTAAGGAATCAGGCCGGGCGTGTCCGGTACTGATGATGTTGTATGGAGGTAAGACAATGAAGTACGTAAGAATCGAAATGGAAAACGGCGATGTGATGAGAGGGGAACTCTATCCCGATATCGCACCCAAGACGGTAGAGAATTTTGTGAAGCTTGTTGAGGACGGCTTCTATGACGGGCTCATCTTTCACAGAGTCATCCCCGGATTCATGATCCAGGGCGGCTGTCCCGACGGCACCGGCATGGGCGGCCCGGGCTGGAGCATCGAGGGCGAATTTACGGCCAACGGATTCCAGAACGATCTGAAGCACGAGAGAGGAGTCCTGTCCATGGCAAGAGCTATGGCTCCAAACTCCGCAGGCTCACAGTTCTTCATCATGGTGGCAGACTCTCCACACCTGGACGGTCAGTATGCCGCCTTCGGAAAGATCATCGAAGGAATGGATGCGGCAGATGCCATCGTGAACCAGCCGAGAAATCCCATGGACAAACCCGACACTCCCCAGGTCATGAAGAAGGTGACCATAGAGGAAGAGTAGGTCGATCTGACCTGACATCCGGCCGCAGGGTATTGACAACCCAATGCTGCAGGTATATCATAGGCACATCTTAATACTAAACCGATGACGGGGAAGTAAAACTGAGGGACGGTCTCCCAGAGAGTCCGGGATGGTGTGATCCGGACAGATGCAGTTTCAGTAAATGGGCCCCGGAGGGCGAGGTGAACGATCGGGCTGCAAAGGCAACGGCCGCAAGGCCTGCAGGCAGGTCTACTAGCCGAGACGCGACGCCGGCGTAACGGGCAAAGAGTGTGATGGCACTCTGCAGAGTGGGCGCAGCGATGCGTCAAACAAGGTGGTACCGCAGGTCAAAGCCTGTCCTTGTATGAGGACAGGCTTTATATATTGCAACCACCTCCTCTATGCGGAAGTGCAGAAAGGAAGGAGAGAACGTTATGACTAAGAACCATGAGATCCCCTACAAGATCTATCTCACTGAGGAAGAGATGCCTAAGCAGTACTATAACGTACGAGCTGACATGAAGAACAAGCCGGCACCGCTTCTGAATCCGGCAACGGGAAAGCCCATGACTGCCGAGGAACTTGAACCGGTCTTCTGCAGGGAACTGGTCAAGCAGGAACTGGACAACGACAACCAGTACATCGATATCCCTGAAGACATCCGCAACTTCTATAGGATGTACAGGCCATCGCCCCTCGTAAGAGCCTACTGCCTGGAGGAGAAGCTGGATACTCCCGCCAATATCTACTACAAATACGAAGGCGGAAACACCAGCGGAAGCCACAAGCTGAACTCGGCCATCGCCCAGGCATACTACGCCAAGGAGCAGGGCCTTGTGGGCGTGACCACAGAGACCGGTGCAGGTCAGTGGGGAACGGCCCTTTCCATGGCATGCTCATACTTCGATCTGAAGTGCGATGTATACATGGTCAAGGTATCCTACGAGCAGAAGCCCTTCAGAAGAGATGTGATGAGGACCTACGGAGCTACGGTGACGCCGTCGCCGTCAGAGACCACACAGGTGGGACGCAAGATCCTGGCCGAGCATCCGGGGACCACGGGAAGCCTTGGCTGCGCCATCTCCGAGGCGGTCGAAGCGGCCGTGACCAGAGAGGGATACAGATACGTTTTGGGAAGTGTCCTGAATCAGGTCCTTCTCCACCAGTCCATCATAGGCGAAGAGACCAAGACTGCGCTGGAAAAATATGACATCAAACCGGATATGATCATCGGCTGCTGCGGTGGCGGATCCAACTTCGGCGGACTGATCTCCCCCTTCATGGGACAGAAGATCCGGGGAGAGCTGGATGCACGGATCATCGGTGTTGAGCCGTCATCATGCCCGAGTCTGACCAGAGGAAAGTATGCCTATGACTTCGCGGACACAGGCAAGGTATGTCCCATGGTCAAGATGTACACCCTCGGAAGCGGATTCATCCCCTCGCCCAACCACGCAGGTGGTCTGAGATATCACGGCATGAGCCCGATAGTATCCCAGCTCTATGACGACGGCCTTATCGATGTATGCTCTGTCGAGCAGACTGATGTCTTTGAGGCAGCCGTTGACTTTGCAAGAGTAGAAGGCATCCTGCCGGCACCCGAAAGCGCACACGCCATCAAGGTTGCCATGGACGAAGCCATGAAGTGCAAGGAGACCGGCGAGGAGAAGAACATCATAGTCGGACTGACGGGCACAGGGTATTTCGACATGTACGCCTATCAGAAGTACATCGATGGCGAGATGAGCGACTACATCCCCACCGACGAGGATCTGGAAGCCGGATTTGCCACCCTGCCCAGGGTAGAGGCATAGCCCGGAGAAATGGACCCGGAAGCACCAAAGTCAACAGTGATCGGTCACATCGACCGGTGACATCTTAAACGATAGGAATCAGGAAGTCCTGCCACGCAAACTACAGGCGTGGCAGGACTTCATTTTGTATCATTGCCTCTATAGTCGCCATGTTCAGATTACCGTCGCGATCGTAGGAAATCAGCAGATTTCGACCCGGGATGATACCAACAGAAAAGTAGGTTCTGAGTTTTCTTAAGTGGCTTTCTGCATAGTCGTAGTTATCCATCATGCCTGCATGCTCCCAGTAGAACTCCTCTCCGTTGGAATCCTCAAAGGTAAAGTCCATGGAGAATTCTCTATTGCCGACAGGGATGACCTGCTCGTATCTGAAAGGGATCCCATATCTGTAAAGCATCTCCACTATAAGGACTTCGGATTTGGAACGAACGTATAATCCTCGGGATGTACTCATCCTTCTACCTTCCGGCTTAAATGTACTCTTTGGGTAATCCCGATTGGCCCATTCAGCATGGCGTGCGATCCTGCATCTTTTTTCTTCATCACCACATAGGCGAAGGGGTAGTTCTCCAGAGTCAAAGAATGCCCCTTCGGGAAGCGATCTGTATGCACTTTGCATCGAAAGAAGGATCTCGCCGGGATCCATGCTTACCATACTTGCGACCGATTGTCGCAGTGCTTGGATGTTTATCTCCAGATTCGAAATAGACCTGGTAAGGAACTCCTTACGCGCAAGTTTCTGGATCATCTCGGGCTTCCGGTTGATGCATTTCCTCACATAGCCCCCGTCAGAATCATCCACATGCATGAACTGTTTATTTCCGTTGCTTTTGCAACAGATAAGATGACCGACTGGCTGCCTTGAGTACTCAACCATGTATGAATCGAGCATTTCCTCCAATTCATTCAAGATCCGAGTGATTTCGTCTCTATAAATGTCCATATTTGCCCTCCTTATTGAATCAAAACTGCTAAAAGCTGATTTCATGCAGGGTTAGTCTGTGCAAACCCTGCATGAAATGAGAATTCGATAAAATCCATTCAAGAATTTCTCATCTGAGCATGGATCTGCAGGCGAAAACTTGAATGAAATGAGCTAAAACCGAGATTCATTCAAGTTTTGGCAGGTATCCGCAGGCCCGAGGAATGAGATAGTTCTTGCTCAGAGGAATACTGTGTGATATTATGACATAACTGGTAATAAATGTAAATACCCTGTCCCTCTTTTACTATGAAAAGAAATCCAATGATGATATACTGATAGGGCATAAATGACGAACGGAGGAAATAGTTTGAGACGCGGTAATATAGACATCAGTTTTATAATAATAGTAGTCATCCTGGCGGGGATGTCTCTGAGGGAAGGGGCTTTCACTGATCCTAAGACCTGGTTCATACAGAAGCTGATCATTATTCCGGGTATATTCGTCGGGCTGACCTTTCATGAGTTTGCTCACGCATTCGTGGCGAACAGGCTGGGAGACCCCACGCCTAAACTCCAGGGCAGGGTGACCCTGAACCCGACGGCACATATCGATCTTATGGGACTTATCTGCCTTTTCTTTGTGGGGTTCGGATGGGGCAGGCCCGTCCAGATCGATCCGTCTCAGTTCCCTTATTCCAAGCGCAGGATAGACGAATTCCTGGTGTCCGTAGCGGGTGTGGCCATGAACTTCCTAATCGCATTTGTCTTCGCATTCGTGGTCAAGGGGATACTGGTCGCAACAGGTGGAGGCTGGATGTACAGCGAATTCGGCCAGTCCATCTACCTGATGCTCTTCTATGTGATATACATCAATCTGGTGCTGATGATATTCAATCTGATACCGATGCCGCCACTGGATGGCTTCAACATCATCGCCCAGATCGGAGGCTTCGGACAGTCGGATATTTACTGGACTATCTACAGATACGGAAGCTGGATCCTGATAGCTCTGATCGTGTTCAACATCACGAGCATGATCATCAGCCCCTGCGTCAGGGTCATCTACAACTTCATCGCAGCCATAGCAGGGCTACCCGGCATGTAACGAAGAGATCCAATCGGCGGCGGATTGACGTGACAAAGAGAACCGTCCCCGCAGTCACATCAACTTGAGCAAATGAAGGAATACCTGAACAACCTGAACGATAAACAGCGTGAAGCGGCCATGTGTACAGAGGGGCCGCTTCTTATACTGGCCGGAGCCGGAAGCGGCAAGACCAGCACCATGACCTGTCGCATCGCCTATCTGATAGACGAAAAGGGAGTCGATCCATATAACATCCTGGCAGTCACCTTTACCAACAAGGCGGCGGGAGAGATGAGAGACAGGGTGGAGCAACTCATAGGTCAGAGCCCGAACATGTGGATCCTGACTTTTCACTCGGCATGTCTGAGGATACTCAGGATGCACGCTGAGGTGCTGGGATACAGCAGGGATTTCGCGGTCTACGATCCCACGGATCAGAAGGCCCTGGTCAGAAGCATCTCTAAGGACCTTCAGATCGACGGCAAGAAGTTCACTCCCGCATATTTCCTGGGAAGGATAAGCAAATGCAAGGAGGAGCGCATCGGTCCTTCGGAATACGAGAGGATATACGGATCAGACTTCAGAGAGCAGATGGTGGCCAAGGTCTACACCGCCTACGAGAGAGAACTGAAGAAAAACAATGCCATGGACTTCGACGATCTGCTCCTCAATGCAGTCAGGCTTTTTGAAGCGGACGAGAAGGTGCTCCTCAAGTATCAGCGACGCTTCAGATACATCATGGTCGATGAGTATCAGGACACCAACCAGATCCAGTACGCATTCATCAGGATGCTCGCCGATGCCCATAACAACATATGCGTGGTAGGAGATGATGACCAGTGCATCTATCAGTGGAGGGGCGCGGACATCAGAAACATACTGGAGTTCGAGAAGGATTTCAGGGATGCCAGGGTTGTCAAGCTGGAACAGAACTACAGATCCACGGGCAACATCCTGGCGGCGGCCCACAGCGTCATAGAAAACAACGCCTCGAGAAAGGCGAAGAAGCTCTGGACCGACGCAGAAGATGGCAACAAGATAACCTGCTGCAGGACCAACGACGAGAAGGAAGAGGCGTCCTACATCGCATCGGAGATCGACAGGATAACAGGCGGTGCCTATGGCGGCACTGAAGGTGCACGCTACAGTGACTTCGCCGTCCTGTATAGAACCAATGCCCAGTCGAGGACCTTCGAGGAAGCTCTCTCAAGAAGGGACATCCCATACAGGGTCCTGGGTTCACTGAGGTACTACGATCGCAAGGAGATCAAGGATCTCATGTGCTACATGCGCCTTGTCCATAACCCTTCAGACGACGTGGCGCTCCTAAGAGTCATCAACGAGCCCAAAAGAGGCATCGGCGGAAAGACCATGGAGAAACTCCAGGCACTCGCCAGAGTGCGTGAGGAGACTCTCTTCGAGACCCTTCGGGACGATGAGGTGATGGCATCTCTCGGTTCAAAGGCAAGGGAGGGCGTGAGAGAATTCGTCGAAATGATAAAGGAGATATCCCAGCAGCGCGAGAATATGAGGATATCGGACATATACGATGCACTCCTGGTAAGGTCGGGATACCTTAAGTCGCTGGAGGACCAGAGGACAATAGAAAGCGAAGCACGCATCGAGAATATAATGGAATTCAAATCCGTGATCACAGGCTACGAGGATGACGAGCCGGATCTGACACTGGCTGAGTTCATGGAGAGGATCGCCCTCCTTGCAGACGTGGATCAGCATGATCCCGATGAGGATGCGGTGGTGCTCATGACACTCCACAGTGCCAAGGGCCTGGAATTCCCATATGTGTTCATGCCGGGAATGGAGGACGGGCTATTTCCGGGATGGAGAGCATACGACAGTCCTGATGGACTGGATGAGGAGAGGAGACTATGCTACGTTGGGATCACCAGAGCCAAAAAAAGGCTCTGGATGACCAGCGCTGAGAGCAGGATGATATACGGCAAGACCGACTACACGAGAGAGTCTCAGTTCCTGAGAGAACTGGATCCGCACCTGGTTGAGGGAGATCCGATCCGACAGAAGAAGAGGGATCTTGCGGACGGACAGTTCAGGGACGGAGTAAGAGAAACAAGACCATATAAACCTTTCGATCAGCTCAAGTATGCCCGTCAGATGACAAGGAGCAACGTGGCTGCTATGGCCGGATCGGCCAACGAGAAGTTCGAAGCAGGAGACATGGTGGAACATCCCAAGTTCGGCAAAGGCGAAGTCCTCGAGACGGACGGCAAGATAGTAAGAGTCAGGTTCCTGGACGGAGAAAAGAAACTGGCCCTGGGCATGGCGCCAATCAGCAAGGTTCAGGACTGAACCCGAAGACCCGGTGGCATAAGATCTCGGGAACCAGAGGAGACATATGGATAAAGAACAAAGGATAAAAGAACTGGTGCAGGTGCTGAACCGCGCATCGGAGGAATACTATCAGCACGACGAGGAGATAATGTCCAACGCCGAGTACGACAGGCTTTATGACGAGCTTGTGGCGCTGGAAGAGGAGACGGGCATCGTCCTTTCTTCATCTCCAACGATCAACGTCGGCTACGAGGTGGTGAGTTCCCTCCCAAAGGAGAGACATCCATCGCCAATGCTTTCCCTGGACAAGACAAAGGACAGGGAGGCTCTGTCTGCATGGCTGAACGATCAGAAGGGCCTTCTGTCCTGGAAACTGGACGGACTGACCATCGTGCTGACCTATGAGGACGGCCGGCTGACCCGTGCGGTCACAAGGGGAGACGGGACCATTGGAGAAGTCATAACGGGAAATGCTAAAGTCTTCGACAACGTGCCTCTGACAATACCATGGAAGGAGCCTATCGTTGTAAGGGGCGAGGCCGTGATCAGCTATCCCGACTTCGAGAAGATAAACGAGACCATAGAGGAGGATGCGGCCAAATACAAGAATCCGAGGAACCTGTGCAGCGGCACGGTGAGACAGCTCAACAGTGAGATCACCGCAAGGCGGCATGTGCGGTTCTTTGCCTTTGCGCTGGCCTCGGGCGGACCAGAAGCAGCCCTCAGGAGCGAGCAGATGAGCTGGCTTACAGGCCAGGGTTTCGAGACCGTGGACTATATAAGCGTGGATGCCGGCACTGTCGCAGATGGAGTGGCAGAGTTCGCAGAGAGGATCGGGGATTTCGAGATACCATCCGACGGGCTGGTATTGATCTACGACGACATCCAGTACGGCAGGTCCCTTGGGACAACGGCCAAATTCCCCAGGGATGCCATCGCATTCAAGTGGGCGGACGAGATGGCGGAGACGAAACTGATCGAGGTCATATGGAATCCTTCCCGGACCGGCCTGATCAATCCCATAGCTGTATTTGAGCCTGTGGATCTCGAGGGGACCACGGTGAGCAGAGCTTCCGTCCATAACCTGAGCATGGTAGAGCAGCTTGGGCTGGCGGTTGGCGACAGGATACTGGTCTACAAGGCAAACATGATAATCCCTCAGATCGAGAGGGATCTGACGGCGGAGGAGATCCCAGGGGGTGCAAAGGCAACGGCAGCCGGCGAAGACAGCGCTGCAACGGCAGCCGGCGAAGAGACAGGAGAGAGGGTGCCCGTCGAAGCACCTGCTTATTGCCCGGTCTGCGGCGGGGCGACCCAGATCCGCGATGAGAGCGGAGTCAGGACGGTCTACTGTCCAAATCCGGACTGTCCTGCCAAGCAGATCAAATCCTTCACCCACTTCGTGGGAAGGGAAGCACTGAACATAGAAGGACTTTCGGAGGCGACACTGGAGAAGTTCGTCGACGAAGGTATGATAAGAAGTCTTGCAGACATCTTCAAACTGGAGAGATGGCGTGATAAGATAACTGTGATGGAAGGCTTCGGCGAAAAGTCATTCGAGAACATCATAGCAGCAACGGAAAAAGCCTCCCATACGACCCCGGCCAGGCTGCTCTATGGACTGGGCATACCGGGGATCGGATCGGCCAACGGCAGGGTCATAGCCAAGGCATGCAGGAACAGCTGGAAAAGGATCCAGGCCCTCACCATGGACGAACTGACGTCCATCGAAGGCATAGGCGATGTCATGGCCGCCGACTACAGGAAGTTCTTCGAGGATGAGAAGAACCGCAGGACTGTAGAGGAGCTTCTTGAGGTGCTGGATCTGGATGAGACCTTCGAAGAGGCGGCCGATCAGAAGCTTGAAGGCAAGACCTTCGTGATTACCGGCAGTCTGAAACATTTCGGCAACAGAGACCAGGCAAAGGAAGAGATAATGGCCCTTGGGGGCAAGGTGGCCGGTTCGGTCAGTGCCAGGACCGACTACCTCGTAAACAACGATATCAACTCCGGTTCCTCCAAGAACAAAAAGGCAAAGGAACTGGGGATACCGATCATAACGGAAGAGGAACTGATCGATATGATCAAATAGGCTCTGACGTGATGTCGATCAGGGACCGAGGACACTGGAGAACAGAGGATGAAACTGCCGACGGGAAAACTGGATAGCGAACTTCTGAAGGAGATCGTCTTCGACAGGATCTCCTATCGGAGCGATCAGGTCAGGGTCAGGCCGGGCATAGGCGAAGACTGTGCCGTGGTCGATTTTGGCGACTTCGATTGCGTCATGTCCACGGATCCCATCAGTTCAGCCGTCGCAGATATAGGCAGGCTCTGCATACATATCACCTGCAACGATGTAGCATCCAACGGGGTGAAGCCCATAGGGATAATGCTGGCGGTGATGCTTCCCGTCGGGACTACCGACGAGGATGTGGAACACATCATGAGCCAGGCTGCTGAGACGGCGGCGGAGCTTCAGGTGGAGATAATAGGTGGACACACGGAGATCACACCGGCGGTCAACCAGCCGGTCATAGTATCGACAGCCATAGGAAAGGCACCTTCGGGAGGATCCCAGAGCGGAAACGACATGGCCCCCGGGGACTATATACTGATGACCAAGTCCTGCGGACTTGAGGGCGCTGCCATCGCGGCAACCGATTTTGAGGATGTGCTCAGAGCAGGCGGTCCGGCAGGTGGTGGCAGGCAGTCCATTGCCTTTGCACCTGAAGAGATCGCAAAGGCAAAGGCTTTCATGGATCAGGTCAGCGTCATGAAAGAGGGCGTTGCTGCCGGAGAGGTAGGGACCCACGGGATGCACGACATCACCGAGGGTGGGATCCTGGGAGCCATCTGGGAAATGTGTCAGATCGCAGGGGTTGGAGCCCGGGTGTGGGAGGATGAGATCCCCATTGAAGCTGAGACCCGTAAGATCTGCGAGTTTTTCGATCTGGACCCTCTGAGACTGATATCCTCCGGATCCATGGTGATCATCGTCTCGGAGGAGAAAAAGGATGAGATGATCTCCGCCATCGAAGATGCCGGTGTCAACGTGAGCCTGATCGGACGGGTGTGCCCCGCTGAGGAAGGGATAGGTCTGGTAAGAAGGCTGACCGACTGTGACGGCGACGGCAAAGGCGTCGAACGTGAAGATATCGATCCACCCAGGATGGACGAGATATATAAGATAGTAGAGAGGAAAGAATGATGGGAACCAATGGACTGATTTTCCTGGCGCTGCTGCCGGGAATACTGATAATCTTCTATGTTTACAGAAAGGACAGAGTCGAGAAAGAACCATGGGGACTGATCTTCAGGCTCATGCTTCTGGGCGCGGCATCCTGTGTGCCGGCGGCTTTTCTCGAGAACCTGATCGACGAGGCTATGCCCGCATATGCGCCGGGGACCATCCAGTATGCTCTCTTCATGGCCTTCTGTTCTGCGGCACTCTGTGAGGAGATATGCAAGTTCGCATTTCTCAGGTTCGGTTCCTGGAGGAACCCCAACTTCGGATACCGTTTCGACGGCATCGTCTACGGAGTCTCGGTGGCGGTAGGTTTCGCCCTTCTCGAGAACGTCATGTACGTCATGATGGGAGGTCTTGAGACGGCTATCATGAGAGGAGTCCTTGCGGTACCTCTCCACTCTTTCTGCGGACTGTTCATGGGTGTGTTCTTCGGCGCGGCCAAGAAGGCCCAGATCGATGGCAGGAGTACGGGCAAGTACTTTGCTCTGGCCATCTTCGTCCCATTCATGATCCACGGCATTTATGACACACTGGCGTTCATGGGAACTTCGACGGCCACTGTGATACTGCTGGCATTCGTCCTGCTCATGTACATCCTTTCCATCAGATGCGTGAAGGATTATTCCAGAGACGATGCCGCTTCCGCATTTTATCCTGCCGGCGAGACTCTCGCAGACGCCGGACAGGCGCCCGGCGAACTGGCCGAAGGCAAGGGTGCCGGCGGCAGTGATCAGGGTGGAGTGCTCAGCGGATTCGGCGGAGGATATGCATACGGAAACCACGGCAACCAGACCAGTGCAGCCCATCCCCATCCGGGTCAGGTACACGATGGCAAGATCATACTCATATGTCCCCACTGCAAGAGGGGGCTCAGGGTGCCTGCCGGCATGGGCAGGATCAGGGTCATGTGTCCCTCCTGCGGAGGCGAATTCGACGAGTTGACCTGAGAGGCAGTTCATAATATAATCACATAGCATGAAATTGCCTTTTGATGGTTCCGCATGCATGGTTTGGGTCCTGCGCAATAGGACGCCGTGAACCTTGTCAGGTCCGGAAGGAAGCAGCAATAAGCGGATAATCTTATGTGCCGCAGATAAGCCTTCTCCTAGACTTGCGGGACTTTCAAAGGGCAATTTTCATAGGAGGAAAGATGTACAAAGCGCTATACAGAGCATACAGACCTGAGACCTTCGACCAGCTTCTGGGCCAGGAACACATAGTGAAGATACTGAAGAACCAGCTGGGCTCCGGCACGGTCAGCCACGCCTATCTGTTCTGCGGTACCAGAGGCACGGGCAAGACCACCACCGCAAGACTTCTGGCCAAGGGCCTGAACTGCACCGGTGAGGGAGAGCACCCATGTGGCCAATGTGCCAACTGTCAGGCCATCAGCGCCGGTACATACATGGATGTCATAGAGATCGACGCCGCATCGAACAGAGGTATCGATGAGATCCGTGAACTTCGCGAAAGCGTCAACTACCCGCCCATGCTGGGCAAGAAGAAGATATATATAATCGACGAGGTCCACATGCTGACTCAGGAGGCTTTTAACGCTCTTCTGAAGACCCTGGAGGAACCTCCCGACTATGTGGTCTTCATCCTGGCCACGACGGAGGCAAACAAGCTTCCGGCCACGATACTTTCGAGGTGCATGCGTCTTGATTTCAGACGGGTGCCCGAGAAGGTGATCGCTTCGGGCATGAAGAAGATCTGTCAGGACATGGACATAGATGTGACGGACAGCGCTCTGAGGATCATCGCAGCCAATGCGGACGGATCGGTGAGAGACGGCCTGTCCATACTGGATCAGTGCATAACCGGTGCCGAAGGCAAGGTGGATGCTGAGGAAGTCCTCGACTATCTGGGGGCATCGGGCGAGGATGTGCTCATAGAGCTTACGGATATGATCCTCAAAGGCAGGACGGCTGAGGCGATCAGCAGGCTGTCTCAGGTGCTGGAGGACGGCAAAGATGTAAGACAGCTGATCCGCGACTGGATACAGCATTACCGGAATCTGCTCATGACCAGATTCATAAGGGATCCGCAGGAGGTGATCAACCTCTCTGTGGAGAATATAGACAGGATACGCCAGCAGGCCCAGATGATGGAGCCTGAGGAGATAACCCGCGGGATAATGGAACTTTCGAAGACCATGAACGATGCCCGCTGGTCGCCGAAGCCCAGGATCCTCCTGGAACTGTGCGTAGTGAATCTGTCGGCGGGAGGTGGGCCAATCAAGGCGCCTGCTCCAAAGGCAACGGTGGCTGAGACCCAGACCGCTGTGATGGAGAAGCCTGCAGCGAAGACGGCTCCCGAGCCGGCGGAAGCGGTCGATGCTCCCGCACCGGAGATCCCGACTGAAGAACCGGCCCCGGTGGAAGCCGATGCTCCGGGTCAGCCCCTGGCGGAGACGGCCGATCAGGATCTGCTGACACTGTGGGATCAGGTCTTTGCAGACGGAGTGGGCAGCAAAGGAAGCATGTATCTGATACGGAGCAATTCCATGCTGACGGCCATGGACGAGGGAAGTTTCACGGTCACCGTCTCGGGAGATGTGAATCGGAAGCATACGGAGAACAACCGGAAACTGATCGAAGACATAATGGAAGCGAGGACGGGTACGCGCCGTTCGATGCTAGTTGAGACAAAGGCACCGGCAGAGGACGAGATATCGGTGGAGGAGGCGGCGGCCTCAGCATCGGAACTCATAGGCATACCGGTGGAGATAGAATAAAGGAGGACGACGATGGGAAGAGGAATGCGCGCCGGCAAGAAGCCCAAGAAGCAGGGCGGCGGCAACATGCAGCAGCAGATGCAGCAGATGCAGGCAATGCAGAGGCAGATGGATGAGATCCAGGCTCAGATAGATGAGATGGAGGCGACGGCCACATCAGGTGGCGGAGCGGTCTCCGTTACCGTCAGTGGCAAGAAGGAACTGAAGGATATCCAGATCCAGCCCGATGTGGTGGATCCTGAGGATGTTGAAATGCTCCAGGACCTTATACTCACTGCCACCAACGAAGCGTTGAGACAGATGGAGGAGATCTCACAGGCTGAGATGAGCAAGTTCACCTCCGGGCTCGGTATACCGGGACTTTAATGGTTGCCTTTGCATGAACTGAGAAATGAAGTACTACGCCAAACCACTGAACAAGCTAATAAGCGAGATGAACAAGCTGCCGGGAATAGGCGGGAAGACCGCCCAGCGGCTTGCCTTTCATATCCTGTCTATGGAGGACGGGGACGCTTTTGCATTGGCTGATGCCATCAGAGAGGCTAAGCAGTCGATGCGATACTGCTCCGTGTGCGGGAATCTGACCGAGGAGGATCCGTGCAGCATATGCGCCGATGAAACCAGAGATCCGTCGGTGATCTGTGTGGTGGAAAGCGCAAGAGACGTGGTTTCCATGGAGAAGATAAGGGAGTACAAGGGGCTCTATCATGTGCTCCACGGTGCCATCTCTCCGATGGACGGCATAGGGCCTGAGGATATCAACCTCAAGAGCCTGATCGCCAGACTTCAGGATGAGAGGGTGAAGGAGCTGATCCTGGCCACGAACCCGACCATCGAGGGCGAAGCCACATCCATGTACATCGCCCGTCTGATCAAGCCCAGCGGCATCAAGGTCACACGGATCGCTCACGGCGTACCCGTAGGCGGAGATCTGGAATACGCCGATGAAGTGACTCTGCTAAAGGCCATGGAAGGAAGAAGGGAACTGTAGAATGTCTGAATTCATGGAAAAACTCGAAGTGATAGGCAGCGATCCTACCGTTATGAAGTGGTCAGGGGCTATCGTGCTGGCCATGCTGGGATTTGCATTCATGAGGGTCAGGCGCCATTCGTTCAAAAGCAGCCTTGCCTTTGGGGGAGGTATCCTGGGGGCTATAGTGATCCTGAGCATCCTAAGAAATCTTTTGTTCTAGCCTATTAATCGCATTGGTGGCGCAAAGTGATAATTGACATAGTTTTTGCCGAGACTTAAAATGAAGTATCGGCAATTATTTTTATTTCAGCAATCATCAATCATCATCATCAGAAGTGTATTAGGAGGGATCAATGGACGGAAACAAAGCGCCGGTAACGGCCAATGAAAATCCGCAAGATCTAAAGAGAGGTATCGCCGAATGGCAGGTGGCATTCATCGGCCTGGGCGGCGTCATTGGATCATGCTACTTCCTGGGAGTCGGCTGGGACATCGAGGTCATGGGACCCGGTGTATTCTGGGCCTTCCTGCTGGTAGGTGTCATAGTCTTCGGACTGATGATATCCTACGCGGAACTGCTGGTAAACCTGCCACGTTCCGGATCGTTTATCGCTTACACCAACGAATTCCTGGGGCCCACGATCTCGACGGGATTCGGATGGGCATTCTGGTTCAACTGGGTATGCTACGTGCCCTCTGAGGCCATTGCCGTATCAGCAGCATTGCAGGCGATCACCGGCATAACCAGCACGGTGGCGTATATAGCATTCGCCGTGGGAACCATGATGGCACTGACTCTGATCAACCTGTTCGCGGTGGACATCTTCGCGAAGATCGAGTCTGGACTGGCTATCACGAAAGTTATCATCATCATTATCTTCATAATCATCGGATTTGGTATTTGGGTCGGTTTCTGGGGAAGCCCAACGGGCGAACTGACTGCCTACAATATCACTGAAGGCTTCAAGGGCGCAAGCATCAACTTCCCTGAAGAGTTCAGCGTATTCGATAACTGGTTCCCGCATGGTATCCTGATCATAACGGTCATGATGGTCGTTGTACTTGTTACCATGCAGGGTACTGAGATCGTAGGTCTCGCTGCGGCGGAATCCAAGAATCCGGAAGTTGCGGTGCCCAAAGCCTGCAGAAGCGTCGTCTATCGTATCGTCGCTCTGTACCTGACACCGATCCTCCTGGTCATCCTGGTATACCCCACAGCACTGGCAGACGACTCGACACCTGTATTCGCTGAAGTAGCCAGAGACTACGGACTACAGCCATTCTTCTACATCTTCTGTGCGGTGGTCATGGTAGCGGCCTTCTCCTGTGGTAACACAGGATTCTATGGAACGGTCCGTGCCATGTACGGTCTGTCCACAGAGGGTCTGGCACCCAAGTTCCTGAGCAAGCTCTCCAAGAACCAGGCACCGCAGAACGCCGTATTCTTCACGATGGCGTTCATGTGGGTCGTCCTGATCACAGGACTTCTTGCAGAGGTCACCGGAGCACTGTCCAGTCTCTATGACTCACTGCTCTGCATGTCCGGCTTTACCGGAACTCTTGCATGGGTAGGTATCATCGCAGCTCAGAAGCGGATGCGTAGCAGACTCAGGAAGAATGGATACGATCCCGAGACCTGCCTTAAGGCCAAGGTGCCCAAGGCAATGTCGTGGATCCCATGGTTCGCTCTGGTCGCCCAGATCATCTGCCTGATCATGCTTGCCTTTGCGACACCCGTTGAAAAGGCATACATCGCGGGCATGGAGGCCAAGGGTCTTGAACCCGACATCGCAGTAGGCGACACCGGCGGCGGTCTGGTGATCTTCATCATCGCAACGTCCGCTATCGTCATTCCCATGATCGTATATCAGATCATGAACAAGGCGGGCAAGGTAGGGAACATCGTAACCCTTCACGGCGACGAGAAGACTTTCGAAGAGGCGTTCCCGCCGATCAACAAGTAATTATCTGCAAAAGCAACGGACAGGGGAGCCATCCGGCTTCCCTGTTTTCTTGAACGAGCATGGAACAACTCAGGATAACATCAGCCAAACCCCTGAACCCCCGGTCTCTTCGACTCGAGTTCAACAACGGATCTGTACGCCTCTTCGACAGCCACAGGCTGAGGGGGCCCAGATACATCCCTCTGATGGAGGAGAGGTATTTTACTGCGCCGGTCATCCGGGACGGAGATCTGGGATGGGAAGGTCTGGATATCACCTGTGGTGCCGAATACGTTTACAGGCGCAGCGTGCCCTACGAGGACAACCCTGACGTAGTGGAGTACGAACGAACCAGAAAGGATATCATAGGGGAGAGAGTGGCTACCATACTGTTTCCCGTGATGGCCGTTGCAGGCTTGATCGGGCTCATCTGGTGGTACATGAACAACTGAGGAGACCCGAAGCAAAACTTTCTTGAATCTACATATATATAGACGTATAATTTACCCAGGCAGACTATTGCAGTCTGCCCGGGTATTTTATCATCATCATCATTTATGTATGGAGGCAAGGTTATGAGTGAGCTGCAACAGGCGGCGGTTCAGACTGGTGCTCACGGGCTGAAGAAGCACGAGATCAAAGTTTCAACCGTTGTATTCATGATTTTCTGCCTGGTCGCAGCAGGATGCTATGGCATTGAGGAGATGATACCGGAGTGCGGTCCGGGTCTCACCATTATAATGCTGTGCGTCCTGCCATTTGTATGGGGACTTCCCTTCGGTCTTGTTGCATCTGAGCTTGGCTCGGTAAGACCGCAGGAAGGTGGTTATTACAAATGGGTCCAGGAAGCTCTGGGTGAATTCTGGGGATTCCAGGCAGGATGGTGGAGAACTATCTCCATCTACATCGATAACACATCCTACGTAATACTGGCAGGTGGATATGCGGCCACCGTGTGGGACATGAACATAGGAGGAGAGTTCGCTCTCAAGTTCTGCATGATAGCCATATTCACTCTGATCAACATCAGAGGCGTCAAGGACGTGGGCTGGGTGAGCACACTGCTTTCCATCCTCGTCATGGTAGCCTTCGGTGTAGTTGCACTTTGCGGTCTGATGAACTGGGGAGGAGATGCGGAGACGGCGTCGACCATATCGTTCCAGATCACACCGGAGCCGGCTGAAGGCATATCCGACTGGTTCTTCTACATTGCCGGAGGTATCTCAATCGGTATGTGGATGTACTCGGGATACGAGTCCATGTCGACCATTGCAGGCGAGGTAGCCAACCCGCAGGTGATCCCCAAAGGGACACTTGTGACCATACCTCTGATCATGGCCGTATATATACTGCCGACGACCTTTGGTCTGGGATCCCTGGGCCAGTGGGACAACTGGGGAACGGAAGCGGGAACCGTTGGCTACGCCGACGTAGTATCCCATTTCTGGGGACCCATCTGGGGCATCGTCTTCGTCATAGTGGCGATCCTGGCTCAGTGCTCTATATACAACACCTACATCGCATCGGGTTCAAGAGGATTCTTTGCCCTGGCTGACGACAATCTGACGCCACCTGTGATGGTAAAGGTGGACAAGAAATATGGAGTACCTTACATCGCAGTACTGTCAGTGGGTATATTCAACCTGCTCTTCTGCATGTTCCCCTTCGGTTTCATTATCGTTCTGGACGTTGCACTGCTGCTGGCATCCTATGTCATGGTCTACATCTCGGCCATGATACTCAGACACAGGATCCCCGAGAAGGACTATGTCTTCCGCATCCCGGGAGGCAATGGCCTGCTCAAGATAATCTGTATCGTGCCCATCTGTGTAGCCATATTCGCATTCTTCGTAAACGGATCCGACTACTATACGGGCGGTATGGTAGGTATACTGACCGGACCTATCCTCTACTTCATCTGGAGAAGGATGTACGGAGGACTCTCCAAGAAGGATCCCGTAGCCTTCCCGAAGAACGAGAAGACCGGACTGGCTATCGGAGATACACGCAGAATATCATTCCTGCTGCTGATCGTGACCATCATGAACATCGCAGCGTTGATCTTCGAACCCTGGTATGAGGGCTGGGGGACAGAGGATGCATGGGAGTCGGGCGACTACTTCGACGGCATACTCGAAGCCGTCAATGTAGATGCCATCGTAGGCACCATCAAGATCATCCTCGTAGTCATGACCATCGTCTGCGCCATCGCATGCGTAGTCATCTACATGCTCTCCAAGAAGGTAGAGCCCTCCAGGGAGGAGTGCCGTGAATCCTTCCGCAAGAGCTCCCAGGCCATATCTGACAAGTTCAACAAGGAACTCAAGGAGATGAACGGCTAGGGCCTCGTCGAGGACAGACACATAAGCTTACTGACATAGAATATCTAAACCCCGAGCAGATTCGCAACATCCGTTGCCCGGACAATGCTCGGGGTTTTGTTATGCCCGGCAGCTTCGTCTCCTGCGATCCAAATGCTGTGACTTCCATATATTGGCAGATATTGCTTACTGGAAATATATGCCAACGATTCTTTCAGTGAAATGGAAGAATATGGGAGTGAATTGACAGAAAATGGAAATATTTTGCAAGAATTGCGGCACTACGACAATTCTCGCAAAAAAATGGCAAAAAAACTGAAAGAATTGCCTTTGCATTAAGAACTGTTTCAAATTCAGAGCACCCATTTGTCTGTATAACTGTAATGTATCGGTCCATCTAGTAGTATTGCGGGGAAAGAAATCACGCATATACAGTGGGGGAACGACATGAAACTGCAGATGACAATAAGAAGGATCACTATCGCCGCAGCCCTCGTGCTTGCAATGGGCATGACGTCGGCTGTTTTTGCTGTGGATGAACCGGGTGAGGTCATCGTTACGGAGCAGACCAATACAGATGAGGTGGCAGCGAACACCCTGGATGAGCCGGACGAGCTTGTGAACGGCTTTATGATGATGCAGGCCCAGGAGGAACTGGGAGAGGATACGCTTGATAATGAAAACCTGAGAAGAAATAAACTCAATAAGAAGAGCAGAAAAATCTATGACAGATTGCACGGCCAGATAGTGGCGATCGCAGAGGGAGATGGATCGAGTACGATCATTGAGGTTCCGATAATAGATGTTATGGAGAAACGGTGGTACACGACAGATGACCTTGGTCTGGACGAACTGGTTACGACAGAGGATGGCGAGACTTATTACATAACCCGGGATGCAGACGCTGCCATGTTCAAAAAGATCGAAGAAGATGTTGGGTACGAAAAGATCCTCCATGCACTTCTTGCAGATACACCCTATCATCTTTACTGGTTCGACAAGACGGATGGTATTGAAATCGAAAGAAACTTCGCCCTTGACGTGGATTACGACGAAGATCTTGATGAGGTCCTGATCTCATTTAGAGATGATACAAAATTAATATGTAAGTTTACAGTTTCCACTGACTATAGAGGAGCGGACGAGTACACGGTAGACAGCGAAAGTATAGGGAGGACGAATCAGGTTGCGCTCAAGGCTACGCGTATTATGACAGATGGAGAAGGCAAATCTGATCAGGAAAGACTGGAATATTACAAGGATGTGATTTGTGAGGATGTCGAATACGATTATGATGCGGCTGAAGAAGATAAAAATGTTCCGTATGGTGATCCATGGCAGCTCATCTATGCCTTCGATGACGACCCTAAAACGAAGATAGTCTGTGAAGGTTATTCCAAGGCATTTAAGTTTCTCTGTGATCTGACTGAGTTCAAAAACTCGAATCTGAAGTGTCAGCTGGTAACGGGCAACATGTATGATGGAATAGGAGCAGGCCCTCACATGTGGAATATCGTCCACATGAACAGCAATAATGACAGCAATTATCTTGTCGACGTCACCAACTGTGATGGAGAAGATGGATACACGAGTGATTATTTTCTGAAGGGAAGTGCCGATGGTACGGCAGAAGGCTATACGGTCGGTGGGCTTGAATATGAATATGACAATAAAACCATCGTAATGTACGACCCTGAAGAGCGTACTCTTGCAGAGACGGACTACGAGGAGGAACTGCCGAAAACCAGGACCTCGATAACAAAGGCAACCGTCGCCGGTATCGCCAACAGGACCTATAATGGGGCGAACCAGCTCCAGCATCCCATAGTGAAACTGGATGGCAAGATCCTCACTGTGAACGAGGATTACGAGATCTCCTACACCAACAACATCAACGTAGGAAAGGCAACGATCACCATCAAAGGAATCAACGCATACGAAGGCGAGATCACCGGGACCTTCACCATCAACCCCAAGGGCACATCCGTCAAGAGCCTGAAGAAGGCGAAGAAGGCCTTTACGGTCAATTGGAACAGGCAGTCGCCTCAGGTGAGTGGGTATCAGATCCAGTACGGCCTCAAGAGCAACTTCAAGGGTGCAAAGACAATAACAGTCAATGGAGCCACAAAGGCCAGCTACAAGGTCAAGAAGCTCAAGAAAAAGAAGAACTACTACGTCCGTGTACGTACATTCACCAAAACAGGTGGTGCGACTTACTGGTCCGGATGGAGCGGGACCAGGAAAGTAAAGACCAAATAGTTTACTTTCTTGCTAATCAGTTTGCTAAGTAATCAAGTACGAATCATGTATTTTCTTTCGTACTTGATTCTTTTTAAGTCATGAGATTATAATAGGTTGAATCGGTATTTTTTAGAAAAAGCTTTATTATTAGGAGGATTAAATGGGCACAATACTATTCCTGATTATTTTCCCGATGATAATTGCCTTTGTTCTATTGGCGGCCAGAACCGACAAGGCGAGAGACATTATCGTCTATGTCGCAACTGCGGTTATAGCGGCGGGCTCTATCGTCTGCGCTATCCAGTTCCTGGCTTCCGAAGGTGAGTTTTTCCCGGCTAGCGGAGAGATAGTGGGATACGTCATGATGGCGGTGGAGATCGGTCTTGCGATCTACATCATCTACATGGGTATCAAGTACAAGAAGTACCTCGCTTCGCTGCTGGCGATCGTCCAGACCCCGCTTATGATCTGGTTCGAGCTGACTCACGGACATGGGATCGAGACACAGTACAATATGTACATCGATAAGCTCTCGGTCATCATGATCCTGATCATTGGCATCATCGGTAGTCTTATCTGCGTATACGCGTTGGGCTACATGAAGGACTTCCAGCATCACCATGAAGGTGAGAAGGACAGAAGACCTTGGTTTTTCTTCGTTATGTTCCTCTTCCTGGGGGCCATGGTAGGACTAGTAACATCTAACAATATGATCTGGATGTACTTTTTCTGGGAGATCACAAGTCTGTCATCCTTCTGGCTCATTGGATACACTAAGACTGGTGAGGCTATCAACAACAGCTTCCGCGCTCTGATCATGAACCTGCTGGGCGGACTCGGATTCGTAGTCGGCATCATCATACTGGGTATGGTCTTCGGCACGGTGGAACTGAACACCATGCTGGTATACGGAAGCATCTACGGTGACCTGGTAGCTATACCTGCGGCATTCTTTGCCTTTGCAGGAATCACCAAGGCGGCACAGATGCCGTTCAACAGCTGGCTCCTCGGAGCGATGGTGGCACCGACGCCTACTTCTGCGTTGCTCCACTCATCGACCATGGTCAAGGCCGGCGTATTCATGATAATCAAGCTGGCTCCCGTTCTCGGGATATCCAACTTCGCAGGACTGATGGTAATGATGGTCGGTGGCATCACCTTCCTCTTTGCATCCTGCGCAGCGATCTCGCAGAACAACGCCAAGAGGGTGCTGGCATATTCGACCATCGCCAACCTTGGACTGATCGTAGCCTGCGGTGGTGTCGGAACAGCCGAAGCCGTGTGGGCGGGCATAATGCTCATCATCTTCCACGCGGTGACCAAGTCTTTGCTCTTCCTGTGCGTAGGTACTGCAGAGCACCACATCGGCAGCAGGATGATCGAGGACATGGACGGACTCTTCGTCAGGATGCCCAAGCTGGCAATGTTCATGATCATCGGTATCGCAGGAATGTTCCTGGCACCTTTCGGAATGCTGATCTCCAAGTGGGCGACCATGACATCCTTCGTGGATTCAGGAAACTTCGTCCTGGTCGGCATTATCTGCTTCGGCAGTGCGGTGACCGCATTCTACTGGCTCAAGTGGATGGGTAAGCTGTCCGCAGTAGTAGCCGGTGAAGAGGATATAGAAGGAAGCGTCCACAAGTCTGAGACCTTCGTTCACATTACTCTGACGGTTATGACCGTAGTCGTCTGTCTCATCTTCCCGCTGATCTCAATGTACGCTCTGGTACCTTACCTTGAGGGCGTCTTCGGTGGACTTGCGACAGGACTGCTGTCATCGAGCAATATGATAATAATGGTGATCATGCTGGCCGTACTCGTGCTGTTGGCAGCCATGTTCTTCGGCAGATCCAAGAAGGATGAGGTACCCATCTACCTGGCCGGCGTCAACAAGGGCGACAACAGAACATACTACGGCTCCATGCAGAAGGAAGTACAGTTCTCCCTGCGTAACTGGCATATGGAGAGCATCTTCGGCGAGCATCGCATGAACGTTATCGGCGATGTGCTTACCGTGGCATGTCTGGTCACAGGAATAGGTGCTGTCGTCAGCACCCTGTTCAGTCTGTTAGGAGGTGCTGCATAATGGTAATCAAAGTGATATCAGTAATAGCATACCTCGTGCTGGCTCCCATCGTCGGATGCCTGCTCGCAGGACTGGACAGAAAAATGTCCGCAAGGATGCAGCGCAGAGTAGGACCTCCGGTGCTGCAGCCCTACTACGATGTACGTAAACTGTTCGAGAAGGAAAAGCAATCCCCGACCAGATATCAGGACTTCTATATCATAGCTTACCTGGTATTCCTGATCGGTGCAGGTGCCATCTTCTTCGCCGGCGGAGATCTGCTGCTGGTGATCTTCACGGAGACCATCGGATCGGCATTCCTCGTCATAGCGGCATACTCCTCCAACTCTCCCTACGCGGAAGTCGGTGCAGAGCGTGAACTGCTTCAGATGATGGCATACGAGCCCATGATGCTTCTTACGGCAGTAGGATTCTACATGCTCCACGGAAGCTTCACGGTCCACGATCTGGTGAGAACCGACAACATGGCATTCCTGCCCATGATCGGACTGTTCATCGGATTCATCTACATCCTGACCATCAAATTCCGCAAGTCACCCTTTGACCTTTCCATGTCGCACCACGCACACCAGGAACTGGTCAGAGGTATCACCACGGAGTTCGTCGGCAGGACCATGGGATGGATCGAGATCTCACACTGGTACGAGAATGTATTCATCCTCGGTTTCATATTCCTGTTCTTCTGTGACGGAAGCGCCATGGGATATATAATCGGTGCCCTGGTATGCATCGCCGCATACTTCCTGGAAGTGTTCATCGACAACAGCTTCGCCAGGATGAAGTGGCAGTTCGCATTCAAGTCGGCATGGATCGCTGCGATCGTTCTGGGCATGGTCAACATTTTCGTACTGCAGTTGGTGTTTTAAGGGGGTGTAGATATGGCATATGTAACAAAATCACCTTGGGTCGTGCACTATGACGGTTCAAGCTGTAACGGATGTGATATCGAAGTCCTCGCCTGCCTGATGCCCATGTACGACGTGGAGAGATTCGGTATCATCAACACGGGTAACCCGAAGCACGCGGACGTGTTCCTCGTCACCGGGTCCGTAAACGAACAGAACAAAGATGTAGTCAAGCAGATCTACGAGCAGATGCCTGAGCCCAAGGTCGTCGTAGCCGTAGGGATCTGTGCCTGCCACGGCGGTGTGTTCAGGGATGCATATAACATCCTTGGCGGAGTCGACACGGTGATCCCCGTCGACTGCTACGTGCCCGGATGTGCGGCAAGACCCGAGGCAATAATCGATGGCGTAGTCAAGGGGCTTGGAATTCTTGAAGCCAAGCGTCAGGCAATGCTGGAGGCTCCGGCTGCAGAAGAGGCTGAAGAAGTCGAAGATGCAAAGGCAACGGACGCCGCGGAAGATACTGCTGAGGATAATAAGGAAGAAGGAGGAGAAGCGTGATGGAAAGTGTACATGTGGAACAGGTATTTGAAAACGTTGAGCTTTCCCAGGTTTTCTCCAGGGTCGCTGACCTGAAGGCGGAAGGATACCGCCTGGGACAGATGTGCGGCGTGGTTATCGATGACGACAACTACCAGCTCATCTATTCCTTCGACAAGGGTCACGAACTGCTCAATCTGAGACTGGACATCCCGACGGATGCGGAGGTGGAGAGCATAACCAAGATCTACTGGCCTGCATTCATATACGAGAATGAGATCCACGATCTCTTCGGAGTCCGGTTCAAACACAGTGAATTGGATTACGGTGGCAGCTTCTTCAAGGTGTCGGAACCGATGCCATGGAAGCCTAAGAAAGAGGAAGGAGGAGAAGCATAATGGGTAAAAGAACTATCATACCTTTTGGACCACAGCATCCGGTCCTTCCTGAACCGATCCATCTTGACCTTGTAATAGAGGATGAAAAGGTCGTCGAGGCCATTCCGTCCATCGGATACATCCACAGAGGTCTGGAGAAGCTGGTTGAGAAAAAGGATTACAACCAGATGGTATACGTCATCGAACGTATATGCGGTATCTGCAGCTTCGGACATGGTTGGGGCGCATGCCTGGCCATAGAAGGTGCGATGAACGTAGAGGTGCCGGAGAGAGCGGAATATCTCAGGACCATACTCCACGAACTGGGCAGGGTGCACAGTCACCTGCTGTGGCTCGGTCTCATGGCCGACGGATTCGGATTCGAGTCCCTCTTCAACCACTGCTGGAGAGTGAGAGAGACCGTCCTGGATCTCTTCGAGAAGAACACGGGTGGCAGAGTCATCTTTTCCATCTGCAAAGTCGGCGGTATGCGTCAGGACATCAGCAATGAGAACCTGAAGGAGATGGTCGACGTTCTGAACGGCATCAAGGATGAGATCAAGAAGCTCACCGACGTATTCCTGGATGACATGTCAGTCAAGAACAGGATGGTGGGAGTTGGCGTCCTTTCCAAGGAAGACGCCGCAGAGCTCTGTGCAGTAGGACCTACGGCTAGAGGATCCGGCGTCGTGCAGGACCTGAGGCTCACTGACACCCACGGTGTATACGACAAGCTGGACTTCGAACCCATCATCGAGGAAGCAGGCGACTGCTACGCTCGCTGCAAGGTAAGGATAAGGGAGGTCTTCCAGTCCATCGAACTGATAGAGAAGGCCGTGTCCATGATCCCCGATGGCCCCGTGGCGGTCAACGTCAAGGGCAACATCGAGGATGGTGCTGACTACATCACAAGGATCGAGCAGCCCAGAGGCGAAGCCTTCTACTACGCCAGAGGCGCCGGCTCCAAGTTCCTCAAGAGGATGCGTGTCAGGACACCGACCAACATGAACATCCCGGCACTCGTTAAAACTCTGCAGGATTGCGATCTGGCAGACGTACCTATCCTGGTGCTGACCATCGATCCCTGCATAAGCTGTACAGAAAGGTAGGTGTACGATGGGAGTATTTTCAATCGGAAAAGTATTGATCGATAGCCTGTTCAGAAAGCCTGCCACACTCATGTATCCGGTCATCCCCAGAGAGTGGGAGGAGATGACCAGAGGTGCAGTAGGTATCGATATCGAAGGATGTGTGCTCTGCGGCATGTGCGAGAGAGCATGTCCGACAAATGCTATCAAGGTAGACCGCAAGGCGGCGACCTGGAGCATCGAGAGAATGAACTGCGTCCAGTGCAGAGGTTGTGTGGACAACTGTCCGCCCAAGTGCCTGATCATGGAGCAGAAGTATACTGAGCCCGGCGTGGAGAAGGTCATCGACACCTTCGACATCCCCAAGAAGGAGAAACCGGCCAAGAAGGATGCTGCCGGCGGAGCGGCCGCTGCAGCACCGGCAGATGGCGACGGCCCGCTGACATGCGACACTGACACCTGCGTATACTGCGGTATCTGTGCCAAGGAATGTCCGACAGACGCCCTGGAGGTATCCAGAAAGCCCGAGAAGGTCTGGAAGGTCGATGAGGACTCCTGCGTCAAGTGCGGAGTATGTATCGACAAGTGCCCCAAGGATTCGCTGTCCTTTGGCGGAGGCCTTAACTGTGACGTGGATTCCTGCGTATTCTGCAGCGCCTGTGCAGAAGCCTGCCCGGTGGACGCCATCGATGTTGGCGATTCAAGCTGGGAGGTGGACAAGGACAATTGCATTGAATGCGGTGCCTGCCTGGATCAGTGCCCTGTGGGCTGCCTGAGCATGGGCGAGGGCGAAGCTGCAGAAGAGGCTGAAGCGCCTGCCGATAAGGAAGAGCCCAAGTCCGCTCCCAAGGCAGAGCAGACAAAGACTCTCAGAGATGCTCTGGAGATGGATGCCGAGACCAGGGAAAAGGTCGAAGGCTACATCGCCCAGGTCAAGGATGCTCTGGTCAATGAGTTCAAGCTGGCTGAGGAAGCAGCCCTTGAAGCCATCGAGGAGGAGAACCTCAAAGGCCAGCTGGCACGTTTCCCCTTCCTGCTGAAGAAGGAGGCAAAGGAAACAGCCGAGCGCATCAAGAAGGACTGAGATCGATAAGATCCATAAAGGAGCCGTTACATGGGTAACGGCTCCTTTTTTCTGCCTACCGCCCTTGAACTCTCCGCTCCTGAATTTGCGAAGCGCTGCGGAGAGCTGCAGCTGAACGCTTGCGCTCTGCCGCTCCCGAATTGCCGAAGTGTTGCGGAGAGCTGCAGCTGAACGCTTGCGCTCTGTCCTCACGCAGCGGTTCTAAGTTCGTTCCGCGCTGCCCTTGAACTCACTAAAAACCGGCGTTGCGGAGGTCAGCTTACGCTCTCCGCATTCACTTCGGCATGCGTAGCCAGCCGTGTGTGTAAAAACGGGGAAAACAGGGGCAGTTTACACACAGGAGCCAGGAGTTTGTGTGTAAAAACGGGGAAAACAGGGGCATTTACATGCAGGAGCCAAGAGTTTGCAGGTAAAAATGAGGAAAACGGGGGCAGTTTACATACAGGAGCCAGGAGCTTGTGTGTAGAAATAGGGAAAACAGGTGCAGTTTACACACAGGAGCCAGGAGTTTGTGTGTAAAAACGGGGAAAACAGGGGCGGTTTACACACAGGGGCCAGGAGTTTGCAGGTAAAATCGGGTAAAACAGGTCTGATTTACATGCAGGGTCCCTGTGTCAAGGACTCAAATGCGGAGCTCTTTAATTGAAAATAAGTCCTTGACGGGTCGGGAGGGGCAATATATAATAATCAAGCGACTTTATGAACAAAAACGGAAAGAAGAGCAGGGACTGCTCTAATTTTGAGTTGAACGGAGGACTGTAAAAATGAGAGTCAAGGTGACTATGGCATGCACCGAATGCAAGCAGAGAAACTACAATACGATCAAGAACAAGAAGAACGATCCTGATCGTATCGAAATGAATAAATACTGCCCATTCTGCAGGAAGCATACCCTTCACAAGGAGACCAAGTAGGAGTATCTCAAATGGCAAAGAAAAACAACAAGGCCCCTAACCTGAACACCCAGCCGGGTGGAGACGTCAGCGGCAACAAGAAACAGAAGCAGAAGAGCACTGTAGCTACTCTGGCTGAGCAGCGTGCCAAGCAGAGCAAGAACAGACCAAAGCAGAAGAGAGAGAAGGGACGCGTCAAGGAGTACTTTAAGGGAGTGCGCCTTGAAATGAAGAAGGTCGTCTGGCCCACCCGTAAGGAGCTGGGTGCATACACCGCAGTGGTACTTGCCACATGCGTTGCCTTTGCATTGATGTTCTGGGGCATAGATTCGGGAGTCCTGGCTGCCATCAAGGCCGTCTGCTTCTAGGGATCTATATAGAGGTTATATAAATGAGTGAAACGGAAGTAAAAGAGACCACGAAACTGGATCTTGAGAATCTGGAGGGACTGCGTGGTGACGGCGAGGCCAAGTGGTACGTCGTACACACCTATTCCGGCCATGAGAACAAGGTCAAGGTGAACATAGAAAAACTCGTTGAGAACCGTGGCATGCAGGATCTTGTCCTGGAGGTCGTGGTCCCCACTGAGGATATAGTGGAAGTCAAGGGCGGACAGAGGAAGATCAAGACCAAAAAGATGTTCCCCGGATACGTCCTCGTCAAGATGATCGTAACCAACGAGTCCTGGTACCTGGTGAGAAACACACAGGGCGTCACAGGCTTCGTAGGCCACGGATCCAATCCGATCCCTCTGACCCTCGAGGAAGTGCGTCGCATGGGTATCGAGAAGATCTACATCGATCTGGACATCAGAGTCGGAGATACGATCAAGGTCATCAACGGCCCCTTCGAGAACTTCATGGGTTCTGTGGAGGAGGTCAACATGGAGAAGCAGACCCTGAGGGCCCGCGTATCCATGTTCGGAAGAGACACCCCGGTAGAACTGGATTTCTCCCAGGTGGACAAGCTGGATTGATCAGCTGATCCCCGGAGAAACCATTCCACATAAAAATCAAGGAAAGGAGGATAATCGATGGCAAAAAAGATCGCAGGCTATATCAAGCTTCAGATCCCTGCAGGTCAGGCCAATCCGGCACCACCGGTAGGACCGGCGCTGGGACAGCACGGAGTCAACATCATGGACTTCTGTAAGCAGTTCAACGCCAAGACTCAGGATCAGCCCGGCATGATCATCCCTGTAGTCATCACCGTGTATGCGGACCACAGTTTCAGCTTCATTACGAAGACACCGCCGGCGGCAGTGCTTCTGAAGAAGGCAGCGGGACTGGACAAAGCATCGGGTGAGCCTGATAAGACCAAGGTCGCAACGCTGACCAGAGCCCAGGCAGAGGAGATCGCCAAGGTCAAGATGCCCGACCTCAATGCTGCAAATATCGATTCCGCGACAGAAATGATCAAGGGAACGGCAAGAAGCATGGGTATCGTAATCGAAGATTGATAGCGAGTGGGAGACTGAGAACTGCGCACTGCCGCAGGGAGTCGCGAGAACCACAGAAAGGACTTAGAAATGCCTAAGAGAGGTAAGAACTACAGAAACTCCGTAGCGGAGTACGACAAGACACAGCAGTACGAGATCAACGAGGCAATGGAGCTTATCACCAAGACTGCCAAAGCCAAGTTTGATGAGACCATCGAAGCACATTTCAGAATGGGTGTCGATGGAAGGCACGCAGATCAGCAGATCAGAGGAGCCATCGTCCTGCCCCACGGTACCGGAAATGAGACCAAGGTCCTGGTATTCGCCAAGGGTCCAAAGGCAACAGAGGCTGAGGAAGCCGGAGCCGATTATGTAGGAGCCGAGGAAATGGCGGAGAAGATCCAGAAGGAAGGCTGGTTCGACTTCGATGCTGTGATCGCAACACCCGACATGATGGGTGTGGTAGGAAGACTCGGTAAGGTGCTGGGCCCCAAGGGACTCATGCCGAACCCCAAGTCAGGTACCGTAACAATGGATGTAGCCAAGGCAGTCCAGGAGACAAAGGCCGGTAAGGTCGAGTACAGACTGGACAAGACCAACATCATCCACACACCGATCGGCAAAGCCTCATTCGGAGCGGAGAAACTCGAAGAGAACTTCAACGCACTGGCACAGGCCATCATCAAGGCCAAGCCGGCTGCAGCAAAGGGTCAGTACATCAAGAGCGCAGTAGTCGCTTCCACGATGGGCCCCGGGATCAAGATCAATCCGCAGAAGATCGGCGCACAGCAGTAGATCGGAAACAAATCAGAAAATTATAACCGAAGACAGCAGGCGGCAAGGCCCAAGGGCCGAACCTTAATCTCCTGCCGAGGTACAATGTAGATAGTAGCCTCGTTTGTCTGACATTCGAGGCTTTTTATTCGGTATTTACAGCGTACCAAAAATCTATGAAAGGAGTAATGCAAGCAGATGAAGCAGGCTTATATCGAAAAGCAGAAGATCATCGATGAGATCAAGGAAAAGTTCGAGAACGCCCAGAGTGCAGTCGTCGTTGACTACATGGGCATCACAGTCGAGCAGGCCGACTCCATGAGAAGCAAACTTCGTGAAGCGGAAGTCGACTATACGGTCTACAAGAACACCCTGGTCAAGAGAGCTATCGCAGGCACAGACTTCGAAGCTCTTGCAGAAGTTCTTGAAGGACCCAGCGCATTTGCATTCAGCAGCGACGCAACAGCTCCGGCAAGAGTACTCAACGAGGCCATCAAGGAATTCAACAAGATGGAGTTCAAGGGTGGATTCGTAGAGGGCGAATACTATGACAAGGATGCACTGAAGCAGGTAGCATCTATCCCGTCAAGAGACGTACTGATCTCCAAGTTCATGGGAAGCATCCAGTCACCTATCGCAAACTTTGCCAGAGTCGTGGCACAGATCGCAGAAACCAGAGGAGACGAACCGGAGGCAGCAGCTGAGGCACCGGCAGAAGCCGAGGCACCAAAAGAAGCTGAGGCTCCAGTAGAAGCTGAAGCAGCCGAGGCGCCGGCAGCCGAAGGGGCACCGGCAGAGGAAGCAGCCGAAGCTCCCGCAGAGGAAGCAGCCGAAGCGCCGGCAGAAGAAGCTCCCGCAGAGGAATAATCGAAACGAACAGTAAGATTTATAGAAAAGGAGAAAAAAATGAACAAGGATCAGATAATTGAAGCCATCAAAGAAATGTCCGTGCTGGAGCTCAACGAGCTGGTCAAGGCATGTGAAGAGGAATTCGGCGTAAGCGCAGCAGCCGGCGTTGCAGTAGTAGCAGCAGACGGTGGTGCAGCAGGCGGCGGTGACGAACAGTCAGAATTCACCGTAGTACTGAAGGAAGCAGGCGCAGAGAAGATCAAGGTCATCAAGGCTGTAAGAGAGATCACCGGCCTGGGACTGAAGGAAGCCAAGGAAATGGTCGACGGAGCACCTTCAAACGTCAAGGAAGGCGTGGAGAAGGCCGAGGCCGAAGCACTCAAGAGCCAGCTGGAAGAAGTCGGCGCAGTCGTCGAACTCAAATAAGCTCAGAGAGCATAAGAACACTAAAGCTGCCACCCCAAATGGGGAGGCAGCTTTTACCCGTTTTATGGGAGGCGTAATGCCATTTATTGACAGGGCTAAAATCGTTGACATCTTGACATAGCAGTGTTATTATATTAAATTGCCCTGCAAATGTAATTTAATAAGATCCTAAGGAGTGATAACTATGCCAAATCCCATCAAATTAGGTAGAAAAGAGCGAATGACCTTTTCCAAAATCAACGAAGTTGCGGATATGCCGAATCTCATCCAGATTCAAACAGATTCGTACAAGTGGTTCAAGGAAGAAGGTCTTCGTGAGGTTTTTGAGGATGTATCTCCGATCAAGGGATATACCGATAACCTCGTACTCGAATTTATAGATTACTCCCTCGACGATCCTCCGAAGTATGGGCAGGAGGAGTGCAAGGAGAGAGACGCTACCTATGCAGCCCCTCTGAAGGTAAAGGTCCGTCTGGTCAAGACCGAGACCGGTGCCGTCACAGAGCAGGAAGTATTCATGGGTGATTTTCCGCTTATGACGGAAAAAGGTACATTTATATATAACGGAGCAGAGAGAGTCGTGGTCACCCAGCTGGTAAGATCCCCGGGACCTTACTATGACAGGGAGATCGACAAGTACGGAAGAACTCTCTACTCGACTCAGGTCATCCCCAACAGAGGTGCATGGCTTGAATATGAGACTGATTCCAACGAAGTGCTCTCCGTCAGAGTAGACAGGACGAGAAAACAGCCTGCTACCATTCTTCTGAGAGCCCTGGGCATCGGAACAAATCAGGAAATCATAGATCTCTTCGGAGACGATCCCCGTCTCATGAAGACCCTGGAAAAGGATCCTACCACCAACTACGAAGAAGGTGTTAAGGAGATATACAAGAAACTGAGACCGGGTGAGCCTCCCACGCTGGAGTCTGCTCAGTCCCTGTTCAGATCCATGTTCTTCGATCCCAAGAGGTACGACCTGGCCAGAGTCGGCAGGTATAAGTACAACAAGAAGCTTGGCCTTTACAACAGACTGTCCGGAGCCGTAGTTGCCGAGGACGTCATCGATCCCAATACGGGAGAGATCCTGGCCGAGAAGGATCAGAAGATCGACAAGGACCTGGCGCGCCAGATCGAGAACTCCGGTATCGCCAGCGTTCTGGTCCACAGTAACTACGACGACAACGATACGACCAAGATCATCGGTAACCGTTTCGTCGACATCGATCAGTACATCGATTTCGATATCAGCGACCTGAGGATCGCGGAGAGAGTATACTATCCCGTTCTCATGGAGATCATCAACGAACACGGTGGGGAGGGCGAAGCTGCTATGCGCGAGGCACTCCACATGCGTAAGTTCGATCTGTCACCGAAACACATCCTGGTCGACGATGTAGTGGCATCACTCAGCTATCTGCTGAACCTGAGCTACGGCATCGGTAATATCGACGATATCGATCATCTGGGCAACAGACGTCTGCGTACCGTCGGCGAACTGCTCCAGAATCAGATCAGGATCGGACTCTCCCGTATGGAAAGAACCATCAAGGAGAGAATGACCACCATAGATATAGCGGAGGTCACACCGGGAAGCCTTATGCACACCCGTCCCGTGACGGCGGCAGTCAAGGAGTTCTTTGGAAGTTCCCAGCTGTCCCAGTTCATGGACCAGACCAACCCGCTGGCAGAACTGACACATAAGAGAAGACTGTCCGCTCTCGGACCCGGAGGACTCTCAAGAGAGAGAGCCGGATTCGAAGTCCGTGACGTACATCACTCACACTACGGCAGGATGTGCCCCATCGAGACCCCTGAAGGTCCTAACATCGGACTTATCGGATCTCTTACCACCTACGGCGTGATCAATGAATATGGATTCATCGAGACCCCCTACAGATTGGTGGACAAGAAGACGGGCATCGTAGGAGAGGAGATCCACTACCTCACCGCTGACGATGAGGAAGACAGGATCGTGGCACAGGCAAACGAACCCCTGGATTCAAAGGGACGCTTCGTCAATATGAAGGTAGCGGCCAGAGGATCCGGCGGAGACATCGATCTGGTACCCAGAGAGAGCGTCGACTACATGGACGTATCTCCCAAGCAGGTAGTATCCGTGGCTACGGCCATGATCCCCTTCCTGGAGAACGACGACGCGAACCGTGCTCTTATGGGATCGAACATGCAGCGTCAGGCGGTACCCCTCATGGTAACTGAAGCACCTATGGTCGGTACGGGTATCGAGTACAAAGCCGCACGCGATTCCGGAGTCGTACAGATCGCCAAGCACAGCGGTACGGTCACCTTCGTCGACGCCAACAGCATCGGCATCACAAGGGATGACGGCGAAGGAGTCGACAACTATCAGCTGCTCAAGTTCAAGCGCTCCAACCAGGGCACATGCATCAACCAGAGACCTATCGTCATCAAGGGCGAGCATGTCGATGAAGGAGAAGTCATCGCAGACGGTCCTTCGACAGCTAACGGCGAAGTGGCACTGGGCAAGAACCTGCTCATCGGTTTCATGACCTGGGAAGGCTACAACTACGAGGACGCTATCGTCCTGAATGAGAAGCTGATCATGGACGACGTTCTTACGTCCATCCATATCGAGAAGTATGAATCGGAAGCCAGAGACACCAAGCTTGGCCCCGAAGAGATAACCAGAGACATCCCCAACGTAGGTGAGGATGCACTGAGAGATCTGGACGAGGAGGGTATCGTCCGCATCGGTGCCGAAGTCAACTCATCGGATATCCTGGTGGGTAAGGTAACTCCCAAGGGTGAGACCGAGCTTACGGCCGAGGAGAGACTCCTCCGTGCCATCTTCGGTGAAAAGGCAAGAGAGGTCAGGGATACATCCCTCAAGGTACCTCACGGTGAGACGGGTATCGTCGTCGACGTCAAAACCTTTTCGAGAGAGAACGGAGACGAGCTTTCCCCCGGTGTCAACAAGCTGGTGAGAGTATATATCGCGACCAAGCGCAAGATAAGCGTCGGCGATAAGATGGCAGGCCGCCACGGAAACAAGGGCGTCATCTCCAGGATCCTTCCTGAGGAAGACATGCCTTTCCTGGAGAACGGTCAGCCCCTGCAGGTCATGCTGAACCCCCTGGGCGTACCTTCCCGAATGAACGTAGGACAGGTACTGGAGGTCCACCTTGGCCTGGCCGCCAAGAGCAAGGACTGGTGCATAGCCACTCCCGTATTCGACGGCGCCACCGAAAAGGACATTATAGAACTGCTTAAGGAAACGGGCTTCGATGAGAGCGGTAAGCTGTGGCTGAGAGACGGCAGGACAGGTGAATACTTCGACAATCCGGTCACCGTCGGCTACATGTACATGCTGAAACTCCATCACCTGGTAGACGACAAGATCCACGCCAGGAGCACGGGTCCGTACTCACTGGTCACTCAGCAGCCTCTGGGCGGAAAAGCTCAGTTTGGCGGACAGCGTTTCGGCGAGATGGAAGTCTGGGCTCTGGAGGCATACGGCGCAGCCTACACACTTCAGGAGATCCTGACCATCAAGTCCGACGACGTCATCGGCAGAGTCAAGACCTATGAGGCCATCGTCAAGGGTGAGAACATCCCCGAACCGGGTATCCCCGAGTCATTCAAGGTCCTGATCAAGGAAATGAAGAGCCTGTGTCTGGACGTAAAGGCAATGTCGGAGGACAACGAGGAGATCGAGATCAAGGACGAGGATGAGACCGAGGCTACCAACATCGAGAGAGCCGTAGAGGTCGAGGCTGACTCCATAGAGGAAGAAGAGCTTGAGACTCCCGAGGAGACTGAAGAAGAGGACGAGTTCGAGGACGACGAGGACAGAGAGCCTGAAGATGCTGAACTGGCATCCGTCGACGAAGAAGAGCACGACCTGGAAGATATTGAGAACTTTTCCGATATCGACGAAGAAGATATCGATAAAGAGGAAGAATAAGAGAAAGGGGTAAGAAAATGCGTGAAGATACCAATTATGAACTGAACAATTTTGACTCCCTGAAGATCGAACTTGCCTCTCCGGAAAAGATTCGAAGCTGGTCATACGGTGAGGTAACCAAGCCGGAGACCATCAACTACAGGACCTTAAGGCCCGAGAGAGACGGTCTCTACTGTGAGAGGATCTTCGGACCCACAAAGGACTGGGAGTGCTACTGCGGTAAGTACAAGAGGATCAGATACAAGGGGATCATCTGCGACAAGTGCGGAGTAGAAGTCACCAAGGCCAAGGTGAGAAGAGAGCGTATGGGTCATATCGAACTGGCAACGCCCGTATCTCACATCTGGTACTTCAAGGGCATCCCTTCCCGCATGGGACTTGTTCTGGACATGTCTCCGAGAACACTGGAGAAGATCCTTTACTTTGCAAACTTCATAGTCATCGATCCGGGCAACTCCGGATACAGCTACATGGAGATCCTGACTGAGAACCAGTACAGGGAAGCCATGGACGATAGAGAGATCAAGTTCAAGGCCGGCATCGGTGCATCAGCCATCAAGGAACTGCTGGAACAGGTAGACCTGGATGAGCTGTCCGCCGATCTCAAGGAGAAACTTGAAAAGGCAACGGGACAGAAGAAGATCAGGATCGTCAGAAGACTGGAGGTCATCGAAGCACTTAGAGTATCAGGCAATCGCCCTGAGTGGATGGTGCTGGATGTAGTACCGGTCATTCCGCCGGATCTCAGACCCATGGTCCAGCTCGATGGTGGCAGATTCGCCACATCAGATCTCAACGACCTTTACAGAAGGGTCATCAACAGAAACAACAGACTCAAGAAGCTCCTGGAACTCAACGCTCCCGATATCATCGTGAGAAACGAGAAGCGTATGCTGCAGGAAGCTGTGGATGCTCTTATCGATAACGGCAGGAGAGGACGTCCGGTAACAGGACCCGGATCAAGACCTTTGAAGTCTCTGTCAGACATGCTCAAAGGCAAGCAGGGCAGGTTCCGTCAGAATCTGCTGGGTAAGCGTGTCGACTACTCGGGACGTTCAGTTATCGTCGTAGGACCTGAACTCAAGTTCTATCAGTGCGGACTTCCCAAGAAGATGGCGCTGGAGCTGTTCAAGCCCTTCATCATGAAACTGCTCGTCGAAAACGGCACAGCTCAGAACATCAAGAGCGCCAAGAAAAAGGTAGAGAAGGTCAGCCCCGAGGTATGGGAAGTCCTTGAAGGAGTCATCAAAGAGCATCCTGTAATGCTCAACCGTGCTCCGACCCTCCACAGACTTGGTATCCAGGCTTTTGAGCCGGTGCTGGTCGAGGGTAAGGCCATCAAGCTCCATCCTCTGGCATGTACCGCATTCAACGCCGACTTCGACGGAGACCAGATGGCTGTCCACGTGCCCTTAAGCGTAGAGGCACAGGCAGAGGCCCGTTTCCTCATGCTATCGGTAAACAACATACTTGCACCCAAGGATGGATCGCCTATCACAACACCGACTCAGGACATGATCCTGGGATCCTACTACCTGACTCATCCGGGACAGGAAGAGGGCGAGAGGACCACTCCCGCAGAGGTAGGCGACGGCAAGATCTTTACGGATCTCTCCGAGATGCTCATGGCCTATGAGACAGGCAAGGTGGGTATCCACGCCAGGGTCAAGGTAAGGATGTATGCAGACGAGGACGACAAGATCGGCAAGCTGGTCGAGTCCACCGTCGGAAGATTCATATTCAACCAGCAGATCCCTCAGGATCTGGGCTATGTAGCAGACAGAGAAGCGGATCCCTATTCGCTGGAAGTCGACTTCCTCTGCGATAAGAAAGCTCTGGGAGACATCATCGACAGATGTTACCGTAAGCACGGCAATACTGAGACCGTCCTCATGCTGGACTACATCAAGGATATGGGATATCACTACTCCACTAAGGCTGCGATCACCATCAGTATCTCTGATATGGAGATCCCCGAAGCCAAGGAGAGAATCATCGCAGAATCCGAGGAGCAGGTCGAGAAATACGATGCAGCATATCGCGCAGGTCTGGTATCGGACAGAGAGCGTTATGAGAGAGTCATCGACATCTGGAACAAGACCACAGCCGACGTTGCCGATGAGCTGATGGATTCGCTGGGATCCCTGAACAACCTGTTCATCATGGCAAACTCCGGCGCTCGAGGCAGTAAGGATCAGATCCGTCAGATCGGCGGCATGAGAGGCCTGATGGCAAACGCTACAGGTAAGACCATCGAGATCCCCATCAAGGCGAACTTCAGAGAGGGACTTTCCGTACTGGAATACTTCCTTTCGTCAAACGGTGCCAGAAAGGGACTTGCAGATACAGCTCTTAGAACGGCAGACTCCGGCTATCTCACAAGACGTCTCGTAGACGTATCCCACAACGTCATCGTAAGAGAGGACGACTGCGGTACATACGAGGGTATCGAGGTAAGCGAATTCAACGCCGAGAAGGAAGTCATCGAGAAGCTCAAGGATCGTATCATCGGCAGGACTGCACTTAACGATATCGTTCATCCGGAGACGGGAGAACTCATCGTCGAACAGGACGAGGAGATCAGCGAAGAGGCTGCTGAGGCCATCGAGGCAGCAGGCATCAAGAGCGTCGCTATCCGTTCCGTCATGACCTGTCAGAGCAAGACCGGCGTCTGCGCCAAGTGCTACGGCAGGAACCTGGCGACGGGTGAAAGCGTCAACATCGGTGAGGCAGTGGGCATCCAGGCCGCACAGTCCATCGGTGAACCGGGTACACAGCTGACCATGCGTACCTTCCATACAGGCGGTGTTGCAGGTTCCGATATTACTCAGGGTCTCCCCAGAGTCGAGGAGCTCTTCGAAGCAAGAAAGCCGAAGGGACTTGCTCAGATCTGTGAGGCGGACGGCACGGTGGTATCCATCGAAGCCATGACGGATAACAAGACGGAGATTGTCATTCGCGGCGACGAAGAAAAGGTTTACGAGATACCTTACGGAGCCAGGATCTGTGTTGAAGAAGGCGATTATGTGACCGCCGGATCCAACATCACGAGCGGTCCGCTGGATCCCAAGGATATCCTGAGACTGAACGGAGTGGACGGTGTATACCAGTACCTGCTCAAGGAAGTCCAGAGAGTATATAAGAACCAGGGTGTAGACATCAACGACAAGCACATCGAAGTAATCGTCGGACAGATGCTTTCCAAGGTCAAGGTGAACGACCCCGGAGATACGGGACTCCTTCCCGGAGGCCAGTACAGCAGATTCGATGTAGACGAGATCAATGAGGCAGTGGAGGCCCAGGGTGGAAAGCCGGCAGAGTACGAGAGGATCCTGCTTGGTATCACCAAGGCTTCGCTGGCCACCAACTCCTTCCTGTCGGCAGCATCATTCCAGGAGACTACAAGAGTCCTGACCGATGCGGCCATCAAGGGTAAGACCGATTATCTCGAAGGTCTCAAGGAGAACGTCATCATCGGTAAGCTCATCCCCGCAGGTACGGGAATGAAGAAGTACAGGAACATCAAGCTGGACTACGGTGTCAACCTGCCTCTCATCGAGGAGTATCTGGAGCAGAAGAGGGCCATCGAAGAGGCCGAAGCTCTGGAGGCCGAAGCTGCTGCAGCAGCTGAGGCGGAAGCCGAGATGCAGGGCGTCGCACCGGAGATGGCTACAGTGGATGACCTGGCAGCAGCAGAGGAGTACGCAAGCGAGGACGCCTTTGCGAAAGAAGTAGAACTGGGAGCCGACGAAGAAGCCAACTAAACGTTGACATTTCAAGGCTTGTAGTGATAAAATGCAAAAGGTTGCGCACAGCGCACCCTTTTGTGCGTTCCGAAAGGAACAAAAATTTTGAAGAAAGGAGACAAAGGATGCCTACAATTAACCAATTAGTACGTCAGGGCAGAACCAGCAGCGAGAAGAAGTCCACGGCGCCGGCACTCAACAAGGGTATGAACTCCCTGAAGAGACAGGCGACAGATGTTAACTCTCCACAGAAACGTGGCGTGTGCACTTCCGTCAAGACCGTTACTCCGAAGAAGCCGAACTCGGCGCTTCGTAAGGTCGCCAGGGTACGTCTGACAAACGGTATCGAGGTAACAGCCTATATCCCGGGAATCGGTCACAACCTCCAGGAGCATAGTGTTGTACTTATCAGAGGCGGCAGGGTCAAGGACCTTCCCGGTGTAAGATACCACATCGTCAGAGGAACACTGGATACTGCAGGTGTTGCAGACAGAAAGCAGGCAAGGTCCAAGTACGGGGCCAAGAAGCCTAAGAAGTAGTAATCGGTAAAATTGAAGTGTCCCTGTTTCAGATAGAGTTGCCTTTGCAACGATGTAACACGGGGCACACGCGGGAGCGCTTGCGGGAGTAAGATCGCCTTTGTAGCGACCTGAAGAAATTCCCGGGAACGTTTTCGAGTACCGACTGTATTCTCACAAGGAGGGAAGAGAAGTGCCAAGAAAAGGAAACATACCAAAGCGTGAAGTACTTCCGGATCCAGTCTACGGCAGCGTGGTCGTCGCTAAGCTGATCAACAGCATCATGCTGGACGGCAAGAAGGGGACCGCGCAGAAAATCGTCTACGGTGCCTTCGACAGAGTCAAGGAGTCCACAGGCGAAGAGCCACTGGAAGTATTCGACAAGGCAATGGCAAACATCATGCCGGTGCTGGAGGTCAAAGCAAGACGTGTCGGTGGTGCCAACTATCAGGTACCGGTCGAAGTCAGAGAAGATCGTAAGCAGACACTGGCCCTCAGATGGATCACCAAGTTCACCAGAGAGCGCGGTGAGAAGACCATGGCCGAGAGACTGGCAAACGAGATCATGGATGCAGCCAACAACACGGGAGCATCTGTGAAGAGAAAAGAAGACACACACAAGATGGCGGAAGCCAACAAGGCATTCGCACACTACAGATGGTAGCTTTCACAGGTTACTGAAGATCAGCAGAAAGGAGGAGAATAATGCCAGGAAGAGCATTTCCGCTGGAAAAGACAAGAAATATCGGCATCATGGCTCACATCGACGCCGGCAAGACAACCACAACGGAAAGAATCCTGTTCTACACCGGTCGTACCCACAAGATGGGTGAGACCCACGAAGGCGGCGCAGTCATGGACTGGATGAGCCAGGAACAGGAACGTGGTATTACCATCACCTCTGCTGCGACTACAGCCCAGTGGAAGGATACCAGGATCAATATCATCGATACACCGGGACACGTGGACTTTACCGTAGAGGTAGAACGTTCACTGCGTGTCCTCGATGGAGCAGTAACAGTACTCTGTGCAAAGGGCGGAGTCGAGCCCCAGTCTGAGACCGTATGGAGACAGGCTGAGAAGTATCGCGTCCCCAGGATGATCTTCGTCAATAAGATGGACATCATGGGTGCCGACTTCTACCGTGTGGTAGATATGGTAAAGGAAAGACTCAAGGCCAATGCAGTGCCCATCCAACTTCCCATAGGTAAGGAAGATACATTCGTTGGTATCGTCGACCTCATCAAGATGGAGGCGGAGATATACAAGGATGAGCTGGGTAAGGAGTACGAGAAGGCTGAGATCCCCGATGAGCTCAAGGACGAGGCCGGCACATGGCGTGAACAGCTGCTTGAAGCGGTATCTGAACTCGATGACGAACTCATGATGAAGTTCCTCGAAGGAGAGGAGATCACAGAGGAAGAGATCAGAAGAGTGATCAGAACTGCTACCATAGACGGCAGACTCGTTCCTGTAACATGCGGGAGCGCCTACAAGAACAAGGGCGTGCAGATGATGTTGGATGCGGTCGTTGACTTTATGCCTTCCCCGGTGGATATTCCGCCTATCACAGGCGTGATCCCCAGGACAGGTAAGGAAGAGGAACGTCCCGCAGATGACAAGGGACCCTTTTCGGCGTTGGCTTTCAAGATCATGGCCGACCCGTATGTGGGTAAGCTTGCATTCTTCAGAGTATACTCCGGAACACTCGCATCCGGTTCCTATGTCTACAATTCGACAAAGGAAAAGAAGGAGCGTATCGGAAGAATACTCCAGATGCATGCAAATAAGCGGGAGGATATCGAAATGGTATACTCCGGCGACATCGCAGCAGCAGTAGGACTTAAAGTAACGACGACAGGAGACACTCTCTGTGACGAGAAGCACGAGATCATCCTGGAGTCAATGGAATTCCCCGATCCGGTCATTGAGATCGCTATCGAGCCCAAGACCAAGGCGGGACAGGAAAAGATGGGCGTGGCCCTTGCCAAACTGGCAGAGGAAGACCCGACATTCAAGACCTATACCAATGAAGATACCGGTCAGACGATCATAGCGGGCATGGGTGAACTTCACCTTGAGATCATTGTCGACAGACTTTTGAGAGAGTTCAAGGTTGAAGCTAACGTAGGTAAGCCCCAGGTATCATACAAGGAGACGATCACCGGCGAGGCGGACGTGGATCACAAGTACGCCAAACAGTCGGGTGGACGCGGCCAGTACGGACACGTCAAGATCAAGCTCTATCCCAGGGAGCCGGGCGAGGGATTCGAATTCGTCAACTCCATCGTTGGCGGAGCTATTCCCAAGGAGTATATACCCAAGATCGAGGAAGGTATCAAGGAGGCTATGGAGACAGGCCCCGTTGCAGGATACCAGGTCGTGGATGTAGGAGTCGAGCTTTACGATGGATCATACCACGAGGTAGACTCATCAGAGATGGCCTTCAAGATCGCGGCATCGATGGCTTTCAGAGAAGCTGCCAAGAAGGCAAATCCGGTCCTGCTGGAACCTATCTTCAAGATCGAAGTAACGGTCCCCGAAGAGTATATGGGAGATGTCATCGGCGACATCAGTTCCAGAAGAGGCAGGATAGAAGGCTCCGACATGAACAACGGCGCTGTTGCAGTAAGAGGTTTCGTACCTCTTTCCGAGATGTTCGGATATGCAACGGATCTTCGTTCAAGGACCCAGGGCAGAGGCGTCTATGTAATGCAGTTCGATCATTTCGAGAAGCTGCCTGACAGCCTGCTGGAATCGATAAACAAATAATTGCAAGTTTAAATTTAGAGGAGAAAGAACAATGGCAAAAGCAAAATTCGAGAGAAATAAGCCGCATATCAACATCGGTACCATCGGCCACGTCGACCACGGTAAGACGACGCTGACGGCAGCGATCACCCTGACCCTGCAGAAGAAGTAC
>Ga0256406_1000883_pt1 | contig 51244 bp, 43 predicted proteins | sample RumenRJG_03DNA_FD_185986 | JGI IMG/M metagenome (GOLD analysis project Ga0256406, IMG submission 185986) | Bovine rumen microbial communities from Lethbridge, Alberta, Canada - RJG_03 | ecosystem: Host-associated > Mammals > Digestive system > Stomach > Rumen | place: Canada: Alberta | collected...
CCAAGGTGTGATTGGTTTTTCGTCGAATCTATTATACCAAGGCATGGGGCTTACGCCTTTTTTATCGGCTAAACTATTGAGTTTTCAAGGTTCGCGGTCATTTCCCGTGTGGGAAGTTTCAGTTAATTATTTTTTAAGGATTGAACAATCGTTCATCTTTTTACACAGAAGCAGCGGATGCCATGGGTCACAGTTTTGTGAAATTGTCCCAAGGCATCCGTTATTTTCATAGCAATTTATGGTTGATCTGGAAAGAAAAGGAGTATAATAAATCCGTGTGCGGAATGGCGAAAAATAAAAAAAATATAAATTCGCCTTCTGCCGGCAAGCCTCGAAGGCTGATAAAAAAGTAGGAACAGAGGCCTCTGCAGGGCAGACGCATAAAATCCTATATAAGGAGGAAAACATTATGTTCTTTCGTGCTAAGCATTTGTCGAGCATCGATGCGGGACATTACAAGAATACCGCTGACTGCGAGACAAAAGTAATGCCGGTCCCGGACGTAGTCAAGATCTCCATGTCCCAGAACATCGGTGCACCCTGTCAGCCTCTCGTCAAGAAGGGCGATACTGTAAAGGTGGGGCAGAAGATCGGTGACACGGATGCGTTCCTGCATGTTCCCGTACATTCCTCTGTATCCGGAACTGTGACAGGGATTGAGACCATGCGCAACGCCATGGGCGGCATGGACACCTTCGTCGTCATTGCACCGGATAAGCTCCAGACAATGGACGAGAGCATCCACAAACCTGAGGTGACGGACCACAAGAGCTTCGTCGCTGCCATCAAGGAGAGCGGCCTGGTAGGTCTTGGCGGTGCATCCTTCCCGGCATGGCTAAAGTATGATCCGAAGAATCTGAGCGAGATCAAGACCATCATCGTCAACGGCGCAGAGTGCGAGCCCTTCATCACATCCGACCACAGAACGATGCTCGAGGATGCCCAGAATGTACTCGACGGCGCACAGGCACTGGTCAAGTATCTCGGTGCAGAGAAGGCTTACATCGCCATCGAGAACAACAAGCAGAATGCCATTGACAACTTCAACAAGATGATCAAAGAGCAGAACATCACGAATGTCGAGACGTTCCCTCTGCAGGCGCGCTACCCCAAGGGAGCAGAGCGTGTGCTCATCTATGAGGTGACAGGTCAGCAGTGCGATGCGGGCGTTCTCCCTGCAGCGCTCGGCGTCATTGTTGCCAATGTAACTTCCACCGCTTTCATCGGCCAGTATCTCAAGGACGGCGTTCCGCTCATTAAGAAGAGAGTGACTGTTGACGGCGATGCCATTAAGAATCCGCAGAACGTTCAGTTCCTTGTCGGCACACTGGTTGCAGATGTGATTGATTTCTGCGGCGGCTACAAGGCTGAGCCGAAGAAGATCCTTCTCGGCGGACCTATGATGGGCCGCGCGATCTTCACGGATGCACAGCCTCTTGTAAAGGCCAACAATGCGATCCTTGCCTTCACGGCTGAGCAGGCGCTCATCCCTGAGGAGACCGCATGCATCAACTGCGGCAGATGCCATCAGGCATGTCCGTTCGATCTGCTTCCCACCAAGTTCGCAGATGCATACGAGAGAAAAGACGTGCAGATGCTGCGCGATCTCAAGGTTATGCAGTGCATGGAGTGCGGCTCCTGCTCCTATGTATGTCCCGCACACCGTCCTCTTGCCTTCATGAACAAGCTCGGCAAGGCTATGGTAAAGGAGGCTGACAAGAATGGCAGAAAGTAGAACATTCAAGACAAACTTACAGGTATCCTCCTCACCGCACCTTGTGACAAGCCTGGATACCAGGAAGACAATGATGTACGTGCTGATCGCACTCATTCCTTCCGCAGTTGCAGCTACCGTATACTTTGGCGCAGGAGCTCTGCTGCGCATCATCCTCGGCGCATTCTTCGCATTCGCCAGTGAGTGGTGCTACAACAAGATCATGAAGAAGCCGGATACGACACACGATCTGTCCTGCCTCGTGACCGGCGTCATCCTCGCCATGAACGTGCCCGCCAACTTCCCTGTATGGATGCTGGCCATCGGCTGCGGCGTCGCCATTGTCATTGTGAAGTGCCTTTACGGCGGCATCGGGCGCAATATTGCAAACCCTGCAATTGTCGGCCGTATCGTACTGCTCCTGTCCTGGACTTCCTACATGACCACATGGCCGCTGACGACATTCCAGAAGACGGCAGATGCTGTTACCGGCGCTACCCCTCTTGGCATGCTGGCAGACAAGGCCTATGATCAGTTCCCGTCCCTGGGCAATATGTTCATCGGCAACATCGGCGGCGCTCTCGGTGAGACCTGCACGATCGCCATCATTCTCGGCGGTCTGTTCCTCATCTGGAAGAAGATCATCAGCCCGATCATCCCCTGCGCGTTCATCGCGACGGTGTTCGTGATCGCTCTTGTTTACTACGCAGTGAACCCGATTGACGGATACAATGCATTCCATATGGCTCTGTTCCACATCCTTGGCGGCGGCGTATTCTTCGGTGCGTTCTTCTGCGCAACAGATTATGTCACAAGTCCTATTATGAGCAGAGGCAAGCTCATCTACGGCATTGGCTGCGGCATTGTCACCATGGTCATCCGTCTGATGTGCTCTTATCCTGAAGGCGTTTCCTTCGCCATCCTGTTCATGAACATCATGACACCTCTGATTGACCGCTATGTAGAGCGTCAGTTCTATGGCATCGCAGCAGCAGAGAAGGCAGCCAAGAAGGCCGCAAAGGAAGCTGCCGCAGCTGGAGCAAAGGAGGCGGCAAAATAATGGAAAAGACGAATAACTTCCATGAATACGTCTATCCTGTCATTATCCTGACAGTGATCGCATTCGTAGCAACGCTTCTTCTGGCGCTGACCAACATGGTTTCTGCCCCTGTCATTGCGGCGAACAGTGCAGCGAGAGCAGATGCCACAAGAAAAGAAGTCCTTGCAGACGGCGACAGCTTCGCTCCTGTGCAGGGACTGACAGACAGTGATCTTGCCAAGAGTTCCGACGGCAAGGCATCCATCGAGTCCACAGATGACGTACAGGCAGCTGCCAACGGCGCCGGTTATGTCATGACCGTACACACCACTTCTTTCGGCGGCGACCTCACCATGATGGTCGGCATCGATAAGAAAGGTGCAGTAACAGGCGTAAAGGTAACTGATCATTCTGATACCCCTGGTGTCGGCACAAAGGATCAGGCAGATGATTATCTCGCACAGTATGTCGGCAAGACTGAGCTGACAAGCCCTCTCAATGTCAAGAAGGAGAAGGACTTCCAGTACATCTCCGGTGCATCTGTTTCCGGTACTGCCATCCACAGAGGCGTCGGCGTTGCTCTCGATGAGTACAAGGCTGTTGCTGGCAAGTAATAAAGGTTACTGATCTGACAGCGGAAAGGAAAATATGGCTGAACAAAAGAAATCCAAACTCAGTATCCTGACAAACGGTTTTATCAAGGAAAACCCTGTTCTGGTACTGGTTATCGGCACATGCCCGACACTGGCGACCTCCACATCCGTGGAGACAGGCTTTGGTATGGGCCTCGCCGCTACGGCGGTTCTGATCTGCTCCAATATTGTTATCAGTGCTCTGCACAAGCTGATTCCGGATAAGGTAAGAATCCCCTGCTTTATCACCGTCATCGCTGCATTCGTTACCATCGTGCAGATGCTGCTGGAGGCATACGTTCCTTCACTTTACAGTGCACTGGGACTGTATCTGCCTCTGATCGTTGTTAACTGCATCATCCTCGGCCGTGCCGAGATGTTTGCATCCAAGAACTCTGTTGTTGACTCCGCTCTCGACGGTGTCGGCATGGGCCTTGGTTTTACACTGACTCTGTGCATCATGGGCTCCATCCGTGAGATCCTTGGCTCCGGCACATGGCTTGCAGGCGACTGGTTCGGTCTTGCTCCGGGATTCAAGGGCATCATTCTTCAGTCCAGATGGATTCCCGGCATGAACATTATGACCATGGTTCCCGGCGGATTCTTCGTATTCGCCTGTGTGATGGCCGCTGTCCATTACTTTACAAGAGACAAGTCCAAGATCCGCAACAGCTTTGGCTGCGACGGCTGCGCTATGCAGGGCGTCTGCACGGATGACGACAAGGCAGCGGAGAAAGGAGCAGCAGCATAATGTCTACTCTGAGTAAAATGGTGATCATCATTATCGGTATGATCACAGTTAACAACTATCCTCTGTCCCAGTTCCTTGGCATCTGCCCGTTCCTCGGCGTGTCCACGGATCTGAACAGTGCAACAGGTATGGGCGTCGCCGTTACCTTCGTCATGACGCTCGCCACAATCGTTACATGGCCTCTGCAGATCTTCGTGCTGGATAAACTCGGCATCGGATATCTCCAGACTGTAGCTTTCATTCTGATCATTGCGGCACTCGTACAGTTCATCGAGATGTTCATGAAGAAGAATATGCCTGCCCTCTACAAGAGCATGGGCATTTATCTTCCCCTCATCACAACGAACTGCGCAGTTCTCGGTGTCTGCATCAGCAACCTGGACAAGGGATACAACTTCTTCGAGTCCGTTGCACAGGCATTCGGCGGCGGACTTGGCTTCTGGTTCGCTCTCTGCATAATGGCAGGTGTCCGCTCCAAACTGGTTGATCAGTCCAGAATCCCGAAGTCCTTCCATGGTGTCCCGATCGTACTGACGACGGCATCCATTCTCTCCCTGGCCTTCCTCGGATTCTCCGGCATGTTCTCATGAGAGGAGGAGAAGAATGAACTTAGTTATCATTGCAGTAGTTTTACTGCTCATCATTGGTCTTGTGGCCGGCATTCTTCTTTCCTTTGCCAGCAAGATTTTTGAGGTCAAGGAAGATCAGCTCTTCATCGATCTTCGTGCACAGCTCCCCGGCGCCAACTGCGGCGGCTGCGGCTTTGCAGGATGCGATGATTACGCACATGCACTGGCAGCCGGCGGCAAGAGCGGAGACACACCCTGCAACAAGTGTGCTGTAGGCGGTCCCGCTGTAGCTGAGAAGCTCGCACAGATTCTTGGCACTTCTGCAGGTGCTGAGGAGAAGATGGTTTCGTTCGTTGCCTGCAACGGCACAAACGAGAACGCGCAGAAGCTCTATGAGTACAAGGGAATCGACAGCTGCAAGGCTGCGAAGACGCTCTTCGGCGGCACAAAGGCCTGCAAGTACGGCTGCATCGGTCTTGGAGACTGCGTAGATGCCTGCCAGTTCGACGCCATCCACATCATCGACGGTGTGGCTGTAGTCGGCAGAGACTACTGCACAGCATGTCAGGCCTGCATCAAGGTCTGCCCGCAGAACCTGATCTCTCTGAAGCCTTACAACGAGATCGTTACCGTGAAGTGCTCCAACAAGGATCTCGGCCGCGCCGCTATGGCAGTCTGCAAGACATCCTGCATCGCCTGCCACATGTGCGAGAGAACCTGCCAGCATGACGCTGTGCATGTCATCGACAATGTTGCCATTATCGATCCCGCAAAGTGCGTCGGCTGTGGCGACTGCGCTGCGAAGTGCCCGAAGCACGCGATCCTCGACCTCAAGGCCAAGGAGCACGCAGAAGCAAAGGGTGCTACGGCTTAATCATTTCCGGACAGTCATCTTTATGTTATGATGGGACCGGCACGGTAATCGTGCCGGTCCTTTTTTCAACTTGCAGATTATCGGGGGGTTATGGAACTCTATTCTTTAAGGTTTTTTACCTTTCTCATCCTGTCTCTGCTGGCATATTATCTGGCGGGATTTATAAGGCCGAAGGCGCAGTGGTGCGTTCTTCTGTGTGCGAGTCTCATCTCTTACCTGATCGTGAATGCGCACAGCATGATTTTTATTCTCTCAACGGCATTGACGGTCTGGGCAGGCGCCATGTGGCTGTCGTCTCTCTCCCGAAGACGTGACCTTGCAGAAAAAAGTGCTGTGGACCGTGCGGGACGAAAGGCAGTGAGAGAGCACTATGCAAGAAAGAGAAGGCTTGTTTTCCTGCTGGTGCTGGCGGTCAATCTCGGAATTCTCTGCTATATCAAGTATTGGAATGTCATTCTGGGGCATCTGCGCATCCACCATGGACTCAGCAGTCTTCTCCTGCCGCTTGGCATCTCTTTCTATACCTTCCAATCCCTTGGTTACCTCATCGACATCTATTATGACAAATACGAGTGTGAGAGGAATCCCTTCCGCTTCCTTCTCTTCGTATCCTACTTCCCGCAGCTGATCCAGGGACCGATCAACAGATTCAACAACATACAAAAAGATTTATTCAGTGCGCATAAGCCGGACACGGAGATGTTCAGGCTGGCCCTCCTCTATATGGGATACGGATATCTGAAGAAATGCGCCATTGCGGACATGATGTCGCCCATGATCGCCGGCATTTTTGACAAACCGGATCCGAATGTACCGGGGGCTGCCGTTCTTTTTGGCATTCTGTCGTATTCGGTGCAGCAGTACTGCGACTTCTCCGGAGGAATCGACATTGTTCTTGGCGTCTCGATGCTCTTTGGCATACGAATGACGCCGAACTTCAGGCAGCCTTATTTTTCTGTGTCTCTGGCTGATTTCTGGCGCAGATGGCACATCACGCTGGGCACATGGATGAGGGATTACGTCTTTTATCCGTTTGCCGTCACCAGGCCCATGCAGAACCTTGGAAAATATGCGAAGAAGCACTTCGGCCGCCATGCCGCAAGAACGCTTCCTGCATGTATTGCCAACCTCCTGGTTTTCTTTCTCGTAGGTCTCTGGCACGGTGCCGAGACGCATTATCTTCTCTGGGGCATTTACAACGGCCTTGTCATCGCAGCCAGTGACCTCTTTAAGCCCGCGTTCCAGAAATTGAACGGACTGCTGCACATCCGCGAAGAGAGCCGCGGAATGTATATTTTCCGCATCATCAGGACCTTTGTTATCGTAAACATCGGATGGTTTTTCGATCGGATCACGGATTTTTCCTACTGCAGAACATGTTTTCTCAACGTCTTCAGGCACTTCGATCTCGCGGGGGCGAAGGACTTCATCTATGCCGTCGGCAACGACGGGTGGGTCTTTGCCTACCGGCTCGCCGCTGCGTGCCTTGTCTTTGTTTTCATCATCAGTGTGCTGAAGGAGCGGAAAATCAAGGTGGAGGAGGGAATTCTCCATCTGGCCCTGCCGCTTCGCTGGCTCCTGTATGTCTGTGTCATCGCGGCAGTTCTGTGGTCATTTACGGTCGTTGGCATTGCGCGGGGATTTATGTATGCGAATTTTTAGTCAGAAACCTTTTCGGAAGAGGCTGATTGCGGGGTTCCTTGTTTTTCTGGTTCTTTTGAACTGTGCGGCAGGTTTTATTATGGAGCCCATGGTCACCGCTTCCGATCTTATGTGGCAGGATTTTCAGCGTCAAAAGGGCCTGGATACGGTGTATGTTGGCTCTTCGTTCTGCAGAAATGCATTCAATCCTTATGTGATTGACAGTGCAGCGGGTACTGAAAGCTTTAATATGGGAACGGATTCCCAGACAATAGATGAGACACTGATCGCTGTTCGGGAAGCATTGCGCACTTATCACGTGAAAACAGTAGTATATGGCGTTGGTTTATATAATTTTGATGCCCTGACCAACAAGAATGTAAACGCAAAAGTGGGTTTTAGAAGAGCACTGGAAAAATCAACGAACTGGTTGGAGGCTCTGCATTCAAAGTTCGAATTTATAACTTCCCAAGATGAATTTTCCGATTCACTTTCGGTAAACTATTTCTTTCCGTGGCTTTTTGATCACATCAGTTTTAATGATCCTGATGCCTATGAGGACAATATCGAATATAAGTTGAGTGGGAAGACGGTCCTGGAGATAGCAGCAGAGAAAGAAAAATTTCGTGAATACAGAGGGAAAGGTTTTCTCTCAAAAGAGACTGTCATTGATTACGACAATATAACTGAGACTGGAATTGATTTGTATGACAATAAGCCGGACCCTGCGACTATGAAGAAAATGAAGCGGCTGTGTGCGCTGTGCAGTCAGTATGGCGCTCAACTCATTGTTGTGGCCACTCCGAAAACCGCAGTAGATATTACCAGTTATGGCAAGGCGTATTGGGAAGAAAGCAGTAAACTGGAAAAGTTTTTCACGGCAAACGGCGCAATTTATTACGATTTTAATATGGCAAAGCCATCATTTTATGCACCTAAGTCTGATGATTATGAAGATTTTGAGCACTTGAATGAGAAAGGAAGTGCAGTCTTCAGTAAAGCATTTGCTGAAATCCTTCAACAGGGAGAAGGGAAGAATGAAGAAGTGTCGGAAGACCTGTTCTGGCACGACTGGGATTCTTATATTGCGTCATTAAAGAGTGAAGGAACTCTGATTTATGGGGGAAAGACGAAAGATGGAAAAGTTATATGCATTTCTTCAAGATAAGGTATTGCGGACTGCCTTGATCACATCGTTTGCTGCCGGGTGTATCAGCAGTGGGATACAGTTCTTCAATACTTATCTTATGGTTGATGGACTGCTCTATGAATTCAAACTTGGCGCTGGAACAATTTCAGAACAGAGATGGTTTCTGGAATTCTTCAGGATCCTGGATAAATATCTGGGAGAAGGTTCTTTCGGACTTTCGCTTTTCAATGGGGCTTTTTCGCTTTTATTTTTAGGACTGGCGTCCTACTTTGTATGTAGGATTTTTGGAATTGTCAGAACAGCAGGTGTTGTTCTGATCAGCACTTTTCTGACTGTTTTTCCTACCGTTAATTTCACGTTTATGTACATTTACTGTGCTGCAGCCTATATGGCGGCGATTACCATGTCTGCGATGGGCGCATTTTTGCTCTGCCGCCATAAAAGGGGGATAAAGACGTGGCTTTTATCCGCGATAGTGTGCATATGCGGGATTGCTGTATATCAGGCTTATATCCCATTTTTCCTCAGCCTGATTTTATTTTATGCCTTTTTCGATACAGCCGGGAGTGAGAAAAGCGTCGGTATGATCGCTAAGGAATGCGGCTATTATCTTTCCTGGGGACTTGGCGTAGTGGCAGGATACTTTGGACTCAGTAATATTATCCTGTTGGTCACGCATACACCTTTAATGAAGTATAAGGGGTTGGGAGAACATATCCCACTTCTGAGCTACAGGTTCAGAGTGCGCTATGCACTGATGGAGTTCTTTGATCCGGGCTATTATAAGGAATACAGTAAAGATTATTTTCTCCTATATGGCGGCATGAAACCTCTCTACATGATTATCGTCGCGATGATGTTTATCCTGATGCTGTACATTATTTTCAGAGTAAAACGCAGCATTATGCAGTACATCTATTTGCTCCTCATTACAGCTATTTCACCGGTCATGATCAATCTGATCTTTGTGATGTCTAACCAGTGGTATCTCTATCCGCTGACGCAGTACGGAGGAGTCATGCCATATGTAATCCTTACTGTGCTGATGGAGAGACTGGTCGGCGCTCCTATCGATGCATCCTCAGATGAGGGTGATCTCTCTCTGGTTGCAGATACGATCAGGCGGCTCACAGAGCATGAAAAGATTACTTCTCTGCAGCGGAGTTTGCAGGTGAGAGTAAGGGAAAGATCTGCTTCCGCTTTGGGAAAAAGAACCAGGATCGTTTATGGCGCCGGATTGACCGCCCTGATTCTGTCTGCTGTTCTTTTTATCCGTTTCAATAACGTGACCAATCTCAAACTTGAACTCATGCAGTCAGAAGCGAAGAGTTATTACACAACTTTGTCAACGAGAATACAGATGACAGATGGGTATAAGGATGATCTTCCAATCGTTTATATCAACGGTTCAAAGAAGGATGATAGGAACTGGAGCAAAATCCCGCAGTTGGACTGGATCCGGAATTTCCCAGCAAACTGGAACGATGTCGTAAATGACAACTCATGGCAGCTCTTCATGAATTACTGGTGCGGATTTGACCCCATAGTTCTGGATGACAAGGAGAGTGCATCCTACGCGCAGAAGCCGGAAGTGCAGAGCATGCCGTGTTACCCTGACGATGGTTCGATAAGGGTGATTGACGGTACAGTGGTCGTGAAATTTGCAGATGAGAAGTGAAAATGTTCACAGAACATTATCAAATCAGTGAAATGACATCAGGTAGGTCGTGCTCAATGAACAGAAAAATTTCAAGCGCGTTATACAGTATCGCAGAAAAAACCATACTGTTTTTATCCGGGCTCATAATAGTTTGGCTTTTTTTGACGGCGGAATTTTCAACTTCAGTCATAACAAATGAAGAAATCGTATATTATTTGAAAGACAGTTTTTTCTGCAGTTTGTGTCCCTCCGTATTTTTTTCTTTGCTCGTTTTTATCCTGAATAGAAGATGTCTGCACGTGCATCATTTTTTCAGTTATCTTCGACAAGATACAAGATATTCGCAAAGAATCAGGAGAGTAATTCTCAGTGTAATTTTTTTTATCGGCACCGTGTTTGTTCTTCTTTGCCAACACACGCCTGCTTCGGATTCAAATGCCTGCATCACAGCTGCACAGGAGATATTGGACCATAACTATGCAGCTCTGTATAAGGGGGGATATGCATATGCGTATCCAAATCAATTGGGGCTCATTTGGCTTCTGACGATTATTGAATCGATAGCCGGAAGATCAAATTATATCGTAATGCAGTTGATTAATGTGACTGCACTCACTTTCTTTTACTGGACATTAGCCAAGATTACTGATCTGTACGCAAGGGATATACTGCCGGGAACTATTGCGCTTGGTGTGTGTGCTATTTTTCTTCCGGGTTACTTTTATACGACGTTTATTTATGGGACTCTGATCGGGCTTTCTTTCGCAACAGGAGGATTCTATTGTTGCATTCTTTTTAATAGGGAAAAAAGATGGTGGCAGGCAGTTCTAATGGTGCTGTTTCTTTCCTGTTCCATAATATGCAAGAGTAATTATTTGATTTTTGTTGTGGGAATCCTGATTTTCCAAATAGTAACTATAACCATCAATCATTCGAAAAGATTGATGGTTACCATTATATTAACGGCTTTCGTTTTAATAGGAACGGACCGGTTTATCAACACAGTCACATATGCAATAACAGGTGTTCATTCCGCAGAGGGGATGTCTAAATGGGCATGGGTAGCAATGGGCCTTCAGGATAGCGGAAGCGGGTATAATCCAGGATGGTTTAACAGATACAACGAAAAAACCTTTCCGGAGAGTGGTTTTAACACAGATATCCAGTCTTCTGCCGCTAAAGCATCAATAAAAAAGAGCTTAGAGCATTTCGCTTCAGACCCGGAATATGCAATAGAATTTTTCAGTAAAAAGAATGCATCTCAATGGAATAACCCGGACTTTGAAGGAGTTTTCATTAATCAGGAGATGCATGATGCAGGTGAACCTTCAAATTTTATTGGGCGTTTGTTCAGTATGAAAGGGTCCTCCATCATTTCACGACTTACAGATATTTTGTTCAAGTTCATGGTTATCGGACTTTTAATGGAACTCGTTTTAGGGAGAAAAGAAAGGAGAAGATACACAGTTTTCCTAGCATTTAAGGTTATCCTCATCGGCGGATTTCTTTTCCACACAGTATGGGAGGCGAAGGCGCAGTACACACTGCCTTATATGATGCTGATGATTCCGGTGAGTGTGTGGGGGTGGGAGATGCTCTTTATGCGTCTTTCCCGGGGCACCGTCGGCGGCGTGCTGAATTCCTGCTCTTCCGGCAGGAGAGAGGGTGAAGCTGCTGAGGCAGAAGTTTATGGGAGCGTCGATACAGATGATAAGAAGAATTTCTCTGAGAAGTCGGAGAGCACATCGAAAGCAGAAAAAATCTACTCTCCAGCAGTGCGCAGAATGCATCTGTCTGCGTGGGGGAAGAGCTGGATCATAGGGCTGGCTGCAGTGATTCTCCTGGTTCAGTCAGGGGTTTTCCCGCCGCTCAATGCGCTGTTCCTGCGGGATACAGATGATACAGCCGATTTCAATACGTATGTACAGCTCGTGACGCCTCTGCACCTGCCGGAAGGAGAGTATGCGCTGCTCGCACCGACTTCGCAGGGCGATATGGAAATTGCCGCGGACAACAATCCGGTCGATGGAACGGAACAGCTCTATATCAGACCGGTTTCCCAGGATGCCGCAGGAGAGGACAACCACATCACATTGGTGCATTCCGCCATGTGGGATCGGCAGTATCTGCGGCTCCACGCAGATGATCTGCTGTTGGAGGTCCCTGAGGGGCACACGGACGACGGGCAGATTGTGCAGTCGGGTGAGCAGAGGCACTCTGCCAGTCAGCAGTGGCAGATCTATCCGTGCGCAGACGGCACCTGCCGCATTATGCTGGCAGGCTCCCAGCAGGCACTTACTTTCCATGAGGACGGTCAGTATCTGGAACTTTCGAGATGGGAGGATGCGCCGGAGCAGCACTGGACCCTGCAGGCTGTGACGCATTGAGAATCCGCAATATGTTCACATTCTTTGCTTGCACTGTGCGTTATAATGATGGCACCGGAAGGACAGAGTGTCTTTGGCCGGTCCATTTGGAAAGAGAGGCAGCAGAGATGTGGCTTAAAAAGATCATCAACGATATCAAATTTTCCATCAACTATGATGCGCAGAAGATGGCGCAGCAGAATGCAGCCAAGTACGGCGACGGTGTGCCGGACTGCTGCCGCATGAACCGCGAGGCCAACGAGAAAGCGCAGAAGTAACAGGGGATTGATCGTGCACATATTGTTGAATAAGAAATCAGGCACTGTGTGCGCCGGCAGCAGGCCTGCCGCGAATAACAGAATACAGTTTTACCGTGTGATGGCAGTGGTGACAGTGGCAGTTCTGATCCTGTCGCTGCTGCCTTTTGTTTATTTGTCTCTATTCGATTATGCCAGCGGCGATGATCTCAACTATGGCTGGAGACTGGCCATCGTGATCCGTCATCATGAAGGGCTCGGCGCATTTCTGAAGGCAATTGGCGCGCAGGTCGCAGCCAGCTACCAGACCTGGCAGGGAACCTGGTCCTCTATTGTATTATTCTGCCTTGAGCCCAGCATCTGGGGAGAGAAGTGGTACACGCTGGTGCCCTACATTGCGCTCTTTTTTGAGCTTGGCGGTTTCTGGCTCTTTCTGCATGAGGTCGTGCGGCGGCAGATGGGTATGCCGCGCGCGGTGACAGTCAGTCTCTATGCGCTGTTCATGCTGCTGCTGATTCAGTACGTGCCGAATATCAAGTACGCGGTCTTCTGGTACAACGGCATGGCGCACTACATGATTCCCCTGGGGGTGGTGCTCGCCTGCATGGCGTGGTCGCTACATTATCTGCGAAGCGCAAAGAAAAGGTATATTGTCGGGATGGCGCTCGGCATGGCATATCTTGGCGGCGCCGGGTATCCTGAGGTTGTTCTGGGCGCTGTGTGGTTTTTCCTGCTGCTGTGCAGTGCGGCATTTTTCCCGGATTTCTTCAGGGGGGAGGATACAGCCGGTTCAGAACAATCATCTGAAACGCCGACGGGCAGGCAGATTCTCCTCGCCCTTGGTTTACCCTTCCTTTTGGAGATGATTGGCTTTGCTGTCAGCGCCATGGCCCCCGGCAATAAGGTGAGGGGCGGCGCCGGCTTTGGCTTCAGCGGCGAGAGAGTGCTGGGCACACTGGCGGCCTCTGCCCTGCAGTGCGTGCGGGAGACGGCGCAGCTATTCCTTCATGTGCGCCCGCTGATCCTCTTTGTTCTGATCGCAGCCGTGATCACGTATGAAGTCTACGATCCGGAGGAATCCCGCATCCGGCCGGAGCACCCGATTCTGCAGTGCGTCGGTGCCTTTCTGATCGCTGCGCTGGTGCGCGCGCCGGAAAACTATGCAGGGGTGGATGTCTCCAGCGGCGTCACCAATTCAGACTATATGATCTCCATGCTGATGCTTTTCCTGTGTGTGCTCTATCTGGCAGCATGGCGGAAGGCACGGTTCTGTGCCGAGGCAGACTTTTGCGAATGGAAAGAGGCACAGCAAAGCGGGAGAAGTGGTGTGCGGCTCAGTGAACAGACCAGGGCAAATGGCGCACAGAAGCGAGAGCCGCGAATTGCGAAGATACGCTTCTGGGCGGTCATATTTTCAATGGTCCTGTGCATTCTGGGCTTCCGGCATCTGGTCGGCGGAACGGCCGATTACATCTGCATGAATTATATTCGTTCCGGCGCGCTCGCTGACTACGAGGCGCAGATGCAGGAGAGGTTCCGTCTGCTGTCGACGGATGAGAAGGATGTTGTCGTGCCGGAGATGAATGACGAGCAGGGACCGTTTATGCACATGGCGCTTCTGGATGACCCAAAGGCCTTCACGAACTGGGCGACGGCGATGTTCTATGAGAAGGACAGCGTGGTCGCGGTGCCGCGGGATGCCTTTGAGAGAAACTGACAATCAGGTAAAAATCTGATACGGGAGCCTTTTCAGCAGGAAGAAGGCGCCGATTCCGACGGCGATGCCGGTTAGAATTCCCGATACAATGAGGACCGGAAAATAAAACAGAAGGCTCCCCGTCGACACCATGAACATGGCAATGAGGAGCTGGCCGAAGTTGTGCGCGACGCCGCCCGCCATGGACACACCAAAGATGGAAAATAAGTTCGTCCTCTTCAGCAGAACCATCACGAGGAAGCTCAGAATGCTCCCTGCGAGGGAATAAAGCATGCCAAAGACGCCCGTGAAAAGAAGTCCTGCCAGAAACACGCGGATCAGGTTGACCATGAGGGCATAGCCGGGTGCCATCCTGTAGAGGATGACGACGATCACGAGGTTGGCGAGGCCGAGCTTCACGCCGGGGACGCCCGGCTGAAACGGGAAGAGAAATTCAATATAAGAGAAGATGAGCGCGAGGGCGGAGAGAAGCGCAACAGTGGTGATCCGCTTCGCGGGGGAGGATGGATCTTCTTTGTGTGTATTGGATAATTGTGGTTGGGTGTTTGTCATATTGTAAGGTTTGGCTGCTGTTTTTAGTCTGAACGCCTGTATCCCGTGAACCGAAGGTTCCCGGGATAGGGTGCTCAACAGATACCAGAATTGTTAAAACTACGCTTCTTACCGCACGACCGCATCGATATCGCTGTCGTCCTCTGCCTTGAAGATCTGCACGGCGAGCCGGTGCGGCAGGCAGATGATTGACTGTCCGTTCTTTGAGATGGTGCCCGTGTCGACGCAGACCTGGTTCTTACAGTTGGCCTCGGTCATGGTCACCGTATCATTTTGGATCTGCACGGTGTTGGACCATGTCGTGCCGTCCTTCTGCGGCTGCGTGACTGTGATCGTCTTATCCCTGTGCAGGTCATATGTTCCATAGATTTTGCCGTCCACAGTGATCTGGACGTAATCACTTCCTGTTCTGCTCTTTGCCGCGGGAAGAAGCCAGATCGCGCCTGCGGTCAGAAGGAGAAGGAGGAGCAGAGCAATGTCTGCCTTCCGGATATATTGCTTCATTGTTTTCATGAATCAGCCAAAGATGATCAGAAATCATCAGTCCATTAACCATCAGGAAAAGTCAGTAAAGGTCAGATATATGTTATCTAAGCTTAAAAATCAGCAGAGTCCTGTCTTTCACACGAAGAAGAATTCAACCAAAAGCGATGCTTTATGCCGGAGAAAATGTATTCCCGGGCGCATATGTTTTCAGAACAAAGAGAGATGCTCTTCGCATTCAAAACGCAGCCGCTTTCTCCGCAGAGCGCTTCTTCTGCCGCTTGTCATAACGGGTATTATAGCACAGACCGGCTGCGGAAACCTTTTGGCAAAGACGCCGGATCCGGTGACGAGACAGAACTATTACTTTGATACGATTTGCAGCATCACGATCTACGACATGAAGGATTTTTCACAGGACAACGCCAACAAGGCGCTGGACAGTGCCTTTGACCTCTGCAAGACCTATGAAAATATGCTCTCCAAGACAGTCGACGGCTCCGATATCTGGAACATCAACCATGCGAAGGGCAAGCCTGTCGAGGTCAATGCAGAGACGGCAGGGCTCATCAGCAAGGGCATTGATTACGGGAAAATGACGGACGGCAAGTTCGATATCATGATCGGAAAGGCTGAAGACCTCTATGATTTTCACTCGGACAACCCAAAGGTGCCGTCAGCGGATGCGATCAAGGAGGCCATTTCCCATGTGGATTACCGCAATATTAAAGTTGACGGCAATACGGTGACCATCAGTGACCCGGAAGGGGAGATTGACCTCGGCGGCATCGCGAAGGGATATATTGCGGACCGGCTGGCCGAGAATCTCGAGAAGAGCGATGTGACGAGCGCCATCATCAGCCTCGGCGGCAACATCGAGTGCGTCGGCGGCAAGCCCTCCGGGAAGACGCAGACGGACTTCACAATCGGCATCGAGACACCGTATTCCAACGACACAAAGATTGTGGGCACGAGTCCCCTGAAGGACGGCACGATGGTGACGTCCGGCGTGTATGAGCGGTATTTCGTAGGTCCGGACGGGAAGGAGTATCACCACATTCTGGATTCATCGACCGGGTATCCCGCGAACACGGATGTGCTGGGTGTGACGATCAAGGCGGCAAAGGGCAAATCCGTCGACTGCGATGCTCTGGCGACGACCTGCCTCATCTACGGCATAGACAAGGGAAAGGCACTGATCGAGAGCCTGGATGGGTACGAGGCTGTTTTCATCGGGCGGGACGGAAAGATCACGACGACGTCCGGGATGGACTTCACGGCGAAATGAGGTGTAACTTTCACTTCCAAAAAGTTATATAAACTTATATAATTATTATAAAGTTATATAAACTTATATAAGAAATTGCGTTCATGATTTATATATGCGCAGAATAGATTGGAGGAGGGAATACATATGCAGCAGAAAAATCCGTTTATGATTTCCTTCAGCAGAAAGCCAGTGGAATATATCGACCGGCCCGAACAGACAGAGGTAATTCTTTCGACCTTCCGCGAAAGTCCGGTTACAGATCAACTGTTCATGATCATGGGCGTGAGAGGTTCCGGGAAGACTGTTTTAATGTCTTCCATTGCCAATACTCTCGCCGCGGACAAGGAATGGATTGTTGTCAGATGTACGCCAACAGGAGATATTGTTCATACAATCGCCTCAGAGCTGTACAACAGCAATAAGTTTCATCAATTGTCTCTGGAAGCTCAGGTTAACGTTCCATTTGCAGGTCATGTCGGCATCAGTTCTCAGGTACCTGAAGAAACGGATCTGTCAAAAATTGACAAGGCCCTTGCTGTTCTCCAGCAGCATGGCAGAAAACTTCTGATCACGATCGATGAGGTGACCAACACGCCGCAGATGAAGGAATTTGCCAGCGTTTTCCAGATTCTGATCGGCAAGGAGAGGCCAATCTATTTTCTTGGAACGGGTTTGTATGAAAATATCATGCCGCTCCAGAATGAGAAGAATATGACGTTTCTATACAGAGCCCCAAGAATTGTTCTCGGTCCTCTGGATATGTCAGCGATCGCAAGATCTTACCAGAACATCCTCCGGATAAGTGCAGAGCAAAGTGTGGAATTGGCGAAACTCACTAAAGGGTATTCCTTTGCCTTTCAGGTTCTCGGATATATTTATTGGAATGCGATGCCGGTGAAGACTGTAGACAGTATTTTGCCAGAGTATGATGACAGGCTTGCGGATGCATCCTATTCCAAAATGTGGATGGAACTGTCAGAGACGGACAGGAAAGTGTGCCGCGCCATTGCTGAGAACAATGGCAGCAAAATAAAAGATGTGCGCGAAACCCTGCAGATGGATTCCAATCTCTTTAATGTATATCGTGTACGCCTGAAGAACCGCGGAATCGTCAACACAGGCGAATACGGGAAGATAGCATTCTCTCTGCCCAGGTTCACAGAATTTGTTCAAAACAGATCTATGCTGTATGAGATTTGAGCCTGGCAGTGGCGCCAATACGCCATTTTCAAACCGACATGGGCGCAGTGGATCCCAATGTCCCTGTCCGGAAGACACACCATTTGGGCATTTTCCCTGGGTGCTGAAAAAAGCAAACCTTGATTATTTTGTAATGCTGTCTGCCGCCTGCATGTAGTAGCTCAGCAGCAGCGGCAGTGTATACAGGATCGGGAACGCATAGCGCGGCTGCACGTCAATGACGGGCCCAAGGAGGATGAAAATAAACGTCATCAATCCAGGTACCAAGGCAGCAAAATCTCTCCTGCGGCAATCCCTTGCGTAAAAGAGGCACAGTGTAAAGAGCAGAAGGACGGAGACGCCCATATTGTTCAGCCTCCCGATGACAGGCAGGCGGTTCAGCAGGCCATAGAAGCTGCAGATCGTGATTGCGGCGCCCTGGAGAGGCGCAGGGATCGTGAAGCCGATCTCGTCAATAAAGGACTGCGGCATGATGGACATGCCGTAGTTCACATCCTGGTTGTAGACGACGGCGTCGTAGTCCGGTATAAAGGCGTAGTAGTTCTGATCCCAGGTGGCTTCTACATAGCAGAGAGGGTGGCGCAGGAACATGCGCAGCCACACGGCGAGGTAATCTGTGAGCTCCTTTGTGGAGCGGGCATGGTATGTCGTCTTTACCGCGTCAGCGGAGTCCTCTGTGTAGAGTTCGGCCAGCTGATTGTAATCGAGCACCTTTCCGATGACTGTCTTTTCTTCCTCCGTCACATCTTCAGGATATTCCTTCACATAGCGGGCTGTCTGCTGGAAGGGCAATGAAAATGCCTCCTTCGGGCTGTCCTTCTCCACATGGTACGCGCGGGTGATCACCCCATTCACAGCACTTGAGAGAAGGAGCGGAAGAGCCAGCATGACAAGGCGCAGCAGCCAAGTGCGGGCTTGTAATCCGGAACTTCCCTTCCTATATTGATCTTTCATCCAGATAAGCAGCAGGCAGAACGAGGCTGCAATGTAAACGTAACTTCCGTTCTTGCGGCAGAGAATCATGAGCGTGACAGAGAGGATCCATGGGAGAAGGATACGGTGCAGATTTTGCTGTTCATCCTCTCTGTTTAAGAGATTTTTTTCTGTTGTTTCTGTTTTGCTTTGTTCGGCTGTTTTCTTTGTATCTTCAGAATTGCTCCTGTGGGATGTGGAGCTCAGCTGCGTTTCGACCCCATCCGTCTGAGACGCATTCTGATGTGAGCTGCTATGGCGGGAGTCGGTCAGCAGCTGCAGAATGCACATCACCCAGAAAAGAAAACCCACTGTATACAGGTAATCCTTGATCGGGAAGGCGGCGTAGCCTGCGAAATAAGGCGTCACACAATACAGAAACAGGGAGAGTCCTGTCAGCCACCGCGGCGCCCTCCATTTCTTCATGAAAACAATCGTGCAGGAGAGTGCAGCTGCCATCAGCATACTCTGCATGAGGACAAAGGCGAAGAGACCAAGATCAGAGCTGCCCGTGATCTCTTTTCCGGCACGGATAAATGTGCCAAAGAGCCACGTGTGGAAGATGGGCTGCGCAGTTGTGAACGGCTTCACGCCATAGTAGTACGCCAGCTGGTTCCAATTGTCGTAGCTCATGGCGCCCGGAAACCGGGCAATGAGGTGAATGCTCCAAAACGCCATGATGAGGAGCCATACCGAGAGCAGAGGATGCGTATTGGCAAAACGATTCCTGTATCCCGATTGATCAACTGGATTTCTTGAAGAAATCTGTTCAGAAAAGCGGCTGGAAGAGTCATCCTCAACCTGTTCCCCATTGGCAAAGAATCGGGAGTTCCTGCCGCAGCATAACAGGGCGTGCAGGAGCCGTATGCATAACAGATAAAGATAATAGAAGCCTACCAGAAGGATGATGGTTCCAAGGAGATTGATCTTCGGGCTGATGAGGCTCCCAAGTGACCCGCTGCAGCGAAATGCCCTTCCGCCTGTGTACAGGATGGAAAATACTGCCGCCAGCACCATGTCTCCCTTTATTGCAGGCAGCGGCGCATACGGCAGCGGTTTGCCCTTTGATGTTACCGGCAGTGGACGCTCTGTTCCCGGTATCGGCGCGGACTGCACAGGATCCCCTGACGATACCGCAGGAAATGAACGTTTTGTTTTCGGCGCTGGTGCGCTGTTCAGAAGGACAAGAAAACGGGCGCCAACCCCGGGGAAAAGAAACCTTGCGTACACAATAAAGAGTGCGCCAAAGAGCACCAGGACAGTGAAGCCCTGGCCGTCCAGAATCTGGCTGCACTGCTCCATCAACTTATAGAGCTGGGCAAGAATGCCGTTATGAATGCCGGCATCCGGCACATCGGCGGGGTTCAGCTGCACAACCGTCGCGAGCGCTGTGCACAGCGCTGCCAGAGCGCAGCGGGCGGTCCGCGTACCCGGGCATGCGCTGCCTGTCAGTTTGGAGGAGCGCTCATCATTGTTATTTTCAGCTTCCATTTCGGAAATGCGTTTTCTCTTTTCGTTCTGTTCTTTAGTCATGTGAATTTTCTGTCCGGAATTCTATAGAGACGTCTCTCAGAAACGACATCACGTAATTTTTGAAGAGCTTCCTTGGAGAGATGTCAGTTCCTTTTCACTTGTTGTTTGACCGACGGCCGTGTGTTCCAAAAATCAGCCCGACGCTCACATCATAACATAAGACGTGTGGTATAGTAGAGAATACTGGGCACACAGTGCCGCCGTGAAATTTACTTTTCCTGATAGTGGATATCGTTTCCATATTCTGTTTTGCTCCCGCTCGGGCGGAAATGAGAACGGAGCGGATCAGGACGCACAGAGACGGCGTGCAGGTGTGCTGACAGATCTTATTATTTGTGTCAACAAGCAATCGAGGTGTCTATGCTGCCAACCAATATTGATTTCACAGGGAAGCGAATTCTTGTCACCGGCGCGGCCGGCTTTATCGGGTACAATCTCTGCCGAAGACTTCTTTGGCAGGAGAAGCCCGCTTTTGTTTTCGGAATCGACAATGTCAATGACTATTATGATCCGCAGATCAAGGAGTGGCGTCTGAAGAAGCTGAAAATGTTCCGCAACTTTCTGTTCGTTCGCGGCGATATTGCGGACAAGGAGCAGGTGGATCGTCTCTTTATGATGGCCAAACCTGATATCGTTGTGAACCTTGCGGCGCAGGCGGGCGTGCGCTATTCGATCTCGCACCCGGATACGTATATTCAGTCGAATATCATCGGTTTCTACAATATTCTTGAGGCGTGCAGGCATTCCTATGATGCCGTGAAGCCGGAGCTGTCCATGGAGATGAGTGGGAAGACGGCTTTTACTGCAGAAGGGGCTGCAGCGGGGAATCCGGGGTCGGATGCAGCAATATCCTCTGCGGATGGAGAGCGGGAGACCAACGGAACGGCAAATCATGCTGGTTCAGATGTGGCAGCGGCATCTGCCGGAGCACCGACGCGGGGAACTGCAGATCCAGACGGGTATAAGGGCGTGCAGCATCTCGTCTATGCTTCCAGTTCCAGCGTTTACGGAGGCAACACGAAGGTGCCCTTTTCTACAGAAGATAAGGTGGACACGCCGGTCTCACTGTATGCGGCGACAAAGAAGTCCAATGAGCTGCTGGCACATGCCTATGCCAAGCTCTACAACATTCCTTCCACAGGACTTCGATTCTTTACAGTGTATGGGCCGGCGGGAAGGCCGGATATGGCGTATTTTGGCTTCACGGATAAGTTAAGACGCGGGGAGAAGATCCGTATTTTCAATTACGGGAACTGTAAGAGGGACTTCACTTACGTGGATGACATCGTGGAGGGCATCGTGCGGGTGATGCGGTACGCGCCGGAGCGCAGGAACGGGGCGGATGGTCTGCCAGTGCCGCCTTATAAGATTTACAACATCGGCAATGGGTCGCCTGTCAACCTTCTTGATTTCGTGGACATCCTGCAGCAGGAGCTGGTCAGCGCGGGCGTTCTGCCGAAGGACTATGATTTCGAGGCGCACAAGGAGCTGGTGCCGATGCAGCCGGGCGACGTACCTGTGACCTATGCGGACACGTCGGCGCTCGAAGAGGACTTCGGCTACAAGCCTTCCACGGACCTGCGCACCGGCCTTCGCGCGTTCGCGCAGTGGTATCACGAGTACTATATGTGATGCCAAGGGCCTGGTGTTAAGAACAGGTCATCGGAAATCGAGGTTACAGTGAATTCCGATGACATGGAGTCCTGGAGGTGTCATCGGAAATCAAATTTATGGCAATTTCCGATGACTTGTCAGGAAAACAGCGCATTCTTAATGTCAGGAGAATGGCAGAAGCTCCGAAGAACAGGAGCAATCCGCAGACTGAGTAATTCGCGGCATCACATTGGCGACAGAATAATTATTACGGAGAGATAAGATAATATGGCAGAATATCACGATTACATGGTACGGGCAATCGCAGCCGATCAGCAGATCCGCGCGTTTGCCGTGACGACAAGAGATCTTGTGGAATATGCGAGGAAGGCGCACGATACGTGGCCGGTCGCGACGGCAGCACTCGGCAGGACAATGAGCGGCGCACTGATGATGAGCGACATGCTCAAGAACGATGACGACCTTCTGACGGTACAGTTCGCCGGCGATGGGCCGCTGGGCGGCATTACAGTGACCGCGGACCACCACGGCAATGTGAAGGGCTATGTGAAGAATCCGCACGTGGACCTTCCGCTCAAAAAGGACGGCCACCTCGATGTGGGAAAGGCAGTGGGCAAGGGAACACTAACAGTCATCCGTGATCTTGATCTGAAGAACACATACAACGGACAGGTAGCCATCCACTCCGGTGAGATTGCGGATGATCTGACGCATTATTTTGCGGAATCTGAGCAGGTTCCGTCGTCGGTTGGACTTGGTGTCCTTGTGGACACCGATCACTCCGTAAAGAAGGCGGGCGGCTTCATCGTGCAGCTGATGCCGTTCACGACGGACGAGACTATCAGCCGGCTCGAGAAGAATCTGAAGGACATCCCCTATGTGACGGAGATGCTCGAGCAGGGCATGACGCCGGAGGATATGCTGCGCCGCGTTCTGCAGGGATTTGATGTGCAGTTTACGGGGACGAATCCGGTGCAGTTTCACTGCAACTGCTCGAAGGAGAGAGTCGGCCGCGCACTGATGCTCATCGGCGAGGTGGAGCTCACAAGCCTCATTGAGGAGAAGAAGGATGTGGAGCTGAGCTGCCAGTTCTGCGGCAGACGCTATACGTTTACCATACCGGAACTCGAGGCCCTGCGTGAACAGGGACGGGTGCAGAGAAGAGCTGACCTTAAGAGGGATAATTAGCAATTGCTGGTTGCTTTCATCCTGATGATCGAAGGCGAGACAGAAAAACAGCAATAGATGTTGGATCTATATGTCGGTTTGTTTTTCCTGTCACGAAATTTATTTTCGAATGAAAAAAATAATGAACGCATGCAAACGAATACCTGGGCCCCTTCTGATCATTGAGACGGCACTGATCCTGCTGTCCCTCATCTGGATCGCCCTCCCGCTCTCGCAGTACAGCTGCAAAGGTGCAGATCTGGTCAGTCAGATGGGCTCCTACCAGCAGAATTTCATGGGGAACAAGGGCGAGGGATATTATCTCGACAACACGATGACGCCCGATGAGGACGGAAAGATCGAGGCGGCCACGGCGCCCATCAATCTCCATCCGGGGAGCTACCGCATCACCCTCATGTACTCCGCGGATCACCATGACAACACATATACGGCCTCTGCTGCATTTGATACCTATTCCGTGGTGACCGGACACAGTCAGAAGGGGCTGCCCGAGGGCGAGAACCAGACACAAATCTTCCGTATGGATACTGAAGCGCCGGTGCAGAATTACTCCATCGCCTTTGATTACAGCGGGAACGGGTATCTTTTCGTCAACGGCATCACGGTGCAGGAGACGAGGCAGATGCGCGGGGAGGTTTTTGTCCTGCTGGTTCTCGGGTCAATTGCCGTGAACGCATTCCTTCTGTTGTGGAATTCGCAGTCTGCTGCTCCTGCAGCAAACGAAAAGGCCCTGCTGCGCAGGCGCTTCACTCTCGTTGGACTGATTGCCCTTGTCATTTTCTCCTCCCTGCCGCTCTTCAGCTATTACCTTCTGAACGGGCATGACCTGCAGTTCCATCTGCAGAGGATCGAGGGCCTCTCGCAGGCCATTGAGACGGGGCGGCTTCCGGACCGCGTCTCCGCTTACTGGTGCAATGGCTACGGCTATGCCGTGGGCACTTTTTACGGAGAGCTTCTTCTGACCTTCCCGGCGCTGCTGCGGATCTTCGGCTTTACCGTGCAGAACGCCTATAAAATGTACGTGCTGGCCATCAACCTTGTGACCTGCGCGCTGTCCTGGTATTCCTTCCGCAAAGTCCTGCGCACGAGGCGCGCTGCCATGCTGGCCACAGCTGTATACATGCTGGCGCCGATCCGCCTCACGAACATCTATGTGCGCGGCGCAGTGGGAGAGTACACGTCGATGGCCTTCATGCCGTTGATTCTGTATGGTGTGTACAGACTCTATACTTATGAAAATAAATGCGGCCGGCAAGGCCTTCTCTCTGTTTTCAGGGAGTATCTTTCCATGAGCTGGCCGATTCTTGTCGGCTACAGTCTTGTGATCGAGTCGCACAGCCTCAGTACGCTTCTGATCGCTGTTTTTGTTGTGATCGCCGGCCTTTTCATGTGGAAGAAGACCTTCCGGCCGCAGTACCTGAAGCGCATTCTCTTCTGCGCCGTGATGCTCTTTGGCATCAATCTGTGCTATCTTCTGCCGATGCTGGATGGGTTCCGCACGCCGTTTGAGGCGATGGACCTGGACGCCATGGGAAGGTTTGGCGCAAACGGCGTCAATCTCTGGCAGCTGCTGGGCCTCATGCCTCTCGGCTATGGTTCCTCCTATGCAGTCTATGAGGAGCTGGAGGGCCTGGAGATGCCGTATGCCATCGGACTTGCCCTGATCGCGGGGCTTCTGGACTATGCTGTGCTGCGCAGCGTTCTGCCGGGCAGGAGAGGACTGCAGGCTGACGTCAGAACAAATGCCGGTTCAGCGAAAAAGCTTGAGACAGGTGGGCAGGAATCGGGGCGGTCCGACAGCAGGCAGCCTGTACAGGCAGAAGAAGACGGTGGTTTCTCAGCAGGCATTTGCCGCTGCGCCGATGTGTGCGCATGGGTAGGTGCGATCGCGCTCTTCATGTCGACGATCTGGTTTCCGTGGGATCTTCTGCAGCAGACCGGCAGCCTCATTGCCTTTCTCACAAAGAACATTCAGTTCCCGTGGCGATTCCTTAGCGGCGCATCCATTCTGCTGGCCCTTGTCTGCGGCGCAGCGTACCTGCTTCTTCGGAATGGAGGCGAAGAGCGGCGGCGCCTGTCCGGCCCGTTTGCGGCGGCTGTTTTGGGACTTAGCGTTGTGACGGCGGGATATTTTCTGAGCACGGCGTGTGAAAATACATCGAACTGGTCGCTTGCGACTGTCCGCGGGGATCTCAATTCCAGCAATATCATGGGCGGAGAATTCCTGCCGAGGGGCGCGGACCGGACGATGTTCAGTGATGTGCAGCCCATTGCAGGGGACGGCGTCACAGTCAGTGATTTCTCGAGGGAGAACGGCACTGTGCAGATGAGCGTCTCCAACAGTTCGGACCAGCAAAGTTACGTGGATCTGCCGCTCCTGTTCTACAGAGGATATGTGGCAAAGGATGCGCAGAGCGGAGAGACGCTCGGCGTGACGGACGGAACAGGAGAGCGCGTAAGGGTCGTGCTGCCTGCGGGATACAGCGGATCAGTCACAGCTTCGTATACGGAGAAGCCGGCGTGGATCGCGGCAGACCTCGTTTCAGCGGCATTTCTTGTGCTGATCGCGGCGGCAGAAATTCTTCCGGCAGAGAGAAACCGGAAGAAGAGATAAGAAGGAGAACACCGGATGGCGGTGACTAAAGGATTAAGAGAATACTGCGGGGAGCACCGGTACCGGTGCTATCTGCTGTGCGTGCTGGCGGCGGGCTTTTTCCTGCGGCTCTTCTATATCGGCAATATTCCCGGCAACACGGCCATCTATGTGGATGAGGCGTACTCGGGATACGAGAGCTGGTGCATGCTTCATTTCGGGCACGACTCGATGGGCTTTGTGCGCCCCGTCTATCTGGAAACATGGGGGAGCGGCATGAGCGTCATGGCTTCCCTTGTGTGCATGCCGTTCATCGCGCTCTTTGGTCTTACGACGTTCGCTGTGCGGCTGCCGCGTGCAATTGTGGGGTGCCTTGGGCTTCTGGCTTTTTATGGCATCTGCAAAGAGACGAGGGGGAAGAAATTCGCCCTCTATGCCGTGTTCGTGATGGCGCTCATGCCCTGGGACATCATGATGAGCCGGTGGGGGCTCGACTGCAACTATCTGTATGAGTTCGTGCTGTTCGCCACGTATTTTCTCGTGCGGGCGGTGAGGGACCAGCGCTTTCTTGTTCCGGCCATGCTCTTTTACGGGCTCTCTCTTTATTGTTATGCGGCCGGCTGGACGGTGATGCCGATTATTATTGTGGGCGGTCTTTTATATCTTCTGTGCACGAGGCAGATCAGGCTCGACCGGTGGCTGGTGTTCTCCGTGCTGCTCTTCTGTGTGCTGGCGGTTCCACTCCTTCTCTTTATTGCGGTCAACTATGATCTTCTGCCGCAGATGAACCTCGGCATTGTCTCTATCCCGAAGATGGAGAGCTTCCGTTCGGATGAGATCTCCATGGCGCCGAAGGAAATCCTGAAGCGCATGTACGACACTTTGGAGAGATTTGTCTCTCAGGACGACGGGCGCGTCTCCAATGCGACGCCGATGTTCGGCCTCTTCTATAAGTTTGCGTATCCGCTGATGTTCCTGGGGCTTGGGAGCAGTCTGTATGGGCTGCGCAGGTATTTTCAGAGCAGTGCGGCCGCCGGGGCAGAAGGAAAGAGTGACCGGACTTCATTCAAATCCTTAAAAGAGGCAGGAGAGAGCGAAGAGACTGCGGCTGAGAACGGCAGCAGCGATGTGCAAGGCACAGAGAACAGGGTGGCCATCCGGTGCGGGAAGGCACAGGTACAGCCGAAGGTATCGGGTACTGAGGGCATCTTCTGGCTCTGGCTCCTTGCAGGTGTTGTCCTTGGCGGCCTGATCGTTGCGTATTTCAACCGGATCAATCTGATCATGGTGCCGATCACGTATTTCGTCGCGCTCGGCGGCTATGCGCTGATTGAGATGCTGGGCAGCAGAATGAAATATGTGCTGGCGGTCACCTACACCGCCTGCGCCATTGCCTTCTGCGGCTATTACTGCACCTATGCGGACGATACGATTGCGGAGAACTACCGCGACGGCTTCAAGGACGCGCTCTCGTATGCTCACTCCGTGGAGACGGAGGATACGACGATCCATCTGATCTCAGACCTGGGCTATCCGCTGATTCTCTTCTATGACAGAGTGAACCCGGAGGAGTATCAGAAATCTGTGCAGTATCTGGAGGGCGGCTTCTCCAATGAGCTCTCGCTCTATCCGGTGTCCTTCCTGAACTTTGACACGAGCTGGCCCGCAAAGATGGGCGCGGACGGGTATCCGGAGGTGAAGAAGGGCGATGTCTATATCGCCATGCACACGGATGAAAGTGCGATGCAGTTCATGCAGGATGCAGGGATGGAGATCACGCACTTTAATACAATAGCTGTAGGGGTTGCGAAGTAAAAAAGAGCTTTACAGGAAAGTGCAGATATTGTAAACTAAATCAGTTGTGTCTGAACGGCACGACAGCACACACTACCCCGGCTTAGGATCTGGTTTCCGGCCGATCCCCAGCCCTGGCGGATGACAGTTGCTCACATTGGGAGCAGAAGGAGTAAGAATGATTTCCAAAGAGAAAAAGACACAGATCATGAACGAGTACGGCAGAAAGGCCGGCGACACAGGATCCCCTGAGGTTCAGATCGCTGTTCTGAGCGAGAGAATCGATGAGCTCACTGAGCACATGAAGAAGAACCCCAAGGATTTCCACTCCAACAGAGGTCTTCTGAAGATGGTTGGTAAGAGAAGAGGACTCCTCGATTACCTCAAGAGAACAGACCTGAATAAGTATCGTGAACTGATCCAGAAGCTTGGCATCAGAAAGTAATCACCAATTTGCAGAAAAGCGGCGCTCGGGAAGGTTTATGCCAACTCGATGCAGCCGCTTTCCCTTTGTGCGCGTAGTAGCGAGGAAGGAGGCATCCATGCCCACATGAGATGCCTTCTGACGGTTCTGCGTGCCAGTGGCACGCGTTTAGAACGGACCGAGCCGGAGGCGAGACCACCGCGACATCGAGTGGAGGCGCTTGTCGCCTCCTACTCGATAAGGGTTAACACGAGGACGAAGATCCCTCAGAAGTGAAGAAGGAGAGAAAATGGCAGAGTACAAGGTTGAAAAGAAGGATGGCTACACGACTTATTCCATGGAGCTGGCAGGCCGCACTCTTTCCGTAGATATCGGAAGAGTGGGCAAGCAGGCAAATGGATGTGCATTCATGCACTACGGTGACACCACTGTTCTGTGCACAGCGACAGAATCAGCAGCGCCCCGCGACGGCGTTGATTTCTTCCCGCTGTCCGTTGAGTATTCCGAGAAGTTCTATTCCATCGGCAAGATGCCCGGCGGCTTCAACAAGAGAGAGGGCAAGGCCTCTGAGAATGCAGTTCTCACAAGCCGCGTCATCGACAGACCGATGCGTCCTCTTTTCCCCAAGGATATGAGAAACGATGTCACGCTCGAGTGCATGGTTATGAGCGTTGATCCTGAGTGCAGACCTGAGCTCGTCGCCATGATGGGCGCACCTCTTGCCACCACTATCTCCGATATTCCGTTCGCAGGCCCCTGCGCAGCTACACAGGTCGGACTTGTCAACGGCAAGGTCATCATCAACCCTTCCCAGAAGGACTGGGACTTCGGCGATCTGCGGCTGACTGTTGCTTCGACAGCAGACAAGGTCATCATGATCGAGGCCGGCGCCAATGAGATCCCCGAGAAGGACATGATCGACTACATCTACCAGGCAGATGCCGTGAACAAGGAGCTGATCGCGTTCTACAACAAGATCAGAGAGGAAGTCGGCAAGCCGAAGCAGGAGTATGTCTCCGTCGCTGTACCGGATCAGATGTTCGAGGACATCAAGAAGATCGTTCCCCAGGAAGAGATGGAGAAAGCCGTCTTCACAGACGACAAGCAGACAAGAGAGGCCAATGTCGCCGAGATCACAGAGAAACTCAAAGAGGCCTTTGCAGACAACGACGCATACCTTGCTCAGCTCGGTGACGCCGTTTACCAGTATGAGAAGAAGACTGTCCGCAAGATGATCCTGAAGGATCACAAGCGTCCTGACGGCCGTGAGCTCACACAGATTCGTCCTCTTCATGCAGAGGTCGGCCTGATCCCGAGAGTACATGGCTCCGCTATGTTCACAAGAGGTCAGACACAGATCGTCGATGTCTGCACGCTCGCTCCCCTCTCCGAGGCGCAGCGCGTGGAGGGTCTTGACCCCAACATCACGAGCAAGAGATATGTTCATCAGTACAACTTCCCTGCTTACTCCGTAGGCGAGACAAAGGTCTCCAGAGGACCGGGAAGAAGAGAGATCGGCCACGGCGCTCTCGCTGAGAGAGCTCTGCTCCCTGTTCTTCCTTCTGTAGAGGAGTTCCCGTACGCAATCCGCTGCGTATCCGAGACAATGGAGTCCAACGGCTCCACATCCATGGCCAGCACATGCGCTTCCTGCATGTCCCTCATGGATGCCGGCGTTCCGATTAAGAAGCAGGTGGCAGGTATCTCCTGCGGCCTTGTGACCGGCGATACAGATGACGATTTCGTTCTCCTCACCGATATCCAGGGCCTCGAGGATTTCTTCGGCGACATGGACTTCAAGGTGACTGGCACACATGACGGCATCACTGCCATCCAGATGGATATCAAGATCCACGGCCTCACAAGACAGATCGTCGAGGGTGCCATCGCGCGCTGCAAGGATGCCAGAGAGTTCATCATGAACGGCGTCATGAAGCAGGCCATTGCCGAGCCCAGAAAGACTGTCGGCGAGTACGCACCGAAGATCGAGATGGTTTCCATCGATCCCGAGAAGATCGGCGACGTTGTCGGTCAGAGAGGAAAGACCATCAACGAGATCATCAAGAGAACAGGCTGCCAGATCGATATCGACGAGGCAGGCAAGGTTTCCATCTGCGGCACGGATGCAGACGGCATGGCAGAGGCGAAGCACTACATCGATGTCATCACGACAGATTTCTACGAGGGCCAGATCCTCGAGGGAACTGTTGTCAGCATCAAGGAATTCGGCGCTTTCCTTGAGTTCGCACCAGGCAAGGAGGGAATGGTTCACATTTCCAAGATCGCGAACAGAAGGATCGATCGCGTGGAGGATGTTCTCTCCCTCGGCGATGTTGTCCGCGTAGTATGCCTTGGCAAGGACAAGCTCGGCAGAGTCTCCTTCTCCATCAAGGACTGCCCGAAGGCGTAATGCAGAAAGCGGAACACTGAACCGCACGTCTGAAGATTTGACTATATGGCCCTGCATGGAGCTGATCAGGCCCCATGCAGGACTTGTGCTATACTGTTTGAAAATAAGTTCGGAAGGAAGTCTGTTGACGAAACCGCCTGCCGGATTTTGCTTCAGGAAGCCGTAAATAGAGCGGCACGGGGGTAAATTATGTCCAGTATTGCGATCATCACGGCAAGGGGCGGCAGCAGGCGGATCCCCGGAAAGAATATTAAACCATTCTGCGGGAAGCCGATCATCGCCTATTCGATAGAGGCTGCCCTGCAGGCGGGATGTTTTGACAAGGTAATGGTGTCCACGGATTCGGATAAAATCGCGGACATCGCAAAGAAATGCGGCGCGGAAGTGCCGTTTCTTCGCTCCGGCAAAAATGCGGACGATCACGCCACAACGGCGGATGTCATCGCCGAGGTACTGGATACCTATGCACAGAGGGGAGAGCGCTTCGACCGCTTTCTCTGCCTGTATCCGACAGCACCGTTTGTGACGGCGCAGCGCCTTCGTGAGGCAGTGCAGCGCATGGATGAGACAGGCGCGGACGCCGTCGTTCCGGTTGTCCGCTTCTCGTTTCCGCCGCAGCGGGGCTTCATCCTGCAGGAGGGGAAGCTCGCCTACAAGTGGCCGCAGTTCCGCAGCAGCAGATCACAGGACCTTGAGCCGTTCTATCACGATGCGGGTCAATTCTATCTCGTAAAGGAAGAGGCGTTCCGAAGAGAGCAGACCGTCGTGCCCGCCGGGACCGTGCCGATCATTCTCCCGGAAACCCAGGTACAGGATATCGACAACCCCGACGACTGGGAGATCGCGGAGATCAAATTCAGGCGGATGCGGGAGAATATGCACTGACAGGAAAGGTGTTGTCAGCTGCACTGAAGCGGAAAATCTATGCGGCAGAAGAAAGAAGAACGTCTGCTGCATGAGGGGGGATCACTATGGCAGAAATGTATTACATCCGCGTCGATGCCAACGACAACATCGGCATCGGACATATGATGCGGTGCCTGTCCATCGCGAAGGCACTTCGGGAGCACCGCGTGGAATCCACCTTTTTCGTCGCGGACCGCACTAGCGCCGCAATGGCGGCGGAGGCCGGCTTTGGCTATGTCATCCTGAACACAGACTATGACCGGCTCGATCTCGAGGCAGACCGCCTTGTGCAGCGCATGCAGGAAAAGGGAGCAGACAATCTCCTTGTGGATTCCTACTATGTGACAGCGGACTACCTCCGGAAAATAAGACAGATCGCCAATGTCACCTATATCGATGACATCGACCGCTTTATCTATCCCTGCGATACTCTGATCAATTACAATATCTATGCCGATCAGCTCCGCTATCCGGAAAGATATAAAGAGGCGGGGCTGAATACACGCTTTGCCCTCGGCACGTCCTATATGCCGCTTCGTGATGAATATAAAGACATGCAGAGAGTGCCCCACGAGGGCTTCCGCATTCTTGTGACGACGGGGGCGACAGACCGGTATAATGTCATCGGACATGTTCTGGACGCATTCCAGCGCTCAGGCATCGACAAAGAGGCACAGATTCTCGCTATTGTCGGCCGCTATAATCACAATCGCGCTCAGCTGGAGGAACAATTCGGCGGAAACAGCGCGGTGAAGCTGATTGGTCCGCAGGAGAGCCTCTCTCCCCTCATTGCGCAGTGTGACGCGGCAGTGACCGCGGGCGGAACTACTGTGTATGAACTGTGCGCCGGAGGAATTCCTGCCGTGATGCTGACAATCGCGGACAACCAGATGCGCGCGGCGAAGACATTTTCAGCAAGGGGCATTATTCCATATGCCGGCGATGTGCGCACGGATATAGAAAGCACAGTGCAGCGCATTGCGCAGCAGATCAGAATCTACATGGATCAGCCTGATACCGCTGCGGCGTATTCCTCTAAGGAGAGAACTGTCGTCGACGGACACGGCGCAGAGCGCATTGCACAGCTCCTATTGAAGACTATTAAATGAAAGGTTTGCAATCAATGACACTTGAGCAGGAAATCGGCAGAAGAAGGACTTTTGCCATCATCTCGCACCCCGATGCCGGTAAGACAACACTGACGGAGAAGTTCCTCCTCTATGGCGGCGCTATCAATACGGCGGGCAGCGTTAAGGGCAAAGCGACGGCGAAGCACGCGGTGTCCGACTGGATGGAGATCGAGAAGCAGAGAGGTATTTCGGTCACTTCCTCCGTTCTTCAGTTTGAATATGAAGGCTATTGCATCAACATCCTAGATACGCCGGGCCACCAGGATTTCTCGGAGGATACCTACAGAACACTGATGGCGGCGGATTCGGCGGTCATGGTCATCGACGGATCCAAGGGCGTTGAGGCGCAGACAAAGAAGCTCTTTAAGGTCTGCGCGATGAGCCACATCCCGATCTTCACCTTCATCAACAAGATGGACCGCGATGCGCTTGATACATTTGATCTTCTCGACGACATCGAGAAAAATCTCGGCATTGAGACCTGCCCTGTGAACTGGCCCATTGGATCCGGCAAGGATTTCAAGGGCATCTATGACAGGAAAACCAGAAATGTCGTGCAGTACTCGGACACCCTGAAGGGCACGAAAGAGGGACACGAGACCGACATCAATATCGACGACAAGGACGCTGTTCTTGCGGCGATTGGAGAGGACGCAAAGGACAAGCTCGAGAGCGAGATCGAACTGCTCGACGGCGCATCCGCGGAATTCGATCTGGATGCAGTCAGAAAGGGACAGCTCACCCCTGTCTTCTTTGGATCTGCGCTGCAGAACTTCGGCGTCGAGATCTTCCTGCAGGCGTTCCTGCGGATGGCGACGCCGCCGACGCCGCGCGTCTCGGACAAGGGACCCGTGGATCCGGTGAAGGATGGATTCAGCGCGTTTGTTTTCAAAATCCAGGCGAATATGAACAAGGCCCACAGGGACAGAATTGCGTTCATGCGCATCTGTTCCGGCCACTATGAGGCGGGCATGGAAGTTCGCCATGTGCAGTCGGGCAGAGTGCAGAGGCTTCAGCAGCCTCAGCAGCTCATGGCGTCGTCGAGAAAGATTCTGGATGAGGCATTTGCGGGCGATATCATCGGTGTGTTCGACCCCGGTATCTATTCCATCGGCGATACGCTGTGCCTGCCGAAGGACAATTTCCGCTATGCGGGCATTCCTACGTTTGCGCCGGAGCATTTCGCGAGAGTGCGCCAGGTCGATACTATGAAGAGAGACCAGTTCGTGAAGGGCATCCGGCAGATCGCACAGGAAGGCGCCATTCAGGTCTTTCAGGAGTACAACACCGGCATGGAGGAGATCATCGCAGGCGTCGTCGGCGTCCTGCAGTTCGATGTGCTCAAGTTCCGCCTGAAGAACGAGTACAACGTGGACATCCGGCTGGAAGAGCTGCCTTATGAGCATATCCGCTGGATCGTCAACAAGGACGAGGTCGACGTGAAGAAGATCGTCGGCACGACGGACATGAAGCTCGTCAAGGATATGCACGGCAATCCCCTTCTTCTGTTCGTCAACGAGTGGTCGCCGCAGATGGTGCTCGAGAGGAACAAGGGGCTGCAGCTGGAGAATTTCTCCCGCAACGACGAATTCCAGGCGGATCTGACTTGATTTTTTGGTAACTGTTTAGCACTCCCATCGAGGAGAACCGAAGGTTCTCCTCGATGTGGGCGTCCAGAGACGCTCCGCGCCTTGGCCGCCCCTCGAGAAGTCGAAAAATCCGTCTGGTAAGCAAGCTTCCCATCCGAATTTTCGACTTCTCGAGGGGTGCTAAACAATTACATATTTTTTATGTATAATAAATCTGACTGCGGCACATTCCGGAAAGTCCGGAATGAAGGCGCATTTATGTGGAAGAGATAACCGGGAACATTTGTCAGGAGGTTTCACTCATGGCTGAAAACGAAAAGAAAGACAATAAAGAGACAAAGAAGGAAATCGGCACCGTCCGCATCGCAGACGATGTTGTGGAGATGATCGCGGAGTACGCCGCGAAGGAAGTGGAGGGCGTTGCGGGTATGAGCGCAGGCTCCACCTCCAATTTCCTCAGCAAGGCTGGCGTGCGCATGCCGGCTGCGCGCGGCGTTAAGGCTGAGGTACAGGATGGAAATGTGCGGATTGATGCCGCCGTCATCATGGACTATGGTTACAACATTCCTGCAACCAGCAGCAAGGTGCAGGCGAGGATCAAGCAGGCAATTGAGAATATGACAGGCCTCAACGTCACCGATGTGAATATCCGCATCGAGGGGATCAGGATGCCTGCAAAGGAGAACTGATCAGACAATGAAGAGAAGTGTCATGCGCGAGCAGATTTTCAAAATTCTGTTCCGCGCCGAATTCAACGACAAGAGCGAGATGCCGCAGCAGGAGGAAATGTTCTTTGACAGCGGCGACATCATCGCCAATCCAAAGGACCGCGAGTACATCACGAACAAGGTCAACAGGATCATCGACAAGCTCCCGGAACTGGATGCAGAGCTCACTAAGGAGATGAAGGGGTGGACAATCGACCGCATTGGCAGAGTCGAGCTCGCTGTGCTGCGCCTTGGACTCTATGAGATCCGCTACGACGAGGACATTCCGGCAGGTGTTGCCATCTCTGAGGCGGTAGACCTTGCAAAGCGTTTTGGTTCAGAGAACTCCGGCGTCTTTGTCAACGGCGTGCTGGCCAAGTTCGCTTAAGACGGTGCCGCTCTGCCATCTTCTTGGATGAGAGGAGACGATTTGGCGTCTGTCAATGTATTTTCAGTCGGTCAGGTGAATGCATATGTAAAGAGGATGTTCGACGAAGATTATCTTCTCCGCCACATCTTCGTGCGGGGCGAGGTGAGCAACTGCAAGTATCATTCATCCGGACATATTTATTTCACATTAAAGGATGCCTCTGGCACACTGTCCTGCGTGATGTTCGCGGGCAACGTGCGAAGAGGCCTTTCTTTTCACATGAAAGAGGGGGACAGTGTCGTCGCGGAGGGGAGCCTCTCCGTCTATGAGAGGACCGGCGCGTACCAGCTCTATGTCTCGGCTGTTGTCAGGGACGGCGCGGGACTTTTGCATGAGCGGTACGAGCTTCTGAAAAAACGTCTCGAGGAGACGGGCATGTTCTCTGAGGAATACAAGGTCCCCATTCCCCGCTATATTCAGAGGCTCGGCGTTGTCACTGCACCCACAGGCGCCGCCGTGCGCGATATCATCAATGTCGCAACCAGGCGCAATCCCTATGTGCAGATTATTCTCTATCCTGCCATCGTGCAGGGCGATGAGGCGAAGGAGAGTATCATTCGCGGCATCCGCGCCCTGGACGGGAAGGTGGATGTGATCATCATCGGCCGCGGCGGCGGTTCCATCGAGGACCTCTGGGCTTTTAATGAGGAGGAGGTCGCGGAGGCTGTTTTCAACTGCAGAACGCCTATCATTTCAGCGGTAGGGCATGAGACGGATTTCGTCATCACCGACTATGTGGCGGATCGGCGCGCGCCTACGCCCTCGGCGGCCGCGGAGCTTGCGGTCTTCGAGTACAGCGCTTTTATGCAGGATCTGCGCGTTATGCGGCACAGCCTCACACAGGCTATGCTCCATAAGAGCGGCGCCGCAAGGCGGGAGGCGGAGAGCCTTCGGAGGGATTTTATCCATTTGTCCCCCGCAAACCGGATCAGAGATCTGCACATGCAGGCCGCACAGATGGGCGATCGTCTCGAGAACCGTATGCAGGCAGAAATTTCTCTTTGGAAGACAAAGCTTCTCGTCAGGGACCGCCTGCAGAGTGCGATGAACACAAAGGTCACGGCGCGCCGGCATACCCTGCAGCTCCTCGCGGGGGAGCTGGAAAAGGTCTCTCCTGTGGCGAGACTCTCGGGCAGCTACGGATTTGTCACCGATGCGGACGGGAAGAGCCTTTCGGGCGTCGGTTCCGTAAAGCCCGGCGATCTTCTGCACATCCGTATGAAGGACGGCAGAATCAGTGCACAGGCACGGGAAGTGGAGAAAATCTGATTGGATCATCCTGACAGCAACAGTCGATGCCGGAGGGGACAATAACTGATATGGAAGAGAATATTGAGGATAAGATGACAATGACGGGCGTAGGGCCCGACACTGCGGACGAGCAGAATAAAGAAGCCGGAGCGGACAAGGGAAAGACAGCACCTGCCGGAAAAGAAGCCGCCGTGAAGAAGAGCAAAGGCACAAAGGCACAGAAAGATCTCTCGATTGAGGATGCCTTCGCGCAGCTCCAGAAGATTCTCGCGAAGATGGAGGACGAGAAGACGACGCTGGAGGACTCCTTTGCCTCTTACGAAAAGGGCATGCAGCTGCTGCAGTACTGCAACGACAGGATTGACCGTGTGGAGAAGAAGGTGCAGAAGATGGCGGAGGACGGCACCACGACGGATTTCAACTGACGCCGTCAGCGAAATGTAGGGCACAGAGAGGGGATGCTGATCATGGATTTTGAAAAAGAGCTGGCTGAGGAAGTCTCTTACTGCACGCAGACGGTAGAACGCTATCTTCCGGGCGCGTATAAGGATGCAGAATCCCCGCGCAGAAAGACAATTGAAGAGGCAATGGAGTACAGTGTCATGGGCGGAGGCAAGAGACTAAGGCCAATGTTCATCCATCAGGGGGCAAAGATGTACGGCGCAGCGCCCTCCCTCTACGAGCCGTTCATGGCGGCGCTGGAGATGATCCATTCCTATTCTCTTGTGCACGACGATCTTCCGGCGATGGACAACGACAGATACAGAAGAGGACGGCTCACCACTTGGGCTGTCTACGGCGACGGCATGGCCGTTCTGGCAGGCGATGCACTGCTGAATTTCGCCTATGAGACAGCCATGAAGGCACTGGATGCCCCGGAGGCGGCGGATCCGCAGGTGCAGGGGAGAATCTGCAGAGCTCTTCGCGTGCTCGCCGGCAATGCAGGCATTTACGGCATGGTGGGCGGCCAGTGTGCAGATGTTGAGGCCGAGAAGAAGAACCTCGACATCGATGAGGACATGCTGCTCTATATCCACAGAAACAAGACGGCTGCGCTCATCGACAGCGGACTGCGGATCGGCGGGATCCTCGGCGGTGCTCCGGAAGAGGATGATGCGCGCATGCACAGGATCGCACAGGCGATCGGCGTTGCTTTCCAGATTCAGGATGATATTCTTGATGTGACCGGCACCAGTGAGGAACTGGGCAAGACAGCTGGCAAAGACGCCGCTGAGGGCAAGAAGACCTATGTCACTCTTCATGGCCTGCAGACCTCGAAAGAGAAGGTGCGCGCGCTGACAGACGGCGCCCTTAACGAGTTTGATTCACTTTCACAGAAAAACGATTTTCTGCGTCATCTTCTCACGGCCCTTGTGACAAGGACCAGATGACAGGGAAGCCAGGTTGGTTATGGGAACATTACTGGATTTGATCAATCAGACCGGTGACATCAAAAAGATCAGACCGGAACAATACAAGGCGCTTGCACACGAAATCAGAGAGTTTCTGATCGGGAATGTCAGCAAAACCGGCGGCCACCTCGCCAGCAATCTCGGGGCTGTTGAACTGACGATGGGCCTTCATCTGGCGCTGGATCTGCCAAACGATGAGATCGTCTGGGATGTGGGCCATCAGTGCTACACGCACAAGATCCTGACGGGGAGAAAGAATGATTTTCCGACGCTCCGTCAGTATGAGGGCCTTGCCGGTTTCCCCAGAAGAAGAGAGAGCGACTGTGACGTTTTCGATACAGGCCACGCCTCCACATCCATTTCCGTGGGCCTTGGCCTTGTCCATGCAAGAGATCTCCTCGGCGAAAAGAAAACGATCGTCTCTGTGATCGGCGACGGCGCACTGACGGGCGGCCTGGCCTACGAGGCACTCAATAACGCTTCCCGTCTGAAGACGAATTTCATCATCGTACTCAACGACAACGGCCAGTCCATCTCGGAGAATGTGGGCGGCCTCTCCAACTATCTCACCAATATCAGGACATCGGATGCGTATCTGGACCTTCGGGACCGCATTTTCTATCATCTGAACGGCAAAAATCCCGTCGCCGTCGACCGGATCAGAAGGGCGAAGAACATCCTGAAATCTTTCTTTGTGCCCGGCATGCTCTTTGAGGAGCTGGGCATCACCTATCTCGGCCCTTTTGACGGCAACAATGTGCAGGAAGTCGTCCGCGCGATCAATGACGCGAAGAGAATCCGCAAAGCTGTCGTCGTGCATTTTCATACGAGAAAGGGCGAGGGATACATGCCCGCGGAGAAGCATCCCGCGAGGTTCCACGGCACAGTTCCCTTTGAAATCGAGACGGGCCTGCCCAAGAAAATGAGCAAGGTCGGCTATTCGGATGTCTTCTCAACAGTCATGGTGAAAATGGGGCAGAGAAACCCGAAGACCTGCGCCATCACAGCTGCGATGGCGGACGGCGTCGGATTAAAGCGATTCCGCAACATCTATCCGGACCGCTTCTTTGATGTCGGCATCGCAGAGGAACACGCAGTGACGTTCGCCGGCGGCCTGGCACAGGGCGGTATGCGGCCTGTTGTGGCGGTGTATTCCACCTTCCTGCAGCGCGCCTACGATGAGATCCTGCACGATGTCTGTCTGCAGGATCTGCCGGTTATTTTCTGCATAGACAGGGCAGGCCTTGTCGGTGCAGACGGCGAGACGCACCAGGGTATTTTTGACCTCTCTTACATGTCGACAATCCCCAACATGGTCGTCACGGCGCCGAAGAACAAGTGGGAGCTCTCCGACCTGGTCAAGTTCGCTTTCCGCTATGGTCACCCGATCTCCATCCGGTACCCCAGAGGAGCTGCGTATGACGGCCTGAAGGAACACAGAGACCCGATTGTGCTGGGCAAATCCGAGCTGATCCATCAGGGCAGCGGCGTTCTTCTCTTTGCCGCAGGCTCCATGGTGGAGACAGCGGTGGAGAGTGCCCGGCAGCTGGCGGAGCACGGCATCGATGCGACGATTGTCAATGCGAGGTTCGTGCGCCCGTTCGACACACAGATGCTGCGGGAGCAGCTCCCCTCGCACAAACTCCTCGTCACGATGGAGGAGAATGCTGAGAGCGGGGGCTTCGGCGAGCACGTCGAGAGCTGGATCTCTGAAAATATGCCCGGCCAGAAAGTCCTTCGCATCGCCATTCCGGATACTTTCGTGGAGCAGGGAAATGTTGATATTCTGAAAAAGGTTCTGCGCATTGACGCCGATTCCGTGACGGAGCGGATTCTGGAGGCTCTGCATGAGGGGAAGCCGGACGGGACTTCGGCAGAACAGGAGAAGTCGGACACAGACAGTTCAGTGGATCGATCTCAGGAACAGGGGAATACAGACACATGAAGAAGAGACTGGATGTGCTGCTCGTGGAGGGAGGCTTCGCCGCCTCCCGCGAGAAGGCCAAGATCATGTTGATGTCCGGCATCGTCTACGTAAACGGCAATAAAGAGGACAAGCCCGGCACCGCCTTTGACCCGGAGAAGGCAAAGATCGAGGTGCGCGGAGCAACGCTCCCGTACGTATCGCGCGGAGGGCTCAAGCTCGAGAAGGCGCTGCGCGTCTTCCCGATCGACCTGCGGGGAAAAGTCTGCATGGACATCGGCGCCTCCACCGGCGGCTTCACGGACTGTATGCTGCAGAACGGCGCTGCCTATGTATATTCCATCGATGTGGGCTACGGCCAGCTCGACTGGAAGCTGCGCAGCGACCCCCGCGTGAACTGCATGGAAAAGACGAATTTCCGCTACCTGAAGCCGGAAGACCTTAAAGGCGGCGGCCTCCCTTCCTTCGCATCCTGCGATGTCTCCTTCATTTCCCTCTCCAGAATTCTTGGACCTGCATATGACATTCTCCTCCCGGAGAGTGAGATGGTGTGTCTCATCAAGCCCCAGTTCGAGGCGGGGAGAGAGAAAGTTGGCAAAAAGGGCGTCGTGCGCGATCCGGCAGTACACAGAGAAGTCATCGCCACGTGTCTTGGCTACGCACGGGAAGCGGGATTTAGGCTCCAGGGCCTTGATTTTTCGCCCATCCGCGGACCCGAGGGCAATATTGAATACCTCATGTACATGAAGAAATCTGAGGGGACTGAAGAGCTCCCCTTTGGAGAAAAGGACATTGCGGACCTGGTAAAGAGATCCCATGAGGCATTCGGCGCATCCAAGGAGTAAAAGCCTGTTGCCGGGTGAAAGTGGTATTGTTCTGTATACAGGTCCGGAGCCGTTGTGTCTGCTGCAGCAGGGCGTGAGAACGGCTTTTTTGACATCTTTGCAGACCGAAAGGAGAGGAGCAGTTCCGTGAACAACTTCTGCGTAGTGACGAACAGCATAAAGGATCCCGATCTGACCTTCACCAAAGAGGTCTGCGCGTACATCGCAGACAACGGCAGGCAGTTCACTACTCATCCGGACAAAGACACGGACTGCATCATCGTCCTTGGTGGTGACGGCACGGTTCTGCAGGCGGCGGGCGATACATTGGACCTCGGCATCCCGCTTCTTGGCATCAACCTCGGAACACTGGGGTACCTTGCGGAGATCGAGAAGAAGGAGTGGAAGAAGGCACTGCAGCATGTCTTCGCCGATGAGTACGAAATTGACAGCCGCATGATGCTCGAGGGAGAACACGGGGGAAAGAAGAAGTTCGCCCTGAACGATGTCGTCTTTGCAAGATCCGGAGCGCTTCGCATTCTCAACTACGATATCTATGTCAATGGACTGTATCTGAATTCATTTAATGCGGACGGCATTATTTTCAGTACACCGACAGGATCAACGGCGTACAACCTCTCTGCCGGCGGTCCTATCGTGGAGCCGGGGGCGAGCCTGATCGTCATGACGCCGATCTGTCCGCACACCCTCAATTCCCGCTCCGTCGTCCTCTCCGGAAATGATAAAATCGAGGTGCAGATCGGACGCACCAGCAATGAGTCCATGCTGGAGGCGGAGGTCGACTTCGACGGGAGCGGCCGGATCTCCATGAAAACAGGGGACCGGATGAGGATCAGCAAGTCGGACAAGGTTGTGCGGCTTTTGCGTCTTCGCAGGAGATCCTTCCTGGAGACGCTCCACAGGAAGATGGCGGACTGACATTGGAATAAGGAGAGCAGAGCATGCAGACGAAGAAGAAGAGACATCTGAGAATTCTGGAAATCATTCAGAGCCGCGCGGTTGAGACGCAGGAGGATCTTGCGGCAGCTCTCCGGGAGGACGGCTTTGATGTCACACAGGCGACGGTCTCCCGCGACATCAGGGAGCTCCGCCTGCAGAAGAGCAGAAAAGCCGACGGGCGGCAGTACTATGTGCCCGCGCCGGATGAGAAGGGCCTCGAGGAGATGGAGGGCAAATACGTCCGCGTTCTGAAGGATGCCGTCACAGACACCGCACAGGCGCAGAATATCCTCGTCGTAAAGACGGTCTCCGGAATGGCCATGGCGGTGGCGGCTGCACTCGACAATCTTCCTTTTCCGGAGATTGTGGGATGTATCGCCGGCGATGACACGATTTTCGTCGCGGTGAAGACTGCGGCAGAGACCGCCAGGCTCGAGCGGAGAATCCGCGATGTTTGCGGGATGCAGATGACAAGTGAGGGGTGAACATGCTGCTGAGTCTCCATGTGAAAAATCTGGCACTGATTGAAGAGGAAGAAGTCACCTTCGCGGACGGCCTCAATATCCTGACCGGTGAGACCGGCGCCGGCAAATCCATCATTATCGGCTCCGTCAACCTTGCGCTCGGCGCAAAGGCGGACAAAGCGATGATCCGCACAGGGGCGGACTGCGCGCTCATCGAGATGGTCTTTCGCGCGGACAATGAGCGGCAGAGCGCAAAGCTGAAGGAGATGGATATCCCTCTCGAAGAGGACGGCACAATTCTCATCAAGCGCAAAATTTATCCGGACCGGAGTGTCTGCACCATAGAGGGTGAAAAGGTCACACTCAAGCAGATGCGGGAAATCTCAGAGCTTCTCATCGACATCTACGGCCAGCGGGAAAACCAGCGGCTTCTGCGCAGAGAGGCCCAGATGGGCGTTCTGGATGCCTTTGCGGGCGATCCGGACAGAAGGCTCCGTGAGAGCGCTGCGGCGGGCTGGCGCACATACAGAGATCTGAAGAGTGAATGGGACAAGGGCGATCTTGACGGGAGCGCGAGAGCCAGGGAGATCGACCTTCTGCAGTATGAGATTCAGGAGATCGACGACGCCGCACTCAGGGAAGGTGAGGACGCAGAGCTCGAGGCACGCTACCGGAAAATGAACAGCTTCCGCAGAATCTGTGACGCGGCGGGAGAGGCCGGTCAGATTTTTGCAGAGGGCGAGGAGAGTGCTGCCTCTGAGGTGGAGAGGGCGCTGCGAGCCCTTCGGAAGGTCGAAGGAATTGACTCTGACCTGGATGCCATCTGCAGCCAGCTCTCAGACATCGATTCGCTCATGTCCGACTGCGGAAGAGCTCTCTCGGAATACATCGACGGCATGAATTTTGATCCCGGCGAATTCGCTGCGATTGAGGATCGCCTGAACCTCATCAACCATCTGAAGGACAAATACGGCCGCTCCATTCCCCAGATTCAGGAAGCCAGGGAGAAGAGGGCGAAGAGACTGGAAGCTCTCTCTGACTATGAAGGCACGAGGGCGAAACTGAAGAAGGATATGGAGGCGGAGAGAGTGCGCCTCCTGGATCTGTGCAGGCAGCTCTCCGAGGTGAGAAGGAGTGCTGCAAAGGACTTCACAAAGCGGTTGACCGCAGAGCTGCTGGATCTGAACTTCAACCAGGTGGATTTTCATGTGGAGGTGGACTCCTCCGAGGAGTACCTCTCCCAGAGCGGCTTTGACCGCGTCTCCTTCACCATTTCGATGAACCCCGGCGAGTCGCCGCGGCCCCTCGAGGCGATCGCCTCCGGCGGCGAATTATCGCGTATTATGCTGGCGCTCAAGACTGTCTTTGCCGGCAAAGATGACATTTACACCTTTATTTTCGATGAGATTGACAGCGGCATCAGCGGACAGACGGCATGGAAGGTGGCCGAGAAGCTCGGAAGACTCTCCGCCAACCATCAGATCCTGTGCATCACGCACCTGCCGCAGATCGCGGCAATGGAGGATGCGCACTACAGGATCGCGAAAACAACGGACGGCCGCCGCACCGTGACGCACATCACACGCCTGAATGAGGAAGAGAGTGTCCGCGAGATCGCGCGTCTTCTCGGCACGGCGACGGTGACGGAGACGACGCTCGAAAACGCCAGAGAACTGAAGCGACAGGCGAAGGAAGCAAAGAATGACTGCAAGTGATCGCCGATGCGATCACTCGCAGTCAGCAGTCGATGCCGCGATGCGTCATCGATTGCATGATCCTGTCGGCGAAACCGCCTTCGCGGATTTCGCCTCAGGGTGCCGCAAAGGACGCGGCACGGAGTAAAGAATGACTGCAAGTGATCGCTGATGCGATCACTTGCAGTCAGCAGTCGATGCCGCGGTGCGTCATCGATTGCATGATCCTGTCGGCGAAACCGCCTTCGCGGATTTCGCCTCAGGGTGCCGCAAAGGACGCGGCACGGAGTATAGAAATGGCAGAAGATAACCAGGCACTGACGCCTGAAATGGAGAGTCTCCGGGAAGACTTTGAGGAGATGCTGCGCTCATGCCACTATGTGCGAAGCAGCGAAATACCGGACATTGATTTGTACATGGATCAGGTGACGACGTTCATGGAGCAGCACCTGGCGGCCTTTACGAGAAACCCCTCGGCCGACAAGCTCCTCACCAAGACGATGATCAACAACTACGCGAAGAACGACGTCTTAATCCCGCCGGTGAGAAAGAAGTACGGCATGGATCATATGATCCTGCTGATCTTTATTTTCTATCTGAAAGGGTATCTCTCAATCGGGGACATTGCGCGCGTGCTCGCACCTCTTGAGGAGAGATATACGGACGGACCGCTCAAGGGAGAGCGCAGTCACAAGAGGAAGTCGGAGAGCTCTCTGACGCTCCGGGACATCTATGACAGGATTCTGGGCGAGATGAGCGGGGAGATGGAGCGGATCAAAGACAGTGTCGAGCAGCAGATGAAGGCGGCGGATGAAGCTTTCAGTGATCTGCCGCAGGAGGACCGGAAGGTTCTCGGGCGGTTCGATCTCATCTGCAGAATGACGGCGGAAATTTATATGCGGCAGCTCTTCATCGAGCGGCTGATCGACAAAGAGACTACAGAGGATAAATGAGCATTTACGATACACTCAACAGTGAACAGAAGCGGGCAGTTCTGCAGACAGACGGACCTGTCCTCATTCTTGCAGGCGCAGGCTCCGGAAAGACCCGCGTGATCACGCACAGAATCGCCTACCTCATGGAGGAGTGCGGCGTCAACCCGTGGAATATCCTTGCCATCACCTTCACGAACAAAGCTGCGGGGGAGATGAGAGAGCGTGTGGACCGGCTCATCGGCTTCGGCGCGGAGTCTGTGTGGGTCTCTACTTTCCATTCGATGTGCGTGCGCATCCTTCGAAGACATATCGATGCGATCGGCTACGACAACCGCTTCACCATCTATGATACAGACGATCAGAAGGCGCTGATGAAGCAGGTCTGCAAAGAGCTCAATATCGATACGAAGCAGCTGCGCGAGAGGTCAATTCTCTCCGCCATCTCGTCTGCCAAGGATGAGCTCCTGACGCCTCTTCGCTATCAGGAGAAGCATCAGATGGACTTCATCGAGCGCCAGATCGGCGACGCCTACGAGCTCTACCAGAGGATGCTGCAGAAGAACAATGCACTGGACTTCGACGACCTCCTTATGAAAACAGTGGAGCTCTTCAACGCCCGCGAGGATATTCTGAAGAATTATCAGGACCGCTTCAGGTATATCATGGTGGACGAGTATCAGGACACGAACACGGCGCAGTTCGAGATCGTGCGGCTCCTCGCCGCCGGCAGCAGGAATCTCTGTGTCGTGGGTGATGATGATCAGTCTATCTATAAATTCCGCGGCGCCAACATCCGCAACATTCTCGATTTTGAGAAGGTGTACCCGGATGCGACGGTCATCCGCCTTGAGCAGAATTACCGCTCCACGCAGAACATTCTCGACGCCGCCAACGCCGTCATCGCGAATAACCGCAACCGCAAGGCGAAGAAGCTCTGGACGGACAGAGGTCCAGGCAATAAGGTGCACTTCCGACAGTTCAGATCCGGGCGGGATGAGGCGTCCTATGTGGCGGAGGATATCGACCGCTGCATGCGGCAGGACCATAAGCTTCATTACCGCGATTTCGCCGTGCTGTACCGGACGAACGCACAGTCAAGACAGCTCGAGGACAGCTTCGTACAGAATTCTGTGCCCTATAACATCGTCGGCGGCACGAATTTCTATGCCCGCATGGAAGTGCGTGATCTCCTCAGCTATCTGCGCACCGTCTCCAACGGCCTCGATGACATCAGCGTGCAGCGCATCATCAATGTGCCAAAGCGCGGCATCGGGGAGACGACAATCGGCCGCATTCAGGATTATGCACAGAGTCACGAGGTGAGCTTCTTCGATGCGCTCTCGGATCTGGATGAGATACCGGGTGTCGCCAAGGCGAAGAAGAAACTCACGGATTTTCGCGATTTTATTCTCTCTCTCCGCGATTTCGCCTCAACGAACCGGATCGAGGAGCTGATCAAGAAGATCATCAGGGATACGGATTATGAAAATTACCTGCGCGCCTACGATGAGCTGACCGCGGACGACCGCATCGACAATATCAATGAGCTGATCTCCAAGGCGGTCAGCTATGAAGAGGATGCCCTCGAGGATGAGGAATCCGGCGGCCCGACGCTCGCAGGGTTCCTTGAGGACGTCGCTCTCGTCGCCGACATCGACAATGTGGACGGCGATGACGACCGCGTACTCCTCATGACACTGCACTCCGCGAAGGGACTCGAGTTCCCGCACGTGTATCTTACCGGCATGGAGGAAGATCTCTTCCCGAGCTACATGTCCCTCAATTCGACGGATGAGGACGCCCTCGAGGAGGAAAGGCGCCTTGCGTATGTCGGCATCACGAGGGCAAAAGATGACCTGACGCTGTGCTGTGCCAGCGCGCGCATGGTGCGCGGCGAGATGCAGTATCACGCCATCAGCCGCTTCGTGATGGAGATCCCTGAGAACCTTCTCGACTGCCCGCCCGGAAAGGGCTATTCGGTCGACACGGCGGATTGGGAAGACGAGGACGATGAGCCGCCGTTCGCCGATATTCACGGCAGGATGCCGGCTTCCGGCGTGCACGGCGGCGGGTACGACGTCTTCGCACCGTACGGCGGAAGCGGGAGCGTGTACGGGAGAAAGAGCGCTGCAGACAGAGGAAAGGAATCTTCTTCCTTTGGCGCGGGCGGCAGAGGGCAGGGGACGTCTTACTCTGCAGGCGGCGCACACAGCTCCCGGGAAGAGAGCGGAACAGGCAGCGGCCGCAGCGTGGTGCATCCGCATGACACGAGACTTAAGGCAGTCTATGTCAAGCCGCATACCTCCAGCGCGAAGAAACCTGCCATCGCCAAGGCAGGACTCTCTGCCCTCTCAAAGGGCATGCCCGAGGCAGCTAAGCCGGACTACGAAGTGGGCGACCGCGTCGCACATGTGAAGTACGGCTCCGGCACCGTCCTCTCCATCGAGAAGGGCCCGCGCGACTACAAGGTGAAGGTCATGTTCGACGAGGCGGGACAGAAGATCATGTACGCAGCATTCGCGAAGCTGCGGAAGATCTGAAGATCTCTTCTTTATGTGGAAAATACCCGCCGCCCGTGGTATCATATGAGTTACAAGCGCTGACAAGGAGGGCATTACAATGGATAAGATCAATGAGCTTCTGGGGCAGGTCAAGAGTCTTCGTGCGGAACTCGCAGAGAAGAAAAATGATGACAAGAACAATGCGGTAGTCGTTGTTTTCGCAATTCTCGGTGTTATCCTTGTGGCGGCAGGCGTCGCATACCTGATCTACCGCTTCATGCAGCCGGATTACTATGATGACTACGATGAAGACGAGTACGATGATGACGATGAAGGCGACGATGAGGATGACGAGAGCGACGAGTGATCCCGATCGGAACTGATTTATGCGCAGACATCTTTTGCCGCAGGCAGCAGCTGTCTTGAGAGCAGTCTTTGTCGGGATACCGGCTGTATTGCCGTGGGGCAGGGTTCGTATCATCGCGCATAATCGCATTGATAATAATGAATTGACAGGCCTGGCGGTCCGGAACAGATGCTCCGGGCCGCTTTTGCTGTTTATGCGCGCAGCAGTGGGAGAGGAGAAATCCATGTCTGCATGTGATGCCTCCTCTCGATTCAGGAAAGATGAAGATGAAAAAAGGCGAAACAATCGAATGCACTATAGAGACACTTAAGTTCCCGAATAAGGGTATTGCTCACGTGACCGAAGAGAATATCGTCACACCGACGGGTCCCGCGCCGTCAAGAGATACCGACCGATTGGGGGTGGGGATGCAGGACGAAACGACTCAAACCGTCGTGATCAAAAATGCGCTGCCGGGGCAGAAGGTCAGCGCACGGATCCTGAAAAAGAGAAACGGGCGGTATGAGGCCTCCCTGCAGAGCGTCCTCTCGCTTGCGAAGGAGGAAAAGCCGGTTCCCTGCGGCGTCTTCGGCACCTGCGGCGGCTGTCTCTTTACTGGTTACCCGTATGAAGAAGAACTGCAGATCAAGGAGAGCCAGGTGCGGGATCTTCTGTCAAAGGCGATCGCGGGGACGAACCTTAATACCGGGGAACTCGCCCGCCTCGACTGGTTCGAGCCGATTCACCCAAGCCCTGTCCACGAGCAGTATCGCAACAAGATGGAATTCACCTTTGGGGACGAGGTGAAGGACGGCCCGCTGACGCTGGGCCTCCATAAGAGAGGAAGCTTCTATGACATCTGTTCCGCCAGGGACTGCCTCCTTGTCGACGGGGACTTCCGGCAGATCGTGCATTGCACACAGAATTTCTTCACTGAGAGAGAAGTGACCTTCTACCACCGCATGAAGAGAGAGGGTTATCTTCGCCATCTCCTCGTGCGCAAGGCTTCGCACACGGGCGAGATCCTGATCGACCTTGTGACGACCACGCAGCGCGGGTGCCTTGTTGGAACCGTATCGGAGAAAAAACAGGAATTACCTCTGCATGTGCGCAGTGGTGCGTCTGTCACCTCGGAGACAGAGGAGGGTAACGACTTAAAAGCAGACAAGGAAAAGACTGCAGCCGATTCGAAGACAACAGAGATCGGGGAAGAAGTCGAGCAGAACATGCTTCAGGATTATGTCGCGGCTCTTGAGGAGCTCCCGCTGCAGGGAACGATCGCCGGTATCCTGCACACCAGAAACGACTCCATCGCGGACATCGTCGAGGACCAGGGGACGGAGGTGCTGTACGGGAGAGATTATTTTCAGGAAAATATCTTAGGCCTCCAGTTCGATGTCACTCCGTTTTCCTTCTTCCAGACGAACAGCTACGCGGCGGAGGTGCTGTACAGCACAGCGCGGGAATATATTGGCGAGGCGATTACGGGCAGCGCAACATCCGCATTGCAAGAAAAGATGGGATCCAGCAAGGCGATTGCAGGCGGCGCAGAAAAGCCGATCGTCTTCGACCTCTACTGCGGAACCGGCACGATCTCCCAGCTCGTCGCGCCTGCTGCGAAGGAGGTTGTCGGCGTCGAGATCGTGGAGGAGGCTGTCCGCGCGGCCAGAGAGAATGCTAAGAAAAACGGCATCTCCAACTGCCGCTTCATTGCCGGCGATGTGCTGAAAGCCATCGATGAGATCAAAGAGAAGCCGGATGTCATCATCCTCGATCCGCCCAGAGACGGCATCCACCCGAAGGCCCTGCCGAAGATACTCGCCTACGGCGTGCCCTATATTCTCTACATCTCCTGCAAGCCGACATCCCTCGCAAGAGACCTGCCGGGTTTCCTTCTCGCCGGCTATCGGCCGGTGCGCGGCACCTGTGTGGATCAATTCCCGCGGACCGCAAACGTGGAGACGGTGGTCCTACTGCAGAGGCAGGACTCGTAGATAAGCTGATGAAGAAGCGAAGGAAGAATACATGTAATTATTAATTTTCAGCGGAGCATCGTCGTAATGTGATGGTGTTCCGCTGTTTCTGACGAGAGTAAAAGTCATGGCACTTTTTAGCAAAGATTTCTCAGTTCAAGATGAACGCGAATTCGCGTCAGAGCATGTTCCTTTTCTGCTTGCTGTTGTGCAGGCGACATTTCGCATAGTCTAAAGGTGAAGGGAGGAAGGAGACTGACATGAAGAAGTTTTCTGATCTGACGCTGTGTGACAGCCGCGGCAAACAAAGGAATATCCACATCCGGGTGTCCGGAGATGATAATGGGCTGCATTTCAGCGGCGACGAGGGCGGCTCCGATGTGGACGATTTCTGGGGCGATGATGACTATGAGTACTGGTATGACCTTGATGCTGGAAATGCGGCGAAACTGTTGAAACTGATCGGAGGGGAGGATGATCCGGAGAATGCGCTGAAGCGAGAATTCAGCGGAGAGGGCGGCCTGCTGAAAATGACGGCTCTTTGCGATCAGAATAACATCAAGTACAGCTTTAATTCGTATGTCTGATGACATATATGCAGTCGGGTTCATTTGGACGGATGCATGTGCGCACAATCTGGAGATGTTCTATTAAAGGCTCAATAGGATGCTGTGGAGGAGAAGATGAGTTTTGAACTGGATGCCAGCGGAATAAAGATATGGTTTGAAGTACAGAACTTTCACTCATGGACGGAAGAAAACAGGGATTTGGAGTGGTGTGTGTGCGGCTATCGTTTTTTCACACCTGGACGGCTTAATTGCTACAAAGATCATGATGCGATCATGGAATGCGCTGAGGTGGAGGAATTAGAGCAGGCTTTGACAGCATTACTGGAGGACAGGATTTCTGAGCCACAGGAAATTGGCTTTGTCGAACCAGATTTAGTTTTCGAATTGTATCCTAAGAAGGATAAGAGAGACGATCCACAATACCTGTATGTTAAGCCGGGACATGAAATTCAGGATATTTATCTTGAGTGGAGGGTATATTTCTGGAACCGCGGTCTTACGAAGAATTATCTGTCAGCTACTCTGTATAGAAGTGAGATAGAAGATCTGAGGAATTACCTATAATCGGTTATGAGGGAACAGAGGACATGCAGTGACACCGGCATTAGCAGCGGATCTGATCGATGGCATCAACAGATCCGGAAAACATCACATTTCCATGTCCGATCTGGAGGAGATCATCTGCAGAGATGATAAGCAGCGCTATGCTTTCAATGAGGACATGACGAAGATCCGCGCTAATCAGGGACATTCGATACCTGTGGACGTGGAATTGGAGAAGAGAATGCCGCCGGAGAACACGAACAACATAATGCTGACAATCTTTTTCATAATTGATCTGCAGGCAGATACCTGCAGACCACTCCCTGGCATCTGCTGTTACCCTTGCAATGTCATTTCTGATAATCTGAAACGGCATGCTGATCACTCCCTTGTCCTGTGAAAACTGCGGCTTACACAGATAAATATCAGCGGAGCACCGTCAGAATTTGGCGATGCTCCGCTCTTTCTTTCCTGCATGTCGATGTGCGGGCAGCATGCTGGGGACACTAGTAATTGACGATTACGCGCTCTCTATGTTTTCCCTGTAAGTGGTAAATAGTGTCTGCTGATTAAATCGATATTTTCGATTTCTGTGACGAACTGAGCAGTTCTTCAGCCCGCCATGAAATAGCAAAGGTGCATTTCTGCACCGGTATCGCGTACCTTGAAAAAAGCAAAAAATA
>Ga0256406_1000884_pt1 | contig 51226 bp, 44 predicted proteins | sample RumenRJG_03DNA_FD_185986 | JGI IMG/M metagenome (GOLD analysis project Ga0256406, IMG submission 185986) | Bovine rumen microbial communities from Lethbridge, Alberta, Canada - RJG_03 | ecosystem: Host-associated > Mammals > Digestive system > Stomach > Rumen | place: Canada: Alberta | collected...
CAGGAAACCGCAGCCGGTGCGGAAAGATTTTTGCGGAGAAATTGGGGTAGTTTGGGATAGAAGGAAGAAGGGACGAAGGCGGATGAGTAATTTTTGGAGGTACCGGACGTATTTACCGGCGGGGACGGGGTACGCGTATTTCAGCCGGCCGCATATTCTGATGCTGTCGATTATAACTGCGGCGGTGGTGTGTACATATTTTTGGAGCCGGCATGTGACGGCGCATACCCGGCAGGTGGTGCTGAAGGTTATTCCGGTGGGAATGACAGTGATGGAGGTATTCAAGGACTGGCTGTTGGAAATTCAGGGCGCGGACATGATCGGTTATCTGCCGCTACAGCTATGCAGTCTGGGCGTGCTGGTGTTCTATTTTGCGGCGTTTTCACAAAGGCCTCGGGTGGAGCGGTTTTTCGGGGAAGTTGCCTGTGTGCTGATTGCGCCGGGGGCAGTTGCGGCGCTCCTTTTTCCGAACTGGAATCATTCGTATATGCTCTGGAGTATTTTCAGCATCCACAGTTACGGGTGGCACACGATGCTGCTTCTGTTTCCGATCATTTACACGGCTGAGGATGTCATGCATCGAGAAGACGGGCGAACCACAGTTTCCATCCGTCATATCTGGTATTCTGTGCTGTTTCTGTGCGTGGTTGTTCCACCGGTTATGTGGTTTGACAAGCGGTTCGACTGTAACTATATGTTCCTGAACTGGCCGTCTAAGGGCAGTCCGCTGGTCTGGCTCTCGGACAGGATGGGCAATCCCGGTTATCTCGTCGGGTTTGCGATTATGGTGTTCCTGATTCTGCTGGCGATATATTTGAGTGTGGAGTTTCTGCGGGCGGTTCGCAGGCGCTCGTTCGTATCTCCGCGGCACTGTGTGGAGGGCGGAGGCCGGCGGTGATTCTCCTTGGCGAGTGAATTTTGTCGACAAAAAGTAATGCGCAAGAAAACAGCCCATCAGTACCTGTAGAATCGGGTGCTGATGGGCATTGTTGATGTGTCTTGGTGCAAGGGTTATTCTGCCTTGTCTGCCTGGTTGAAATCGTATTTCAGGACCGGCTTTCTGGCCGCGAGAACCTCGTCCAGACGCTTGATTGGCGTCTTCTGCGGGGAGGCTGTGACGGCGGAAGGGGTCTTGATGATCTCTTCGTAGATCTTTCTGAACGCGGCGATGGCGTTGTCCAGGGTTTCTCTGGTTTCGGTTTCCGTCGGTTCCACCATGAGCGCTTCCTCAACGATGAGCGGGAAGTACATTGTAGGCGGATGGATGCCGAAGTCCAGGAGTGCCTTGGCAACATCGAGGGCGGAGACATCGTCTTCTTTGTGGAATTTTTCCAGGCTCATGACGAACTCATGCATGCAGATGCGATCGTAGGCCATCGGATAGATGTCTTTCAGCTTCTCCATCATGTAGTTGGCGTTGAGAACGGCATTATGTGCGAGTTCCGGAATTCCGTCGCCGCCGTTGACCATGAGGTAGGCCAGGGCGCGGACCATGATCAGGAAGTTGCCGTGGAAACCGGTCAGGTTGCCGATGCTCTTGGCAGCGCGTTCATAGTGCGCATCTTTTCCGGTGCCGGCGACGCGGTCTCCTGGAAGGTAATCTTTCAGGAAGTCCTTGCATCCGACAGGACCGCTGCCCGGACCGCCGCCGCCGTGCGGGGTGGAGAAGGTCTTATGCAGGTTCAGGTGAATGATGTCGAACCCGATGTCTCCCGGACGCACAATGCCGATAACGGCGTTCAGGTTGGCGCCGTCGTAGTAGCAGAGGCCGCCGGCTTCGTGGACGAGGCGGGTGATTTCCATAATGTTGTCGTCAAAGATACCGACGGTGTTCGGATTGGTCAGCATCAGTCCGGCGGTCTTGTCGCTGAGCTTGGATTTCAGGTCGTCCAGATCGATCATGCCGTTTTCGTTTGACTTGATTTCCACAACTTTAAAACCTGCCATGGCTGCGCTCGCCGGATTGGTGCCGTGGGCGGAATCCGGAATGATGATCTCATTACGCTGTGTTTCACCGTGATCCTTAAGGTACGCCTTAATCGTCAGAAGGCCGGTGAATTCGCCCTGTGCGCCGGCTGCCGGCTGGAACGTGACGTGGTCCATGCCGGTGATTTCACACAGGTATTTTTCCAGGTTGTCGATGACTTCTGTACATCCTTCAACGGTATCTGCCGGCTGAAGCGGATGCACATCGGTGAATCCCTTCAGAGAAGCCGCCGTTTCGTTCATGTACGGGTTGTATTTCATCGTGCAGGAACCGAGCGGGTAGAATCCGTCGTTTACGCCGCGGGCTTCTTTTGCGAGGGCTGTATAGTGACGGTCCAGTTCGTTCTCGGAGATCTCCGGAAGGCGCGGAGCGGAGCTTCGCATCGGAACATCCGGAAGTTTGATGTCTACATCGCAGTCCGGGAAGATGTCCTGGCCTCTGCCTGGTACGCTTCGTTCAAAAATCAGTTTCATGCCAGCACCTCCTTCGCCGTTTTGATCACAGTGTCCATTTCTTCCTTTGTGTTGAGTTCTGTCGTGCACCACAGGAGTTCATGATCGGAAACCGTGAGTCCCCCGAGAATTCCGCGGTCCTGAAGCGCGGAAAGAAGCGCGGAAGGATCTTTGCATTCGGTAAGGAATTCATGGAAGAACGGCTGGCTGCTGTAAACCAGCGGAAGTCCGGCTTCTGCCAGTCCTTCTGCCAGGTAGTGCGCCTTGGAGGTGCAGAGCTGCGCGGCTTTCTTCAGTCCGGCAGGGCCGACAGCGGACAGGTACACGGAGGCTTTCAGCGCGCAGAGCGCTTCATTGGAGCAGACGTTGCTGCTGGCTTTCTCTCTGCGGATGTGCTGTTCTCTGGCCTGCAGGGTCAGAACATATCCGCGTTTTCCCTGAGAATCCACCGTTTCACCGACATACCGGCCGACCATTTTGCGCATGTTTTTCTTTGTCGCCGCAAGGATGCCCAGATAAGGACCGCCGTACGCGAGGCCGAGGCCCAGAGGCTGACCTTCTCCGCAGACGATGTCCGCGCCGATTTCTCCCGGTGTCTTCAGAATGCCGAGGGCGATCGGATTAACGCTCATGATCAGCTGAGTCTTGCAGCTGTGCACGATTTCAGAAATGGCGTCGGCGTTCTCGATGATTCCATAGTAGTTCGGATACTGCATCAGGAAGCACGCGGATGCCGGATCTGCCGTCAGCATGTCTTTCAAAGCCTTGAGATCTGTAGCGCCGTCCGCTGCCGGAACGGTTTTAACATCCATTTCCCGGCCAAAAGAATAGGTCCGGATGACGCGCAGAATGCGGGGATCTACAGCCTCGGAAACATAAATGACAGAACGCTTCCGGTCAGCGGTCATAGCGCAGGCTTCTGCCGCCGCGGATGCTCCGTCGTACAGGGAAGCGTTGGAAACGTCCATTCCGGTGAGTTCGCAGATCATCGTCTGGTACTCAAAAATGGACTGGAGGATTCCCTGGCTGATTTCTGCCTGATACGGCGTGTATGCAGTCAGAAATTCTTCCTTGCCTGCAATGGCATTTACCGCGGCAGGGACATAATGGTTATACGCGCCGGCACCGCAGAATATGGTTGGGAATACCGTGTTTTTCGCCGCTGTTCTCTCCATGATGCGAGTAACTTCCATCTCCGATTTTCCGTCCGGAAGATTGAGCCCGTCTTTGATTCTGGCTTCAGGAGGGATGTCTCTGAACAGGTCATCCCAGTCCTGGCAGCCGATTTCATGCAGCATTTCCTGCTGTTCTTCTTTTGTATTTGGTATAAATGTGCCCAAGTTTATTACCACCTTTTGTTTATGTGCCGTCCGTGTTCATTTCTGTGGCAGGACGGCAGTTCTGCAGAGTACTATCCGGTCTTCAACAGTATGCGCTGCGCCGGGAAATTACTCGTCTTCCTCTTCTACAAAGCGGTCGTACTCATCTGCGTCCAGAAGATCATCGTCATCACTGACGTTGGTCAGTTTTACCAGCCATGCCTCATATGGCTCCTCATTGATTTTCTCCGGTGCGTCCAGCAGCTCTTCATTGATTTCTGCGACAACGCCACTTACTGGTGCGATTATGTCAGAAACTGCCTTTACAGATTCAACATCGCCGAACGGTTCACCGGCCTCAACCTCATCGTCAACATCAGGGAGGTTGACAAATACGAGATCGCCAAGACTTTCCTGTGCGTGGTCGGTAATGCCGATATATGCAGTGCCGTCTTCCATGCGCACCCATTCATGAGATTTAGAATACTTTAATTCCTTTGGATCGATCATTTTCATACTCCTTTTTTAATTCTTGATCGTTTATTGCAATCAGTTATTTCTGGCGTTTATAGAATGGAAGTTTCACCATCTCTGCATCAACGCGGCGTCCGCGCACTTCTACCTGAACCGGAGCGCCGATTTCCCGTTTATCAGAATCGACGATGGCCAGGGCATAGGACCCCTTCAGATATGGAAGGAAGGTTCCGGACGTGGTCCGGCCAATCTCTTCGTCGTCGCGGTAAATTGCACAGTTCTCACGGACGATGCCTCTTCCGGTGACTTTGATGCCGACGCGTCTCTGTTTCAGCGGCATAGCGGCTTCCAGCGCTTCCTTTCCGATGAATTCAGGTTTGTCCATTTTTACGGCAAAACCGAGTCCGGCTGTCTTCGGTGAAATCTCATCATTCATCTCGTGGCCGTAAAGCGGCATAGAGGCTTCCATGCGCAGCGTGTCGCGCGCGCCGAGTCCGCATGGGATCAGGCCGTCGTCCTTTCCGGCATCCAGAAGAATCGTCCAGATTTCCGGAGCTTTCTCCGCCGGCATGTAAATCTCAAACCCGTCTTCGCCGGTATATCCCGTGCGGGAAATGATGCATGGGATGCCTTTAATTTCTGCGTCGAAAACCGCGGTGTAATACTCTGCCGGGATATATTTGCTGTCCGTGACTGAGGACAAAATTTTCTCGGCAAGGGGACCCTGAAGGGCCAGCTGACCATAATCGTCAGAGACGTCAGAAAGTTCGATGTCGCCCTGTCTGTGGTCACAAATCCACTGATAATCTTTTTCCCGGTTCGCCGCGTTGACGACAACCAGATAATCGTTCTCCGCCTTCATATAGACGATCAGATCGTCGACCGTGCCGCCGTGTTCGTTGCACATCGGGCTGTAACGTGCCTGACCGGCATGCATTCCGGTGAAATCGTTTGTCAGCAAATGATTCAGAAAATTTAGTGAATCCTGTCCCTGAACCAAAACTTCTCCCATGTGCGATACGTCGAAGAGACCACATTTCGTGCGGACGGCCATATGCTCTTTTTTGATGCCCGTCTCATACTGGACAGGGAGCAGGTATCCGCCGAATGGAACCATCTTTCCGCCGCAATTTACATGCGTTTCATAAAGTGGTGTTTTTTTCTCCATTCCTATTAACCTCCAATATGTGCATCACATGAATACAGTTAGATGATAGCACACGGACTTCAACGGTTCAATCGCAGAATCCGGGAATATAAATAAATTATAGTGAGAAAATTAGTGTTAAATTTGTGTCAATTAAGTAAAACGAGTAGAAATATAATAGGATGTTTTTCCGGCAAGCTCACCGATATCCTTCCCGCAGTCTGATATTGTCCGGTGCTTCCAGATCTTTTCGCACCGCATTCACAAATCCCATCAGTTAAAATTACAAAACTCATATGAAAAACGCAGGATTTTATGCATTGTTCATATGAATAATGTAAATATAATTGCGTTTTTCATAGGAACTTTGCAATGACGGAGAACTATGTTATGGATGAGTTATTTGAAATTGCAGATTCTGGGAGGATTGGACACAGAACGACTAACACCGATAACGCACAACCATCTGAATTTGTGTCCAATTCATATGTATACACACAATCTGCGTCCAATGTCAATAATTCGTCCGTTGGACGCAGCGCATCCCTTTCCAATGAGGTAAAATCAGTCGATTTTGCGTCCAGTTTGAGGGTATACAGTATAACGCTGTATATTCAACAAATCATCCAGCTGGACGCAAATTTCCATGTAGAAGTATCCGAATCCTGTCAGGATTTGCGTCCAAATCGCAAGTATGCTGCATACCCATACATTTTTATAAAAGCGGGTCTATTGGACGCAAATCGGACATAGTCAACGGCATAAAAGAATTCGAATCTGCGTCCAATAGTCTTGTATACCTGAAAATCCCGTCCATTTGCGGGGCACATAGTATACTCGCATATTATATTCGTATCTTCAAAACTTCCCACTGCGTCCTCATCGCTCTCGCATCACTGTCGTTCGCGAATCGCGAGAGCGACTTGGGATACATACGACGTTCCGCTGGCTGATCGAGCGTCGCCGTTGGCTTGCTCTCTCAGGCGGAACCAGCATAAGCAGTCCTCATCGCTCTCGCATCACTGTCGTTCGCGAATCGCGAGAGCGACTGCATTATACGACACGGCGCTAGCCAATCGCAGTGCGCTGAGCTTCTGCTCTTGGGCGCCGTTAGCATAAGGCCTTCTCATCACTCGGCTCTCACTGTGTTCGACCTCGTGAGAGCAAGCGCCATTATACGACGTTCGGCTAGCCAGTCGTGCTGCGCCTTACGGCTTGCTCTCCTGGGCCAAACCAGCATAAGCAGTCCTCATCGCTCTCGCATCACTGTCGTTCGCGAATCGCGAGAGCGACTGCATTATACGACACGGCGCTAGCCAATCGCAGTGCGCTGTGCTTCTGCTCTTGGGCGCCGTTAGCATAAGGCCTTCTCATCACTCGGCTCTCACTGTGTTCGGCCTCGTGAGAGCAAGCGCCATTATCGTTTCCCGCCTAATCCCGCGTTGTCGAGGATCTGGAGGATGAAGTCGATGGAACCGCGGACGCCGAACATGGAGGTATTCAGGGTGATGTCGTAGTTGGCGGCGTCGTTCCATCTGTGGTTGGTGAAGAATTCATAGTACTCGGCGCGGTCTTTGTCGACCTGGTGCATCTGGCGGCGGGCGGTGCGTTCGTCGACGTTGTTGACTTCCATGATTCGGCGGATCCGGCGTTCTTCCGGCGCGGTCAGGAAGATGCTGACGTGCGGGATGTTGTTGCTGCGCATGACGTTGTCGGCGCAGCGTCCCATGACGACAAAGTCTTTTTCTTTTGCCATCTGGATGAGGAGTTCGGATTCGGCAAAGAAGTAGGCGTCGCGTGCTGAGAGACCGTGGTAGCGGTTGGCGCGGGCGAAATGTTCTTTCAGGGTCAGTTTTTGTTTCTGATAGGAAAGTCCAGGGTTGCCGGCGCCGATCTGCGCGTTGATGATGTCGGTTTCGGCCTTGGTCAGTTTGACTTTGCCCTTGGCATCTGAGGTGCGCTGGATCAGACGCATGAAGATTTCTGCGTCATAGTAGTTGATGTGGAGGGCGTCGGCGATGCCGAGTCCTACGTTATTAGCCGCGCATCCGTAGCTGCGGTTGATGCAGATGATCAGGCGGTTGTCTCGCGTGAACCGGTTGTTCAGGTTCAGCTCGTTCAGGTTCATATCCTGGCTGCTGGCAATCAGCGTGCCCGGTTCAGAGATGATTCTGCTGAATTCATGGAAGACTTCATTATATGCGCTCAGAGCCTTGTAGTGGTCGTCAGTATCCTGGATGCTGCGGGCCATATTTCCGATCAGAGCCAGTTCGCTTCGGATGATGTGCTCTCGGTTCTTGACCAGTGCCTTTTCAATGATTGAGATGTTGCGCTCGCGGTCGTTGGTAAAGACGCGCCCCAGTGAGGATCCGCTCAGTTCGTATACCAGTTTGTCCAGGTCGTACAGATGCTCTGCAAATTCTCTCGCACTGATGGCTTCCTTCGGAGATTCGGAAGCGGCTGTGCTGTCCTGAGAAGAAGGGACGGTATTTTCTTGTGCGGTTTTCTTTTTGTCATTGCTCATGACGGGCCTCCTTTCTTCTTAGTGGAAAAACAGCAGAATATCAAGCAGATATACCGGACACAGGATGCATACGGACCATTTCATGTACCCGAAGAAGGACGGCATGCGGATACCGTTCTCGTCTGACATGGATTTTACCATGAAGTTCGGGGCGTTTCCGATGTAGGTGTTGGCGCCCATGAATACGGCTCCGCAGGAGATTGCCTCCAGCATGTTGACCGGAACGGTGCCGAGCAGGGTGCTGATGCCGTGCGCAAAGTGCAGGGATCCGGCTGTGGTCAGGAAGACCATGTAGGTCGGTGTGTTATCGAGGAAGCTGGACAGAAGTCCGGTCAGCACAAACATCTGGTACGGTTTGTCGATGTCCATCTGCGGTCCCAGGTGCTTCAGTACGATCAGAGCCGGCTGCATGGTGATGAAGATGCCGATGAACAGGACTGCGACTTCCTGGATCGCGCCCCAGGTAAAGTGGTTGCGGCGGCGGACTTCGATCGGTGTCGTCTTAAAGGACAGCCATGCGGCGAGGAGAATAATCGCGACCTCGACGATGCTGGTGAGAGGGAACATCAATGTCTTGGTGATTGGAATTCCCTTTCCCTTGAACGCGGCGTAATTCGGAAGGATTCCGCTGATCAGTACGGCAAAAATAATCATGACAAGGAACAACAGGTTATGCAGTCCCTCGATTTTCAGGGAGGTCTCCGGTGTGTGGAGGTTCGGGCGATACCCCTCTTCGATGTCTTTCCGGTACGCTTTTCTGTCAATTCTGTAGAAAATGAACAGCAAAATAACCGCGTTTATCATCATGATCGGGAACAGGCGGAAGCTCCACAGGAACGGCACGCCCTGCATGAACCCCATCAGCAGTGGCGGATCGCCGACTGGGGTCAGGCATCCTCCAAGGTTGGAGATCAGGAAGATGAAAAAGATCATGATGTGTGAACGGCGGGAGCGCCAGGAGTTCATCTGAATAACCGGGCGGATCATCAGCATGCTGGATCCCGTGGTGCCGATAAAGCTGGACAGCAGGGTGCCGACCAGAAGCAGAAGTACATTTACTCGCGGAGACCCGGCAAGATCGCCTTCAAAGCGGATGTTTCCCGCGACGCAGTACAGACCGAAAAGCAGGACGATGAACGTCAGATAATCGTTGACGATGCCGTCGGCGGCAGTTTCGATCCCTGAGAAGATTCCATATTTTACGGATAGTAATACAATGGCCAGGATTGACCAGAATCCTGTGATAACTGGCATGCGTCTCTCCCATACGGATGGGTTGAGAATAGGAAAGAGAGCAATGCAAAGCAGCATTCCGACAAAAGGAATGCATGTCCATAGCGGTTCTTGCATTTAATAGTCCTCCAAGTTAAAATTTAGAAAATTTTATTAATTCGAATAAAGTATAAATGTTCTCATGGAAACACAGAATTCTCCACAGAGTCTAAAATCAGTATACCATGAAACACGCAGTTTTGTGTGGCAATGAACAAATAACATCAATAAATATGGGCCACAGTACAAAGTGTAATTATTGTCTGTGGCCCAAACAGGTGTACGCGCAGGCGTCATTCCTGCCTGATCAGAAAACGTTCAATTGCGCAGAAATGTGTCTGACGCCGTTCCGCTGTTTTGGCTTCCCTTCTGATTCTGCGATGCAGGCAGAATCAGAGAATGCCTGATGTCTATGCGTCACGCAGCTGCGCGCCGACCTTGTTCTCCAGTGTGCGTACAATTTTGTTCATCTGTTTATCGATCTGTTTTGCCTTCATCGTTCCCTTATCGGATCCGATCTTGACGGTCAGCATGATCGATTTCTTTCCTTCTGGAATCTGGCTTCCGCGATATTCCTCGACAAACTTCACCTCTCTGGTGTGCTTGTCGATGGCCTTTTCGATTTCCTGCCAGGTTACGGACTCGTCGACGATGACGGACAAGTCCTTTTCAACCAGCGGGAATACCGGCAGATGCTGGAATTCATTGTCTCTGGACTTGTACGGTGTCAGCATGTCCTCGTCAAACTCGAACAGAGCAATCTGCGCATGCTTGATGCCGGCTTCCGCAAGAGCGGAGACACGAACCAGTCCGAGTGTTCCGATCAGTTCTTTTCCGGCCATAATGTTCAGGTAGACGTTGTCGTCAGCCCATGCAGGATGCTCTGCCTGTTTCCAGGACAAAGGCTCGACCTGGCAAGTGCGCGCCAGGTTCTCAATGACGCCCTTTGCCTGGAAGAACTGTGTCTTCGGGTCGTTTCCGACGATCATTCCGGTGACATAGTGCTTCTGCAGCGGCAGTGTCTCGTCCTCAGAAGATTCGTGGTAGATGCCCTGCTGGAAGACCTCTGCGGATTCGAATACACGGAAGGAATCGAAATAACGCAGGTTGGAGACTGCAGTCTGCAGCATGCCCGGAACCAGGGACGGACGCAGGTTGGCCTGCTCCGGCGATGGCGGGGTAGCCAGGCGGATCGTCGTATCTAAGTTTATGCCGGCAGCTTTCATGAAGTGCTCGTCTACCCAAGGATAGGTGAAGACCTCATTGAATCCGCAGCGGAACGCGAGATATTCACGGACGCGGCGGTCGATGCTCTCCTTAGGCTGGTTGACCGCGTGCTCAAAGTTTACCGGAAGCGGTTTTGCGGAGAAGCTTTCAAAGCTGTGCAGTCTTGCCATCTCGTCCAGGATGTCGTCCTTGATGGCGATGTCGCCGGTGGAGCGCCATGTCGGAGCGAGGCAGGTGTAGGTTGTTCCGTCAAAATCAACATCAAAGCCGAGACGGCTCAATGTGTCTTTTACGTCTTCTTCGCTGAATTCCTTACCGAGGCGCGTATCCATGAATGCCTTGGTAATCTTGACCTCTGCGCGCTCTGTCTTTACCGGATAGACATCTCCGTAAGCGGTGAATTTCACATCCGGGAAGATCTGTTTAAACAGCGTGATCGCCTCCGCCAGTCCCTGATCGACGCGCTCTGTATCCAGGCCCTTTTCGTAGCGGATGGACGCGTCGGTCTTTTCATCGAAGCGTTTTCCGGTCTTGCGGATGGTCTGCGCAGTGAAGTTGGCGACTTCCAGCAGAACGCTCGTCGTGTCCGGAAGGATGGAGTCCTTGCGGCCGCCGCGGATGCCGGCGAGAGCCATTGGCTCTTCTGCGTCGCAGATAACCAGATCATAGGTGGTCAGGTCCAGCTGGTTGTGGTCCAGGAGCTCGAGCTTTTCACCCGGAGCGGCGTTTCTGACGATGATTTTGTCTGTGACGTGGGTGCGGTCAAACGCGTGTGTCGGCTGGCCGACATCGAGCATGACATAGTTGGTAATATCTACAATTGCGTTGATGGAACGCAGTCCTGCCTTCATCAGCGCGGTCTTCATCCAGAGCGGAGCCTCTTTCTGTGCGTCTACATTCTGGATTTCCAGAGCTGCATAGCGCTGGCACTTGTCCGGAGCCTGAATTTCAATCGGGAAGTCAGCAAGTCCCTGTACATCCTCTGCTGTGTCTGCAAGCGGTTTCAGATCCAGCTTGTAGATTGCTGCGATTTCTCTGGCGATGCCGTAGTGACCCCAGAGATCCGGGCGGTTTGTCAGGGATTTATTATCAATTTCAATGACGATGTCGTTCATGCCGATGAAATCCGCGATGTTCTGTCCAGGTGTTCCCTGGCCATTCAGGTCGACGATGTACTCGTCGCTTTCCGGCGGATAGATATCCTCCAGGAAAACTTCCGCGGCGTTGCAGATCATGCCGTAGGAGTATTCTCCGCGCAGTTTCCCTTCTTTGATGACGACCGGTTCGCCTTCTCCGTGCCAGACGACCTCTGCGCCCGGGCGGCAGACAACGACGTGCTCTCCCTCATACAGGTTGCAGCCTCCGCAGACGATCTGCACCGGTTCTTCCTCGCCGATGTCCGTGATGCAGATGCGAAGCTTGTCTGCGTTTGGATGCGGTTTTACTTCCAGAATTTTTCCGACGATGATGTCATGGTATTTATCAGCAGGATTCTCATATCCTTCTACTTCAACCGTACGCATCGTCAAATCGTAGATCAGCTGGTCAACCGACAGATCCTTCGGCAGATCTACGTATTTTTTTACCCAGTTTAATGAAACGTACATGTTAACCTCCTACTTGAACTGCTTTAAGAATCTGAGATCCGCACTGTGGAAATAACGGACGTCATCGACTCCATAGCGCATCATGACCAGACGGTCCAGTCCGATATTGGTGTAGAACCCGGACCACTCGTCAGGATCCAGTCCCGCAGAGCGCAGAACGTTCGGATGAATAACTCCGCCCGGCATAACTTCGATCCAGCCTGTATTATGGCAGACACGGCATCCCTTTCCGCCGCAGACGAGGCATTCCATATCGATTTCGTAGCCTGGTTCTGTGAACGGGAAGAAGCCCTCGCGCATGCGGACATTGATCTTGCGGCCGAAAACCTTGCTCAGGATAGCCTCAATCATAACCTTTCCGGAGGAGAAGGACAGATCCTTGTCTACTACCAGAGCTTCGTACTGGAAGAAAGCGCGTTCATGGCGCGCATCGGTGGTTTCGTTTCTGTAAACACGGCCCGGATATACAAATCTTGCCGGCGCGCCGTGCTTCAGCAGGTACCGGACAGATGCTCCGGTCAGGTGCGGACGCAGGCAGAGACGCTCAGCGCCGGATTTGTTTTCTGTTCCTTCCAGCCAGTAGGTGTCCATGGTTTCTCTTGCCGGATGGTCTGCGGCAAAGTTCAAATTATCAAAAGCATACTTTTCACTTGTAATGTCATCTTCGCTGAAAACCTCAAATCCCATGGAAAGAAAGGCGTCATTCAGGTCATAGCACATCTGTGTGATCGGGTGCAGCGCGCCCTGCTGCGGCATGATTCCCGGCAGCGTCAGATCAATCGGCGCATCCAGAACAGATTCGGTGCTGAGAAGCTGGTCTTCTCTTTCCTTCAGTTTATCCGCAAAGAAATTTTTGATTTCATTTGCGGCTTTTCCAACAGCCGGGCGTTCCTCCGGGGTAAGAGAACCCAGGGATTTCAGTATCTGCGTCAACTGACCCTTTTTTCCCAGGAGATCCTGTCTGACTTCCTGGAGTGCATCGGAATCAGGAGCGTCTTTAATTCTGGACAGTCCGGCATTGCGGATTTCTTCCAAACGTTTCAGCATGATTTTGGTACTCCTTAATAGATTTATTGTATTAATTTTGTTAAATTAGCCTATTGTATAGACTAGATTACACTTTTTTACGGCGGGAGACAACCCACCAAAATAATATTATACCGGATCTTCTGCGGTTTTTCAGCATTCTTTGCGGATTTTAGGGCTGGTTTTCCGATTTTTTAGAATGGACTCCTTGCGTGTGAATTTTGTCGAAAGAGAAGAATGCACGGAACGCTTGTCTGCAGAATGCGATATGATAAAATATTATTCCGCTGATACCGTTATTTTTAGCTAATGAACACATATTATGGAATAAAATATTATAAAATAGAGAACTAGGATAAATTCTGTTTTAGGGAAAGAGTGATAGTATGGCGAAGCAAGAAATAGAGAAACCATTGTATGACGGACGTCAGATCACGGATCTGAAGGACATGATTACGAGCAGTGTGGAGCTGTTTCATGACCACGCGGCATATCTGGTGAAGGATAAGAAGCAGGGGAAGTTTGTTCCGATTACATACGGAAAGGTCGGGGAGGACCGCATCGCGCTCGGAACCAAAATGCTGGATCTGGGGCTGAAGGGTGAGAAGGTTGCGGTGATCGGACCGACGAGCTACTACTGGCTGCTGACATATTTCACAGTTGTCACAGGTGTCGGCGTTATCGTGCCGATGGATAAGAATCTGCCGCAGGGTGAGCTGCTCGGTCTGCTCGAGCGGTCGGGAGCGACGGCGATTGTCTACGATGAGAAGTGCAGAAAGACGATTGAGCCGCTGATGAGCAGTGAGGATACCAATATCCGGTATTTCATCTCCATGGACAGTGAGGAAAGCACCGATCAGGTTCTGTCGATGAAGCAGATGATTTATGAGGGAAAGGTTCTCGCTTCTGACGGGAATCATGAATATCGCGACGCAGATGTGGATCCGGACCAGATGTCCACGCTGCTGTTTACGTCAGGAACGACGGGGCTGGCAAAAGGTGTGATGCTGTCGCACAGAAATATCACGTTCAACGTTTATGCGATGAGTAAGTATTTCTGTATTCCGGATCCGGGAATTGTCCTGTCCATCCTGCCGGTTCACCACGTCTATGAGATGACGTGCGACATCTGCACGACGTTTTATCAGGGCAAGACAATCGCAATTTGCGAGGGGCTTCGCTATATCCAGCGGGATATGCAGGAAGTGCACGCGAACGTCATGCTCGGCGTTCCGCTGGTCTTTGAGAAGATGTATAAGGGTATGTTCAAGCAGGCAAAACGCAGAGGAGAGGACGATAAGCTCCGCCGCGCGATTGATCTGTCAAAACGTCTGAAGCTGTACCGGAATAAGGCGCTGATGAAGAGAATGTTCAAGGCAATTCACCAGTCATTCGGAGGGGAAATGAAATTCTTCATCGAAGGAGGCGCGGCGGCGGATCCGTTCGTACAGGAAGAGTTCGAGGCGATGGGACTTCCGCTGATTCAGGGGTACGGAATGAGTGAGTGTTCCCCGATTCTCGCGCTGAACCCGATGGACAGAAGAAAGAACGGTGCGGCCGGACTGCCGCTTCCGGACACGCAGGTGCGTGTGATCAATCCGGACGAGGACGGCATCGGCGAGGTGATCGTCAAAAGTCCGAGCGTCATGATGGGATACTTCCAGAATGAAGAGGCAAACAAGGAGACTCTGCAGAACGGATGGCTCCATACCGGCGACCTCGGCTATTTTGATGACGACGGATATCTGTTCCTGACAGGAAGGAGCAAGACAGTTATCGTCACCAAGGGCGGAAAGAATATCTTCCCGGAAGAGGTTGAGAATGTCCTGATGCAGAATGAACTGATCAAGGAAGTTCTGGTCCACGGCGTCAAGGATGAACGTGTCGGAAATGTCATGGTGACAGCAGACATCTTCCCGAATTATGATCTGCTGAAGGAACAGCACGGAGAGATGACCAAGAGTGAAATCTATCATTTCTACCGCGATCTGGTGGATCAGATTAATGAGAGCATGCCGCCATATAAGCAGGTAAAGCGTGTCAATATCCGCGAAACGGAGTTTATCAAGACGACAACCGGCAAGATCAAACGTTACGGCAATACGCTGAGCCAGGAAGATCTGAAAGCTGCTTCTGAAGGCCGCGCGGACAGCCACGAACTGAAACTGATCGAAAAGCACGAGATGAAGGATTTCATCAAGGAAATCAAGGGCATGTCGGATCAGCACGTCGTCCATAAGGATCTGGAGCCGGTAACGGATATCAAAGCGCTGCTTCTGAACAGTCTGGAAAAGAATTCCGATGCTCCGGCGTTCTTACAGAAGCTGGGAGAGAACGGAACTTATGAGGAAATCTCCTATCAGCGCGCCGTATCAGACATGGAAGGACTGGGAACGGCGCTGATCAACCGCAACCTGCAGGACGGCCGGATTGCTGTTGCAGGAAATAATACTTATCCGCTGCAGATCAGTCTGCTGACCGCTGCCTGCGGCCCAGGAGAGGCCGTTATGCTGAATAAGCAGCTGGATCCGGAGGAAATTATCCGTCAGTTGAATAAGGTGAATGCGGAAGTTCTGATCTTTGATGAGAAATATACGGAGCTGTTTGAGGAAATCGTCGACAGTGGAAAAACACCAGTGAAAACCATGATCCGCTATGGTGAGGAAGACGCGCAGCGCAGCGAACATACGGATACGTTCCTGTCCTGGAATGCGCTGGTCGCAGAAGGAAAGAAACAGGCCGCTCTCGGCGACCGCCAGTATCTGGATGCGCCGGTTCTGGGAAGCGATCCGGCAGCGATCTTCTTTACATCCGGCGCCGGCGGACATGCCAAAGCTGTGGAACTGACGCACCAGAATCTGGTCCGGAACGTGATCGCGCTTGCTTCTCTGGTCCGCTATAATCCGGAGGACCGGGTCATTTCCGTGATCGCGCCTAATAATGTCTATCAGGCAGCAGCCGGTGTCCTGCTTCCGCTGTACCGCGGCGCGGCTGTCGTCAACTGCGGAGGATCGGATTACCTGGAGAGTGACCTGCAGAATTCCGCTTCGACAGTGCTCCTGCTTGAACCAGTAATGATGAACGCGCTGTTTGATGAGATCTGGGATCACATCGAAGGAGGCGGCGGAGATCGGCGTCTCGATGCCATGAGAAAGGTCGGAAAGATTCTTCCGTTTACCAGAAGATACGTTCTGCGCCCGTATGAGTCCTACGTCCGCGAGAAGTTCGGCGGTCATCTGCGTATGATGATTTCCGGAGGAAGCCGGGCCAGAGTGGAAGTGGAAGAATTCTTCCGCGAAATGGGCATCAACGTTCTTCAGGCTTACGGAATGACCGAGTGCAGCTCAGTAGTTGCCGCAACTCCGGATTCCGCCGCTTCCGTGCCGGTTGAATCCGTCGGACATATTCTTCCGGGCGTCCGCGTCAAGATTGTCGGAAAGGGAAGCCGCGGCATCGGCGAACTGGCGGTAAAGGGCGCCAGCGTGGCAGACGGATATCTGGATGATCCGGAAGAGACAGAGGCGGCATTTACTGACGGATGGTTCCATACCGGAGATATGGGATATATTGATGACGATAATTTTGTCTACGTTGTAGGCAGAAAACAGCGTCTGGAGCAGCAGGCTGAAGCGGACCGAAAAGCCAGACAGAACGCCGAAGACGCTATCAAAGCTGCCCGCGGAACTGCAGAATAGAAGATGAGGAGGAACCATGCATAATCAGTATTATCCGCAGCTCAGGATTGATCTGAGTAAATTACGAGAGAATGCCGCGTATGCCGTTGATAAATGCGCACAGTGCGGAATTCAGGTCAGCGGAGTAATTAAGGGGATGCACGCGTACCTTCCGGGAGTCCGGCAGCTTCAGGCTGCCGGCGTCTCTTCTCTGGCCACATCCCGTCTGGACCAGGCCGCTGCAGTAAAGGAAGCCGGAATCGATCTTCCGGTCATGCTGATCCGCGTTCCGATGATCAGCGACGCCGCAGATGTTGTAAAATACTGCGATTACTCGCTGAACAGCGAACTTTCCGTTCTGGAGGCGCTGGATGAAGAGGCGGGGCGCCAGCATAAGATCCACAATGTCCTGCTCATGGCCGACGTCGGCGATCTGCGCGAGGGATGGTGGGACAAAGACGAAATGGCCAAGGCCGCGATTCAGGTGGAACGGGAAATGCCGAACCTGCATCTTGCAGGCACGGGCATCAATGTCGGCTGCTATGGTTCTGTTGTCGCTACGCCGCAGAAACTGCAGGAATTTGTTGATCTTACAGAGCAGATTGAGAAACGACTTGGAAGAAAGCTGGAGATCCTCTCGGGAGGAGCGACCTCCAGCTTCATCCGTGTTCTGGAAGGAACGATCCCGGACCGCATTAACAACCTGCGGATTGGCGAGGGCGTTCTGAATGCGAGAGACCTTCCGGAGCTCTATCATGTAGATGTCGGCCCGATGCATAAAGACTGCTTTATCCTGCGCACAGAAATTCTGGAAGTCCGGGACAAGCCGTCGTATCCGGTCGGCGAGCTCGGCGTGGACGCATTTGGAAGGGTGCAGCAGTATGAAGACCGGGGAATCCGCAGACGCGCGCTGGCAGCTGTCGGAAAGGCGGACTTCGGCGGAGACTGCAGCGATCTGATCCCGCTGGAGGATGGAATTGAAGTGATCGGCGCATCCAGTGATCATGCGATCCTGGATGTGGAAGATTATCCGCGTGAACTTCACGCAGGAGATTTCATCGATTTCCGTCTGGATTACGCCAGCATGGTTTATCTGACGCACAGTAAGGATGTACGCCAGGTCTGTTTCAATGACCCGGACGGCATCACTGATGACGATTTCCGCCCGGCAGATTGTAAAGAGAAAGGCAGAACTGAAATGTTAGAACAGAAATATCCGTGTCTGAGAATTGATCTGCAGAAGCTGGAAAAGAACGTAGAATACGCAGTTTCTCAGTGCCGGAAACAGGGTGTGCAGGTGACCGGCGTCATTAAGGGAATGAATGCTCTGCTTCCATGTGTAAAAACTATGGCGGAGGCCGGTGTTTCTTCTCTGGCCACATCCCGTCTGGACCAGGCCGCTGCAGTAAAGGAAGCCGGAATCGATCTTCCGGTCATGCTGATCCGTATCCCGATGCTCAGCGATCTTGAGGATGTCGTAAGATACTGCGACTATTCGCTGAACAGCGATATTACCGTGCTGAAGGCGCTGGATGAAGAGGCAGGGCGTCAGAAGAAAATCCATAATGTCATTCTCATGGCCGACGTCGGCGACCTCCGTGAAGGCTGGTGGGACAAAGACGAAATGGCAAGAGCGGCAGTGCAGGTGGAAACGGAGATGCCGAACCTGCATCTTGCCGGAGCCGGGATCAATATCGGCTGCTACGGTTCCGTCATGGCAACCGTTCCTAAACTTCAGGAGTTTGTTGATGTCGCGGAAAAGCTTGAAACAGCGATCGGAAGAAAACTGGAGATCCTTTCCGGCGGAGCGACATCGAGCTTCGCGCGGATTCAGGACGGAACGATTCCGGAACGCATTAATAACCTGCGCATCGGCGAGGGGCTTTTGATTCCGCGTTCGCATGAAGACGGAGACACGGTTGACTTTGGGCCGATGCAGGATGACGCGTTTACTTTGCGTCTGGAAGTGCTGGAGGTGAAGGATAAGCCGTCGTATCCGGTCGGCGAGCTCGGCGTGGATGCGTTCGGAAGAGTGCAGCATTACACGGACCGCGGAATCCGGAAACGCGCGCTGGCAGCCTGTGGAAACGTCGATTACGGCAGCTTTGAGGACATCTTTCCGATGCAGAAGGGGATTGAAGTGATCGGCGCATCCAGCGACCACACGATTCTGGATGTGCAGGACGCAGAGCCGCTCAGGCCTGGTGATCTGCTGGATTTCAAGCTGGACTACGCGAGTCTTGTGTTCCTGTCGCACAGCACCGATGTGCAGATTGAGTATATTTAAACATGCGTTTCGGATGGCGGAGCCCTCAGGGCTGTCTGACTGGATGATCCTGCTGAAAGGTATTAAGATATCAGAACGCAGAGCGCAGAAACAGGCGGTTTCCTTGACGTTTACGTTTTGTCCGGATTGACAAAAATACGGCATAAAAGTATAATACTATGGCTTACGTGCCCCTCGATTTCAGCGGGCGCGCAGTCACAGATCTGAAAGGAGTATAAGTACATGGCGGATGAAGTGATTTTAACCCAAGAAGGTTTTGATAAACTGGAAGAAGAAAGAGATATGCTGGTGTCGGTTCGCCGTAAAGAGGTGTCTGAGCGTCTGAAAGAGGCGATTTCTTATGGAGACCTGTCGGAGAACGCTGAGTACGATGCCGCAAAGAATGAACAGGCTGAGTTGGAAGAGCGCATCGCCAAACTGGAGCAGATGATCCGCAATGCCAGAGTCATCAGTGATGATGAGGTCAGCGGAGATGTGGTCAATGTCGGCCTTACTGTAAAGATTAAGGATCAGGATACCGGTGACGTTGAGGAATATACGATTGTCGGATCCACAGAGGCGGATCCGTTTGCAGAACCGGCTAAGATTTCCAGTGATTCGGAAGTCGGCCGCAGCCTGCTTGGTAAAAAGGTAGGAGACAAGGTAGAGGTTTCAGTTCCGGATGGACTGCTGCACTACGTTGTTGAAGATATTGTCCGATAATATACAGAACAGAAGAGAGATGGAGTTGACAGAATGAGTACGGAACAGAACAGCAACACAGGTGTTACCCCTGAAACAGAAGAAGAAATGTATGCAGAAAATCTGACTGAGCAGAGACAGATCCGCCGTCAGAAGCTGCAGGACTTGAGAGATGCGGGAAGAGATCCGTATCGTCATGAGACTTGGAATGTCACAGCGCACAGCAAAGACATCAAAGATAATTTTGTCGCTATGGAGGATGAGGAAGTCTCCATTGCAGGCAGAATCATGAGCAAGCGTGTCATGGGAAAGGCTTCCTTCTTCGATATTCAGGATAAACAGGGCAGAATTCAGTGCTATGTTCGCCGCGATGACATCGGAACAGACGAGTATAAATGGTTCAAGACGTATGATATCGGTGACATTGTGGGCCTGACCGGAAAGGTCTTCAAGACCAAGACTGGAGAGGTTACGGTTCATACGGAAAGCCTGGTGCTGCTGTGTAAATCTCTGCAGGTTCTGCCAGATAAGTGGGACGGTCTGAAGGATAAGGATCTGCGCTACAGACAGAGATATGTCGACCTGATCATGAATGAGAATGTCCGTGATACATTTATTAAGCGTTCCAAGATCGAGCATGAGATTAAGCGTGTTCTGGAAGAGGATTACGGCTTCCTGGATGTCCGCACACCGATTCTCCAGACAATTGCAGGAGGAGCCGCTGCGCGTCCGTTTATTACACATCATAACACGCTGGATATTGACATGTACCTGCGTATTGCGACAGAGCTGTATCTGAAGAGATGCATTGTCGGCGGTCTGGATCGTGTGTATGAGCTGGGTGAGTGCTTCAGAAATGAAGGAATGGACCAGAGACATAATCCGGAGTATACATCCATGGAGTGCTATATGGCATATGGAAACCTGGATGATATGATGGAGCTGACCGAGCAGATCGTCTATAAGTGCCAGATGGCCATCAACGGAACCCCGATCCTGAAATACGGAGATAAGGAGTTTGATGTGACTCCGCCTTGGAGACGTCTGGACATGACGGACGCAGTTAAGGAAGTCACCGGAATCAACTTCCATAAGATCGAGGAAGATGAGGAGGCCAGAAAGGCAGCTATTGACTACGGCATGGATCCGGAAGAAGTCAAGGAGTGGACTCGCGGCAAGATCATCGCGGAGATGTTCGAGGATTACTGTGAGGACGCGCCGGGACTCATGGATGGACCGGTATTCCTGACCGGACATCCGGTAGAGATTTCTCCGCTGGCAAAGAGAGATCCGGAAGATCCGAGAATCACGCGTCGTTTTGAAGCTTATATTAACGGATGGGAAATCGGAAATGCATTCTCCGAGCTGAACGACCCGATCGACCAGTACGAGCGTTTCGCAGAGCAGCAGAGAGAGCGTGACGAGGGCATCGACGATGAGGCGCATCCGATGGATATGGACTTTGTCAATGCTCTGGAAGTCGGCATGCCGCCGACAGGAGGACTGGGCATCGGCATCGACAGACTGGTCATGCTGATCACTGGTGAGCCGTCCATCAGAGACGTCATCCTCTTCCCGACGATGAAGCCGATTGACTAGAGATATGATCAACTAGAGGCGGATGCAGCTGTGCGAAACAGACAGAGAATCAACCGCGCCATATTCTATTTCGCGGGAATGACGATTTTGTCGATCGGAATCATTCTGAATACCAAATCCGGATATGGGGTGTCGCCGATTATTTCGGTCGCGTTCACCGCTTCGCAGATCTGGCATATTCAGTTCGGGAATGCATCTTTGATTCTGTACTGTATTCTGGCGGGGCTGGAGTATGTTCTGGAGTGGCACAGGAATTTCAAGCCGTATGATCTCCTGCAGGTTCCGCTTTCCATTATCCTGACGCGGCTGTTTAACTTGTTTGAGGCCGTGCTTCCGGATGTGAGTTCAGTCCCTGCCCGTGCGTTTTGTCTGGGACTGGGCATTACGCTGACCGGAATGGGCGCGGCGATGAATTTAAATGCCAGACTGGTCCCGAATCCGGGAGACGGGATTGTGCAGGCTGTTTCTGACTGCACAGGAAAGAGTATGGGGTTCTGCAAAAACTGTACAGATGTGGTCTGCGTTTCTTTAGCGGCAGTTATGGGCATGGTATTTACCGGACATCTGACCGGACTGGGTATCGGCACTGTGTTCGCGGTGATTGGTGTGGGGCGCGCCATGGCTCTGTACAACTGGTTCTTTCAGAAGAAGGAACTGCTGCTCTCCGGCCTGCTGCAGCCGACCAGCCTGACGGCGGCAGCTCAGAAGAGATAAGCGGCCCGGACCTGCAGCTGTTTTCCATAACACTACCCACTGTTCACCTGCTGTTCAAGAACAGTCGTAAAATGAACATATCTTTCTGGTATATTAATACTCGTCAAAGGGAAGTGCCGATCCCGATGACAAGTGAATTAAATCATAAACTCTCTTTTTCATGAAACATTGCAGGAGAAAACCCCGAGTCAGGAAAGACCTGAAGCGGGGTTTTCTCTTTATGTGATAAAAGGTTTGTTACAGCCTTCCGTGACGCTAATGAAGATTAACGCCTCAAAAGACAGAAACCTTCATTAGATTCTTGTGAACCCGGTTGAGCGGCGATATCACACGTTCTCATATTCCGCGGCTTCCTTTACAAAATCGCCGCTGTTCATGTCGTCCATTGCCTGAAAGATTTCTTCGGTGGTGTTCATCACGACCGGACCGTACCAGGCGACTGGCTCATCCAGACGCAGGGAGCTCATGAAGAGCAGTTCGACAGGCTCATCGAGCGCGGTAATGAGAAGATCTCCGTTTTCCGAGAGCTTCGCAGCTGTTTTCTCCTTGACCGGTGTTCCGGAAATTTCTGCGTCGCCAAGGAGTGTAAATACCATCGCGGAGCGGCCGTCCGGGACGTGCAGAACTGTACTGGCATGCGCATCCAGGTGGATGTCGTAGAAATCGAGCGGCAGGTATTTTCCCTGGATGCCGTGGTGCTCTGCGCCGGCGGAATCCGTGTAATTTCCGGCTACCAGACGCAGTTTTCCTCCGTCCAGAGGGAATTCTGCGATCTCCTCGCGGACAATTCCGTGATAGAACGGAGCAGCCTTCATTTTATCCTTTGCCGGCAGATTGAGCCAGAGCTGGACACCGAGCATGCGCTCAGACGGCTGCGGCATTTCTGAGTGATACGCACCGGATCCGGCGGTCAGCCACTGCGCTTCACCGTCGTGGATCGCCGCCCTGGTCCCCAGGTGGTCCTCATGCACCATAGTGCCGCGGGATAAGAAAGTGACGGTTTCAATGCCGCGGTGCGGATGCATTGGAAAACCCTTGGTGTAGTCTGCCGGATCGACAGAATCGAACGCGTCGAGCATCAGGAACGGATCATAGCTGTCCGTAGTTGTATTCCCGAGCACACGGACCAGTTTTACACCGGCGCCATCCTGCGTTCTGCTTCCCTGAACCTGTTTTATTACGTTTCTGTATTTCATTTTCTTTTCTCCTTACCTTCAATTATCTAACTAGATGTTTCTGACAAAAGAATCCCTGTGCAAGGGGACTATTTATTTGTATTTGCGTGCCGGTATTTTTTCAGCAGCCGGATCAGTTCCTTCTGCTCTTCTTCATTCCAGACGCTGAATTTATCTTTGAACATTTTTTCGTTTGCCGGGTAGACATTCTGGATACGTTCCCGTCCGGCATCTGTCAGTTCTACAATGCTTCTGCGCTTATCGTCCGGATCCTGTACACGTCTGACCAGATCCTGCTTCTGCAGGTTGTTAATGATTACAGGAATTGTTCCGTTGCTGCTCAGAATGGCATCTTTCAGTTCTCCAACCGTCATGCTGCCCTTATGATACAGTGCTTCCAGAACCGAGAACTGTCCGAGCGTCAGGCCGTATTCTCCGCACAGCCTTGCCGTTTCACGGTCCAGATCTGTAACTGTGCGGTGCAGACCGATAATGATGTAATTGTCTTTACTAGCGTTCATAATGCGTTCATCCTTTCGTTGCATTCATAATATATCTAATTAGACATATCTGTCAAGGGGGAGTTTGAACTTTGTTTATCTGTGAAGCAGATTCATGCACGAATTTACTGTAGGTCCAGATCTGGGTAGTTTTGTAGATGGAGAGTAACCGTTTCTCCCCAGATCATTCACATGGCTTTCATACTTATTCTTATGTTTTACACATCACTTTGGTATATTAATACTCGTCAAAGGGAAGTGCCGATCCCGATGACGAGTGAATTAAATCATAAACTCTCTTTTTCATGAAACATTGCAGGGAAGAGCCCCGTGTTCAGGATAGCCTGAGCCGGGGCTTTTCCTGTAGATACACAGGTGCGCAGATGCGAAACGGCGTCCGCGCAGACAGGGGTTACTCCCGCTTGAACGGAAGGTGAGGGACAATACCTTCCACGAACGTGGATAACGGCATAGTCTGCAGCCAGACCTTTCCCGGCCCGGTTACGATTGTGTTGAAGAGGCCTTCCCCGCCGAGCATGACATTTCCAATGCCCTTAATGCGTTCGATGCGCATCGTGCAGCTCATATCCATAGCAGCCAGATACCCGCTGTCTATGACGATTTCTTCATTGGCCTGCAGTTCCTTCTGTACAAAACCGCCGTCGATTTCCAGGAATGCGTATCCGTTGCCGGAGAATCTCTGCATGATGAATCCTTCTCCGCCAAAGAATCCTGCGCTGATCTTTTCCTGCAGATAGATGTCCATGGACACGTCGGATTCACAAGCGAGGAATGCAGTTTTCTGTGCAATAATCGGCATGGTGCTTACATCGATCGGGACGATTTTTCCCGGGAAGTGTATGGAAAATGCAATCTCGCCGTCTGTTTCTGCCTGATACAGATTGGTGAACATGGCTTCTCCGGAAATTGCTTTTTTAAACAGTTTTCCGATTCCGCCGCCCTGTGTCTGCATCTTTATTCCGCGGCTCATCCAGGCCATAGCGCCTTTCTGACATTTCATCATTTCGCCTGCGCTCAGGCTGCACTCCAGAATAGAAAACGGAGCTTCCTTAATTTCGTACTTCATCGTTCCTCTCCTTTTTATGTTATTTCATGCTGCTGAAACGTTCCCATATTGTGAGCATGAGGCGCCGGACGATCACTGTGTTTGGAACTATTAGAATCCGGATACCCGGTAGATCAGCACTTCAATGGTTTTATTGTCGTCTCGTTTCTGTGTCATGGTGACGAGCAGGCTGCCGTCGTCCATCAGCTGTCCGTCTGAGAGCCACGGGTACGAAACGCCGAACAGGTCGCTGGTCTTTGCGTTTCCGATCCACCTGCCGGACGCGTCCCACAGATCGATGCTGCGCAGATTGCCGTCCAGGCCGATGTACCGGTTCTTCGCAAATGTGCTGAAGGTTATACTGCCGAGGCCGCTTCCATCACTGTCTTTCAATACGGTTTTCAGATTCCTGTTATAGTCGTAGACAAATACATATTGGTTAGAGTCTTTTGCGGAACTGCCGGAAACCAGAATGGAGGAATCAGTGATGTCAATGTATCGGATGGTTTTCACCTGCTTAAACGGGAAGTCCTGCTTGACCACGCGGTCTTTCTGGAAGGTGACGCGCTGGGCTTTCTGCGCATCGCTGAAGTAAGATATTCCCCATTTTCCTGATGGACTGATCACCATATAGTCGAGATCATCGTATTCAAATATCTGTTTCCCTTTGCGAAGTCCGATATACGGATCCATGAAATCACTCAGCCGGACGGTGCCGTCCCGGGATGCGTCCATATGGGTGTATTTGTGGTCTCCAAAGGAGCGTGTCTTCTGCAGTTTCAGCCGTCCACTTTGATAAGAATATTCCATCAATTTACTGTCGGAAAGAATATAAACCTTGTTTCCGTGTGCAGCGATCTGGGTATTAAAGGTCGATGACGTGGTCAGGGCCGGTTTGACAGGAATCTGAACAGCTTTCAGCTTAATCGAGCCGATCATTTTTGTATGTGTGCCGGTCAGAATCGCCTTGGATTTACTTTTTGTCTCCTTGCTGCTTTTACTCTTTGTCTGTGTAGATGAAGTTTTCTGTTTTTTGTCTTTGGAGGTATCGCCTGAAGACGTCTTTCCTCCGCACCCGCTCATGCTCAGCAGCAAAGCTGCAGCGAGAGCGGTGATCAGTATTTTCTTACCCCTGTTCATAGTTCTTCTCCTTTTTCATGCTGCTGTCCGATCCACTGCCTGCCGGCGGGCAGTGAGTTTTTGCAGTTTATTTATAGCATGACAGCGTGTATGCTGAAAAGTACACCGGGGGTACTTTTGGGAGGAGTGGGTGAAAGTGTTGAAATTTCAATGTGCAGAGGGGCGTGCTGAGAGCTGCGGAAGGCGCTTACCGGTAAAGATCGTCGATTTTTCCGCAGCGTTCAAAGAGATCGACGTAAAGCATAAGTTCATCGCGGGACCCGATTCCGAGTTTCCGGTAAATATTCTTGTTGTGTTTTTTGACGGTGTTCATGCTGATAAACGCCTTTTCTGGAATATCTGCAATCTCGTAACCGTTAATGTAGAGGTCGGCGATATTACGCTCGGCAGGCGTCAGTTTTGCGATTCCGGACAGGAAGTTATCCAGAGATTCCTGGAGTTCCGCCGGGAGGGCCTGTGTACCTTCGTCCTCCACCTGGCAGAACTGCCGGAGAAGTTCGCTGCTGTCTGCGTAAACAACACCGGTTTTTGTGTGTACATAGGGCAGTGAAATCAGCTGCAGGAACTGTTCAATAGACTGCATATCGTCCGGAATCCGGATCATCGACACCTGAACTGGAAAGAGAGCGTCATAATCCTGGTATTTCCATTCTTTTGTAAAACGTTCCTCGATCATGGCACACAGTTTTTCTGCAGAATATTTTCCGGAACGGATCATTTTCCTTGTGCGTGTTTTTTGTCTGCTGCTCTGATCTGGAACCAGAATCGTAAATATCCCGCGTTCGCAGTCGTAGAAATTGGTGTATCTGGAAATAGAGAGCAGCCAGTCTGCGACGGTCAGACGGAGGCCATGAAATACATCGCTTCCGATCGAAGAAATCCGCAGGTATTCAATCTGGGAAAGCTTGATGATGACGGCGCATACAGAAATCTGGTTCATGAAATACGGGGCCAGATCCCGGATCAGCGCATGGCGGTTCCGTGTGTGTGTCACCGGGTGATAGCATTCATCTACGTTCTCCACTGTAAGGATATATCCGTACAGTCCAAGCGACTGAAAGAACAGTTCGATCAGCTGGTGCTGCATGAACAGACTCTGGATCAGGATCGGTACGGCGGACAGAAAGAGAAGTGCAAGGGCGGCCCTTCTCTGCCTGAATGTAAGGCGTTCACGCTTCCGGGCAACCAGGAAGATGCAGAGGAACATGTATAAGACGCCGCCGATATACAGCGGAGGCATCAGCGGGCCATGACGGTACACGTTCTGCTGATCGTAGTAAAACGTACAGCGCAGGAACGGATTCAGCGCCAGAGGCAGCAGAATAAGCAGAATCTCCGGCAGAATCATAAGTGCCTTCTGCCATTTTTTTAAACTCTTCCACATGCCGAGCTGTGTAAGCAGGTAGCAGAGAAAGACGCATGCTTCACTCGTATGGATCGCAAGGAATGTGTAATTGGTAAAATCACGAAGCAGAAGACTGCAGGTCTGAGGATAAGAATTTACGTAAGAACTCCAGATATCAAGGACTTCGGAAATAAAATGCATAATGAGCATGACAAGCAGGACGCGGTTAGAGGCTCGCTGCAGATCTCGCCGGAACAGGATCGTATAGAGTGCGATCGCAGTGACTGCGGTCGCGCAGATATCAAAAGAAATATTGTACGTCATCGGCGTCCTCGCTTTTAGAATATGCTGAAGAGATGGTTTTAGTGTTATATTATTCAGTGTATTTCTGTTGTAATTACAAAATAAAATGTCTAGTAATAATATTAATTTTACCAAACCTGGATAACGGCGTCAATAAGCGGCCTGCCGTTCCAGCCATGAGAACCGTCCTAGCGGGCAAGGTGAAGAAATATGAAAATGAAGATAAACTTGTAGATCGGAGACAATAATAAGGCTTAGAAAGGCGAAATTGCCGTGTGTGGATACAAAATACCGGCTTTTCACTTGCAAATCTCCATTTGTCTCCATACAATACATTTTTGGTAAATACGCAGAAACAACAATAAACGGGGGTACGCAATGAAAGACAAACTGGTGAATTTTCTAATGCTGACGCTGGGTACATGGATCGCAGCGTCGGCCGTTTTCTTCTTTATGATGCCGAGTCATCTCGCAGTTGCGAGTGTTTCCGGTCTGGCGATCGTCCTGGTGAAACTGATCCCGGTCGGTCTGTCCGTCGGAACGTGGACGCTGGTGCTGAACCTGCTGTGCCTGGTACTGGCTTATTTCTTTGTCAGTAAAGAATTTGCGGCCAAAACCGTGTACACATCCATTCTTCTTTCGCTCGTCATTGAGTTCTATGAGAAGGTGCTGCCGAACTATAACGGAATCATGCACGAGAGTTTTCTCGATCTGATCTGTTATCTGTTTGTAGTCAGTTTCGGCCTTGCCATTCTTTTTGTCAGAAATTCATCATCCGGCGGTCTGGACGTCATTTCCATGATGCTGCATAAGTATTTCCGGGTACCGCTCGGAACAGGCATGGCCGTGGCCGGAGCGTGCGTGTCGATTTCATCGTTCTTTGTTTATGACGCAAAGACCGGAGTGCTGAGTCTCCTGGGAACGTACTTAAACGGCATCATCCTTGACCATATTATCTTTGGCATGAAAAACCGCAAGAAAGTCTGCATCGTATCTGAACATGTGGATGAAATCAAAGGCTTTGTATTGAATGAGATGCACAGCGGCGCGTCTATGTATCAGCAGATCGGCGCGTACAGCAACAGCGTGCATCCGGAACTCGAGGTCATCGTGGAGCGAGGAGAATACAATCAGCTGATCAACCACGTTATGAAGGTCGATCCGGACGCGTTTGTGACGATTTATAACGTCGGAGAGGTCTATTACAAGCCGAAAGTCATTGAAAGCGAGCCGCAGAGAATCTGCAGAAAAAAGCCGGAAATTGCGGAATGATTTTTCGTGACCGCCGTCAGCCGGACACTCATATTCAATATAAACCAAAGTGATAGAGCAGAACTCTCGGAAATGATGCGTAAACACGTGTCTGCCGGGAGTTTTTGCGTTCTGTAGACCCAGCGGAGAGGTTACCAGCGGAGCGGCAGGTGGTATAATAACAGATAGTCTGTGACAGGTTCGGCAGTTTCCGCAGGACAAAATAATAACAGGCAAGGAATTACATGTATAATATGATCATCAGAAGGGAGATAAAGTCATGATTGACAGCAGAGATATTAAACTGGCACAGATTCTGGTCGGCTATTCCACGAGAATCCAGCCGGGAGAGAAGGTCTGGGTCAGCTATACGGGGCAGGAATGTGTTCCGCTGGTCCGGCAGATCATCAAGGAAATCTATAAGGCGGGAGGACGCCCGTTTATCCATGCCAGCGATTCTACGGTAGAACGCGAGGTGATTCTCGGCTGCGATGAGGAACAGCTGAAGATTATGGATGACGCACAGCTGTATCTGATGAAACAGATGGACGCGTATATCGGCGTCCGCGCGCCGGAAAACACCGGAGAATTCACAGATGTGCCGGCAGAGAAGATGAATCTGTTTGAGAAGATGACGCTGCCGTCACTGAATGAACGCGTCGATCATACCAAGTGGGTCATTCTCCGCCATCCTTCACCGTCCATGGCGCAGAGCGCCAATATGAGTCAGGAAGCGTTCGAGGATTTCTTCTATCAGGTATGCACCATGGATTACTCTAAGATGAATAAGGCGATGGATGCGCTGCAGGATCTGATGAACCGGACGGACCGCGTGCGTCTGGTCGGACCGGGAACGGATCTGCAGTTCTCCATTAAAGATATTCCGGCCGTAAAATGCGCCGGAGATATGAATATTCCGGACGGAGAGGTATACACTGCACCGGTTAAGGATTCTATGAATGGGGTGATTCAGTATAATACACCGTCTGCGATCGGCGGATTCACATATGAAAAAGTGCGGTTTGAGGTGAAAGACGGAAAGATCATCAAGGCCACCTGCAACGATGACGAGAGAATCAACAAGTATCTGGATACCGATGAGGGTGCGCGTTACTTCGGTGAATTCTCCCTCGGCCTGAACCCATACGTTCTGAAACCGATGAAGAACATCCTGTTTGATGAGAAAATCAGCGGGAGCATTCATCTGACACCTGGAATGTGTTATGAGGATGCCCCGAACGGCAATAAATCTGCGGTTCACTGGGATCTTGTGCTGATTCAGCGTCCGGAGTACGGCGGCGGAGAGATCTGGTTCGATGATCGTCTGATTCGAAAAGACGGCAGGTTCGTTGTTCCGGAACTGGAGTGCCTGAATCCGGAGAATTTGAAGTAGAAAGAACTCTTTACAGGCAGATTGTGAAGACTATAATAATACTTAGAAGATGAAAAGGGGGAGCTCGCAGAAGCGGGCTGAGAGTAGGCGATGAGCCTTTACCCGGAACCTGATTTGGATAATGCCAACGTAGGAAATAAGGAAAGAAGCAACCCGCGTTCTGCAATTGGCATGGCGCGGTTTTCTTGTGCGCCGTCCGGCGCGGGAGGAGATCTGTTTTCTGCGTGCAGAGCAGAAAGGAAGGAAAAATGCTGAAGGATTGTCTGGATAATTTAAGAAGTAACGGTGCGCTTGTGCACAACATCACCAATTACGTCACCGTAAATGATGTTGCAAATGTGATTCTGGCGTGCGGCGCAAGCCCGATCATGTCGGATGACATTGATGACGTGGAAGATATTACCAGCATTTGCGGAGGTTTGAATATCAACATCGGTACGCTGAACGGACGCACGATTCCGTCCATGCTGGCTGCGGGAAAGAAGGCCAATGAACTGGGTCACAAAGTTCTCCTGGATCCGGTCGGTGCCGGTGCAAGCCGTCTGCGCACGGAGACCGCGCTGAAACTGATGAAAGAAGTAAAGTTCGATGTCATCCGCGGAAACATTTCTGAGATCAAGACCCTCGCCAACGGAAGCGGAACGACACAGGGTGTGGACGCAGATGTTGCGGACGCTGTAACGGAAGAAAATTTGGATGCTTCCATCGCATTTGTCAAGAAGCTGGCAGAGGCGACCGGCTCTATCGTTGCGGTTACCGGAGCAATCGATCTGGTTTCGGACGGAAAGAAGTGTTATGTCATCCGCAATGGCAGAAAAGAAATGGGAAAAATCACCGGAACCGGCTGCCAGCTGTCCGGCATGATGACGGCGTTCTTGACTGCCAATCCGGATAATACGCTGGAAGCAGCTGCTGCCGCAGTCTGCACGATGGGCCTTGCCGGAGAGATCGGCTGGTCGCATATGCAGGAAGGAGACGGAAATTCTACTTATCGCAACCGCATCATCGATGCCGTTTACAATATGACTGGAGCCCAGCTGGAAGAAGGTGCAAAATATGAAATCCGATAATCGCGGCCATTTTGACCGTCATAATATGACAACCGATGACCTGCTGCTGTACGCAGTGACCGACCAGCACTGGACCGGGAAGCAGACGCTGCATGAGCAGCTGGAGGATGCGCTGAAAGGCGGCGCAACTTTTGTGCAGATCCGCGAGAAACACATGGGCGATGCGGAATTCCTGGAAGAAGCAAAAGACTTTAAGAAACTCTGCGCACAGTACCACGTTCCGTTTGTTGTGAACGATAATGTGCAGGTCGGCATTGACTGCGACGCGGACGGCGTACACGTCGGTCAGTCAGATATGGAAGCCGGCGACGTCCGGAAGCTGATCGGACCGGACAAGATCCTCGGTGTTTCCGCAGAAACCGTGGAAGAGGCCGTTCTCGCAGAAAAGCGCGGCGCAGACTATCTGGGCGTCGGTGCGGTCTTCCCGACATCGTCCAAGGATGACGCAGAGGATGTCAGCTACGACACCCTGAAGGCCATCTGCGAGGCCGTAGATATCCCGGTAATCGCGATCGGCGGCATCACCAGAGATAATGTTACCGAGCTTTCCGGCAGCGGGATCTGCGGTATTGCCGTGATCTCCGCGATTTTTGGACAAAAAGAAATTCTCAAGGGGACAGAGGATCTGAAACAGCAGACACTGAAGATGCTGGGGAAATAAACGGCGGTCAGATAATAAGGATGCTCCCTGGGCGAAAAACAGTCGCAGTATTTCGCTCAGGGAGTGTATATCAAATAGTAACTATGGCTTTATTTAGAGATAGTTATTTCCTTTTCTTTAGAATGGCATTGGACCATTCTTTTTCCATCGAATCAATTTCTTCGCTCGAATAGCCAAGTGAGCCAAGAATTTCGTGATTGTTTTCTCCGAGAGTCGGAGCTTTTCGATACTCAGGTTTGACTTCAGAGAAGGTAAATGGGTCTCCAGGGAAATCCCTCTCCTTTAATGTTGTAACATTATCGGGTGCAGGGATTTTTACGATCCAACCGCATTCATTAAAATGTGGGTCGTTATGGACATCCTTGTGGTCGTATACTCTCGCGCATGGGACACCCGCATTCATCAGAAGTGTTTCTGCATCTTTAATGTGTTCAAAGCCCTTGAGCCAGTCTTCAATAATGGTGATAACTTCATCGAGATTATTGCAGCGTTTATCGTTTGTGATAAATTTTGGATCTGTTGCGAGTTCGGGTTTACCCATAGTGTTACAGAGTGTAGTCCAGAGTTTTTGGCTTAAAGCCCCGATGATAATAGATTCGCCAGAGTTGCCATTAAATACGCCATAAGGAGCAAGCGTTGTATGATGGTTTCCATTTCTTTTATCCTGATGTCCTGTGTATTCGTAATCAAATCGGGCACTCATCCACATAAGCAGTCTGGCGAGAGAAACATCGATATGTTGACCTAAACCGGTAATTTCCCTGTAATATAAGGCTGTTCCGATTAGTCCAAATGCGACGATTCCACCGACAAAATCGCCTACAGCAGTACCTACTTTCATCGGAGCGCCATCCCTTTCGCCGGTCATATACATCATTCCGGATACTGCTTGAGCTATGACGTCGTAACCAGGACGTTTTGCATATGGGCCAGTCTGACCATATGCGGAAATTGAACAGTAGATAATCTTAGGATTGATTTTTTTTATGTCCTCGTATCCGAATCCTAGTCTATCCATGACTCCTGGCCTGAAACTCTGAATTAATATGTCCGCTTCTTTTGCGAGCTGAATGATAATCTCGTGTGCCCGAGGATCTTTCAAATCGAGTACAAGCGATTTTTTTCCACGATTTGTCGACCAGTGCGCAAAACTGGTTCCGTCAATTCGTGGAGAGAAGAATCTATTGTCGTCACCGGTAACAGGTCGTTCTATATGAATAACATTTGCGCCAAAATCTGCTGTGAAAGCACCGGTAACAGGTCCGGCATAATTGTTTGTCATATCGAGGACTTTAAGTCCTTCTAAAAGTTGTTTCATTATTCAACAGACCTCCAAGGAATATACATGATAATAAAAAAGCAACGTTGTTATGGACAACAATTATTCTTGTAATCGTATGAAGACAAGAGCATGGTATGTGAGAATGGGTAAGAAAACGTTGCTTTTTTATGTTATGCTGTTATGCTTTTAGTTTTTTGACTTCGGCGGTCATCGCCGGTACAACCTTTAATAAGTCTCCGACAATTCCGTAGTCTGCGACATCAAAAATTGGTGCATCGGGATCTTTGTTTATTGCAACAATACAATCTGATCCGCTCATACCGGCAAGGTGCTGGATCGCACCAGATATTCCGCAGGCGATGTACAGCTTCGGAGCAACAGTTTTTCCGGTTTGTCCGACTTGATGGACGTGAGGAATCCAGCCGGCGTCAACTGCGGCTCTGGAGGCTCCGACGGCTCCGCCGAGCGCGTCAGCGAGTTCTTTGATTACTGCAAAATTTTCAGGTTTTCCGAGACCTCTTCCACCGGAAACGATAATTTCTGCATCTTCAAGCTTGACCATTTCTTCAGCAACTTCGCGGATAGAGTCAATAAGCTTAACACGAACAACATCATCTGGAATTTCAAGATTAACTGTCGTGACTTCACCGGTACGACTGGTGTCAGGCTTTATTTTCTTGTAGACTCCTGGCCTTACAGTACCAATTTGCGGGCGCGTATTTTCGCATAAAATTGTTGCCATTAAGTTGCCGCCGAATGCAGGACGTGTCCATGCCATATTACCTGATTCATCTAGATCAAGCGATGTGCAGTCTGCAGTAAGTCCGGTTTTGATTCTGCAGGAAACGCGAGGGGCAAAATCCCTGCCGATAATTGTTGCGCCAATCATTAAGACTTCAGGCTTAAAACGTTTTATTAATTCAACCATTGCATAGGCATACGCATCCGTATTGTAATGTTCCAGTTTGTCGGAAACACAAGATATTACTTCGTCAGCTCCATATGCGATTGCCATCTCAGCGGCACTATCTGTATTCTTTCCGAGGACTACACCAATAAGTTTTCCGCCCATTTTATTAGCAAGTTCTGCTCCAGGGTTTAATAGTTCTAAGCCAACACTTTCTGCTTTGTCTCCGTCAGTTTCGATGAAGACCCATATATTCTTATAATCGTTCAGTTTCATGTTACTTTCCTTTCGTATGTACTGAACTACAGCCATTTGTCATCACTTAAAGTATCTATCAGCACCATTCCTGATTTTGTTAAGGTCTCTTCTTCAACCAATCTACAATTACTTTCATGAATTGGGGTGAAACTCTTTTTTACACGCGTTGGAGAACCCTTTAGGCCGCATAAACTGAGATTAATCATCTCGCCAAGATCTTGTGCAGAGATAGTTGTAATTTCGGCGCGGTTAGCATTTAGTCTGCTTTTAATGGTTGGGAATCTTGGCTCAAATGCTGTTTTAGTGACAGAAATTACAGCAGGAAGAGGAGTTTCCAGTATTTCGTAGCCGGTAGATGTTTCTTTGCGTATCTGAAGTTTATTGTCTGCAGAGGTATTAAGTATATCCGTCGCATATGTTACCTGCGGATATCCAAGGTGTTCAGCGGTTTCAGGTCCGACCTGACCAGTATCTCCGTCAATTGCCTGCTTTCCGCAGAAGATTACATCAAATTTGGAACCTTTAATACTCTCGAGTTTTTTTATGGCACAGGAAAGAATATAGCTGGTAGCAAGCGTGTCTGAACCGCCGAATTCTCTGCCGGAAACCAGATATGCTTCATCGCCGCCCACTGCAAGTCCATCTCTGAGCGCATCAGCGGCTTGCGGCGGTCCCATCGACAGAAGTGTTATGGTCGTATCTTCCTGAGTCGTTTCTTTTAACCGTACAGCCATTTCAAGTGCAAAGCTGTCAAACGTGTTCAGGATGCTGGGAACACCTTCACGAATAAGGGTGTGTGTGACAGGATCGATCTTGACAGCAGTTGTGTCTGGGACCTGTTTGACACAAACTAAAATCTTCATGTTTACCTCCTTGGATATAGAATTATTGATACGAATTCAATCTTGGCAATGGCATTAACGGCCAATTGTTACGATCTTTCCTTTATTTTTTATTGGTGCAACTGAAAATATTTATTTGGTTCGTAGAAATTTTTGCTCTCATCTGAATTGCTGATATAGGTCGATTGTAAACAGAGGTGTTTGTACTGTCAATGATACATTAGGGGTAAATAAATACCCCGAGGGTTGGATTGAAACGTTAGTATCATTTGATATAATGCGAATTACATAATAAATATTGCAAATCAGAGTTTTGCTAATAAACATATGTGTTCACAAAATACGTGCAGAAAATAATGATCGCAACACAGTAATAATGTCATTGCATCAATGCGTGTGTATATAGCCGGTTAACCGGATTTAATACTTGTTTATGTTTTGTAGTCAAACATGAATGAGACCAACTTGAATCTATATGTTTTTGCTAAGTTAAAATTATGAAAGTCACAGGAGGAATTGAAATGTCAATGACATCACAGGAGTATGTTAATGAACTTGTTTCAAAAGCGAGACGAGCACAGGAAGAATTTGAGGCAAACTTTACTACACAGAGAGCAGTTGATGAAGTGGTACGTGCGGTTGGACTGCCAATCTTCAATAGAGCGAAGGAGCTTGCGGAAGAAGCAGTAGAAGAAACTCATATGGGAACAGTTGATTTCAAAATTACCAAAATTATGGCAACTTGCATCCCGGTTTGGAATTCTGTTCGCGGGCAGAAGTCAATGGGATACATTGATAATATCCGTCAGGAGCCAGGTGTTAAAGTTATTGCCAAGCCAATTGGTGTTGTTGGAATTGTAACGCCATCAACCAATCCGATTGTTACAATTGTTCACAATGCAATGTGCGCGATTAAATGTAGAAATGCATGCATTGTTGCTTCACATCCGTCTGCAAAGATTGTTTCCGAAAAGGTTGTCAATATTATTCGGGCAGAATTTGCGAAGCTCGGAGCACCAGAAGATTTATTGCAGATTGTATCATCAGAGTATAATTCGCTTGAAACAACTGACCAGCTTATTGCGGCATGCGATGTTAATGTTGCAACAGGTGGCCCGGGAATGGTTAAAGCAATCTATTCTTGTGGTAAGCCGGGATTTGGCGTTGGTCAGGGTAATGACCAGGAAATCATCGCTCCAGATTGGGATAATTACGAACTCACATGTAAAACTGCAATTGGTAACCGTTCCTGGGACAATGGTGTGCCATGCACCGGCGAACAGATGATTCATGTACCTGCGGATAAGGAAGAATTGTTCTTAGAAACGATGGAAAAAAATGGTGCATATATTATCAAAGATGATGCAACAAGAGATAAGTTCCGTGAATTGATTTTCCCAGATGGTCATCGGATTAACAGAAAGGTAGTAGGCAGATCTCCAAAAACAGTTGCAGCTATGCTTGGAATTGATATTCCAGATGATAAGAAGGTTCTTCTTACAAAAGTTGATGCCAAAGGAGAGGAAGATGTTCTTTGTAAAGAAATCTTGTTCCCATTTTCCAGATATAGAACATATACAGATTTTGAAGAAACGGTTGATACGGCAGTAACTAATCTTAAGATGGAGGGTGCAGGGCATAGCAGCAGTATTTGGGCTCATGATGAAAAATATATTGATCATGCAGCAATGCGTATGCCGGTCTCCAGATTACATATTAACCAGTCTCCACAGGGATCTGGTAATGGATTGAACCCAACAACAACGCTTGGCTGTGGTTTTTGGAGCGGAAATAGTACAAATGAAAACTTAACGTGGTATCAGTTTATGCAGACAACACGTACAACAGTTACTCTTCCAAAAAAACATCAAATGTCACCAGATGACTGGGATAATTTTGATATTTGTCCAGTTGAGGATGAATAAATTTTAGACTTAACTAATGATGTTATAAATGGTCAAGAAAAGGCTGCTGAAATACTGCAGCAGCCTTTGCATAATTATTGAATCCTCGCATTTCAGGGATAACGATGGTAATGAACGGAAGCATGTATATTAATCGAATAATATGATATGCTTAGTATTTAGAACTGCTGAACAATAAGTGAGGGTTAATAATATGCGCATAAAGACAAGTGATGTTGAAATTCAGAGATTAGAAATGATTGACGCGGCGAGCAAAGTGTTCGCTGAAAAAGGATATGATGGTACGAGTATGCTTGATATTGCCAATGTAATAGGAACGACCCGAACACCATTATATTATCATTTTGGCTCCAAGGATCAGTTATATTTGGAAGTGATACAACGAATTTCAGAAATACAAATACAGAAGTTAAAGCATATATTTGCAAACGCAGAGAGCATTTTTGACAAAATTGAATTTGAATTAATTGATATGCTTTCTGAAAATGATAGTCATATTTCGACCATATTAGAAGATGTTAATAAACATGCGGAGTTGTTGCCAGAGGCGGTCAGGATTGTAGAACAATGGGATCGTTCAATCTTTGATATAAAGGAAGCATTTTTTTATCAAGCAATAGAAAAAGGTGAATTAAGGGCAGATATCGATACTAGAGAGGCTATCTCAGTGATATTCTTGTTCTATTATTCAATGATTAGCAGGAATGGAATGCGTTTTGTAAATGCGAATAACCTTGATCAGAGGAAACTGATAAATTCATTTATGAGTATGTTTAAAAAACAGTATGGAATGGGAAATGACGTGAATGTGAGTAAGTAAAATTCATATTATTTACGATGCGATAACAATAAGGTGTTTTGTATTCTGCAATACTTATGACAGGAGAAGCATATGGAATACTTATTAATGAATAAAGACCAGAAAGATTTAGTGGCCATGGTTCATGCTCTATTGGAACAGGAGCTGGATTCGAGAGTTGCGGAACTGGATAGGATAGGAGAATTTCCTATGGATGTTGCCGAAAAACTTGGCAAAATGGGCTTTTACGGAATGACTCTCCCAGAAAAATATGGCGGGGCAGGACTGGATCCGCAGACAATGGTGCATATCAGTGAAGCAATGGCTTATCATGATGCAGGGTTTGCAACATCTTTCAGTGCACAAACATTTGGAACAAATGCAATGATGATTGCCGGGACTGATGAACAGATTAATGAGTTTGCTCCAAGAGCGGCAAATGGAGAATTCTGGTCCATGTGTATTACAGAACCGCAGTCTGGGTCTGATGCTGGAAATGTAAAAACGAAGGCAAGAAAAGACGGAGATGATTATATTATTTCTGGAAATAAATGTTTTGTCACAAATGGCGGCATTTCAAATTTGTTCACCGTACTTGCAAGAACTGGCGAGGATACAAAAGGACATAATGGTCTGTCTTTGTTTATTGTTGAGAAAAATATGCCAGGTGTTATGGTGGGCAAGGAAGAAGACAAGATGGGCATGCGACTGTCGAATACTACTGATCTTGCTCTGGATGAGGTGCGCGTTCCAAAGAGAAATATGATTGGAAAGGAAGGTACCGGTTTTTCAACTGTAATGAAAATGTTGTCCAGAACCAGGCCAACTGGCATGGCTTCGGCTGTTGGCGTTGGACAGAAAGCACTGGATTTAGCTGTTGATTATTGCAGAACAAGAGAAGCTTTTGGTACTAAGATTGGTAAATTTGAAGGCTTGCAGTTTAAACTGGCAGATATGGAAATGAAGCTTCAATGCTGCAGATCCCAGCTGCAGTATGCAGCTGAGTTGGTCAGTCAGGGGAATTATAACACGCTCGTAGGGTCTGCAACAAAGCTATTTGTATCTGAAGCGGTTTTAGATATTACACTTCAGGCACAGCAGATCTATGGGGGATATGGATATTCCAAAGAGTATCCGCTTGAGAAACTTGTTCGCGACGCGAGGTTGTTCTCCATTTTTGAAGGATCTAGTGAAATTCAAAGATTTATTATCGGAAATACTTTGGTTGGGAAGTTAAAATAAAGCGGATGTTAGATTGTTTGTTGAAAAACGTCTTGTAGATTCAAGTTGGGTAATAAATATATCATTCATGCGGTGGATAATAATCAATTCAATATGGTTTTATTGGAGGCAGATATGATGAATTTTGATGTAAATGCACCTCGAGTGATTTTTGGAGCAGGATGTTCGAAGACAATCCCTGATGTTGTAAACACGATCAATGGTATCAAGACAGTGATGGTTGTCACAGATAACGGGATAAAATCTCTTGGAATTGCAGATCCGATTGAAGATGCATTGAAAAAAGCAGGATATAATGTCGTTGAGTATTATGATATCGCTCAGGATCCGACCGATAAAACAGTCGAAGAAGCCGCTTTAATAGCAAAGAGTCAAAATATTGACTTATTTGTTGCTGTTGGTGGCGGAGCAGTCTTAGATTTTACAAAAGCAATGGCTCTCATAATGACAAACGAGGCACCGCTGCTCGATTATTCTGTGTTTGTGGGTCAGAAACCAGTTATAAACGATTGTATGCCGTGGATAGGAGTACCGACGACATCTGGAACTGGTTCGGAAGCGACGCACATGGCACTGATCACAGGGGCTGAACATGATAACAGAAAACTTATGGTCGGGAACAGAAGTAAAATGTTGGCAACAGCTGCATTCCTTGATCCAGAACTTGTTCTCGGATTACCAAAAAGTTTAACTGCATCGACGGGAATGGATGTTCTTTCACATGCTATTGAAGCATATTTTTCTATGGCGGCCAATACATATTCGGATATGTGGGCACTAAAAGCAATCCAGCTCGCCGGAGCTAATCTGCGAAAGGCGGTTGAAGATGGTCAGAATGTAGAAGTAAGAGCAAATATGATGCTTGCAGCAACTTTTGCCGGCGTTTCTTTTGGCAACAGCATTTTGCAGATAGGACATGCTATTTCTCATGGAATTGGGGAAACCTCTCACGTCCCTCATGGTATTGCATGTGCCTGGGGGCTTCCATACTGTATTAGACGCAGTGGAGCGGCTAATGAAGAGTATAAGGTCGTTCGTGTTGCAAATGCACTTGGCCTTGAAACAAAAGGGAAAACAAAGGATGAGCTGGTTATCGACCTGGAAGATGAGATAATGAAGCTGAACCGAGACTTTAACATTCCAACTCCAAAGTCTTATGGAATCGGTAGCAAGGAAGCTATGGAAGCAGGGTTCAATGCCAGTGTTGCATATGAGCAGTGGATGCTGCAGAGTGGCTGTGTGTCTGTCACAAATGAGGAATTACACAGTTATTATGAAGAATTATGGGCATGGTAGAAATAGCGATTTATTGATACCAACAATGTCATAATTAATACCAATATTCATAAAATCGAAGAGAATATCGCAGCACAGGAATAATGGTGCTGCGATATTCTCTTGAGGGTATCATTTCATTGGAGGCATGTTTAATGGACGTTTTTCTAACATTAACGCTGCTTCCCGGACTGTTTCTGAAACTGTTGGATGTGAGTGAATCGTATTGATTATATCTTTTGTGGAAGCCCCCATCTTAATGGCGAGTGCACCTTCGGCAATCAGATCGGTTGCTCTAGGACCAATCATATGAATTCCAAGTACATGGTCGTTTTCTGCATCAGAAATTATTTTCACAACTCCTTCTCCATCATTCAGGATAAGCGATTTTCCATTTGCAGCCATCGGAAATATACCGGTTTTATAGGTGCCCGGTTCTAATTGATCCTCACGCATGCCGACGGCAGCGGCTTCTGGTTCAATATATACGCAGGTTGGATTGCTGGACTCATCATAGCAACTGTTAATGCCCATAATGTTTTCAGCAGCTATTTCGCCCATAAGAGAGGCAGTATGAGCCAATTGCGCGTGATCAGCTGTGCAGTCTCCAATGGCATAAATATTATCTATATTGGTTTTCATATGAGTATCTACAATAATATGTCCTTTGTGATTGTCAATTTCACCGAGCGCCAAGTCTAAGGAACTGGTATTGGCTTTGCGGCCTACTGCAACAAGAACTTTTTCGGCCTCGTATTCTATAGTCTGGCCATCTTCAGTATTGCAGATAACCTTAGCGCCGATTTCTGTTGGCTCGACAGACTGAACTGGACATTTCATGTTGATATTGATACCCATTTTCTTCATATGTTTTAATCCAGAGGAGACAATGTCAGCATCAAGCATTGGTAAGATTCTATCCATTGCCTCAACAACAGTAACTTTTGTTCCAAATGAAGCATATGCGCACGCAATCTCCAGTCCGATAACTCCGGCACCAATCACTACCATACTTTTTGGAAGCTCATCCAGAGAAAGAGCACCGGTTGAGTCAATACAAGCTGGTGTTTCTGTTATACCTGGGATCGGGGGAATGGCATTAACTGATCCAGTTGCGATGATATAGGCGTCTGCACTAAGTGGGGAGATTGTTCCATCGGCGTCAATCAGCCCCAATGTCCCGGGAGCGATAAATTTTACCTCGGCTGTAATGGTATTAATGTTATTTGCATTCAATAGGCCAGAAACACCTTTTACAAGTTTCTTTGAAATCTGATTCTTGTGCTTCATAACCTTCGGAAAATTTATTTGAACATTATCTGCATCGATTCCTAGTTTGCTGCCACGATCTTTTATTTCACTGAAAAGTTCTGCGCTATGCAGCAGACATTTTGTTGGAATACAGCCGATATTAAGGCAGGTACCCCCTAAATGCTCTTTTTCGATAACAGTGACATCTGCACCTAACTGACTTGCTCTGATTGCTGCAATGTATCCACCAGGACCACCACCGATAACTGCAATTTTCATGTTTCTTTCCTTCCTATGTGTTAATAATGACTATGGCTTAATTATATTCCTCAACTATTTTATAAGCTCGCTCTATTATGGTGCGTGCCGATTCGGCAGTTAATTCTTTTCTGCAGAATCTCCAGTTGACATCTGCGAGGGCATAAGGTGTAATTTGAGTAATAGCATCCTCTTTGTCTGGCACCAATTCAGTAATATCTGGAAGACCAAGCTGTCTATACCAATGATATAAAAACGCGGAGACTTTTTTTGCCACTGTTTGCTTGTCATCATTTTGGGAATAATTAACACCAAGCAGTTTTCCGATCTCCTTGATTTCTGCTGCACTTTCTTCTGCAACAAACTCAAGACTTGGTGGAGTGAAAATGGAAATGCATTCTCCATGGGAAATGTGATATGCTGCGCCTAAACCGTGGGCTAACGAGTGTGCAACGGAGCAGTTTGCATTAGCAATGTTTATCCCACCCAACATCGATGCCATATGTAATCCTACGCGTGCATCAATATTGCTGCCGTCATTAACTGCAACGTTGAGATTTTCTTTTACAAGTTTTATTCCTGTGTATGCAGCTAAACGTATACTTTCATTGCTCACTTTTCCAGTTGCTGCATCAATGCAATGTGCTAAACTATCGAAGCCGCAGCCGGCGGTAATTCGTGGTGGGCATGTAACCGTTAATTCTGGATCAACGATTGCAAGATCTGGTGTTGCACCAATCCCGACAAGTACCTTTTTTCCTCCATCTGTGTCAGCCGTGATCATTGCTGCACGATCAACTTCGGTTCCGGTTCCAGCTGTTGTTGGCATTGCGATAAGAGGGATTCCGGTGTGAATTGTTTTTTGGGTTCCGAGGAAGTACTCATTAATTTCTCCAGGATTATTTGCAAGCACTTTAATAGCCTTTGCTGCATCAATTGCACTTCCTCCGCCAATGGCGACAATACAGTCAATCCCGTGCTCTCGAGCTAAGTTCCCAATACGATTGACATCTGATTCTAATGGATCCGGTTTTGACTCATTACAGTCGAGCACGTCAAAATCGTTATTTTTGAGCAATTCCATCAATTCATTTGAGATGCCTGCTCTTTCGGTACTTTTCCCGTGGAAAAGAAGAACCTTTGAACAGTTTCTAGCCTTTAGCTCAGGAATTATTTCTTTGCGTGCGCCTACACCGAAAATGGAAGGAACAACCCATTTAAATGTTTCATTCTTATTCATATTGCCTCCTGTAGTTAGTATGAATCATAAGTGTTATGAAATAGGATAATAGAGTAAGGCGGAATGCCTGTTAAAGCTATATCAATTATATCTTAGGCGAAAATTCTGTGTAATCGTCTAATTGGATGAGAATGGTACTACTCGTAGAGTAGAATAAAACATTTCTTACATTTATTCGTGGACTGGGGGTAGTAGGATTCGCAGTTCCGTATATGAAAGTTAGGGAATTATCTGGTATAGAAAAAATACTTTTCGGCAATTAATGGCTGATTTTCCAGGTGACTGTATCAGCAAATAAAATAATCAAAATAATACGACAATATTTACGGGGATGTATATATATTAACAAATACATCGTGAGGCGTACGAATATACCACTAATAGATAATTGCCGAGATGAAACAGCTTGCGTTATAAATTGGATATAAGGAAGGATTCAATATGATTATAGATGGTTGCGGGCAGTGTTGTCGTGTAAAAGCACCTCGCAAAGATATTCGGAATCCATGCAAGTTTACTATTATTTAGTTAAATCAAAACATTATTAATTAACGGAGGTCGACATGAAAGAAATTAATATGCCAAAGTATGGTGCGACGATGGAAGAAGGAGAAGTCACAAAATGGCTTGTTTCAGTTGGTGATACCGTAAAAAAAGGAGATCCAATTGCAGAAATTGCTTCAGAAAAACTTACGAACACTTTAGAGGCTCTGGAGAGTGGTGTCGTTAAAGAACTCCTGGTTGAAGAAGGCGATGAAGCAAAGGTTGGAGAACCGATTATGACACTTGAGTAAGGATTACTTTTGGTGAGATGTATTTTTAATCATCATTTAATAATTATAGGAGGTTATATATGCAGTATGACAAGAAGGAATACCTGAGAATGTATCGTCAGTTGTACTTCGCTCGTCATTATGAAATGAAGATCGAAGATATCTTCCTCTCTGGAAAACTTCCAGGTTTCTATCATCTTTCAATTGGACAGGAGGCAATTCAGACTGGTGTATTGGATGAACTTGGACCAAATGATTGGTGGACCCCACATTTCAGAGTGCATCCAACATATGCGCAGAAAGTAGGTATTAACGATTTTACCGCAGAAATGACGGCAAAAGCTGCTGGTCCAAATCATGGATGGGCTTCATATGCACACTTAACTGTTGCTGATAAGAAAGTGGGTCCTTCAAATGGAATGCTTGGAGAAGCACAGGCAATTGCAACAGGTATCGCGCATGCTTATAAAGTAAAGAAGATTGATGGATGTGTTGTAATCGGAGCCGGAGATGGCAGCATGCAGGAAGGTTTGATGAGTGAGCTCTTAAATATTATTGCTGCATGGAAACTCCCGGTTGCATGGTATGTTGAGAACAATGATATTGCAATTTCAACTAAAATTTCTGAGGTGACTGCAACACCAGATATTGCTGACAGAGGAAAAGGATTTGGGTTGCCATCAGCATCTTATGATGGTGACGATGTACTGTTGGTTAGAGAAGTTATGCATGAAGCAATTGCGAAAGCAAGACGCGGTGAACCAACAATTAGTGTGTTCCGGACAAATAGATGGCGCGGACATTTCATTGGAGATCAGCCTGATCGTTATCGCGATCAGAAATCTTTCTTGGAAGAGGTTCAGGCAAAGCATGATCCGGTTGCCATTAATAAAGCGTACCTGCTGAATAACGGCATTGCAACTGAAGCTGAATTGGCAGAAGAAGAGAAAAAGGCAATGAAGACAATTGAAGAGGCATTTGAGTATGCTAATTCATGTCCGGCCCCTACACGCGAAGAGATTCTTTCTGTTCATGCAACGGTATAATCAGAGGAGGGTACAATGTCTGACAAAAAAAGTGTAATCAATGCTTTGAACGAAGCATTAAAAGAGGAAATGAGACGAGACGAAAACGTCTATGTAATCGGTGAAGATGTTGCAAAAATGGGAGGTTCTTGGCAGATTACGGCGGGTCTTCTTGATGAGTTTGGACCGGATCGAGCTATTGATACTCCGATTAATGAGATGTCTACAGTTTCGATGGCTGTAGGTGAAGCTGCATTGATGGGACGTCGTCCAGTTATTGAGATCATGTTTGCAGATATGCTGCCGTACTGCTATGACAGTATTGTAAATCAGGCTGCGAAGATTCATTCCTGGTCTGGAGGCGACCTGAAATGTCCGATGGTCATTCGTTGCGCTCAGGGTGCTGGCGGTGGAATTGGCTGTCACCATTCTCAGAGCGGTGAAGGATGGTTTTTAAATGTCCCGGGACTTAAAATCGTTGCTCCATCTAATCCTTATGATGCAAAAGGATTAATGAAGTCTGCAATTAGAGATGACAACCCTGTGTTGTTCTTTGAGCATAAAGCACTGTATCATGCGCAGGGCGAGTATCCGGATGAAGAAATCCTTGTTCCATTGGGTAAAGCCAGGAGGGTCAAGGAAGGTAAAGATATTACTATTATCGCAAGTCAGTTGATGCTTGGCTTTACGATGAAGATCCTTCCGGAACTGGAGAAAGCTGGTATTGATGCAGAAATCATTGATCCGCGAACCATTAAGCCATTTGACGAAGATATGATTTGTGAAAGTGCAGCTAAAACGGGCAAAGTGCTTATCGTTCATGAGAATCCGAAGTTTGGTGGACCTGGAGCAGAAATGGCATCCGTTATTAATGAGCAGTGCTTTGGAAAACTGGATAAACCAATCGAACGTCTGTGCGGAAAAGAAATGGTTATTCCTTATGGTCCTTCAGAATGGTTTTGCTTCCCATCGGCACAGGAGATTGCAGAAGCCGCAATTAAGCTGGCAAAATAGGGCAGGAATATATACAAAGCAATAATTTGGGGCGTGTAAGCAATCGAACCATTGAGCAGAACCATGATTAGACGGCTTACTTTTAGGTATATAGGAGCTATGCATTTCGCTTATATACCGTAATCAGAAGTATACGATTGCTGGAATCAAAGCTTGGATGCGTGTAATTGTTCGCATCATGTGATTGACAGTCTTTGCTTAAGTGTGTGCAGATTCCGTTCAGTTACGAATACATATGGTGTAGTTTCCTGTGTAAGTGAAGTTTCAGCAATCGTTGCTGTTCTATTGATTGTAAAGATATTATGTGATCTGGGAAAGAAAAAATTGCGAAAGCTCTGATAGTTCCTGCAAGAGGAGATAATGATGCGTTATACAGATTTAAATTACATTCCGCGATATGTTCAGGCTCGGAATATAACAAAGGAAATAAAGCGGATACTATTTCCACTAGGCAGTAGATATTTGTTTCTGTTAGGATGCGGTCCAATTGAGAGTGAAATCAAGGAAAAAATTGACTACAGTTTTTCTCATACGATGGAGGAGGCAATTCAAGACAAGTCTCCAGCAACGATTGTTGCTCAAACCTTGGCAAAACTATTTGATGCTGCTCATAAAGAAATAGAATATCGATATGTTAACACGGACGGGTTGCAGGCTTCCCCGGAAAATGCTGCAAAAATCTGGGAGGATAATAAGGACTTCGAACCCGATGTTATTATTGGTGTTGGCGGAGGAAAGACTCTGGATATGGCAAAAGAAATATCACAGAAGTCTCCGTCTGTCAGAATTGTCATGATGCCGACAAATCTCTCGACGAATGCGCCCGGGACTCGGTTAAGTCTGATTTACAATGATGAAGGATCTCAAATTACTAAAGTTGGAATCATGCCAAGAATGCAAGATATTCTTGTCGTAGATCCTGAGATCGTCAAGGAAGCTCCGGCTAAATTGTTGGCCTCGGGATTGGGAGACTGTATTTCGGCAGACTATGAAGCTATTGATAATGCCAAACGTATTGGTATAAAAGATACAGGAACATCAGTAGGATGGTCATTATTAGAGTCTAATTTAAGAATTCTGTTGGAAAATGGAATTAGTGCATACGCTGCCGCGAAAGCGCATAAATTAACACCGGCTTTGGAAGTGGTAATGGAACAGATCGCTATGAATGGTGTTGCTACTTCGTTAGTTGGCAGCGTTGGATTATCGCATGCAATCGATGAGATTTTAGATCGCTTTGAATCAGCAAGATTATTGACGCATGGACAGCATGTTGGTTATGGAGTGATTGCTCAGATGGTGTGGTCGGGACGCAGCTTGAGCGAGATTCATGAGTATATTGATTTTGCGAAAGCGGTTGATTTTCCATTAACGCTTTGCGATTTTGGCTTAGATGATGTAACAGATGAAGAATTGAATAATGCATGCGAGTATTATCAAAAGAGCCCGACCAGACGTTATTGTCCGCTCGTTTTCTCAAATGATGAAATAATCAGTTCTATTAGAACTGCAGATGAAATCGTAAGGGCATATCTTGGAAAGTAGAGGTTCGTCATGATTAAAACTGATATGAAGGGAAAAATTGCTTTAGTAACGGGTGCAGCTTCTGGACTTGCGAGGGCGACGGCCGAAGTTTTAGCATCGAATGGTGCATCGATTGCTATTCTTGAAGTAAATAAAGAAGCAGCGGAAAAGGCGGCAGCAGAGATCTCAGAAAAATATGGGGTTGAATGTTCTGTTTATATTAGCGATATTACAGATTATCAAAAGTTCGAAGAAGTCTTCAAAAAAATATATGAAAAATATGGTAAACTTGATATTTGCGTGAATATTGCAGGATACTGTGCGTACAAGAGTTATGAAACGGTTACACAGGAAGAAATCGACCGCATGATAAAAATGAATATCAATGGTCAGGATAATGCAGGTCGTCTCTGTCTCAAATATATGGGAAATCAGACCGAGAATGGGGTTTGTGTCTTTAATTCTTCTGTTGCTGGAAGATCAGGTCAGTTGTCGTTCCCGCACTATTCTATGACTAAGGCTGCAGTGATTAATATGACACAGTCGTTTGCACTTGCAGGTGCAAGACGTGGGGTCCGCTTTGTTTCTGTATGTCCTGGAATTATTCGCACCGATTTTTGGAACAGATACCTTCACCAGGATTATGCGGGAAAGGAAGATGCGGCCTTTGCTAAAATTACGGATGCAATGATTCCGATGGGTGTTCCGCAGGAGCCGATTGATATTGCTAATGCGATTTGTTTCCTGGCATCTGATGAGGCGAGATATATTACGGGTCAGTCTTTAAATGTATGTGGCGGCATGGCTCTCAACTAAAAGATGCAGAATTACTGCTGTAAGGGTGACAGGAAGTATCTTTGTATTAAAAGGAAATTAATTACCCCCCAAGAGTTAATGAGAAAAGGAGGGAGCAACAGGCAGTGTCCTGTTGTGAGATGATATGGCTGAAGTATCCAATAACGAAGTAAATAAATTAGTTAACGCGAAAACTATCTTTATTTTTAAATGGCTGTTAATTGTTTGGATTTTAGTTGCAAATGGCATAATCGCAGCTACAGGGTTTAAATATGGATGGCTTATCTTTATCAGTAATATTATGATGTTTACAATGGGTGAAGGGACGCCGATGTTTAAATTTATTTCGGTAGAAGTGGGTGGCTTTGTAGGACTGTGTTTTGCAATTGTTCTTGCTATAATTGATTCAAAACTCATAGCGTTAGGTGTAAACCATGTTCTTGCATTGTTAATTCCGCTTGCTGTTATCTTGTTCTTTCTCATTATATGTAATGGAAAGCTGCCGTATCTTTTTAATAATACGGGGTTTGCTTACCTTACCGTGGTAACAACCGCAGGTAATTTGCCATTCTTTATTAAAGAGATGCCAACACATTTTATTGGATTCATTGCGGGATCACTTGTGTTCAATTTTGTATCATTGTTGCTGTTAAAACTCGCAAACAATATAGCTGTAAAAAAATACAGTTAAAGTGTTCTGTGAATAGCAGATATTATGGTAACCATAGGAGGATAAAATGACAGAACATCGGAAAAGATTGAATAAGATGCGCAGGACAATTGGAAAAAACTTGTTGGACAGTACAACAACTATTCCACAGGCATCTGGATATTTAACTGCTGATGTTACAGATATGCTGAAATTAAAGGAGAAAATGAAAGCAGAAGGAAGAAGAGCTTCTGATGCACTGTTCTTGATGAAGGCGTGCGTTGTAGCTCTTGAAAAATATCCGGAGTTTAACTGCAGGCAGGATGGGGAAGATGTCCTTTCATATGATGAAATCAATGCTGGGGTAGCAGTTGCTGGGCCTCAGGGGTTGATGGTCGTCACGGTGCCAGAATTGAATGGAAACTCTTTTGATGAAATGGGAGAAAAATTTCATTCTGTGATGGACAGAGTGAAATCAGGAAACCTTTCAATGGATGACTTGACAAAAGATACTTTTACAATCAGCGTATTGAGCAAGACTCGGATGGAGTACTTCACCTCTATTGTGAATAACCATGAATGCTTTATTCTTGGAATGGGTGGAATTACAAAACAGCCGAAGGTCATGGAGGATGGCAGTATTCAGGTAAGAGATCTGTGTAAAATTATTATTAATGTCAACCATACTTTAACAGACGGTGCGACCAGTAATAAACTGATGGACGTTGTGGTTGATGTACTGGAGCATCCTACGAATTATATTGATTAGCAGTAATGAACGCAGGAAATGTAAATTGTAAAATTTATATTTCCTGTATTTCTAACTGGAGGCGGGAGGAATAATAATGAGACAAAGATCTGTAGGAATAGTTGCTAATCCAGCTTCAGGAAAAGATATCCGCAGAATAGTGACTTATAGCACGCCGTATGGAAATCAAGAGAAAGTTAATATTATTCGCAGAGTGTTAATGGCTTTGTATGCCACCGGAATTCGTAAAGTTTATTATATGCCGGAATACTACAATATTGTTCCGCAGGCTGCCAATGGGATATATGATGAGCACCGAGAAATGATCTCTGACATGGAATTTGAGGCGTTGGATTTCATGTATTTAGAAAAAGAAAGCGATACGATTATTGCCGGAAAAATGATGAATGAGATAGGTGTTGACGCTGTCATTACACTCGGCGGGGATGGGACAAACAGGGCTTTTGTAAAAGAAGCAGGAGATCTCCCAATTGTTCCGGTATCTACAGGAACGAACAATGCGTTTCCTACAATGATTGAAGGGACTTTAGCGGGATTAGCTGCTGGTATTGTTGCAATGGGTGTGTGTGAAGATCATAGCGGTGTTTTCAAAAGAACAAAAAAGATAGAATTGTTTGTTAATGGAGAACTGGCGGATATTGCATTGATTGATCTCGTTGTTCTTGAGCCGGGTACTATTGGTGCGAGAGCAATGTGGAGCTCAAGTGGGATAAAAGAAATATTTACAACCAAATGTAATCCTGCAAGTATCGGAATAAGTGCAATTCCAGGGCAGCTTCAAACGATTACGGATAAGGATCCAATCGGAATGCACTTGCAAATTGGTGAAGGCGGTTTTCATGTAAAGTCTGCTATTGCGCCTGGTTTGATTATACCGATTGGAATTGAAGACTATGAAGAAATGTCAATCGGCCAGATGATTTCCGTACAGACACCGTGTTTAATTGCATTGGATGGAGAACGGAGTATTAATATACGGTCTCAGGATACAGCATATATTAGACTGAGTGACATGGGACCAAGGGTCGTTGATATTGAGGAAGCTCTCCGTGTTGCTCGTGATAAAAAATTTTTTTTCAATGATGATGGGGGAAGGAATTAAATGAATCGTTTTATCATAGAATTTGGCTTTGGCGTAGATTTTCATGGACAAGATGTAAATCATGCAGCCGAGAAAGCTGTAAAAGATGCAATTTCACACGGCTGCTTATGTGGTTTGGAAGAAATTGTTGGAGTGAATAATCCGAAGGATCAGATCGCAGTACATGTTATGGTGGCGGTGTCTCGTCCCGAAGAGATTGATGCAAACAGAATTGCAAGGCTTCTGCCAGTTGGAAAAGTTGATATCAAAATGGCATCAGGCGGAATGCGGGTTCCGGGAATTTATGTTCCAGAATTTGGAGATAAAGATGATAGTATTGAAGCAGCCATAGCATGTGTTGAAGTGGAAGTGATGTTAGCGTCGGGCGATAAACGCCACAGATAGCCGGATTAAAATCGCCAT
>Ga0256406_1000885_pt1 | contig 51198 bp, 43 predicted proteins | sample RumenRJG_03DNA_FD_185986 | JGI IMG/M metagenome (GOLD analysis project Ga0256406, IMG submission 185986) | Bovine rumen microbial communities from Lethbridge, Alberta, Canada - RJG_03 | ecosystem: Host-associated > Mammals > Digestive system > Stomach > Rumen | place: Canada: Alberta | collected...
CGTTCGAGAAGGGCCAGATCGGTTCTTCCGCAATGGCTTACAAGAGAAATCCCATGCGCGACGAGAGAATTGCCTCCCTGTCCCGCTATGTCATGATCGATGCGCTGAATCCGGCGATGACATCGGCTGAGCAGTGGTTTGAGAGAACATTGGACGATTCCGCCAACAAGAGACTGTCTGTTTCCGAGGCGTTTCTCGCTACAGACGGCATCCTGGATCTGATGCTGAATGTGGTTGACGGACTCGTTGTTTATCCGAAAGTTATTGAAAAGCATCTGCGTGCGGAGCTTCCTTTCATGGCCACAGAGAACATCATGATGGACGCTGTGAAGGCCGGCGGCGACCGCCAGGAACTTCACGAGCGCATCCGCGAGCTCTCCATGGAAGCCGGCAGGAAGGTCAAGGAAGAGGGCGCGGAAAATGATCTGCTTGACCGTATTGCCGCTGACCCCATGTTCCATCTCACACGTGAGCAGCTGGAGAATACGATGGATCCGAACCGCTATGTGGGCCGCGCGCCGGAGCAGGTTGACAGCTATCTCAGCAATGTCATCGCACCGATTCTTGAATCTCACAGTGATATGCTCGGCGTAAAAGTGGAGATCAGTGTATAAGCGGACTTACTGCCGTGATGCAGAAGAAAGAGAGGAATTAGCATGGTTAAAGCTGTTGTTGGCGCTAACTGGGGCGACGAGGGCAAGGGAAAAATAACAGATATGCTCGCTGACGGAGCGGATATTGTCATCCGGTTCCAGGGCGGAGCAAATGCCGGACACACGATCGTGAATGAATACGGCAAATTCGCTCTTCATACGCTTCCGTCAGGCGTGTTCCATCCGAATATCATGAATATCGTCGGAAACGGCATGGCTTTCGATATCGACCGCTTTACGGCGGAGTATGACGAGATCGTCTCCAGAGGCGTTCCGAAGCCGCAGATCATGATCTCTGACCGGGTGCAGGTGATGATGCCGTACCATGTTCAGTTTGATACACTGGAAGAGGCAAGACTCGCCGGCAAATCCTTCGGATCGACCAAATCCGGCATCGCTCCGTTCTACAGTGATAAATTCGCCAAGATCGGCTGGCAGATCAATGAATTTTATCAGGATGACGATGTCCTGATGGAAAAAATCAACCGCATCGCCGATCAGAAGGATGTACTTCTCACCCAGCTCTATCACACGGATCCGATCGACAGAAAAGGTCTGCTGGAGTGGATCAAAACGAGAAGAGAAAAGGTGAAACCTTATATCGGCAACGTATCCCTCTATCTGGATCAGGCAATAAAGGCAGACAAGACGATCCTGCTCGAGGGTCAGCTCGGAACCATGAAGGATCCTGACCACGGCATTTATCCGATGGTCACCTCATCGAGCCCGCTGGCGGGCTACGGCGCAGTCGGCGCCGGCATTCCGCCCTATGCCATCAAACAGATCGTCGTTGTGACAAAGGCATATTCTTCATCCGTGGGCGGCGGTGATTTTGTCTCCGAGATTCACGGTGATGAGGCTGTGCAGCTCAGGAATCACGGCGGTGACGGCGGCGAATACGGAGCGACAACGGGACGTCCGAGAAGAGTCGGCTGGTATGACTGCGTCGCATCGAAATACGGCTGCCGTCTGCAGGGCGCCACGGATGTGGCTTTTACGGTGCTCGATGACCTCGGCTATCTCGATGAGATCCCTGTCGTTGTGGCCTATGAGCTCGACGGCAGGCAGACGACGGAATTCCCGGTGACGAAGGATCTCGCCCGCTGCAAACCGGTTTACAAAGTCTTCAAGGGCTGGAAATGCGATATCCGCGGCATCAGAAAATTCGAGGAGCTTCCGCAGGAAGCACAGGATTACGTGAATTTTATCGAACAGCAGATAGGCTATCCGATCACACTGGTATCTAACGGCCCCGGCCGCGACGACATCATTTACAGGGACAGCCCTCTCAGGAAGGCATAAGACAGGAGCATTATCGTTGAAAAAAATAATCAGAGCCGGGCTTTCTCTTGTGGCAGCCGTTTCTCTGGGAATGGCCGGGTGTGTTCTTCCGAACAGCAGCCAGAATACATCGCTTCAGGTAGATGACACCGGTGCTGTCACGGAGACGATCATCGAGACAAAAGACGGTGATTATACAGAGGATGAACTCTCTGCCTATATCAGAAAATCCATATCTGCCTATAATTCCGGTGATGATTCCGCTGTATCGCTGGATTCATGCAAGATCGACGGCAATGCGGTCAAGATCGTCATGAATTACAAAACGGTGCAGGACTACAGCGGATATAACGGGGTGACCTGTTTCCTGGGTACGCTGCAGGAGGCTGAAGATGCTGGCTATGATATCAATCAGTCGTGGGTTACGGCATCCGGAGATGCGGCGGCCGCAGACGACCTGAGCCAGATTTCCGCCAGAAAAAAAGAGTGGAAGGTCTTTATTGTATCGGAACCCGTCTATGTGCGGGTGCCGGACAAAATCCTCTATACGACGGAAAATGTCACGAGAACCGGAAGACTGACGGCCAATGTGGATTCCGTCATGTCCTCGGATATTACAAATCCGGAGGCGGTGGTAAGTACGTCCTCCGCGACAGAAGCCGTGAGCGGCACTTCCGCACTGAGTGCCTCATCGGGCAGCAGTTACGTGAGCAGTTCGTCGTCAGACGGTGCCGACTCCATGCAGATGTATTCCGTGACTGCCGTGTCGTCGGACGCATCATCGGCAGCTTCCGCATCAGAGAGCTCTTCATCTGCTGATAAGAGCGCATCCGGATCGACGGATACGTCCGCTTCTTCTGTGTCGGGCACATCATCCGCTGCGGGCACTTCTGAACCGGCGTCATCTTCGGTGGAGAGTTCGTCTGCGGAAAACGGCAATACCAATACAGAAAACGAAAAATACGTGACAGTCTCAAATGAATTTGCGTATATAATATACAAATAATGGCGCAGGCGCATGATGCCTTGTGCCGCAGATGCAGGATATACGCGTATCTGCGAAATACAGAGAAAATGAGGAGAGAAAGCAATGGATAATTCTGCAAAGACAATGGACAAGATCATCGCACTGGCGAAGTCGAGAGGCTTTGTCTATCCGGGATCAGAGATCTACGGCGGCCTTGCCAATACCTGGGATTACGGCCCGCTCGGCGTTGAACTGAAGAACAACGTCAAGAAGGCGTGGTGGGAGAAATTTGTGCAGGGCAATAAATACAACGTCGGCGTCGACTGCGCGATCCTGATGAATCCGCAGACATGGGTGGCTTCCGGTCATCTGGGCAGCTTCTCCGACCCGCTGATGGACTGCCGCGAGTGCCATGAGCGTTTCAGGGCAGACAAGCTGATCGAAGATTTCTGCAGCGAGAACGGTATTGAGATTGAAAACGGCAGCTGCGACGGCTGGTCCAATGAGAAGATGCAGAATTTCATCGAGGAGCATCAGATCCCCTGCCCGGCCTGCGGCAAGCATAATTTCACCGAGATCCGGCAGTTCAACCTGATGTTCAAGACCTTCCAGGGTGTCACCGAGGATGCGAAGAACACTGTTTATCTCCGCCCGGAGACAGCACAGGGTATCTTCGTCAACTTCAAGAACGTGCAGAGAACTTCCAGAAAGAAAATTCCGTTCGGCATCGGACAGATCGGCAAGTCTTTCCGCAATGAGATCACGCCCGGCAACTTCACCTTCCGTACACGTGAATTTGAGCAGATGGAGCTTGAATTTTTCTGCGAGCCTGACACAGATCTCGAGTGGTTCGATTACTGGAGAAGCTTCTGCCACAAGTGGCTGAATGACCTCGGTATTCCGGACGATGAACTGAGACTCCGCGACCACGCAAAAGAAGAGCTTTCCTTCTACAGCAAGGCGACGACCGATATCGAGTTCACGTTCCCCTTCGGCTGGGGCGAGCTCTGGGGCATCGCCGACAGGACGGACTATGATCTCAGCCGTCATCAGGAGGTATCCGGCGAGGATCTCACATACTTCGACGATGTAAAGAACAAGAGATATATCCCGTATGTCATCGAGCCGTCACTCGGCGCGGACCGTGTCGTTCTCGCGTTCCTTTGCTCTGCCTATGATGAGGAAGTACTGGATGCGGAGAAAAATGATGTCCGCACGGTCCTTCATTTCCATCCGGCACTGGCTCCCGTGAAGGCAGCTGTTCTCCCGCTGTCCAAGAAGCTCAGCAGCCAGGCGGAGAAAGTTTACGAGCATCTCTCTTCGAAGTTCAATTGTGAATACGACGACCGCGGCGCCATCGGAAAGCGCTACCGCCGTCAGGATGAGATCGGAACACCGTACTGCATCACCTATGATTTTGATTCCGAGAATGACGGCGCGGTGACGATCCGTGACCGTGACACCATGGATCAGGTGAGAGTGAAGATCGACGAGCTTGACCAGTGGTTCGAGGGTAAGTTCGATTTCTGAGTTCGTTTCCGGACAGGAGGAATGGCATGCTGCAGAAAAAGAAAATCGTGGTGGCACTTGGCCACAGAGCTCTCGGAACGACATTGCCGGAGCAGAGAGAAGCCGTAGGAAAAGCCATGGTATCCGTGGCGGATCTTGTGGAGGAGGGCGCTGACGTTGTTATCACACACAGCAACGGCGCTCAGGTCGGCATGATCCACACGGCGATGAATGAGTTCGCCGTGGCGCACAAAGGCTATACCGGGGCTCCGATGTCTGTATGCTCGGCCATGAGCCAGGGCTACATCGGCTATGATATTCAGAACGAGCTCCGCGCGGAACTGCTGCGCAGGGGTATTTACAAATCGGTCGCAACGGTCATCACGCAGGTGACGGTGGACCCTTATGATGAAAGCCTCTACCAGCCGACGAAGGTCATCGGACGTATCCTGACGAAGGAAGAAGCCGATGCCGAGGAAGCCAAGGGCAATTTTGTCACAGAGGTGGACGGCGGCTACCGTCGCGTGATCGCTTCGCCGAAACCCAAGGATATCATTGAGATTGACACGATCCGTCTGCTTCTCGATGCGGGACAGATCGTCGTTGCGGGCGGCGGCGGCGGTATTCCTGTCATGGAACAGGGTGAGATGCTGCGCGGAGCCAGTGCAGTCATTGAAAAGGATCTGATCAGCGCCAGACTCGCAGAGGAACTGAAGGCAGATGAGCTGTTCATCCTGACCAGTGTGGAAAATGCCAAGCTGGCGCACGGAACGGATCATGAGAAGCCTATCGGGCGTATCACGACGGAACAGGCGCAGGAATACATCGATGCCGGTGAATTCGGCTACGGAACCATGCTGCCGAAGGTGCAGGCTGCCGTGGAATTCCTGAAGAGCGGCGGAGAGCGCGCTGTCATCACATCCATCGAGAAGGCAAAGGAAGCTTATTTCGGAAACTGCGGCACGATTATCACGAATGCCTGAGGCGCGCTCAGCTGTCCTGACAGGATGGCCGGCGTATAATACAGAAAGAGAGACGGGAGGAAATTCACATCGTGGATTTTCTCCCGTCTCTCTTTTTTTACATTATTTCATCTGTACGACGGCGAACTGCCAGCCGAGAAGCGTCGCGGTATTGCCGTAGATATGGAGCGGCGAACCGTTTGTGAGAATCACTTCATAATGCTTGTCCTCGTCGGGAAGCTCGACGTTCTGACACTCGGGCTGTAAATTGGCAATGATCAGCAGTGTGCATATCCCGTTCCAGCGGAAATAGGAGATGATATTCGACTGCCCTTCATCGTAGGCGAGAAATTCGCCGTTGGTGAGGACATCCCAGTACTCTTCGTTGGTGCGCAGGCGCGTCAGCTTTTTATAGAAGTTCAGCACGGAGTCCGGATCCTGAAGCTCATCCTCTACATTGTTCTGCGGCGCTGCCTGGAGAGGAGTCCAGGGTGTACCGGTGGTGAAACCGCAGGACGGAGAGCTGTCCCAGCGCATTGGCACACGGACATTGTCGCGGGAAAAAGGAGCGACGGCCTTCAGTGCCTCTTCATCGGAGAGCCCTACGTTTCTGGCGATCCTGTACTCGTTTATCGTCTCGACATCATCCACATCGTCAATGGACGGAATGGAGATGTTCTCCATGCCGATTTCCTGTCCCTGATAGATGAACGGTATGCCGCGGAGAAGGAAATAGACACCGGCCAGCGCCTTTTTGGCGGCTTTGGAGTTCGCTCCCCAGACATCCTGTCGGATGTAATGGCTGACGCCGCGCGGCTCGTCGTGATTTTCTATGATGTTGGAGAAAAATCCGGTCTCGCGTATGGCCTTCTGTGAGGCGAAGAGACTGTCGCGGTATTCGTCCGCCGTCAGGAACGGCTTTGAACAGTACCATCCTTCGGGAGATTTGCCGCAGAGCTCGGTGGAGAAATCAAACGTGGAGCTGAAGCATCCCTGTCCGGTGCCGATCAGGTCTGCAAGATCTTCCGGCCGGTAATCGAACAGTTCGCTCACCGTGAATGTATCGTGTTTGTCAAAAACTTCACGTTTCATCTCGCGGAAGAAATCAAGAATACCCGTCTGTTCAGCGAGCATCTGCTGGATCGATGCGAGGCCGTCCTCGCGGTCAGCGGGATAGTCGTGGAAGGGCAGAAACTTTTTGATATTGATGATCGCATCCAGGCGGAAACCGGACACACCTTTGTCCAGCCACCAGTTCATCATTTTGTAGATTTCCGCGCGCAGCTCCGGATTTTCCCAGTTCAGATCCGGCTGCTTTTTATGAAAAGAATGCAGATATATTTTGTCCGGATGCCCCGGCAGGGGTTCCCACACCGGTCCGCCGAAGTACGAGCGGATGTTGGAGGGAAGATGTTCGCCGTCCCAGTCCAGAATGTAGAAAAACTGACCGTAAGGGCCGTCCGGATCCTCGCAGGCTTTCCGGAACCACGGGTGCTCGTCGGAGCAGTGGTTTACCACGAGGTCGATGATGATATGTATGTTGCGTTTCGATGCCTCGGAAAGAAGCTCATCAAAGTCTTCCATCGTGCCGAAACGCGGGTCAATATTATAATAATCGGATATGTCATATCCTTCATCCGCAAGGGGTGAGGGATAGAAAGGCGAGATCCAGAGGATGCCGATGCCGAGATCCTTCAGATAGTCGAGCTTTGACGTGATGCCGCGGATATCTCCGATGCCGTCTCCGTTCGAATCCATGAAGCTCTTCGGCCAGATCTGGTATGCCGTTTCATTTTTCCACCAGTCGTTAGCCATACAATTCTCCTGAAACAAATTTGAAACCATTATATCACCAACCTGATTTTGATGACAACGTTTTAGAAAGTGCCTCCTTTGCGCATCGGGGATGTGTGATATAATGCTGTTGTCAACGCCGGACGGCGTTGTTTCTGAAAAAATAATGAGAGTCATGTGAGGTAAAGTATCATGAAATATGACAGCAAAGTTGTCAGCTGCTTTCTGGCACATCAGGATCAGCTTTTTCCGGAGCCTGTGGCGGAGACGGAAGAAGAGGCTGTGTATTTTCTGGAAGATGTGGATGCAGCGGTTGTGTCTTCTGCAAAGGAAGTGAAAGAGTACTTTATGGAAGAAGGCGCTGATCTCGAAGGTGAAGATCCGCTGGACCAGGCGGAGGTATTTGATGTGGGCGACGGACGCTACCTTATCGTGGAGGCGTGACCGGCCGATGAAATTTTATGAATCTCATCCTTTCCGCCGTGCGGCAGATATCAGGAGACACAGACAATGATGATGCGAATGACAAACAGCGTACCGAACGGCTATGAGATGCTGTATCTGGAGATAAACGTATTCTGCGTGGTTCTCCTGATGATTCTCGTTCTGCGCAGAAATGATCTCAAGGGTATACGCTGGCAGAAAATTCTGAACCGGTGCTATGGCGCTGTCTCCGCCGGTTTCATCTCGGATGCGCTCTGGGTGATGATGCTGGACGGCGTCATTCCGATGGAGGGACATGTCTTCCATCTGCTGAAGAGCATCTATTTCCTCTCTGTAAGCCTTATGGGATATTTCTGGTATCTGTACTCCGAAAATATTGTGAACCGGCGTTTTGAGAAACATCCGGAGCGCATGAAATATTATTCCGTTTTATGCCTGGCAGAGGGCGTTCTCCTGATCATCAACTGCTTCTGCCCGCTGCTTTTCGCAAGGCAGGCAGACGGCAATTATGCGCGGGGACCGCTTTTTCTGGTACAGTATCTGCTGGCTTATATCTATGCCATTGTTGCAGCGGTCGATGCACTGCATGCATCGCGCCGGGAAGAAAATATCGCCAACAGGGACACATACCGTCTGTATGCTCTGTTCCCGCTCGCACCGGCTATTGCCGGGACTCTGCAGTTTTTCTTCCCGAGTCTTCCGGCCCTCTGCTGTACGATCACATGCATCCTGCTTCTGATCTACCTGAAGACCGTGTCAACACTGGTCTCTCTTGACCCGCTCACACAGCTGAATAACCGGAGAAGGGTTCTTCTCCGGCTTCCGGAAATGATGCGCAATCCTGTGCCGGATACAGAACTGTGGGTGATGATGATGGATCTGGACAGATTCAAGCAGATCAATGATACCCACGGGCACCTGCGGGGAGACGATGCGCTGAGGCAGACGGCGATGGCGCTGAAAAAAGCATCGAACCAGCTGAAGAGGAGAGCAGTGATCGGCCGGTACGGAGGCGACGAATTTATCATGCTCGTTCAGCTCACGGATCAGGAGAACATCCGGGATCTGAAGGAGAAAATCGAGCAGGCCGTGGAGAATTCTGCCGCTGAAGTTCCCGACGGCATGCCGCTTGAGATATCCGTCGGCTGCGCCCGCTGGGAGGAAGGCATGAGCATCACGGAACTGATCAGCGCAGCAGACAGAGAACTGTATACCGAGAAAAGAAAACGGCACGACCTGCGGTGAGGGTGAGTGTAAGTTCCGCATATTGCCTCTGCTGTGTACGGAACTGCCATCATGACGATGCCGGTATAAACGGTTATCCGGACAATATATTTTTCATGCACTTTGTATGCTTTCAACAAAAAAGTTGGAAAAATGTGTGCAAAGACACAATTTGAACACAAAGTCCTGATATTATCTTTTGCAGATAGTTGATCTAACCACTCACTATCTCCCCCTCATTATAGAAGCGCCGGCCCTGCAGCCGGCGCTTCTTTGCGTGACATAGCCACGCCGGTGTGCTATCCTTAAAGCACTGTTTCAGATGCGCAGTGCGCGCTGGGAACAGCAATACCGTAAATAAATCACGCGTGTACGGGTTCTGCGTACAGCGGGCGTGTACTGAAGGAGTTAAAGATATGAGCAGGCAATTATCCGATATACTGGCGCAGGATCACTGCGAGATACTGCAGGGCCCGGCAGACCGGGAAATCAGTGCGATCGTTTACGATTCCAGAAAAGTGACTGAAGGCTGTCTTTTCATCTGTCTGAAAGGGGCGGTTTCCGACGGACACAGATACGCTGCGGATGCTGCGGCAAAGGGAGCGGCGGCGATCCTCGTCGAAGATCCTGTCGATGTACCGGAGAATGTGACGGTCGCGAGAACAGACAATACCAGGAGAGCCCTCTCCCTGATGTCAGCTTTCTGGTTCGATTTTCCGGCGAGAAAGCTGAAGACCATCGGCATCACCGGAACCAAGGGAAAGACGACGACCAGCTATATGATCCAGTCTATTCTGAATGCCGCAGGACACCGCTGCGGACTGATCGGAACGATTGAATCCATTACCGGAAAGAGGACGATTCCCTCTGAAAATACAACGCCGGAATCCTATCTGATTCAGGAATATTTTGCCGAGATGGTTGAAGCCGGTTTTGACAGCGTCGTGATGGAGGTGTCTTCCCAGGCGCTGAAAATGGACCGTGTCGCAGGGATCACCTTCGACTTCGGTATTTTTACCAATATCGCGCCGGATCACATCGGCCCGAATGAGCACACGAGCTTTGAGGAATATCTGGCCTGCAAGAAGATGCTTCTCCGCCAGTGCAGAATCGGCATCGTCAACCGCGACGACAGCCATTTCGCACAGATCGTCGATGGGCATACCTGCGAGATTCTGGAGACGTACGGATTCGCTCCGGAGGCCACGCTGCGTGCCGTCAATGTAACCATGCTGATGAAGCGCGGCATGCTGGGCATCTGCTACCAGACAGAGGGACTTGTAGACATCGATGTGGAGGTGGATATCCCCGGCCGCTTTACCGTGTACAATTCACTGGCTGCGATCGCCGTGTGCTATCACTTCGGCGTCCCTGCTGAGAGCATCACAGGTGCCATGAAGCACGCGAAGGTGAAGGGACGTGTCGAGATGATAAGAATCTCCGACAAGTTCACACTGATGATTGATTATGCACACAACGCCATGGCGCTGGAGAGCCTTCTCTCGACGCTGCGCGAATACCATCCTTCCAGAATCGTCTGCCTGTTCGGCTGCGGCGGCAACCGTGACCGTGAGCGCCGGTTCGAGATGGGTGAAGTATCCGGCCGCATGGCCGATCTGACTGTGGTGACGTCGGATAATCCCCGCAACGAGGAACCGATGGCGATCATTGAAGATATCCTGACGGGCATGAAGAAGACGAACGGTCAGTATGTCACGATCCCTGACAGGAAAGAGGCCATCGCATGGGCCATTCACCATGCGGAACCCGGCGATGTGATCATCCTCGCGGGCAAAGGCCATGAAGACTATCAGATCATCAAGGGGAAAAAATATCCGATGGATGAACGCGTCCTGATTCAGGAAATCCTGGAGGAGGACAGAAAAGCCGGAAGGGCGGTCGAATGACAGAGGTCTTTGCCGATGTAATCGTGGATATCTCCGATGCCGGGGCGACGAAATCCTATCAGTATCATGTGCCTGACGATTTCATCGGAAGGGCAGAACCGGGGAGCATCGTCACCGTTCCCTTCGGGAAGGGCGGGCGGACCGTGAGCGGGTGGATCCTGTCGCTGTCCGATCAGCCAAAGATCGACCGGGAGAGAATCCGCGACATTCTGGATATGCCGAAGGAACGGGTGTCTGCAGATGCGGGGCTGGTGCAGCTGGCCATCTGGATCTGTCAGACCTATGGCTCGAGTCTCAACAATGCGCTGAAGACCGTGCTTCCCGTCAGAAATAAAAAGAAAGAAAATATCCGCGAACAGATTACGCTGGCCGTCAGCCCGGACGAGGCGGAGAAACTGGCCGCTTCTTATGAGCAGAAGCACCAGACAGCCAAAGTAAGACTGCTGCGGGAACTGATCCGGGGCGGGCAGACCGACCGGACCGATGCGGCCTCCCGTCTGAAAGTGACGAGGCCGACCGTTGACAGTCTGATCCGCGACGGTGTCATCCGCACGGATGCCCGTACCGCCTGGCGCGGAATGGAAGAAGAGGACGAAGAAAGTACCGGAGAAGATCCGGACCTCAGCAGAGAACAGGCGGAAGTCCTCGACGATATTTTTGATGAGTGGAGACATCAGGACAGGCCGTCACTGATTCTCGGCGTGACGGGCAGCGGAAAAACCATGATCTACATGGAGCTCATCGAGGAAGTGCTGAAGGAGGGAAAGCAGGCGATCGTTCTGATCCCCGAGATCGCTCTCTCCTGGCAGAACGTCCAGAGATTCCGCCGTCGGTTCGGCGGGGAAGTAACCGTTCTGAATTCCCGCATGAGCGACGGGGAGAAATCAGACCAGTATGAGCGGATGCGGAGGGGAGAGGCGAAGATTGTCGTCGGACCGAGATCCGCGCTCTTTGCGCCTTTTCCGAATCCCGGTCTGATCATTGTTGACGAAGAACAGGAATCTTCCTACAGGAGCGGTTCGGCACCGAGATACGATGCACGTGAAACAGCTGTGGAAAGAGGAAAACTGGAACACGCCCACGTGGTCTTCGGATCGGCGACGCCTTCGGTGGATACCTACTACCGCTGCATGAACGGCACATATGCGCTCTTCCGGCTGAGCAGCCGATACGGCGGGGCGTCTATGCCGGATGTAAAAATAATCGATATGCGCAGCGAACTGAAGCAGGGCAACCGTTCCATACTGAGCAGAGAGCTCCGGGACGGCATAGGCGAGCGGCTGGCACGGAAAGAACAGGTGATGCTCTTTCTCAACAGGCGGGGCGTGTCGGGGTTTATCTCCTGCCGTTCCTGCGGTGAAGTGATCACCTGTCCGCACTGCAGTGTATCTCTGACGCTGCATGGCAATGGAAAACTCGTCTGCCACTACTGCGGTTATGAGATGGCGGCACCTTCCCGCTGTCCTTCCTGCGGCTCCCCGTATATCGGCGGATTCCGCGCCGGTACGGAGAAGGCGGAGGCGGAGCTGAAACGGTATTTTCCGGATGCCAGGATACTCCGTATGGATGCGGACACCACAAAGACAAGGGAGAGCTACAGCCGGATCCTTAAGACGTTTGCAGCACACGGCGCAGATATACTGGTCGGCACGCAGATGATCATCAAGGGACATGATTTCCCGAAGGTCACACTCGTCGGCATACTGGCAGCGGATCTGTCGCTGTTCGCAGAGGATTACCGTGCGGCAGAGCATACCTACCAGCTCGTCGTACAGGCGTCCGGCAGAGCCGGCCGCGGAGAGCTTCCCGGAGAGGCACTGGTCCAGAGCTACCATCCGGATCATTACAGCCTGAAGGCCGCGGTAAAGCAGGATTATGAGGCGTTTTACGCGGAAGAGATCGCGACACGCGAACTTCTCGGCTATCCGCCCGCTTTTCAGCTGCTGGCCGTGCACGGGACCGGCCGTGACAGCGAAAAACTGCACACAGCCATGCGCCATCTGCTGCATTTCCTGCAGAAGTACGCCGGACAGGTCACGATCCTCGGCCCGGCGCCTGAGAGCGTGGCGAGGGTGAGAGACGTATACCGCGAGGTTCTGTATGTCAAGACGGATGCAGAGAAGCGGGCGATAGAGATCAGAAAACTCATCGAGAGCTATATAGAGATCAACAGAGGATTTGATCATCTGGCTTTCCAGTATGACCTGAATGCATGATGCGTGAACGGCAGTCTGGTATGACCTGAATGCATGACACGTAAACTGCTGTTTAAGAAAGGACAGATACTATGGCAATCAGAAAACTGAGAATTGAGGGCGATCCGATACTGAATAAGATCAGCAAACCGGTGGAACGGATGACGCTGCGTCAGAAGATTCTTGTACAGGATATGTTCGATACCATGTATCAGGAGGCGGGCGTAGGCCTTGCGGCTGTACAGGTCGGCGTGCTGCGCCGGATCGTTGTGATCGACGTAGACGGCGAGCATCCGTACGTGTTCGTCAATCCGGAGATCGTTGAGCGGGACGGCGAGCAGACGGGCGACGAGGGCTGCCTCAGCATTCCGGGCAAGGTCGGCACGGTCACGCGGCCGATGCATGTGAAGGTAAGGGCCTTTGATATCAATATGAAACCCTTTGAACTGGATGCGGAGGGACTTCTCGCGCGGTGCTGCTGTCATGAATTTGATCACCTGGACGGCATACTGTACACCTCGCATGTGGAAGGCGAACTGCGGGATGTGAATGCGACGGCGGAGATCCGGACGGAAGAAGAGGAAGAAAGCGACAGAGAGTAAGTATATGAGAGCAGTTTTTATGGGAACGCCGGATTTCGCGGTCGGCACACTGGAGGCGATGATCCAGGCCGGTCATGACGTCGCGGCTGTCGTAACAAAGGTCGATAAACCGGTGGGCAGACGGATGGAACTGAAGCCCTCCCCGGTCAAAAAATGTGCCATGGATCACGGTATCCCGGTGCTCCAGCCGGAGAAAGTGCGCGGAAATCAGGCATTTCTGGATGAACTTCGCGCCATAGCGCCCGACGTCATTGTCGTCGCTGCCTACGGGAAGATTATCCCTTCGGATATTCTCACCCTGCCGCGCTACGGCTGTCTGAATGTCCATGCATCGCTGCTCCCGAAATACCGCGGCGCTGCGCCGATCCAGTGGGCCGTCATCAACGGAGAAGAAGAGTCCGGCGTGACGATCATGCAGATGAATGAGGGCCTGGATACCGGCGACATGATCGCGCGCGTGGAGATCCCTCTCGCATCGGATGAGACGGGCGGATCGCTTTTCGATAAGCTGGCGGCAGCCGGTGCAGAGCTTCTCACAGAGACACTGGAAAAGGTGGAGGCCGGGACTGCTGTCCCCGTGCCGCAGCCGGCGGAAAGTCCCACGCCGTATGCGCGGATGATAAAAAAGGAAGACGGCAGGATCGACTGGACAAAGAGCGCGGTACAGATCGAGCGGCTGGTCCGGGGCATGAACCCCTGGCCTTCTGCTTTTTCCATACTGCAGGGTAAAAATATCCGCATCTGGAAGTCCGTGACGGCGCCTTCGGCAGCTTCGGCTGCGCCGGGCACCGTGCTTGCCGCTGACGGGGAAGGCATCGTTGTGCAGACCGGCAGCGGAGCCCTGTGCATACAGGAACTGCAGATGGAAGGCAGAAAGCGTATGAAGACGGAAGATTTTCTGCGCGGCCACAGTATGGCACCGGGTGAAAGATTCTGCTGATCCCGAGAGGAGATGATAATCGATGTACGGCGGCTACTACTATTATTTTGACTGGACGTATATTCTGATCATATTTGCGTTCCTTCTGTCCCTGATCGTTCAGACGACCATGCAGAGCACGTTCCGGAGATACAGCCGTGTGGCGAGTCTCTGCGGTCTCTCAGGAGCAGAGGCGGCGCGCAGAATTCTGGACAGCGAGGGCCTGTATCAGGTGCGCGTGCAGCCGGTGAGAGGAAGCCTTACCGATCATTACGATCCGAGATCGAAAACGGTCAATCTCTCCGAGACGGTCTACGGAAGCCGTTCACTCTCGGCTCTGGGCGTGGCGGCACACGAGTGCGGTCATGCCATTCAGGATGCGCAGGAATACCTGCCGCTCCGCACGCGCTCGGCGCTTGTGCCCGTGGCAAATTTCGGATCTCAGTTTTCCTGGATCCTGTTTTTTATCGGTCTTGTTTTTTCTTCACAGATTCTCTGCGAGATCGGCATTCTGCTGTTCTGCCTGGCGCTGCTGTTTCAGCTGGTGACGCTGCCCGTAGAGTTCAACGCCTCGCACCGGGCTCTGGTGAAACTCGGCAACATGGGACTGATGAACCGGAATGAGGTAAAGAGTACGAGACGGGTGCTCCGTGCGGCAGCCATGACCTATGTGGCGTCCGTGTGCGCTTCCCTTCTGTATCTGCTCCGTATGATCATTCTCTCAGGAGGCGGAAGAAGACGTGACTGATCATTCTGTAAATGTGCGCGGTCTCGCGCTGGAGACTCTGCTCGCTGTCATGGAAGACGGCGGGCAGAGCCATTTCGTCATAAGAGAAACGCTGGATGCGCACCCTGAGATGACACAGCAGGAGAAATCATTTTACCGGCGGCTCACCGCCGGGACGATGGAATATGCGCTTCAGCTCGACTATATTCTCGATACTTTTTCAAAAACGAAGACGAAGCGGATGAAACCGGTGATCCGCGAGATCATGCGGATGGCTGTCTTTCAGATCAGATATATGGATGCCGTGCCTGATTCCGCTGCAGTCAACGAGGCGGTGAAGCTTGCGCGGAAGCGCGGCTACGCAGGACTCTCCGGCTTTGTCAACGGTGTGCTTCGCGCGGTGGCGCGCGGAATCTCCGGGGTTGCGTTTCCGTCGATGGATGACGATCCCGTGCAGAGCATCAGCATCCGCTACTCCATGCCGCCGTATCTGGTGAAGGACTGGATCGCGGAATTCGGGCCTTCGGATGCGGAGAGAATATGCAGAGGGTTCACGGAAAAAAGGCCGGTTACGGTCAGGCTCCGCGGTCCGCGCGCTGCGGAACTGTCAGAGTGTTACAGTGAGGCTTCGGAAACGGCTTCGGGAACAGCGCCGGCTGTGCAGAAAGCACCGTACACGGCGGACGCGTGGTATGTGGAAAATGCCGGCAGCCTGGCGGAACTGCCGGAATTTCTCGACGGGTCGATCATAGTTCAGGATGTGAGCTCACAGATCGCCGTGCGTGCAGCCGGTATCCGGCCGGGGGACATGGTGCTGGATCTCTGCGCCGCGCCCGGTGGAAAGAGCATCCTCGCGGCGGATCTCACAGGCCCCACGGGACATGTGACGGCGCGCGATATCTCAGAGAAACGGACAGCACGCATTGTGGAGAATATAAAGCGCTGCGGGCTTAATAATATCGACGCAGTGGTAAAAGATGCGAGAATTTCCGATGATCTGATGGCGGATGTGGTGATCTGCGACGTTCCGTGCACCGGATACGGGGATATCGGCAGGAAGCCGGAGATACGCTACCGCGCGTCGGAGGAAAACAGGAATCAGCTGATCCGTCTTCAGAGAGAGATCCTGCGGTCAGCCGTGGGCCATGTGCGGCCGGGCGGCACACTGCTTTTTTCCACATGTACATTCGGGCACAGAGAAAATCAGGACAGTGTCCGCTGGCTGGAAGAAGAATTCGGTCTGAAGCCGGTGGATCTGACTGAACGTATTCCCGCGGAAGTGCGGGATCTGCCGGGCGTGCGGGAGACGGCGGCGAGAGGATTTGTGCAGCTCCTCCCGGGATTTGTCAGGTGCGACGGATTTTTCTTCGCGGTACTCACCGCATGACAGCTGCTGTGTGAATTTTCCCTGTGCGGTGCACCTGATAAATACAGTGGTATATGAATTTTCCCTGTGCGGTGCACCTGATAAATACAGTGGTACATGAATTATCCCTGTGCGATACACATGATAATATAGTGGGCATTAATGCTGTGAATAATGATATAATGATTAATAAAGTGGGAAACAAAACTGATAATTTGCAGAAATACGGCGAAAAAGTGGATGATAAAGACATTTCCGGCATGATGCCGGAGGAACTCCGCCGGGCCGTGGAAGCGCTCGGTGAGAAGAAGTTCCGCGCAGACCAGATTTTTTCCTGGATTCATCAGAAAGAAGCCGGAAGCTACGATGACATGACCAATCTGTCGAAGAAACTGCGGGAAGAACTGGCGGAAAAGTATCCGCTGACGGCGCTGCGCATGGTGAGAGAGCAGGTATCGCAGCTTGACGGCACCCGCAAGTACCTCTTTGCCCTGCAGGACGGCAATGTGATCGAGAGCGTGCTCATGAGATATCATCACGGCAATTCCGTCTGCATCTCTTCGCAGGTCGGATGCCGCATGGGCTGCCGGTTCTGCGCCTCGACGGTGAACGGACTGGTGCGCAGCCTCAGGGCATCGGAGATGCTGGGACAGGTGTATATGATCGACAGACGGCTCAGGGAACTGGACGGCCCGGAGGCGCACGTATCCAATATTGTGATCATGGGCAGCGGAGAACCGATGGAAAATTATGAGAACATGGTCCGCTTCATTAGGCTCGTCAGCTGTCCGGAGGGGCGGAATATCAGCCAGAGGAATATCACCGTGTCTACCTGCGGGATCGTACCCGGCATCAGAAGGTTTGCGGACGAGGAACTCTCGGCGACGCTCGCCATTTCTCTCCATGCGCCGAACGATGAAAAGAGGCGCCTGCTGATGCCCGTGGCGAACCGCTACAGCATCGACGAGATCATGGAAGCCTGCCATTATTTTTTCAAAAAGACAGGCAGAAGGGTGACCTTTGAGTATGCGCTGGCGCACGGACAGAACGACAGCGACGAGGATGCGGCGGAACTGGCGCGGCGTCTGCACGGGCTGAACTGCCATGTAAATCTCATCCCGGTAAATCCGGTTCGGGAGAGAAGCTTCGTCCGGCCGGACAGAACGTCTGTTCTCGCGTTCCAAAAGAAACTTGAAAAATGCGGAATAAATGCTACTATTAGAAGGGAAATGGGCTCTGATATAGACGGGGCCTGTGGACAGCTAAGAAACAGCTATCTGAACGATAGTCAGGAGAGCGGTGAATGAAGGTATTTTCAGCGACTGACATCGGCCGGAAGCGGCATACGAACCAGGATTTTATTTTTGCGTCGGAAGGACCGGTAGGCAACCTCCCGAATCTTTTTGTCGTAGCGGATGGCATGGGGGGCCATAATGCCGGCGATTTCGCGAGCCGGTATGGGGTGTCGGTACTGACAGGAAGCATCCGGAAGGACCGGAATTTCAACCCGGTCAAAATCATACGGAACGGCATTGAGGTCGCGAACCGCGAGGTTCTCTCCCAGTCGAGGAATGACCCATCGATGGCCGGTATGGGAACGACGATGGTCGTATGTACAGTTGTGGGAGGTTACGCATATATTGCGAATGTAGGGGACTCACGGCTGTATCTGGCAGATGAGAGCGGCATTACACAGATTACGCAGGACCATTCGCTGATAGCGGAGATGGTTCGTCTTGGGGAGCTGACTCCCGAGCAGGGAAGGAACCACCCGGATAAGAATATTATTACCCGGGCTGTCGGTACAAGCGATGAGATCCGTATCGATTTCTTCGACGTACGTCTTGCAGAGGGAAATCAGATATTAATGTGTTCGGACGGACTGTCCAACATGGTAGAAGACGACAGGATGTATGAGATTCTCAGAGACAGCAGCACGGAAGACAAGGCGCAGGCACTGATCGATGAGGCAAACGCGAACGGCGGGAGAGACAATATCGCCGTAATCGTGATCGAATCCTGACCATGCTGACGAGGTGAGGAGTATGTTAAAAGAAGGAGTTATCTTAAACGACAGATATGTGGTCATGTCCCGCATCGGATCAGGCGGCATGGCGGATGTATATAAGGCGGAAGACAGAAAGCTGAACAGGCTGGTCGCCATCAAGGTTATGAAGGCGGAGTTCCGTGAGGATACGGGATTTGTAGCCAAATTCCAGAAAGAGGCGCAGGCAGCGGCAAAGCTTTCTCATCCCAATGTTGTCAACGTCTACGACGTAGGCGAAGACAGGGGACTCTACTTCATCGTCATGGAGCTGGTAGAGGGAATCACGCTGAAGAATTACATCGCCAAGAAGGGAAAACTCAGCGTCAAGGAAGCGACGAGTATCGCCATTCAGGTGTCTCTCGGACTTGAGGCAGCGCACAACGTGGGTATTATCCACCGCGATGTAAAGCCGCAGAATATCATGATTTCAACCGACGGAAAGGTTAAACTCTCCGATTTCGGTATTGCCAAGGCCATTAATTCCAACACCATCACGGCCAATGTGATGGGTTCTGTGCACTACAGTTCCCCGGAGCAGGTAAGAGGCGGCTTTTCAGATGCCCGCAGCGATATTTATTCGCTGGGTATCACGATGTATGAGATGGTGACCGGACGTGTGCCTTTTGACGGGGATACAACTGTCGCGATCGCTATCAAGCATCTTCAGGAAGAAATCGTTCCGCCGTCAATTTACACGCCGGATCTTCCGTATTCGCTGGAACAGGTAATTCTCAAGTGCACGCAGAAGGATCCGGACCGCCGTTATCAGACAGCCGGAGAGCTGATCGAGGATCTCAAGAGATCGCTGATCGATCCGCAGGGCAACTTTGTCACGGTGACACCGCTCGCCGCGCATGCGGAAACAGCGGCTATGACAGATCGTCAGATGAACAATATCCGCAATAATGACATTGCTTATCGCAGCCGGCGTGACGACGATGACGATGATTATGATGATGACGAAGATGATGATGACGATGATGACGGCCACAGCTCAGGTCTGGAAAAGACACTGACCATCGTGGGCTACATCGTGGGCGCAGTGATCATCATTATTCTGATCCTTGTGATCGGCAATATGGCCGGTGTATTCAACTTCGGCAGCAGCAGTAATAAGACAGCTGCGGCATCATCTTCTGTTGAGGCAACGCCAACACCAACAGCGGCAGCGGAGACATCTTCGTCCAGCAGTGCCGGAATTGAAGTGCCGGATTTTCGCGGCATGACGGTGGATGAGGCGACGACCGAAGCCAATAAATACGGCATTGGCATCTATCAGACAGCGACAGAGGCGTCCGATGATTATGCGGAAGGTCAGATCATCAACCAGTCTGAAGAACCGGGAACCATCGTCGACAAGGGTACGACGATCAATGTAACGGTCAGCAGCGGTGAAGCAAAGGTGACGATTCCGGTGGGTATCGCCGGGATGGATCAGTCGGATGCGGAGAGCACGCTGGACGATCTCGGTCTGGTTACAGAGATCGAGCTGCAGTATGATGACAGCGCTGCTGTGGGAACGGTTATTTCGTGCAGCCCTTCGGAGGGCAGTGAAGTAGCCAAAGGATCAACAGTTAAACTTTATATCAGCAAGGGTGAAGACGATTCCAACAAGGTCTCGGTTCCGGCTGTCACAGGACAGACGCAGGAAGAGGCACAGCAGATGCTCGACAGCGTCGGACTTACCTATACGGTTACAACAACGACCGATACAGACGAGGAGGATGGCATTGTGCTTTCCTGCAGTCCGGATGTCGGGGAGTCCGTGGAAAAAGGAACGTCGGTTACGCTTACGGTCAATTCCGTACCGGACACAAGCTCAAGTTCTTCCAGCTCCGGTAAGTATGTGTGCTACAGTCCGCTGTCTCAGCCGAGCGGCTATAACGGGGGCCATGTGAAACTGGTGCTCGTTCAGGGCAATCAGTCCACAACGATCTACGACGGGGACAACCCGTGGACGAACGGGACATACAGTACACCGATTGAGAGTACATCCGGGGATACCGGTGAGATCGATGTATATGAGAATGACACTCTGATAGCCAAATATCCGAATGTCACTTTCCAGGCGGAATAACGATCCGGGAATTCAGGGCTGCCGCGATGGATTCGCGGCAGCCTTTATCTATGGCTGATCATCACCGGATCAGCCCGGTGACCGGGAGAGAAATCAGGAAAATCATACGTCAGGGAACAGGAGAAGCATGCAGGGAAGGATCATCAGAGGAATCGGAGGATTCTATTATGTGCTGTCAGGCACGACGCTCTGGACGTGCCGCGCGCGCGGACTTTTCCGCAGGAACGGGACCAGACCTCTCGTCGGCGATTATGTTACGATCAGCGTCACCGATGAGGAGAAGAAAGAGGCAAATGTCGTTGCTGTTTCTCCCAGAACCAATGCACTGGTGCGCCCGGAGGTGGCCAATGCAGACCAGGCCATGGTATTTTTTGCGCTGAAAAGTCCGGATATGGACACGGTACTGCTCGACCGCTTTCTCGTGACCATGGCGTGGCAGAACCTGCCGGTGATTATCTGCTTCAACAAGAAGGATATTTCCGATCCGTCGGAGGCGGCATACTGGAAGAAACTCTATGAGGACTGCGGCTACACGGTGCGGCTTCTCTCCGCGCGGGAGGGAACCGGTGTAGACGATGTCAGAGAGCTGCTTCAGGGCAAAACGACCGTAGCTGCCGGCCCGTCAGGCGCCGGGAAGTCCACATTTGCCAACTGCATGCAGCAGGAACTGCATATGGAGACCGGGGAGATTTCAGCGAAGCTGCGCCGGGGGAAAAATACGACCAGGAGGGCAGAGCTTCTGATGATCGGTCCGGATTCGTTTCTCTGTGATACACCCGGTTTTACAGCACTGGATCTGCCGGCGATGGAACCGGAAGAACTGCAGGGCTGTTTTCCGGAATTTGCTCCTTATGAAAAAATGTGCCGCTTCACCCAGTGTTCGCATATCAGTGAGCCTGACTGCGGCGTAAAACAGGCGGTAGAAGAAGGCCGGATCGGCAGAGAGCGCTACAGCCATTACTGCCTGTTCTATGATGAAGTGCGGGAAATGAAAAAAAGGAGATATTAGACATGAGCAGGCCATATGAACTTTGTCCCTCCATACTGGCGGCCGATTTCCGGAAACTCGGAGACCAGCTGGATGAACTGGAAAATGCGGGCATACGCTGGCTCCATGTGGATGTGATGGACGGTCAGTTTGTGCCGCCGATCTCGTTCGGCGAACCGGTCATCCGCTCCATCCGCAGGGGAAGCCATCTGTTTTTCGACTGCCATCTGATGGTGGAAGAACCGGCGCGGTACATTCAGGATCTGAAAGATGCCGGGGCAGACGGCATTACCGTACATGCCGAGGCATGCCGCCATCTGGACCGCACGCTGACGGAAATCCGGAAAGCAGGCCTCAGGAGCGGTGTGGCACTCAACCCGGCGACACCTCCTGACTGTCTGGACTATGTTATGGATAAGACGGATATGGTCCTCGTGATGACCGTAAATCCGGGATATGGCGGACAGGATTATATCGACGGGATGAACCGCAAGATCTCCGAGACGCGGCATAAACTTGACGCGGCCGGATTCACTGATGTGCCGGTGGAGGTTGACGGCGGCATACGCCTGAATACCATCGATGCCGCCCTGGAGGCGGGAGCATCCGTCATCGTATCCGGTTCTGCCGTTTTCCGGGGCGATATCCGGGAGAACGTCAGAGCTCTGAATGCCCGGATACAGGAATATAAAAAAGATTACAAGGCGCAGAAATGAGAACTGCAATTTTCAGCGGGGGAACGATTGACCCCGATACTGTGCTTCCCCTTGTCAGGGAAGGACATCCGGATTATGTCATAGCGGCAGACAGAGGGATACTGTTCTGCCATCGCTACGGGATCCGGCCCGACAGAATTGTCGGCGATTTCGACAGCCTGTCTGAGGCAGACGGGGACGGCGCGGCGGAACTGCTTGCCCGGTACAGATCTGAGGGCGTTCCGATCGACCGGTTCAATCCCGTCAAAGATACCACGGATACGGCGATCGCTCTCGACAGAGCGATGGATGCCGGCGCAGACGAGGTGTGGTTTTTCGGCGCTACCGGTACGAGGGTCGATCACTCGCTCAGCAATATTTTTGATCTGTACAGACTGCATAAACGGGGAATCACCGGCGTGATCATGGATGCGCACAACAGGATCACAATGCCTGTGGGAACGGAGATGGAGATCACAAGAGCGGGGCAGTATGGAAACCGGCTGTCTCTGTTTCCGGTTCGGGGAGAGGTGACCGGCGTTACGCTTGAGGGCACGAAATATCCCCTTCATGAAGCCGACCTGATACAGGGAGACGGCGGTCTTACCGTCAGCAATGAGATCACAGCTGACGTATGCAGCATTCACTGGAAGAGCGGGACGCTGCTGGTCATGGAGACAAAGGACTGACGTGCGCGAATCAGAGAGGGAATAACTGACGGATGCAGAAACTGTCAGTAATGATACAGAGAAGGAGATCATCTATGAAGACTTATGCAATTGGTGTGGACATGGGAGGTACGACAGTCAAACTCGGACTCTTCAATGTGGCCGGAGAGCTTCTGGAGAAATGGGAGATCCGTACCGATAAGGAAAACGGCGGACAGCGCATTCTTCCGGATATCGCGGCCTCCATACTGAAGAAACTCGATGAGAAAGACATTGAGAAAAGGGAAGTGCTCGGCGTCGGCATCGATGTGCCGGGAGCCGTCCTCCGCGAGAGCATCGTTAATAAGTGCGTGAATGTGGGATGGGGCGTCAAGGACGTCGCTGCCGAGCTGAAAGAAGAGCTGGGCGGGATGTCCGTGAAAGTCGGCAACGATGCGGATGTGGCTGCACTCGGCGAGATGTGGAAAGGCGCCGGGAAAGGTCATAAGAGCATCGTCATGGTCACGCTGGGAACCGGTGTCGGCGGCGGCATCATTATTAATGAGAAAATCGTTTCCGGCTGTTACGGCGCCGGCGGCGAGATCGGTCATATGTGCGTCAATCCGAACGAGACGCTCGCCTGCAACTGCGGAAGAAAAGGCTGCCTTGAGCAGTACGCTTCTGCGACAGGAATCGCCCGTCTGGCCAGAGAATATCTGAAGGATCATCCGGAGGAAAAGAGCGTGCTCCGGAAGAAGGAAAATCCCTCCGCAAAGGATGTGTTCGATGCGTATAAAGCGGGTGATAAGGCGGCTTCAGCTATCGCCGAAGAGGTCGGAGATTACCTCGGCCGCGGACTCGCCAATGTTGCGGATGTTGTCGATCCGGAGGCCTTTGTCATCGGCGGCGGTGTATCCAAGGCCGGCAGTGTCCTGATCGATCTGATCGAAAAATATTATCGCCAGTATGTCTTCCATACTTCAACCGACACGGAGATCGTTCTGGCAGAACTGGAAAACGATGCGGGCATCTACGGATGCGTGCGCATGCTGCTGTAATACCGCGGGAGGGAGACAGAAATGGAAGAGAAAGTGTCAAAACGGAGAATCGTTGTCAATATCATTGTCATCGCCGCCGTCATCGCTGTGATGATCGTTGCGGCTGCTGTCACAACTGCGGATTCGGTTCAGCAGACCTTCTGGGCTCTGGTGCCTCCGATCATCGCCATCGTCCTCGCCCTGGTCACCAAGGAGGTATACAGTTCGCTGTTCATTGGCATTCTTGCGGGTGCGCTGCTGTATTCCGGATTCAACTTTGAGGGTACGATGATCCATGTCTTCGACGACGGTATCATCGCACAGCTCTCCAGTTCCTACAATGTCGGCATTCTCATCTTTCTCGTAATTCTGGGCGTGCTCGTCAGCCTGATGAACAAGGCCGGCGGATCCGCAGCCTTCGGCGAGTGGGCCGGGAAGCACATCAAGACGAGAGTCGGCGCACAGCTGGCGACGATCGTGCTCGGCATACTTATTTTCATCGATGATTATTTCAACTGTCTGACGGTCGGCTCCGTCATGCGTCCTGTTACGGATAAGCATCACGTGTCCCGTGCGAAACTCGCCTATCTGATCGACGCCACCGCGGCGCCGGTGTGCATCATCGCCCCGGTATCCTCGTGGGCGGCGGCTGTCTCGGGCTACGCACCGGAGGGAACGAACGGCATTGAGCTTTTTGTCCGCACCATTCCGTACAATTTCTATGCGCTGCTCACGATCGCGATGATGATCATGCTGACTGTCTCCAAGACCGACTATGGTCCCATGGCCATCCATGAGAAAAATGCAGTGGTGAACAACGATCTTTACACGACGCCGGACCGCCCGTATGCAAATGCAGGCGACGACAGGATCAGCAGCCGGGGTAAAGTTGCGGATCTGGTTGTTCCGGTCGTCGTTCTCGTCATCTGCTGCGTCATCGGCATGATCTATACCGGCGGATTTTTCAGCGGCACGGATTTTGTAGATGCTTTCGCAGACTGTGATGCTTCGCGCGGTCTTGTCTACGGATCTTCTGTAGCCCTTGTGATCACGCTGATCATGTATCTGATCCGCCGCGTGCTTACCTTCAAAGAGTGCATGGACTGTATTCCGGAAGGTTTCAAATCCATGGTAAGCCCGATCCTGATCCTCACCTTCGCGTGGTCGCTGAAGGCTATGACGGACAGCCTCGGAGCAAAGGAATACGTGGCGGCCGTGGTGAAGAGCTCCGCCGAGGGATTCATGAACTGGCTTCCGGCCATCATTTTCCTGATTGCCGTGTTCCTTTCCTTCTCCACAGGTACGTCCTGGGGAACATTCGGTATTCTGATCCCGATTGTTATCAATATTTTCCCGGCCTCGGACCCGATGATGATCATCTCCATGTCTGCCTGCATGGCAGGCGCTGTCTGCGGTGATCACTGCTCACCGATTTCCGATACGACGATCATGTCCTCGGCCGGTGCTCGCTGCAATCACCTGAATCACGTGACGACGCAGCTCCCTTATGCCATGACCTGCGCAGCCGTTTCATGCGTGACCTATGTGATCGCGGGATTTGTCAAATCCTGGCTGATCTCTCTGCCCTGCGGACTCGCCATCCTCTTCGCGACGATCCTGATTATCCGCGGACGTGAGGATCCGGCCATCCGGACGGCCAAGTAAGTTCCCGGACAGGCAGTTCGGGTTCTCTTCCGGAAAGATGGATGAAGCCCGTTTCCGGACAGTCCGGTCAAGTCTGCGTTGTAATTTGGGCTTACCGGTGCTATACTCACACTAATTGTTAATACAGCGGTCCGGACCTTGAGGTCCGGCCGCTTTCTGTGTATGGAGGAAACAGAGATGTATCAGGAAAGAAACCTGACGATGATGACGGATCTTTATGAGCTGACGATGATGCAGGGCTATTTTAAAAATCCCACCGATCAGGTCGTTGTGTTTGACGCGTTTTACCGGACGAATCCCTATGAGAGCGGCTATGCCATCTGCTGCGGACTGGAGCAGGTGATCAGCTATATCAGGGATCTGCATTTTTCCGCTGAGGATATCGATTATCTGCGGAGCCTCAATCTGTTTGAGGATGATTTCCTCGACTATCTCAGGGGATTTCATTTCACCGGGGATATCTATGCGATTCCGGAGGGATCGGTCGTATTTCCGCGCGAGCCGCTTGTCAAGGTCGTCGCACCGATCATGGAGGCCCAGCTCATGGAGCCGACCATCCTCAACGTGATTAACCACCAGAGTCTGATCGCCACGAAGGCATCCCGCGTCTGCTATGCGGCCAAGGGCGACGGCATCATGGAATTCGGACTCCGCCGCGCGCAGGGACCTGATGCAGGTACATGGGGAGCGCGTGCGGCTGTCATCGGCGGCTGCATCGGAACTTCGAATGTACTCACCGGTGAGCTTTTTAATGTTCCGGTCAAGGGAACGCATGCACACAGCTGGATCATGAGTTTCCCGGATGAGCTCACGGCTTTCCGCACCTATGCAAAAATGTATCCGGGAGCCTGCATTCTCCTCGTCGACACCTACGATGTTCTTCGCTCGGGTGTTCCGAATGCCATTACGGTGTTTAAGGAGATGAAGGCAGCGGGACTTCCGATGAAAGGATACGGCATCCGTATCGATTCCGGCGACCTCGCCTATCTGTCCAAGAAAGCCTACAAAATGCTCGATGACGCGGGCTTCGGTGATGCGATTATTTCTGCATCGAGCGATCTGGATGAGTATCTCATCAATTCGCTCAAGCAGCAGGGTGCGAAGATCAATTCCTGGGGTGTCGGCACGAACCTGATCACCTCCAACGGCTGGTCTGCTTTCGGCGGTGTTTACAAGCTCGCTGCCATCAAAAATAAAGGAGACGAAGACTTTACACCGAAGATAAAGCTCTCTGAGAATCCCGAGAAAATTACAAACCCGGGCAATAAGACCGTGTATCGTTTCTACGATAAACAGACGGGCAAGATCCGTGCAGATCTGATCTGCCTCGCTGATGAGCACTTTGATCCTGAAAAGGATCTCACGATCTTTGATCCGCAGGCGACATGGAAGAAGACGACACTGAAGGGCGGCACCTATACCGTGCGTGAGATGCTCGTCCCCGTGTTCAAAAACGGCCAGTGCGTATATACTTCGCCTTCTACGATGGAGATCCGTGATATCTGCACAAAAGAAAAGGAAACGCTCTGGGATGAGACCTGCCGTCTCACAAATCCGCAGAACGTATATGTGGATCTTTCCGACAGACTTTACAACATGAAACAGAAACTCCTTCATCAGATGTCCAGAAAGTAAGGAACAATGCCTGCGACGGGCGTTCTGTCACCGGCATGCAGTTCCCGGTTCTGAGTCACCGGAGAGATGACCGTCAGGAGGGAATAACGTTGCAGATCGGAGATGGACTGATTCGTCATTTTATAAAAAATTACACAGATACAGAGGATCCGGAGGTGCGGACCGCGTGCGGCACGCTGGCCGGCGTCACGGATATCCTCTGTAATCTCTTCCTTTTTACCGTGAAATTTATCGTCGGCCTGGTGATGGCATCGACGGCGGTGACTGCTGATGCGTTCAATAACCTGTCGGACTCCTTTTCTTCTGTTGTCAGTCTGATCGGTGTGCGCATGGCGGCGCGTCCGGCGGATCAGGAGCATCCGTTTGGCCACGGCAGGATCGAGTACGCTGCGTCTTTTATCGTCGCAGTTGTGATCCTGAGTGTCGGCATTGAGTTTTTCAGGACATCGGTGGAAAGAATCGCCCATCCTGAGCCGCTGGCTTTCAGTATGACGGCATTTATTTTTCTCCTGCTGTCGGTTCTTGTAAAACTCTGGATGTACTTCTTTAACCGGAATATCGGGCGACGTACGGGAAACAGTCTGATGGAAGCGACGGCGATGGATGCCATCTTCGATGTCCTGACGACAGCCGTCACGATCATCTCCATCATCATCTATGTGACTGCGCATATCAATGTGGACGGCATCACCGGTCTCATTGTGTCAGCAGTCGTTATATACGCCGGCGTCGGCATCGCCCGTGACACGCTGAACCTTCTGATCGGTGTGCCCGCTGATCAGGAACTGAGAGACCGGATCTGCGGCATGGTCACAGAGGTGCCCGGCGTGATCAGCGTTCATGATCTCGTTGTGCACAATTACGGCCCCGGTCGCTATATGGCGACCATTCACGCGGAGGTTTCCCGGCGCATGACACTCGACGAGGCGCATGCGATCGCGGACAAGGCTGAGAAAATAGTACTGAACAGCCTCAATGTGGAACTGGTCGTTCATATCGACCCGGTGGATATCCACAGCCGCTATGTGAAGGATATCCGTGAAAAAATCACCGGCATCCTCTCAGAACTCGATCCTGATCTCAGTTTTCACGATCTTCACGTGCGCAGGGAGAAAAAAGAAACAGACATTACCTTTGATCTGGTGGTTCCGTATGCCTATACGACGGAAAAGGAAAATGAGACGGCACACCGGATCATGGAGCGGATGCATGAGACGAATCCCGAGTGGAAATGCGTGATCACCATTGACAGGGGAATGCTGCAGGACAGAAATTTCAGAGGATAATTCTGTTGACGTGTTCGCCGTCGGTGTGTTATTATTCTTTGAGTGTCAGCACTGCTGAACATGCATGACGGCCCGGTGGTCAAGAGGTTAAGACATCGCCCTTTCACGGCGGTAACATGAGTTCAATTCTCGTCCGGGTCACTTGCCGATGTGGCTCAATTGGCAGAGCAGCTGATTTGTAATCAGCAGGTTATCGGTTCGAGTCCGATCATCGGCTCGCAATACGGACCTTTAGCTCAGTTGGTTAGAGCAGTCGGCTCATAACCGATCGGTCCCGGGTTCGAGTCCCTGAAGGTCCATCGCTTCACAATTTTACATGTATTGCTGGCCCAGTGGCTCAGATGGTTAGAGCGCCGCCCTGTCACGGCGGAGGTCATCGGTTCGATCCCGATCTGGGTCGTCAGCAGAGAAGGAGAGGCCCAGAAAGTTTCTCCTTTTTTTACTGTATTAAGCCGTCGACACGCAGCGATGGAGCAGTCGGGCTTAATACAGTTCAGTGGCATCAATTATTTTTGATCAGAAGGGGATAACAGTTGAGCGGCACAAGAGATAACTGGTACAGGCTGGATAATGCGGCCAAGATCATCCCGGCCAGCGTCGGAGGCGCGGACACGCGTGTATTCCGGCTGGTCTGTGAACTCAGAGATGAAGTGGATCCCGGCATTCTGCAGCAGGCTCTGGATATGGTTAAAGGAATGTTTCCGTATATGAACTGCTGTCTCCGCAGGGGAATTTTCTGGTACTATCTGGAGGAGATGGACCACGGCGCGGTCGTGCACGAAGAGTATGCCCGCCCGTTGAAATCGCTGTATGTACCCGGACGGAAAAATCTGCTGTACAGGGTGATCTACCGAAAGAAGCGCATCATACTGGAGATGTTTCATGTGCTCGGCGACGGTACCGGGGGATTCATGTTTCTTCGCGCCATCGTCACACAGTATCTGGTGCTGCGCTACGGGCTGGAACAGCGCCTTGTCGCGGGGGAGGACAGTCCGGTATCCGCGGAAGAACTCCAGGATGATGCGTTCAGCCGTTTTTATGAGAAGGACAAGTCAAGAAAACGCAATTACCTGAAAGAGATGTTCCCGCAGACGGCCTATAAAATCAGGGGCACCTACGATGAAAATATGGATGCTCACCTGATTGAGGGTACGGTGTCGACGAAAAAAATTCTCGGTATCTGCCATGAGAAAAAGGTCACGCTCGGCGTCCTCGTCACGTCATGCTGGGTCGAGGCAGTGCTGAAGCAGATGAAACGCTCAGAATACGACCATCCGATCGTGATCAGCGTTCCCGTCAATCTCCGCCAGTTCTTTCCGTCGGTGACGTCACGCAATTTTTTCGGCGTCATCAATGTGAAATTTGATCCGCATCAGTACGATGGAACACTGGAGAGCATTCTCCCCGTCATTCAGGATGAGTTCAGAAAAATGCTGCTGCCGGAGAACATCCAGGCGACGATGAATTCCTACTCGGCTCTGGAGCACAATGCCGGAATCAGACTCGTGCCCCTGGTTTTCAAGGACCTTGGCCTTCGCACGACCATGTATATGATGAACCGCGGGGTTACGACCTCGGTTTCCAACGTCGGAAAGGTGGACATTCCGGAGGAACTGCATCCCTATATTCATAAATTCTGCAGCTTCATGGCCTGCAAAACGTTTTTTATGTGCATCAGTACATTTGAGGACTGCATGGTTTTCGGTATTGTTTCCGCTTTTCAGGAACACACGACGGAGATGTATTTCTTCCGCGCTCTGACGCAGCTGGGACTTGAAGTGGAAGTGGCGGGAAGCGATTATTTCGCCTCCGATGCAGAAAAATGAATGTCAGGGAATTGAAAGTGATGACACGATGTGAAAGTGCAGCAGATGTCATGCGTATAAGGTAATGAAAGAGGCAAAACGATGCAGAGATGCAGCAGATGTCATGTGAATATCCGGGGATACAAGAGAGCGTGCCCGCTCTGCGGCGGTCCTCTCACCGGAGAGCCGGAGGAAGATGTCTACCCGGTTGTCAGGGGAAGAAAAGTATCCCGCCTGACTGTGGTAAAAACAGCCGCATTTGCCCTGCTGACTTTTTTTGCGGCGATGGTCGTTCTGAGAGTCTTTCTCGGCGGATGGGCCTCATGGGCTCCGCTGGCGATGATCTGCGCCGTCATCGGATTCATTGATATTTACTTCATCATCTACTTTCGCAGTAATCCACTGAAAACTGTCACCTGGCAGATATATATCGGTATGGTCGTCAGCGTGGTCGTGGACCATTTCACCGGGCACCACGGCTGGGCTGTCATATGGGTTATTCCGGCCGGATTTCTCGGCCTGATGATAGCGACGGCCGCCATAGGCGCGGGCATGCACATGTATCTGGTAGATTATGTGCTGTATCTGCTTTTTGATGTCATTGTCAGTACAGCTGCACAGGGACTTACGCTTCTGCTGTACGATAATCCGTTCCGCTATCCGATGGTCATCAGCTTCTTCGCGTGTATTCTTTTCTTTGCAGCGGTTCTGATCTTCCGCTGGAAAGACTTTAAATCGGCCGGCAGCCGTTATTTTGCCATGTGATGACGGACTTTTGTTATCATGACATAAACTGTGGATATACAGCGCCTTAAGTGAATAAGGAAGGATTTTTATGGAGCAGATAAGGAAACAGGGCATTCTCTCTTCCCGCCGGAAAAATACGCCTCCGGTCATACATCCGCCCCTGGAAGTCGTGGGCAATGCGGTGGATAATGCCGTGAGCCATGAGATCGCAAAGCATTTTGAAGCACCGCTGCTGCTCGGAGCCGTGGATAATTACACGTGGTACCGCATTATCATTCCGGAGGGAATGGCGGGCGACGGTTCCGAATATTATATCTATATCAAGAAGGCCGAATCGGATCACCTGTGTATTTTTCTTTCCGGCGGCGGGGTCGCGTGGAACGCCTACACGGCGGCGCGTCCGGTGACCGGCGGCAAGGTGGCGGCTGGCCTTCCGAATTATTACTGGAACAATCTCCGCCCGATGACGCAGATTATGAATATCAACGCGGGCATCACGGAGATCGGGGAACCGGACAATCCTTTCGAGGACTGGAATTTTATTATTATCACCTATGCGACGGGAGATTTTCATACCGGAGACAATGATTTTACCTATACCGATGAGAGAGGACAGGAGCAGGTGCTCCATTTTCACGGGTGGAAAAATCTGCAGGCCGCGCTGAAAAAGGGAAAAGAGTATTTTCCGTCTGCGGACAAGCTTCTGATCGCCGGGGATTCGGCCGGCGCTTTTGCCGTTCCGGCTGTCACATCGACGATTCTCGAGGATTATTATCCGGAATGTCCGGATGTGACGCTTCTGTCGGACAGCGGGCAGCTTCTGTATAAAAACTGGCGAAGAACGGCGGAAGAGGTGTGGAAATCGCCCGCGTCGGTATATGAGCCAATACACACCGACAATATCACGGTCGACTGGTACCGGAATCTGTATGGCATATTCGGCGACCGGCTGCGTTATCTGTACGCGGGTTCTACGAGAGATTATCTGCTCAGCGCCTATTACAATGACGTGGTGACCCATCATTACCGGACAAGCCTGTCCGTACAGAACAGGTATTATCACCAGATGCGTGAAATGCTGCAGCAGCTGAAGGAGATCACGCCGAAATTCGGCTTCTTCCTGTACCGCTGGCGGAGTATGCATCTGCAGGTCGGGGGCACCGTGCACACGGCGGTTCGCCACAGGCGATTTTACTTCAGGACGTCCGGCGGAAGGAGCATGGCGGAGTGGCTGGGCGACGCTGTCGATGGAACTGTATATGATGTAAATATGGATATAATGACGTAGCCATGCGCGGGTGTGTATGGGAAGCGTCCTGTAACTTTGCAATAAGCAGATACCGGCCGGACCGGTTCGGACAACAGGGGAATAACGGTTCCGGTTCGGACAACAGGGAGAATAAAAATTATGGAAAGAAATCCCAAATTTAAATATGTCATTTGGATCGCTGCAGCTATCTACCTGATCTATCTGGCCGTGGAGATTTTTCAGGACGGCGTTCTCGGAGGGCAGATGAAGGGCGGCATGCTCGCCGTGGGCTGGATCTGCTCGGTCGGCTTCCTCGCGATCGGCGTTTTCTTCGGCGCTTATTCGGTGCGGGCCATGATAAGAATCTCGAAAGAAGAAAAGGCAGAGGCGGAGGAAGAAGAGAAGCAGAACGCGGCTGATGAAAAGCAGAAAGAAATATCGGACAGGGCAGAGAATGGAGAAAAGTCGACGTCAGAGGAGCCGGATGGAAGCGACAGCAAAGACTGACAGGGCATCTGATGGAAAAATTTTTCGCTATCAGTAAAATTATTTTTTAGACAATAGCTTTACCACATGTTGAGTCCGGGAAAGATATAAATTCGCACATCTTGATTTTCTGAGACAAATAACTGATATTTTCGCCGTGAATCCTGAAATTATCAGACAATATGCCGTTGATTTTAAATCGACGACTGTATATAATAGGCGATAGCTTTTTGAAGGGTGAATTGCTTTTATAATCCAGGAAAAGGCAGTTGATTGTGATGATAAATGCAATTCAGCAGTACGTGATTTACCTGCACGATATCAAAAAGATCTCCTATAATACGGAGGTTTCATACAAAAGAGATCTGAAGAAGGCAGAAGCCTATATGGAGGATCACGGCGTCGGGCATCTTGAGGATGCGACGGCCACCAATCTGAATTCCTATGTGCTCTACCTTGAGGATGAGAACATGTCGGCGGCTACTGTTTCGAGAAGCATTGCCTCGCTGAGATCGTTCTACAGATTTCTTTTGCGGCAGAATGAGATCCACGAGGATCCGACAGAGAATCTGAAAGCGCCGAAAGTAGAGAAAAAAGCGCCTGAGATCCTCACAGCCGATGAAGTTGAAAGACTTCTCGCGCAGCCGGACCGCAGAACGGACAAGGGAATCCGGGACAGGGCGATGCTGCAGCTCCTTTACGCAACAGGCATACGGGTAAGTGAACTGGTTCATTTGAAAATGGGGGACGTGAACCTGGATATGGGGTATTTATCCTGTGCCGAAAACGATAAGGAGCGGATCATCCCGCTGGATCAGGGTACCCGGATCATTCTGGATGAGTATATCCAGACGGCCAGAAGTCATATGCTGAAGGACGGAGAAAACGGATATCTCTTTGTGAACTGTTCGGGAAGTTCCATGAGCCGGCAGGGGTTCTGGAAAGTACTGAAGTATTACACTTCCGAGGCGGGCATTGAGAAAGATATCACGCCGCATACGCTGCGGCATTCTTTTGCTGCCCATCAGTTAAGGAAGGGAACCGATATCCACCGTCTGCAGCGGATGCTCGGCCACGCCGATCTCTCGACGACGCAGCTTTATTCGCGTTATATGGAAGGCTGACAGATCCGGATTTCGGAGATGTATGTATTTCGAAGATTCAATTTCAGAACAGAGCGTGATTACGGGCTGCCGCACGGTTGTGTGGCAGTCCGTTTTCGTAGCAGTGGATTTTTTCATAGGAAAGCGCTATGATATTCTGGCATTTTTACAGATGAAGGGAATAACGGTATGAAATTGTCAACGAGAGGCCGTTACGGCCTGCGTGCGCTGATCGACATGGCTGCCAATCAGGGCGATGGCACCGTTTCAGCGCAGAGTATAGCCCGGAGACAGGGCATTTCAGAGGGATATCTGGAACAGCTGATCCGGATCATGAAAAACGGGAATCTCGTCACCAGCGTTCGCGGCGCGGGCGGCGGCTACCGCCTGACAAGACCGGCTGAGCAGATATCGGTCGGGGATATCCTGAGGTGTCTCGAGGGAAATCTGGAAGCTGTGGAATGTCCGGCCCTGGAGGGAAATGACTGCAGTACGGCGGATGCCTGTGTTACAAAGTTTGTGTGGAAGAGGATTAATGACGCAATCGCTGATGCCGTGGATTCCGTGATGCTCTCCGAACTGGTGGAGGAAGAGAAGAAGCTGCAGTCACCTGAAAGAATGACAGATGCTGAGATCATCCGCCGGGAGCAGAGCGTGCGCCCGTAAAGGCGCTGCCGGAAGAAGGATGAAGAAAGCATACAGAACGCCTGCATATGAGCGGTATTGCCAAAGGAAGACGGGGCTGAAGAAATGATCTATCTGGATAATGCTGCGACGACAAAAACGGCGCCGGAGGTGGCGGATGCCATGCTTCCCTGGCTGACGGAGTATTTCGGGAATCCCTCAGCTGTATACAGACCGGGGGCAGAGGCGAAAAAAGCGCTGGCGGAGAGCCGTGAAAAGGCGGCTGCACTCCTGGGAGCGAAGCCGGATGAGATGTTTTTTACGTCCGGGGGATCCGAGGCCGACAACTGGGCGCTCACGGCAGTGTTTGATCAGCTGTCAGCCCGCGGAAAACATATCATTACGACAAAAATCGAGCATCCGGCCATTCTCAGAACCTGCGAATATCTGCAGAAGTACCGGGGTGCGGAAATCACTTATCTCGATACGGATAAAGACGGGTTCGTGGATCCGGCAGCCGTGGAGGCTGCCATCACCGGTCAGACGATCCTCATCAGTGTGATGACGGCCAACAATGAGATCGGAACGATTGAACCTGTTTCGGAAATCGGAACGATTGCCCATGCACACGGTATACTGATGCACACGGATGCCGTACAGGCTTATGGCCAGATCCCGCTCAGCGCTGATGATCTGCACACAGACCTCCTGAGCGTGAGCGGACATAAATTCAACGGCCCCAAGGGGACTGGATTCCTGTACATCCGCCGCGGAACGCAGATCGGCGCATTCATTCACGGGGGAGCACAGGAACGGAACAGAAGAGCGGGAACAGAGAATGTGGCCGGTATCGTCGGCCTTGGAAAAGCGGCGGAGCTGGCGGCTGCCGCCCTTCCGGAAAAAATCCGGAGAGAGACGGAGCTCCGTGATTACCTGATCCGGCGTATACGGGAAAAGATCCCGTTCTGCCGGCTGAATGGCCCGGACCCGCTGTCGGGAGATACCCGCCGCCTGCCGGGCAACGTGAACTTCAGCTTTGAATTCGCTGAGGGCGAATCCATCGTCATCATGCTGGATATGCAGGGCATCTGTGCGTCCTCCGGTTCCGCGTGCTCCTCGGGTTCTCTGAGCCCGTCGCACGTGCTGAAGAGCATCGGCCTATCCGACGATCTTGCAGAGGGCGCCCTCCGCTTCACACTTTCCGGAGAGACGACGAGAGAAGAACTGGATCAGACGGTGGAAGCGCTGGGCGGCATTATTGAAAGGCTTCGCGCCATGTCCGGGAATTACGACGCCTTTCGGAAGGGACTGCGCAGGTCAGAAACGGCTGAGGCATCCGCCCGGACCGTGTCAGGAGTAGCAGAAAAATGAGTGAACAGAAAACAGTAGTCGTTGGCATGTCAGGCGGTGTGGATTCATCCGTCGCAGCATATCTCCTGAAAGAGCAGGGATACCGCGTCATCGGTGTGACCATGCAGATCTGGCAGGACGGGGAGGACTTTCAGGCGGAACGTGAAGGCGGCTGCTGCGGTATTTCCGCGGTGGACGATGCACGGCGTGTCGCTGAGGTACTCGACATTCCCTATTATGTCATGAACTTCCGCGAGGAGTTCAGAAAACACGTTATCGATTATTTTGACGCCGAGTACCTGAAGGGCAGGACGCCGAATCCGTGCATAGCCTGCAACAGGTATGTGAAATGGGAAGCACTTCTGAATAAAAGCATGGCCATCGGCGCGGACTATATCGCGACGGGACATTATGCGAGAATTCACAGGCTGCCGAACGGAAGGCTGGCCATCGCGAATTCCGTGACAGCGCAAAAAGATCAGACCTATGCGCTTTACGGGCTGACGCAGGAACAGCTGGCGCGGACACTGCTGCCGATCGGGGACCATGACAAGCCCTCGGTGCGTCGGATCGCCGAAGAGGCAGGACTCCCGGTGGCGCACAAGCACGACAGCCAGGAAATATGTTTCATTCCCGACGATGATTACGCGTCCTTTGTGGAAAAGGATACCGGCGTTCATCTGCCGGCGGGAAACTTTGTCACAAAAGACGGCAGGATCCTCGGGCGTCACCGGGGTATTACGCATTACACCATCGGTCAGCGACGGGGACTGGGGCTTCCGATGGGAGAGCGTGTATTCGTGACGGAGATCCGGCCGGACACAAATGAGGTCGTTGTCGGCAAAGCGGAAGATGTGCTCACGGACACCGTCAGGGCAGATCACCTGACCTTCATGGGCATACCGGATCTTCCGACGGGTAAAGAAGAGCGCTTTACGGCGAAAATCCGGTATAATCACCGCGGCGCGTCCTGCACCGCCGTGAGAACCGGTCTGGACGAGATCACCTGCACCTTCGATCAGCCGGTACGGGCAGCGGCGCCGGGGCAGGCGCTGGTACTGTACCGGGATGATTATGTGGCGGGCGGCGGCGTGATCTGCTGAACACCGGTATCCACGCTGATATAACCCTGCGTCGGAATGCTATATTTTCGCGCACGAAGGAAAATCCAGACTTGAATTCCGGTACGGTATTGGTTATTATAGCTAGTGGTAGTTGTTAAACTTTAAACACAATAAAAATTTATTTTTTTTAGGAGGATCGAATTATGGCAGTAAGAGTTGCGATTAACGGTTTTGGCCGTATCGGTCGTCTGGCATTCCGTCAGATGTTCCAGGCAGAGGGTTATGAGGTTGTTGCAATCAACGATCTGACCAGCCCGGAGATGCTTGCTTATCTTCTGAAGTATGATACAACGCATGGCAGATACAACGGCACCGTTGAAGCTGGCGAGGACTCCATCATTGTTAACGGCAAGAAGATCACCATTTACAAAGAGAAAGATGCTGCTAACCTTCCGTGGAAGGAGCTTGACATCGACGTTGTTCTCGAGTGCACAGGTTTCTACACCTCCAAGGAGAAATCCATGGCACACATCAATGCTGGTGCAAAGCATGTAGTTATCTCCGCTCCTGCCGGCAACGATCTGAAGACCATCGTTTACAATGTAAACCACAAGACGCTGACTGCTGATGATCAGATCATCTCCGCAGCATCCTGCACCACCAACTGCCTTGCTCCTATGGCAAAGGCACTGAACGACCTCGCTGCCATCAAGTCCGGATTCATGACCACCGTTCATGCTTACACCGGTGATCAGATGATCCTCGACGGACCGCAGAGAAAGGGCAACCTTCGTCGTTCAAGAGCAGGCGCTCAGAACATCACACCGGCTTCTTCAGGCGCAGCAAAGGCTATCGGCCTTGTTATCCCTGAGCTGAACGGCAAGCTGAACGGCGCTGCACAGCGTGTTCCGGTAGCTACCGGCTCCACCACCATCCTTGATGCAGTTGTTACCGGCAAGGTAACCGCTGACGAGGTTAATGCACAGATGAAGAAAGAGGAGACCGAGTCCTTCGAGTACAACACCGACGAGATCGTATCCTCCGATATCATCAACAGCACCGCTGGTTCCATCTTCGATGCTACACAGACCAAGGTTCTTCCGATGGAGAACGGCGACACCCTTGTACAGGTTGTTTCCTGGTATGATAACGAGAACTCCTATACCAGCCAGATGGTTCGTACCATCAAGTATTTCGGTTCTCTGATCAAGTAATATTGATCCAACAATACATCGAACCAATGGAGGGGTCCGGTCCGTCAGGGCCGGACCCCTCTTTTAATACACGGACAGCGGTAATCTTCATCTGTCCGCACGAAAGATAAAGGAGATATTTCAATGGCGGGATTAAACAAAAAAACTGTAGATGACATTAACGTAAAAGGCAAGAGAGTACTCTGCCGCTGTGACTTCAACGTTCCGATGAAGGACGGAAAGATCACGGACGAGAACCGTCTGGTGGCAGCTCTTCCGACAATTAAGAAACTGGTTGCTGACGGAGGAAAGATTATCCTCTGCTCTCATCTCGGCAAGGTAAAGACAGAAGAGGACAAGAAGACCAAGTCTCTGGCACCGGTTGCCGTTCGTCTGTCCGAGCTGCTCGGCCAGGAAGTTAAATTCGTTCCGAGCCCGGTTGTTGTAGACGATACCGTACGCGCAGCTGTAGATCAGATGAAAGACGGAGATATCATTCTTCTCGAGAATACCCGTTTCCGTCCGGAAGAGACAAAGAACGGCGATGCATTCTCAAAGGATCTCGCTTCTCTTGCTGATGTATTTGTCAACGACGCTTTTGGTACCGCACACCGCGCACACTGCTCCAATGTCGGCGTTACAAAGTATGTAGATACCTGTGTTGTCGGCTATCTGATGCAGAAAGAGATCAAGTTCCTCGGCAATGCCGTAGAGAACCCGGTTCGCCCGTTCGTAGCTATTCTCGGCGGCGCAAAGGTTGCCGACAAGCTGAACGTTATCAACAATCTGCTGGAGAAATGCGACACGCTCATCATCGGCGGCGGCATGGCATATACCTTCCTGAAGGCAAAGGGATATGAAATCGGCAAGTCTCTTCTGGACGAGTCCAAGATCGATTACTGCAAAGAGATGATGGACAAGGCTGAGAAGCTCGGCAAGAAGCTTCTTCTTCCGGTTGATACCGTTGTCATCCCTGAGTTCCCGGATCCGATCGATGCACCGGTACAGACCAAAGTCGTTGATGCGGACAAGATCCCGGCAGACCAGGAAGGCGCTGATATCGGACCGAAGACCATCGCTCTGTACAGCGACGCTGTAAAGAATGCAAAGACGGTTGTATGGAACGGACCGATGGGCGTATTCGAGAACCCGACACTGGCAGCAGGTACAAAAGCAATCGCTGCAGCGCTCGCAGAGACCGATGCGACCACGATCATCGGCGGCGGCGATTCCGCAGCAGCTGTCAACCAGCTCGGCTATGGCGACAAGATGACCCACATCTCCACCGGCGGCGGCGCTTCCCTTGAGTTTCTCGAGGGCAAGGAGCTTCCGGGCGTAGCAGCAGCGAACGACAAAGACTGATCAGTTGGATATGATTTCTGTCGGCATGCTGCGCGAAAATCGGGGCAGGACAAAGCCCGGTTGTGCAGTATGCATGACAGATGCAGATTATTAAGGAGAACATCAGATTATGGCAAGACGTAAGATTATCGCCGGCAACTGGAAAATGAACATGACACCGAGTGAGGCAAAGCAGCTCGTTGAGACACTGAAGCCTCTGGTAAACAACCCGGATGTCGATGTGGTTTACGGTGTTCCGGCCGTAGATATCACAACAGTTGTCGAAGCAGTAAAGGGCACGAATGTACAGGTTGCCGCTGAGAATATGTATTTTGAGGAGAAGGGCGCGTACACCGGAGAGATCGCTCCGGCTATGCTGGTTGATGCCGGCGTTAAATACGTCATTCTCGGCCATTCCGAGAGACGCGGATACTTCGGAGAGACATCCGAAGATGTCAACAAAAAGATCCTGAAGTGCTTCGAGCACGGCCTCACCCCGATCATGTGCTGCGGCGAGTCCCTCGAGCAGAGAGAACAGGGCATCACCATGGACTGGATCCGTATGCAGGTTAAGATCGGATTCCAGGGTGTGACAGCAGATCAGGCAAAGACCGCAGTCATCGCCTATGAGCCGATCTGGGCTATCGGAACCGGCAAGACCGCAACAGCTGATCAGGCTGAGGAAGTCTGCAAGGGCATCCGTGGGTGCATCGCCGAGATGTACGATACCGATACGGCGGAAGCTATCCGCATCCAGTACGGCGGTTCCATGAAAGCTGCCAACTGCAAAGAGCTTCTGGCAAAACCGGATATCGACGGCGGACTGATCGGCGGCGCTTCTCTGAAACCGGAATTCGCTGAGATCGTTAACTACAATAAATAAGAAAACATTTGCGTATCTTGACGCGGAACACTTTCGCAGATAGAATGAAAATGTTGGGTATATATTAAGTAACACAACATATTTTTTTAGGAGGAAAAAAACTAATGGCAAAGAAATGGGTCTATCTGTTTACCGAAGGCAACAAAGACATGCGCGAGTTGCTCGGCGGTAAAGGCGCTAACCTTGCTGAGATGACCAATCTCGGTCTTCCGGTTCCGCAGGGTTTCACGATTACTACTGAGGCCTGCACGCAGTATTATGAAGACGGCAGACAGATCAACAATGAGATCAGGGGACAGATCGCCGAGTACATGGATAAGCTGGAGAGCATTACCGGCAAGAAGTTTGGCGACAAGGAGAACCCGCTTCTCGTTTCCGTACGTTCTGGTGCCCGCGCATCCATGCCTGGTATGATGGATACCATCCTGAACCTCGGCCTGAATGAGGATGTTGTTGATACACTGGCAAAGAAGTCCAATAACCCGAGATGGGCATGGGACTGCTACAGAAGATTCATCCAGATGTTCTCAGATGTCGTTATGGAGGTTTCCAAGAGCGAATTTGAGAAGCTGATCGATGCCAAGAAAGCTGAGAAGGGTGTTAAGAACGATGTAGATCTGGACGCAGATGATCTGAAGGATCTGGCAGACCAGTTCAAGGCCCTTTACAAGAAGGCAATCGGTTCTGATTTCCCGACCGATCCGAAGGTACAGCTGATCGAGGCTGTTAAGGCCGTATTCCGTTCATGGGATAACCCTCGTGCGAACGTATACCGTCGTGACAACGATATCCCTTATTCCTGGGGAACTGCTGTCAACGTACAGATGATGGCATTTGGTAACATGGGACCGACCTCCGGCTCCGGTGTTGCTTTCACCCGTGACCCTGCAACCGGCGAGAACAAGTTCTACGCTGAGGTTCTGATGAACGCACAGGGCGAGGACGTTGTATCCGGTGTCCGCACACCTATGAAGTTCGACGAGCTGAAGAAGACCATGCCTGAGATCCATGATCAGCTGCTCGACATCGCTGACAAGCTGGAGAAGCACTACAGAGATATGCAGGATATGGAGTTCACCATCGAGGATGGCAAGCTTTACATGCTGCAGTGCCGTAACGGTAAGAGAACCGCCAAGGCTGCTCTGAAGATCGCTCATGATATGGTTAATGAGGGAATGATCGACAAGGAGACTGCTGTTCTCTCTGTTGATCCGCACAACCTGGATTCCCTGCTTCATGGTTCCTTCACCAAGGCTACCCTGAAGAATGCCGTTCAGATCGGCAAGGGACTTCCGGCAGCTCCTGGCGCTGCAAGCGGCGCTATCGTTCTTACCGCAGAAGCTGCAAAAGCCGCTGCTGCCAAGGGTGAGAAGGTCGTTCTTGTACGTCGTGAGACCTCTCCTGAGGATATCGAGGGTATGAAGAGTGCTCAGGGTATCCTGACCGCTCGTGGTGGTATGACCAGCCATGCAGCCGTTGTTGCCCGTGGTATGGGTGCATGCTGCGTAGCAGGATGCTCCGACATCGTATTCTCCGAGGATGAGCAGAGCTTCACACTCGGCGGACACACATATAAGACCGGCGATGTAATCTCCTTCGACGGTTCTACCGGTAACATCTATGACGGCGCTCTTGAGGTTCAGGAAGGCGCTATCGAGGATGAAGATTTCGCTACGATCATGAAGTGGGCTGATGAGATCAGAACCATGAAGGTTCGTACAAATGCTGATACACCGGCTGATGCTGAGAAGGCTGTTGAGCTCGGTGCAGAAGGTATCGGTCTTACCCGTACTGAGCATATGTTCTTCCAGGGCAACCGTATCGATGCATTCCGTGAGATGATCTGCTCCGATACCAAGGAAGAGAGAGAAGAGGCTTTGGCTAAGATCGAGCCGCTTCAGCAGGGCGATTTCGAAGGCCTCTTCACCGCTATGAAGGGCATGCCGTGCACCATCCGTTTCCTGGATCCGCCGCTTCATGAGTTCGTTCCGAAGACGGAAGAGGATATCAAGAAGGTTGCAGATGCAAAGCACAAGACCGTTGATGAGATCAAGGCCCGCATTGCAGGTCTGCAGGAGTTCAACCCGATGATGGGTCATCGTGGATGCCGTCTCTCCATCACCTTCCCGGAGATCGCTGTTATGCAGACTAAGGCTGTCATCCGTGCAGCTATCAATGTAAACAAGGCTCATCCGGACTGGAACGTTGTTCCGGAGATCGAGGTTCCGCTGGTAGGCGATGTCAAGGAGCTGAAGTTCGTTAAGAAGTTCATCACCGAGACCGCTGACAAGGAAATCGCAGATGCCGGCGTTAAGCTGGATTACAAGATCGGTACCATGATCGAGATCCCGAGAGCTGCTCTGACAGCAGGAGAGATCGCAAAAGAGGCAGACTTCTTCTGCTTCGGTACCAACGACCTTACCCAGATGACATTCGGCTTCTCCCGTGATGATGCTGGTAAGTTCCTTGATTCTTACTATGATAACAAGATCCTTGAGAATGATCCTTTTGCGAAACTGGATCAGACAGGTGTAGGCAAGCTGATGAAGATGACCGTTGAGGATGGAAAGGCTTCCAACCCGAACATCCACATCGGTATCTGCGGCGAGCACGGCGGAGATCCGGCTTCCGTAGAGTTCTGCTACGACATCGGACTTGACTATGTATCCTGCTCACCGTTCCGTGTACCGATCGCAAGACTGGCAGCGGCACAGGCAGTTATCAAGGCAAAGAGAGCAAAAGCCTGACCGGATGCTGATCTGATCAGATGAATGCGTGATTAAGCGGCCGGATGTGCCGGGATTTCCCGGTGCATCCGGCCGCTTGACGTCGGACGATACCGTGCTATACTGTAGCAGTAATTAAATATTTCACCTGCTGGGGGAGCGAAAGCTGAGATTGTGCGGTATCCGCACTGACCCTTATACCTGATCCGGACAATGCCGGCGAAGGAAAGCTGACAGATTCGATAGCGACAGTTCCTCCTCAGGTCAGAATGAGGAGGATTTTTTATGTCTGTTTTTGCTGTGTATAATGAGGCGGATGGTGTTTACAATATCACACAGGCCGGTTACGGACTGATGGTTGCTGTTCTGATCGCAGTTCTTCTTCTGGCGTGCTATGTGTTTAAGCCGGATCAGAAAAACGTACTCGGTACCCGCCGTCTTGTTTTTTCCGCCATGGCGATCGCTCTGGCGACTGTCACATCCATGATCGAACTCTTTCACGCGCCGATGGGCGGATCGATCACACTCTTCTCGATGCTGTTTGTCACGCTGATCGGATACTGGTACGGTCTCGGCACTGGCCTTTTCGCCGGCATCGCCTACGGCCTGATCCAGATGATGATCGATCCCTACATCATATCCATTCCGCAGATGCTTGTTGACTATATCTTCGCCTTTGGCGCACTGGGTCTCTCAGGTGTGTTCAGCAAATCAAAGCACGGCCTGATCAAGGGATATATCCTGGCCATCATCGGCCGCTATTTCTTCGCCTGCCTGTCAGGTGTGATCTTCTTCGGATCCTACGGCAATGATTACGGGATGTCTCCGATCGCCTATTCCATGGCTTACAACGGATTATATATCTTTATCGAGGGAGGCATTACGATCGCTGTTCTGTGCATCCCTGCTGTCGGCAAGGCTATGAAGCGGGTGAAGAATATCGCGACGGAGCCTACCGCCGGAAGAGCGAAAAAATGATAGGAATCAGGTGAAACATGCGTTGTATAAGCTGGCGATTTGTATTATGTTAGAAATATACAAATTGTGATGCAGAGGAGACCTGCATCTGGTGAGTAGCCGGAGAGCGTGCAGTATATTCAGAGAGGAGGAACCGCGATGAGTTACGGGTGGATGAATGTCCAGATGGCTGGTTATGGCGGTTTTTCCCGCGCCTATGGCTATGGAGCTGCTGCCGGTGTCAGCAGAGCTTCCGGCACGTATGCTTCCACTATCGGTGTCGGTGGTCAGGCCGCACAGGGAGTGAATGGATACGGACAGAACGGCAGCGGGCAGAATGGTAACGGGACAGAGACCGGCGCTATTGAGAAGAACCCCGGCGAGTCTGAGACGAAGAAGCCCGGCCGCCGTTCATCACCTGCTGAGTGTGAGACCTGCAAAGAGCGGAAATATAAAGACGGTTCCGATGAAATGGTCTCCTATAAGACGGCGGCACATATCAGTCCGTCAGAAGCGCCGATGCGTGTCATGGCTCACGAGGGTGAGCATGTGGCAAATGCCTACAAGAAGGCTGAGCAGAATAATGGAAAAGTACTTTCTGTCTCTGTTTCTATTCACACGGCTGTCTGTCCAGAGTGCGGACGCGTATACGTATCAGGCGGGGAAACGCGCACTTCCATTATGTACAGAAAGGATGACGAGGAAGAAGCTGCCAATGACGGCAGAGAGGTTCTCGGGGCTAATATTGACCTGATCGCTTAAACGTACAGCATGGAAGATTGGTTTCAGCCTTACATAAAGTATGTCCTGAATACCATCCTGATTAAAAAAAGTATGTCCTGGACGCTGTGTTCTGACTGACAATTTCATACGGATTCTGAACTTCAGAGTATCCGGCTGATCGCTTATAAAGGCATCAGCCGGATTTTTTACTATGAAAATACCCGATTTCTGTCTATAATGATTAAGTTCATGTAAAAGGAGGGGGATTCCTCATGAGAGACATATTCGGGATGCGGTCTGGACAGGACTGCAGGAATAATGAAGGCAACAGACGATCGGAGAGAAGAGCATCCGCGCGTGCAGGCAGATGGACGGGGCTGATTCTCGCCGCTGTGATGGTATTTGCCATGACAGGCTGCAGCAGCCAGCAGCGTATGATGTTCGGAACCGGCGGAACAGCCGGAACCTATTATGCTTATGGCGGCGTGCTGGCGCAGGCCATGCGGAATTACGCTGGCGTCCGCGTGACAGCAGTGTCGACCGGAGGTTCCAAGGCGAACATTCAGACCATTCAGGACGGAGACTTCCAGCTCGGATTTACACAGTCCGATGTGCTGACCTATGCGTGGAACGGCACGCGCTCCTTCGAGCAGGACGGTCCGACGCATGATTTCCGTGTACTGGGTTCGCTCTACGACGAAACCGTGCAGCTCTTCACGATGGATCCCGATATTCAGTCAGTATACGACCTGCAGGGAAAGAGCGTTTCTATCGGCGCTGCGGGGTCCGGCGTATATTTTAACGCACTGGACGTACTGGATGCGGCAGGACTCAGCATCTCCGACATCAATCCGCAGTATCAGTCCTTTGAGGATTCCAAGGAATCCATGAAGGACGGAAAAATAGACGCGGCCTTCGTCGTTGCCGGTGCGCCTACGACGGCAATCACCGAGCTTGCGACGACCAACGGCGTCAACCTGATCAATATTGACGGGGATCTCCGCGACAAGATTCTGGAGGACTGCCCGTATTACAAGGCGAAAACGATTCCGGCCGGTACCTACAAGGGACAGGACAAGGATGTGGAGACGATCACGGTGGAGGCCACTGTCGTCGTCGACAAGGATGAGAGCGAAGACACCGTATATGCGCTGACCGCAGCTATTTTTGACCACGCGGATGAGATCGCGAAGGAAAATGCGAAGGGCGAGGAGCTTTCCATTGATAAGGCTTCGGATATTCATGGCGTTCCCTATCATGCGGGCGCGGCAAAGTATTACGCGGAGCACGGGGTCACTGTTCAGACAGAAGAATAGCGACAGGCCTGCATTTGATTGATAACAGTCATCTGATGAATACGGCGCACGGAACTGCCGTTGTGATGGACGAATCATGACGCGGCGGGCAGTCTGTGACAGACAGAAATGATACCTGGGGGAAAGCTGAAATGAGCAGCGATACAGAAAAAGAGAGAAAGCAATTCCAAACCCATCTGGAGGAAGAGGAAAACCAGTTCAACGAAGAGCAGGAAAAACAGCTGGACAGCTACGACGACATCGTTGATGACAGGAACGAAGTCAATGCCGACGTGGAAACAGTCATGCGCAAGTACGACCGCGAGTCCAATACGAGGATCTGGGTCGGCAAGCCCAAGGTGATCATCGGCTTCGTCCTCGTACTGTTTTCCGTGTGGTGCATCTATGTCACCCTGTTTGCAACCTTCCTGGAGGAGATCAGGCTGACATCCTTTATGGCGCTGATCGTCCTGATGGGATTCCTGATCTACCCGGCGAAAAAAGGAACGCAGAAGATCAACAGCATGCCGGTGGGTGACATTATTTTTATGACGGCGGGTACGCTGGCATTTCTGTACTTCACCGTCAACGCCAACCAGATCATCAATCAGGGCACGCGTTTCACCTGGCCGCAGATTATCATCGGTATCGTCGGTATCGCTGCGCTCGTGGAAGTGACGCGCCGCTGTGTCGGTCTGCCGATTCTGTGTGTGGCCGGATTTTTCATCGTCTATGCGCTGGTGTACGGCCTTACCAATCCCGACTTTTTCGGCCGTGTGCGCTATCTCGTGCGGAATCTGTTCTATACGAAAGAGGGCATTCTGTCGACACCTGTCAACGTATGCTCCAAGTACATTGTCGTCTTCATTATTTTCGGTGCGTTTCTGGAGCGGACCGGCATCTCGAATTTCTTCATTAACCTCGCCAACTGCGTGGCCGGACGCTTTGCCGGCGGACCCGCCAAGGTCGCCGTCATTTCATCGGCTCTCTGCGGCATGGTCTCCGGATCCTCCGTCGGCAACACTGTGACGACCGGTTCTGTCACGATCCCGATGATGAAGAAGACCGGTTACCGGCCTGAGTTCGCCGGCGCCGTAGAGGCTGCGGCTTCGACGGGTGGACAGATCATGCCGCCGATCATGGGCGCTGCTGCCTTCCTTATGGCTGACTTCGTCGGCGTTCCGTACTCCGATATCATCGGCCGGGCAGTTCTGCCTGCGATTCTTTATTTCACCGGTATTTTTATCTCCGTCCATCTGGAGGCGAAAAAAAATAATCTGAAGGGTATTCCGAGAGAGCAGCTTCCGAAATTCCGCGATCTCATCAAGAAAATCTACCTGCTCCTTCCGCTTGTCATGCTCGTGGTCTGGGTGTCTGGCAACTTCATGACGATGCAGAGAGCGGCATCGCTGGCTATTGTTCTGTCCATCGTCGTCAGCCTGTTCGACAAGGACAACCGCATCACACCGCACAAGATTCTCGATGCGCTCGAGGCCGGCGGCAAGAGCACGATCACGGTCGGCGCTGCCTGCGGCGTGGCCGGTATCATTTCCGGAACGATCACGATGACGGGTCTGGCCAATGACCTGATCGACGCTATCGTAGGCCTCGCAGGAGACAGACTGATCATCGCGCTGCTGCTGACCATGATCTGCTGCATTATCCTTGGCATGGGTGTGCCGACAACGGCCAATTACTGCATCATGGCTGCGACGACGGCGCCGATCCTCATCCGTATGGGCGTGCCTATGCTGGCAGCGCATTTCTTCGTTTTCTACTTCGGTATCGTTGCGGATATCACACCGCCGGTGGCACTCGCTGCCTATGCAGGTTCCGCGATCGCCAGATCCAACCCGATGAAGACAGCACTCAACGCATCCAAGCTGGCGATCGCCGTATTCATCGTACCGTATGTATTCTGCTACAATCCGTCGATGCTGCTGATCGATACGACGCCGCTGGCCGTTATCCAGATCGCAGTCACATCACTGATCGGCATCTTCGGTGTCGCTGCGGCGCTGGAGGGATACTGCTTTACACATATGAATCCGGTGATCCGAATTGCCATTGCGGTTGGCGGACTGCTGCTCATCATTCCGGGTGCGGTCACTGATTTGATCGGACTGGCTGTTGTCATCGGATGTGTGGCGCTGCAGAAGGTGAAGTCGAAGAAAGTAGTGGCGAAAGCCTGAAGCAGTTTTGAATCAGTTAACAGCTGCCACAGCGGCCGGCTCACTACACGTTTTTCTGTTCGCTCGCACGCGCTTATTTGCGGCCCTCTGACAAAACGCGCAGCAAGGCTTCCAGCCTTGCTGCTTGGACGGTTGTCAACCGGGCCGCAGCTAGCGTGCTCACTCACGACGAAAAACGCGCAATGTTCGCCGGTCATCTGTGGCAGCGGTTAACTGACCGACAGATACTGTGCAAATGGAACTGTTTTCGCTATAATGTAAAAGATATCGCAGCTGCGGAACTGATATTATCAGAAGCAGCCACATATCTGAACATGTATTTCGTAAATGCAGTTCATGAGTATGAGCTGTACAATACCGGAATGCTTTGCAATGGACATACTGATAAACAACAGAGAGAAAAGGAAGGCATATGGCACAGGAACAGCATGAAAAAGTGATCATCATCGATTACGGCGGTCAGTATAACCAGCTCGTGGCGCGCCGCGTCCGCGAGTGCAATGTCTACTGTGAAATTTATTCCTACCGGACGCCGCTGGATGAGATCCGCCGTCTCAATCCGAAGGGTATTATTCTGACGGGTGGTCCGAACAGTGTGTACGAAGATGGCGCGGCATCCGCTCCGAAGGAGCTTTTTGACATGGGAATCCCGGTGCTGGGACTCTGCTACGGCGCACAGCTGATGCAGTACGTGCTCGGCGGAGATGTGCAGCGCGCCGATGACCGGGAATATGGAAAAACCGAGATGACAGTTAACGATGCATCATCTCCGCTTTTTGCCGATGTGCCGGAGAAGAGCATCGTATGGATGAGTCATAATGACTACATCACGAAGCTGGCGCCTGGCTTCGTGACAGCGGCGCATACCGCAAACTGTCCGTATGCCGCTGTGGAGAACAGTGAGCGGAAACTCTACGGTTTTCAGTTTCATCCCGAGGTGCTTCATACGCAGTATGGCACGCAGATGATCCGCAATTTTGTCCTCGGGATCTGCGGCTGTGCCGGTGACTGGCGCATGGACGACTTTGCTGAGAGAACGATCAGAGAGATCCGCGAAAAGGTCGGCGACGGCAAAGCCCTCTGCGCACTGTCCGGCGGTGTGGATTCATCGGTGGCAGCGGTGCTGATGTCCAAGGCCATCGGAAAAAATCTGACCTGCGTTTTCGTAGATCACGGTCTGCTCCGGAAGGATGAGGGAGATATGGTCTCGGAGGTCTTTGGACCCGACGGCCCGTATGACCTGAACTTCGTCCGGGTTGATGCCAGCGACAGATTTTTTACCGATCTGAAAGGTGTTACGGAGCCTGAGAGAAAGAGAAAGATCATCGGCGAGGATTTCATCCGCGTCTTTGAGCAGGAAGCGAAGAAGATCGGCCATGTAGATTACCTCGTGCAGGGCACGATCTATCCGGATGTGGTGGAATCCGGACTCGGCGGTGAGTCGGCGACGATCAAATCGCATCACAATGTCGGCGGACTGCCCGACTATGTGGATTTCCGTGAGATCATCGAACCGCTCCGCTACCTTTTCAAGGATGAGGTCCGTGCGGTCGGCAGACATCTGGGCATTCCGGAGAAACTTGTCAACCGTCAGCCGTTCCCGGGTCCCGGCCTCGGTATCCGTATCATTGGCGAGGTGACACCGGAGAAGGTGAAGATCGTGCAGGATGCCGACGCCATTTTCCGCGAGGAGATGGATGCCGCGGGCATCAATAAGATCGCAAACCAGTACTATGCGGCGCTGACCAATCTCCGCACCGTCGGAGTCATGGGAGATGAGCGCACCTATGATTATGCGATTGCGCTCCGCGCTGTCAGCACAGTAGACTTCATGACTGCGGATGCTGTGGAAGTGCCGTATCCGGTGCTGAAAAAGGTTACCAGCAGGATCGTGAACGAGGTGAATCACGTCAACAGAGTGTTCTACGACATCACGTCGAAGCCGCCGGGAACGATAGAGCTGGAATAACAGCATTAATCCCCGCAAGTCTAGTAAAATCAAGACTCAATAGTGAGAAGTAACTATTTTGTCGCAGAAAACGGTGTGACCTGAAAGGTCACGCCGTTTTTCTGCGTTCATAGGTTGTTTGCGTGATGATAGGTTCGGAAATAACGGGAATATCCACATCATCCACGAAGTTGAAGAAAATCTTCACTTTCTGCTTGCGCTTGCCGCTGGACTTGTCCGGGGCACAGACGATGATCTTCTTGATTTACTCGTTCACGATGGTCTGAGTCAGTTCCTCCACATCCACATATTTTTGTGTCAGAGCGATAAAGGCATCCAGACCGTCGTTCATTTCTTCCCGCTGTTCTACCCATTCCCTGCCGTTCCAAAATTCCCACAATGGACTGATTTCCCCCAGTGGTACGGTCTTTCCGGTAGCGGCTGGCAATCTGCATGACCTGTGGGCGTGTTGGCTCATGGAAGAACCGCCCCACCTTTGAAGACCTGGCGGTTATGTTTGAGGGAAGCACAGCCAGCGGTGCAGAGCGGGCTTACCGGAAAGCGATGGATAAGCTGACAGAGCTTCTGGTTGTCGAGGGTGCTATCCATGCAGTCCGGCATATTTTATCATTGTCGCCTGATGCTCTTACAAAATATATGCTCGTCCCCCTTGAGCAGCCACTTATCTCTTGAATCCTTACAACAACTGTAAGTGGTATTTGCTATATTCCCATGTTATCATTTTGTTACAAATGATAGGGGGTATTCACATGAAACCAATTTTGAATATTGAAAATCTTACCAAAGCCTATGGGACTTTGCCCAACCAGACGAGAGCCCTAAACGGAATCACTTTTCAGGTCATGCCTGGAGAGTTTCTCGGCA
>Ga0256406_1000886_pt1 | contig 51190 bp, 39 predicted proteins | sample RumenRJG_03DNA_FD_185986 | JGI IMG/M metagenome (GOLD analysis project Ga0256406, IMG submission 185986) | Bovine rumen microbial communities from Lethbridge, Alberta, Canada - RJG_03 | ecosystem: Host-associated > Mammals > Digestive system > Stomach > Rumen | place: Canada: Alberta | collected...
CGAGAAATATGGAGAGGGAGGATGAGAGACATCCGATCACGCCGGAGATGAGAACGAACTCCATGAGAGGGACGAGCAGAAGATTGCTGAGGATTCCGGCGGGAGAAATTTCAAAATAGTGGTAGGTGATAAGGGGGAGGGTCACACTTGTAATAGAGAGGTAGGACAGGAGCGCATCAGGAAGAACCCGCTTTGCGTGGAGAAGGATTTTTCCGGCTCTGGATCGGCGGAGTTTTCTTTCACGCAGCTTTTCCGAAGCCGGAGGCGGCTGCTGCCGGATCTGTCTTTTCATCAGAGGAAAGATCAGTCCGGCGCCGACGACCGCCGCGAAGGAGAGCTGAAAACCCGCCTGGAAAAGGTACCCCGGTTTTTTTAAGAGCATCAGAGTGCCTGCGAGCGAGAGGGCGGAGAAAAGATCATAGCTGCGCAGCGTGACTCTGGCGCCGAGCATCACGATGAACATGATCAGCGCACGGAGAGCGGAGCCGGGGCTTCCGATCATCAGGCAGTAGAAGGTCATGATCATACATGACAGGCAGGCGGCCGGCGGGATCGGAAGATGAAAATGAAGGAGTGCCATAAAGATTCCCATGCCGATCAGCGAAATGTGGAGACCGGAGATTGCCAGCACGTGCATAATGCCCGCATTCTGAAAGTCAGACCGTGTTTCCTCGTCGAGCAGAATCCGTTCTCCGAGCACAAGATCCGCGAAAACCCCGGCATCCTTTTCGGGAAGAGAATGTGCCAGAACATGTACCAGACGATTTCGCAGGATGGAGAGCGTTTCTTTCAGACCGCCCGGGCTTTGTCCGACTGTGATGCGGTCGCTCCACATCGAGTACCAGATCCCTTCACTCTCGTAATATGTGCGTGCGTCGAACTGTCCGGGATTTCCCGGTGCCCCGATCCTTTGTACATCACCGTAACACCGGATGGCGGACCCGATGGGAAATACATTTTCTTTTTCGGTTGTGACCAGAAGTCTGGGAAATGTGAGCGGGCGATCGTCCGATGTCAGAATCGTGCCGTGATGCTGTATCACAGCGTCGGTCAGGATGTACTGCATGGCCGCCCGGCTTTCCCGACGGGATTCAATCGTTCCGGTGACGGAAAAAGAATCGTCGGATGCGATGAGCCGCCCGGCTTCGCCGGTGAGGGAAGGCTCGCCGAAAACCGGCGCGCCGGCAAGTTTCAAAACGGCGGCCAGCACCATGCAGAGAACCCAGACCAGACAAAGAGGCCGTCTGATCATAATGTGCCTTTCTGAATGAATTCTGCTTGAAAGTGCTGAGATATATTGAAGGACATCTGTGTATCCGCCTTATCCGATTCCTCCGAGCAGGGCTCCCGCGATCAGAGCGGCCGCCGCTGCACCGCAGTATACGTACTTGCCGAGATAATACCAGCGTTTTCCCTTCGTGCGGGAAGCGCCGCGATTGACGGACTGCAGCGCGCGGTCTTTTCCGAATCCCCAGAAGAACATGAGCCCTGCGAGCAATGCGCCGAGCGGACAGATATAGATCGATACGATATCCATCCACTGTGATACGATTCCCTGGATCAGGAGTGAGACGGCAAATCCGACCGCACCGATTATCGATACGGAGGCGATCCGGCCCTTATGGAACTGCTGCTGGAGTGTCGCGACCGATACCTCATAGAGATTAATCAGAGAACTCATCCCGGCAAACAGGACACAGATGTAAAAGATGATCTCGAACGCGCGTCCGCCGGGCATACGGTTCATGACATCCGCCAGATAGATGAACATCAGTCCGGGGCCGCCGGAGTCAGGCCGTGCGCCGGCCGTCGCCATGGAAGGGATGATGACGAACGCAGCCAGCAGAGCCGCGGCGGTATCAAATATCGCTACGTTTTTTGCGGAAAAGGGAATATCTTCATGTTCCGGAAGGTAGGATCCGTAGATCACCGTGCCGCTGCCCGCTACAGACAGAGAAAAAAATGCCTGCCCGAATGCATAGATCCACAGCTTCGGGTCCAGGAGACCATCCGGATTGAGCGTAAAAATGTAGCGGTATCCGCCTGCGGCACCGGGTAAAAAGGCGATGTAGACTGCAAGACCGGCCAGGATGGCGAACAGGACCGGCATCATGAAACGGTTGGACCGTTCGATTCCCTGGGCGATGCCGAATCCCATGATCAGGAAGGTCACAAGCAGGGCAACCAGGATCCAGAAATTGTTTCCGAACATTGAAGCGGTTGAGCCGAAAAGACGGCTGATCCGGTCCGTATCATGGCCGAGATCGTACAGGCGGCCGCTGATCGACAGAAATACGTATTTAAATATCCATCCGACGACACAGGTATAACCGATCGCCATCGCAAGAGAACCGCCGACCGGTATGAGTCCGATGCGCCGGCCGGTTTTTTCGCTTTTTTCCGCATAATGGGCAGCCGCGCCGAATGCGCCGATCGGGCCGGATTTCGTGCTTCTTCCGAGAGCGATCTCTTCAATGATTCCGGTCGAACCGATCAGGATCACAAAAAGAAGGTAGGGGATCAGAAAAGTCATTCCGCCCCATGAAGAAATCAGCACCGGAAATCTCCAGAGATTCCCCATTCCGACGGCAGAGCCGATCGATGCCAGAATAAAACCCCAGCGGTTCGAGAAGGAATCGTCCCCGCTTTTCATAAACTGTGTCCTCCCTGTTCGAAAAAAGTGCGGGGCAGAAGGGTCTGCCGCGTTTATCCGCCATTATATCACAGTGTGGCGGTTTTGAATATCGATGAAGCGCGATGTACAAAGGAGATCCGGTTTTACCGGGGGGGCCGGGGAGAGAATACCGAAAGAATAAATGAGAGATCGCCGGGCCGGCTGCCTGACGGCGCTGCCGGACCGGCGGACAGAGTCGGTGATGGAATGGTCTTACCGGTAGCAGATTCCGATTCCGATGGCGTCAACGCTCACATGGCAGGCGATGCTGCAGGAGAGGGGGTCGTACCAGGTGTGGCAGCCCGGAAATGCTTCCTGAACGGTCGCGAGCCACTGATCCGCGTCCTTCTGATGCTGAAACGTTCCGGCGGCGCCGATATACAGGCGGGACGGATCAATGTCCTGGAAACGGGTTTCGATGTCATTTTGAACCGCTTTGCAGATCCGCGCTTCGCAGTGCTTCATTCCCCGGACTTTCGCGAAGGCGTCCAGCTTTCCGCCCTGAATCGTCAGGATCGGCTTAATGTTGAACACCGCGGCGACGGCAGCCGCCGCCGGTGTCGCGCGGCCGCTTTTTTTCAGAAGATCAAGGGTGTTGACCGCGATATAGATGCTGGACTCCGGTCCCTGCTTCTCGAGGTACCGGCGGATCTCCTTCGCGTCTTTTCCGCGATCAGCGAGTTCCTTTGCCTCAAGAACGGACTGGCGCAGCGTGACGGAGATGCGGTGATTGTCCGCCACCTGAACCTTTCCGTCAAAATCGCGTGAGAAAGCGATCGCTGTCTCGCAGGAATTGCTCAGGCTGCTCGACATCGGGATATATACGACGGAGTCATAACCGTCCTCGTTAAGCAGCTTTTCCCATATATTGATGATGGTATCGGGGGCCGGCTGGGATGTACGGACATTTTTTCCCGCGGTGATTGCCGCATACGTCTCCTCATGGGTGATGCTGACGTTCTCGAGATAATCCCGGTCATCAATAATGACCGGCATCGGAATGACATAGATTCCAAGAGAACGACCTTCCTCAACCGAAATGCCGCTGTTCGTATCGGTCATGATCGCAGTCTTCATAGTGTAAACTTCCTCTTGATATGCTACAATAAGTTACTGCAAGTTTAACATAAAGATAAACGGACCGTCAACCGGCGTGCTTTTTCAGATGCCGCAAAATGACCGGCAAACTGTGTCAGAACAGAATGGACCGGATTCAGGAGTGGTGTTTCGGAAGCCGGAGGGGAGAGACGGAGGGAGATATGACATGAAAACCGGAATGATTCTTGAGGGCGGCGCGATGCGCGGGATGTTTACCGCCGGCGTTACCGATGTGATGATGAAACAGGGGATTCGTTTTGACGGGATGATCGGCGTATCGGCCGGCGCAAGCTTCGGATGCAATTATAAATCGCATCAGATCGGCCGTACGATCCGATACAATGTCCGTTTCTGCCGTGATCCGCGCTTCTGCAGTCTGAAGTCGCTGATCAGGACGGGGGATCTTTACGGTGCGGATTTCTGTTATTCCGAGCTGCCGCACAGCCTTGATCCTTTTGATAGGGAGACGTTCGAGAAGGATCCGATGGAATTTTACGTCGTCTGTACGGATGCAGATACCGGCAGGGCGGTTTATCACAGATGCCCGGTCGGAGATGATCAGGATCTTCAGTGGATGCGGGCGTCCGCGTCCATGCCGGTTGTGTCGAAACCGGTCCGCCTGGGGAGCAGGAATCTTCTGGACGGGGGGATCGCGGACTCGATTCCGGTGCGTTTTTTCGAACATCTCGGATATGACCGGAACGTAATTGTCCTGACGCAGCCGGCGGGATATGTGAAACAGCAGCAGAAGCATCTGGCGCTTCTTAAAGTACTTCTCCGGGATTATCCGAAGGTGTGGGAACGACTCAGGACGCGCCACATCAAATACAACAGGACACTGGAATACATCGGGAAACTTGAGAGCGAGGGAAAAGCGTTCGTCGTTCGCCCGCCGGTTCCGCTGAACATCGGTTCGACGGAGCATAACGCGGAGAAGCTGCTCGAGGTGTACCGGATCGGCCGCGACACGGGAGAATCCGTGATGAGCGGCATGAAAGCGTTCCTTCGCGGGGCGTATGAGTTAAAACGGACCGTAAATGAGGCGGCAGACGGATATGAAGCGGATCAGTGAAGATATTAAGAATAAAAAATGGGAGAAGGTTTATCTTCTTTACGGCGAGGAGGATTACGTCAAAAACGCGTACCGCGACAAGCTGGTGCAGTCTCTGGTAAAACCGGAGGATACGATGAATCTGACCCGTTTTGAGGGACAGGGGTGCGATGAACAGGAGATTATCGCTCAGGCGGAGACGATGCCGTTCTTCGCGCCGCGCCGTGTGATTCTGGCGGAGGACAGCGGGCTGTTTAAAAAAAAGGCGGAGGATCTGGCTGATTATATGAAAAATCTGCCGGATTATCTGGTGCTGGTATTTGTGGAGAGCGACGTGGACAAGCGGAGCAGGCTCTACAAGGCGGTCAAAAAATACGGCCATGCGGCGGAGTTTGTCCGCCAGACGGAAGATGTTCTGCACCGCTGGTTTCTTGCCCGCCTGAAGAAAGAAAATAAGAAAATCCGGAGAGAGGATGTCGGGCTGTTTTTTCAGATGACCGGTGATGATATGAGCACCATCAGCAATGAGACGGAGAAGCTTCTCTGTTACACGATGGGGCGGGATGAGATCACGGGAGAAGATATCCGTGCAATCTGCACGCAGCGCGTCCAGAACCGTGTATTTGATATGGTTCGCGCTGTCTCGACTCACCGCCAGAGGGAAGCACTTGATCTCTACTACGATCTTCTGGCACTGAAGGAGCCGCCGATGCGGATTCTCTATCTCCTTGCGCAGGAATTCAACCGGCTCTATCAGATCCGGGCACTTCTCGCGGACGGAGAGCCGGACGATGTGATTATCAAAAAAGCGGGGATTCCTTCCTTCGCTCTCCGAAAATATATGCCGGTCTGTAAAAGTTATACGGAATCGGAGCTGAGAGAAGCGGTCGCTGATTTCGTCCGGACGGAAACGGACGTCAAGACGGGAAGGCTCAAAGACGAACTCAGCGTAGAGATGATGATCGTGAAGTACAGTGCGGTAAAATAAAAAGCGGATCCCGGAAATCTTTCCGGAATCCGCTGATTTTCTGGATTGGTGGCTGCTTTATTCCATGGAACTTACAGCTTTGCTCAGTCTCGCGACCTTTCTTGCGACGTTATTCTTGTGATAGACGCCCTTGGAACCCGCCTTCTCGATCACGGAGATTGATTTGGTGAGTTTTGCAGCAGCCTCTTCTTTGCTGCCCGCTGCGACAGCCGCTTCAACATTCTTGATCGAAGTTTTAACTTCGGATCTGATGGCTTTATTTCTTGCAGCCTTCTTTTCGTTGACAAGGATTCGTTTTTTTGCAGATTTGATGTTAGCCAATCTGATTACACCTCCGATTTAATGAACTGAACTATTGCGATATGCATCCCGTTCCTGAAGGGGAGACACGAATCCCTTGGAACATAGTGTGCAGCCGACACTTGTTTATATTAGGTCTATTCCGAAACCTTGTCAAGGGGATTTTCGCGTATTTCGCAAAACGCCTGTCACAGGGCGGAGGCGGCGACCAGACAGAATCCGATGATCGTGAAAATCGTGTACACCGCCAGAACGGCGCCGGCATAGGCGCTTTCTTCTCCTTCACGGAAGTACACCGTGTACGCGAAGGACGGAGGCATGATAAATGCCATCACGGCACCGTAGAGATACATGACGTCGCCCGGGAACAGAACCCTGACGATCCGGACGACAAGAACTCCGAAGGCCCCATAGATGATGAGCCGGGCTATTACAGTACGGATCGTCTCCGGCCAGGGCACCTGGTCAAATGCGAGGCCGTATCCGACGACGATCAGAATCAGCGCGCCCGTCGGCCCTCCTGCGAAATTCAGAACGGCGTCGAGAACCGCTCCGGATCCGGTGGACTGAATGACTCCGCCGAGCCCGGTGACACTGATGAGAATTCCGGCCGCGATGGCGAAATTGACCGGCGTAGCCATCGAGCGCGCCACATCCTTTCCGGAGACATGGTTTTCCGTGCGCAGGCGGAGACGCGTCATCAGGATCGGGAAAAGAACGAGGGCGTTTCCGAGATCCAGAAGCGCGAAATGATACAGGTTTTCCTGGCCGAACAGCAGTGTGAACAGCGCGTATCCGAGCATTCCGCCCTCGATGGAGGTACAAAGATACCTCCCCATCTCGTATCGGATGCGGAAAAGTTTCCGAAACAGGCGGCCGATGGCGAACGTCGCGAGGGTCACCGCAAACATCAGGATGACGGCCAGCGCGGATTTTGATGTGAGGTCTGCGGCGTAAAAGGTCCGGAACATCAGTGCCGGAATGCAGATATTCATCAATATGGATTTGATATCATCGATGCCCTTCTGTGAGATCAGATGCTTTTTTCTCGCGAGCATACCGAGCGCGATCATCACGATCACGGGGAGAATCACGGAAAGAACAGATACGGTGCTGGCCATGGCGGATTCCTCTTTTTTGATCAATCGGTTTTCTTTTATCTTATCAGAATCCGTCCGGTACGGATATCAGAATCTTGCCTTTCCCGCGCCGGAGCGGGGCTGCATTCAGATCGGACTCCGTTTGTATTGCTGTGGTATCATGTTTTATATGTGCAGAGGACATATCCTGCAGATTTGTGTTATACTTACAAAATACAGTAGCAGACGGGTGCCGCCTGAGCCGCCTGATATCATTGAAAAGTGTTGGCAGCGGGAAGGTAATGACACAGAGCACGTGGTACGATGTTATGGAGCCGGCGGTCAGAACGAATTTTATGGGACGATTAGGATATGAAAAGTAAAAGGTATCATCTTTTCGCGTGGTTTTCAGAACATCAGGTTTTTCTGGAATTGCTATTTGTTGCCCTGCTTGGCTTCTATATGACTGTCTGGAGCATTTCCAAACCATACAATTATGCTCCGGACGAGGCGATGCGTTACGACCTGCCGCTGTATATTTACCAAAACGGCAGGTTTCCTTTAGGAGATGATCCGACCATCAGAAACGCAATCTGGGGATTTTCTTATGCGTTTATGCCGACCTGGCTGGAGCCGTTGGCTGCTGCGTGTTGTATGCATGTTGTCGCGTTCTTTTTCGGTGAATCCGGATTTAAGCTGCTCGTCGCCGCCAGGTTTGTCAGTGTCGTATCAATCAGCGGGATGGCGTTCTGTCTGGCGAGAACATTGGACAGACTTTTTGAAAAGCACATCAAATGGCTTACCCTTGTTATCATCTGCCTGATTCCGCAGGTGACGTTTTTGGGAAGCTATGTGAATCAGGACAGCGTAAACTTGTTGGGGGTGGCGGTCATTCTTCTGGCGTGGGTACAGGGTATTCAGGACGGATGGAATGTTAAAAACTCAATTCTGCTTTCGGCCGGTATCTCGATTGTCGCACTTTCCTATTATTTCGGATACGGATGGATTTTGGCGAGTATCCTGCTATTTTTTGTGTCTTTTTTTGCAAAGATGGGGAAGAATCAGGATTTATCCAGAATGTGGAAGCTGACGGGACTGATTTGCGCGATCGTAATCGGAATCACCGCATTTTTCTTTATCCGGAATCTGGTGCTCTATGACGGGGATCTGCTTGGACGCACCTCCATGGCGAATGCGCAGAGGCTTTATGCACGTCCCGATTTCAAGCCGGAGCAGCACCCCTCTCTTCAGACACAGGGGAAAAACATTACATACCTCCTGCACGATAAGGGATGGTGGCAGAAGTCATTCATCAGTTTTATCGGTTACTTCGGTTACATGGAGTTTATGGTCAATGAATGGGTCTGGGGAGGCTATGCTCTCCTCTTTACATTTTTGCTGATTATGTGTATTTTATCATCAGTATTTGTAATAAAAAGGAAAGAAAAGACGAAGGCAGTTTTTGGAGTGTTATTGGGATTGATGTTCCTGTTTTCGATTTTTCTGTCATACTGGTATTCCTACACTTCCGATTATCAGCCGCAGGGCCGGTATGTGATGAGCCTGCTGCCGGCTCTCGCAATGATCACAGCCAACGGGATCAAGACGGCGGAAGAGCATAAAGTGCTGAAGTCGATTGTGATAACGGGTATGGTCGTTTATACGATCCTTTATGTATTTTGTAATGTCTATATGCCGAGTCAAAGTGGGATGAACTAATAAAAATATATTGACGGGGAGAAGAACGTGATTAATTTTAATGTGCCCCCTTATGTGGGCAATGAACTGAAGTATGTAAAAGAGGCAATTGATTCGCATAAAATCTGCGGTGACGGACAGTTTACGAAGAAGTGCAATGCCTGGCTGGAGAAAAGGTTCCATGCGCAGAAAATCATGCTGACGACCAGCGGGTCAACTGCCCTGGACATGGCATTTGAATTGTGCGGATTAAAAACCGGGGATGAAGTGATTCTGCCGAGCTACACATTTTCCAGTACGGCAAACGCGCCGGTACTTTGCGGAGCGAAGCTTGTTTTTGTTGATATCCGTCCGGACACGATGAACATTGATGAGAAGAAAATCGAGCAGGCCATCACGGATAAGACAAAGGTCATCTGCTGCGTCCACTATGCAGGTGTCGCTTGTGAAATGGATACCATCATGGACATTGCGCGGCGCCACGGGCTTAAAGTCATTGAGGATGCCGCGCAGGCGGTAACAAGTACCTATAAGGGAAAATATCTTGGCACAATCGGTGATTTCGGGTGCTATTCCTTCCATGAGACGAAAAATTTCTCTATGGGAGAGGGAGGAGCCCTTGTTATCAACAGCCCGGAATTTAATGAGAAAGCGGAAATCCTCCGGGAGAAAGGAACAAATCGCGCAAAGTTCTTTCGGGGACAGGTTGACAAATATACATGGGTCGATTTCGGTGACAGTTATCTGCCGAGCGAACTGAATGCAGCGTACCTTTGGGGACAGCTGCAGAATGCGGATGAAATAGAAGCGGACCGCATGGCGACATGGAACTTTTATGATGAATCATTGCAGGAACTGAAGGCATCCGGGAAGGTGGAACTTCCGACCGTTCCGGATGGATGCGGACATAATGCCCATATGTATTACATAAAGTGCAAAGATCTGCAGGAGCGGACGGCTCTGATTCATTACTGCAGGGAGCGCGGCGTGCAGCTTGTATTTCATTATATACCGCTTCATTCCGCACCGGCCGGGTACAAGTTCGGACGGTTCGATGGAGAGGATGTTTATACGACGAATGAGAGTGAACGCCTCGTCAGACTGCCGATGTACTATGGGCTGAAAGAGGAAGAACGCCGGGCGGTTGTGACTGCAGTTACGGATTTCTACAGGGAAAACTGATATGAAGAAAAAAATTGTGATTTTCGGCGCGACCGGATATATCGGCGCGTATCTGACCGATTACTGCAGGAGGCATCTGCCGGAGGATTTTGAGGTCCTCGCAGTCGGACGTAAGAACCTCGGGTTTTACAAAAACGAAGGCATCAGGACGGTTAAAGTCGACGTATGCAGGGAAGAAGATTTTTCAGACCTTCCGACGGATGATATTTATGCGGTGATTAACCTGACGGGGCTGCTTCCGGCCTACTTGAAGAAGTATGATCCGTTCGCATACATTGAGACCAACATCAAGGGAAGTCTTCGCATTATGGAATATGCGCGGAAGGTTCAGGCGGACCGCGTCCTCTACACCCAGACATGGGCGGAACAGGCCGGATATTGGGGGAAGACCGCGGTACTTTCTCCGGATCTTCCAAGAAAGCTCCTTTATACCGGAGATCATGCCTTCTATTCCATCACGAAGTGTATGATCGTGGATACGATGGAATATTATAAGCAGGAATATGGTGTGAAAAATTTTGTCTTCCGCCTTCCGAACGTTTATATGTATGCACCCCGGATGACCTACCTGGTCGACGGAAAGGAAAAGAAGATCGGTTACCGTTGGATGATCCGGCAGGCATCTGAGGGAAAGGACATTGAACTCTGGGGAGATCCGGATGCGTTCAAGGACATTCTGTACGTAAAGGATCTCTGCCAGATGATGTATCAGGCGCTGTTCGCGAAGATTGACGGCGGAACCTATAATGCGGGAACCGGCATCCGTACGACGCTTCGTGAACAGATTCAGGGAATTATCGATGTTTTTGCTCCGGAAGGAACCCATCCGAAGATAACGGAGATTCCGATGGATGTGCAGTTTACGAGTTTTGTCATGGATATCGGCAAGGCCGAAAGAGAACTTGGATATAAACCGGAATATCCTTACATCAAATATCTGGAAGACTATAAAAAAGAGAGTGAGCAGAGGCGTTTTGACAGCCTCTGGACGAATAAATAATCCGAAAGAGAGACGAAGAACAGAAGATATGAAATTTTCAGTTGTAATTCCGATGTATGGCTGTCCGGAAGCAATCCCGGAGCTGCACAGACGGTTGACCGGGACGCTTACAAAGCTGGCCGGTGATGATTATGAAATTATCATGGTGAATGATCACTGCCCGAAAAATTCCTGGGAAGGGATCCGCGATGTCTGCAGCAGGGATAAGCATGTTGTCGGAATTGATATGTCCAGAAATTTCGGACAGATCAAGGCGATTCTTGCAGGTCTGGACTACAGCTCCGGAGACTGGACAGTTGTCATGGACTGCGATTTGCAGGATGATCCGGAGGAGATCATTCATCTGTACGAGAAAGCGAAAGAGGGCTATGATGTAGTTTTCGCAAGAAGAGCGGAACGGCAGGATTCGAAATTCAAAATTTTTCTTTCCGGACTGTTCTATCGGTTTTATTCCTGGGCAACCGATGTGGACTATGATCCTGCACTCTGCAATTTTTCCATCTGCAGCCGGAAGGTTGTGGATTCCTACTGCAGGATGCGGGAACTTCACAGAGCCTATGTCATGTATATTCAATGGATGGGATTCCGGCAGACATCCATTGACGTGCAGCATCATGAGCGGTTCGCCGGAAAAAGCGGATACAATCTGAAGAAGCGCGTGAACGTGGCGATGGAGATTCTGACATCCCAGTCAGATAAACTCCTCCGGGTCATGCTCCGCATGGGTTTCATGGTCGCATTCCTTGCGTTCATAGCGGTGATCGTCATTATCATTCGACATTTTACGACCAGCGCACCTGCCGGATGGGCGAGCCAGATAGCGGTTACTTTCCTGATGGGCGGCCTTCTGTTATCCGGCATCGGGGTTGTCGGTATCTATGTCGGCAATATCTTTATGGAGGTCAAACGCAGGCCCATTTATCTTGTACGGACGATTTTGAACGGAGAACAGGGATCTGAAGACGGAGCGAAAGAATGAATCAAAAGAAACTTGCAATTATCGGAGCCTCTTATCTGCAGGAACCGCTGATCGAAAAAGCAAAGGAAATGGGGATTGAAACCCATGTTTTTGCCTGGGCGGCGGGCGATGTGGGCGAGAAGAGTTCGGATTATTTCTATCCGATCAGCATCGTCGAGAAGGATGCGGTTGCGGACAAATGCCGCGAAATCGGCGTGGACGGCATTTGTACAATCGCGACGGATTTAGGCGCGTCGACGGTAAATTATGTCGCGAACAAGCTTGGATTGGTGGGAAATTCTCCGTATGCGGCCGAGGTCTCGACCAATAAGAAGGCGATGCGCGACTGCTTTTTAAAAAATGGCGATCCTTCGCCAAGAAGTATCGAAGTCTGCACCGGGAAATTGAAAGAACCCATAACGGATGCCTCCATAGGGGCGCTCCTTCAGAAGGAAGGATTTCGCTATCCCGTTATCGTGAAGCCAACCGATCGTTCCGGAAGCCGCGGCATTTTCAAAATGCAGGATGAAACAGGACTGTCGAAAGCGGTGAAAGAAGCATCGGAAGTCAGCTTTGAGCACGGTGTTCTGGTGGAAGAATTTGTCACCGGGCAGGAGTACAGTGTGGAATATATCTCCTGGAAAGGGCAGCATCACTTCCTCCAGCTGACACAGAAATATACGACAGGCGCACCACATTTCATCGAGACCGGGCATCTGGAGCCGGCTCCTGTTTCCAAAGAAACACTGGAAAAGATAAAAGCAGTCGTAAGCCACGCGCTTACCTCTCTGCATATCGAGTATGGCGCGTCGCATTCGGAACTGAAAATCGATCAGGAAGGACAGATCCGCCTGATCGAGATCGGCGGACGCATGGGCGGCGATTTAATTGGAAGCACGCTGGTTCCCTTGTCGACCGGAGTTGATTTTATGAAAGCGGTGATCCAGATCGCTCTCGGGGAGGAACCGGATCTGTCGCTGAACCACGCGGGAAAACCTGCAGGTGTAAGATTTATATTTACGAAGGAGGATATCGAGAACCTTAACCGGATGAAGAAAGACCCGGAGATTGATATCGTCTGCGAAGAGGTGCATCCGATCACCAATGATGCGGTGTCCGACAGTTCGACCCGCTTTGGCTGTTATGTCTTTACCGCGGACAGCAGGGAGAAACTGATGAACTATTTGCCGGAGAATCGTTTATGAAGAAAAACACCGTACTGACTTATGTCGCCCTGCACCTTATGCTGATGATTTATTCGATGAGCGGCATCTGCAGCAAGCTGGCTTCAAAGCAGGCGTTTTTAAGTCCGAAATTTATTTTATACTACGGCATGGTGATTGTTCTTCTGGGATTTTATGCGATCGCCTGGCAGCAGATTATAAAGAGACTGCCGCTTACAACTGCATACGCGAACCGCGCGGTGACCGTAATCTGGGGAGCTGTATGGGGATTTCTCATCTTTCACGAAGAGATTCGTTTCAATAAAATAACAGGGATTATTCTTGTCGTCGCCGGTGTGGCTCTGTATGCACTTTCCGATGGCGGAGATGATGTGAAAAAGGGCAGTTCCGCTTCTGAAGAAAGGGAGGAGGCACAATGACGAAAACAGTCGCTCTGTATTCTCTTTTTATCCTGTTTGGAACTTTTATCAGCGCGATCTCGCAGGTCATGCTGAAAAAAGCGGCGATGAAGACTTATCCCAGTAAGATCCGGGAATATCTGAATCCGCTCGTCCTTTCTGCGTATCTGATTTTTATTGTGGCGACGCTCTGTTCTGTGATCGCATACCGGGGTGTGCCGCTTTCACTTGGACCGGTACTTGAGGCGACAAGCTACATCTATGTGACAATTTTCGGGGTAAAGATTTTTCATGAAAAAGTGAATCGAAAAAAAATTCTGGCGCTCGCACTAATCATCGCGGGGATTGTTGTGGCTGCGGTATAATAAGGCGGCGCGGGTATCTGGAAGGGACTCCGGATGAACTTATCTCCGATAATTCGTATCATTTCCGGTGAATCCAAGGCAATAGTTAAAAGGGAGCTTACCATTGAGTTCGATTGATCAGAATAAAATAAGAAATTTCTGCATTATTGCGCATATCGATCACGGCAAATCGACCCTGGCGGACCGAATCATAGAGAAGACGGGTCTGCTGACGAGCCGCGAGATGCAGAGCCAGGTTCTTGATAATATGGATCTTGAACGGGAACGGGGCATCACGATCAAAGCGCAGGCCGTCCGGACGATTTACCGGGCGAAGGACGGCGAAGAATACATCTTCAACATGATTGATACGCCCGGACATGTCGATTTCAACTACGAGGTTTCAAGAAGCCTTGCCGCCTGCGACGGTGCACTGCTCGTGGTCGACGCGACGCAGGGCGTTGAGGCGCAGACTCTCGGGAATGTGTATCTTGCGATGGATCACAATCTTGACGTCTACCCGGTGATCAATAAGATCGATCTTCCGAGCGCCGATCCGCAGGGCGTCAAGGATGAGATCGAGGAGATCATCGGAATCGAGGCGCAGGACGCGCCGGAGATTTCGGCGAAGACCGGGGAGAATGTGGACGCCGTTCTCGAGGAGATCGTGCAGAAGATCGCTCCGCCTGAGGGCGATGTGAAAGCGCCGCTGAAAGCGCTGATCTTCGATTCCCTGTACGATGCCTACAAGGGAGTCATTATCTCGGTGCGCGTCATGGAAGGTACGGTGCGCCGCGGAACAAAAATCCGCATGATGGCGACCGGAGCCGTCGAGGAAGTCGTCGAGGTCGGCTATTTCGGGGCGGGACGGCTGATTCCCTGCGACGAGCTGGAGGCCGGTATGGTCGGCTACATCACGGCGAGCATCAAGGATGTTTCGAGCACACGCGTCGGCGACACGGTGACGGATGAGGAACGTCCCTGCGCGAAGGCGCTGCCGGGTTACAAGAAAGTCACGCCGATGGTATACTGCGGACTGTATCCGGAGGACAGCGCGAAGTATCCGGAGCTGCAGGACGCGCTGGAGAAACTTCAGCTGAACGACGCGTCGCTTTTCTTCGAGCCGGAGACGTCGGCCGCCCTCGGTTTCGGATTCCGTATCGGCTGTCTCGGACTTCTGCACCTGGATATTATCCAGGAAAGGCTGGAGCGCGAGTACGGCCTTGATCTGGTGACGACGTCGCCGGGTGTTATTTATAAGGTACATAAGACGGACGGTTCGGTTATCGCTCTGTCAAATCCCTCGAACCTTCCGGATCCCTCCGAGATCGATTTCATGGAGGAACCGATCGTTAAGGCGGATATCATGGTCACAAGTGAGTACGTCGGCCAGGTGATGCAGCTCTGCGAAGAGCGCCGCGGCGAGTACCTCGGGATGGACTATCTGGATCAGACGAGGGCGGAGCTTCATTACCATATGCCGCTCAATGAGATCATCTATGATTTCTTCGATGCGCTGAAATCACGCTCGCGGGGTTACGCTTCGCTGGATTATGAGCTGATCGGTTATCAGAGGAGCGATCTGGTGAAGCTCGACATTCTGGTCAATAAAGAACTCGTCGACGCGCTTTCCTTCATCGTGTTTGAGGGATCCGCGTATACGAGGGGAAGGAAGATGTGCGAGAAGCTGAAGGAAGAGATTCCGCGGCAGCTGTTCGATATACCGATTCAGGCGGCTGTCGGATCGAAGATCATCGCCCGTGAGACGGTGAAGGCGCTGCGCAAGGATGTACTTGCGAAGTGCTACGGCGGCGATATCTCGAGAAAGAAGAAGCTTCTCGAGAAGCAGAAGGAAGGAAAGAAGAGGATGCGCCAGGTCGGAAGCGTGGAGATTCCGAAGGATGCGTTCATGAACGTCCTGAAGCTGGACGATAAATAATGGCGGAGAGAGTGGCGTCATCCGCCGTGGAGAAAAGTATGGGATGCGCGGAGCTTTATCTGCACATCCCGTTCTGCATGAAAAAGTGCGGATACTGTGATTTCCTGAGCTTTTCCGCGGACGCAGATATGAGGGAGCGGTATGTGCGCGCCCTGATCCGTGAGATCAAAGATGCGGGCGATGCGTTTTACGGGACGCGGATCGTAACGGTGTTTGCCGGGGGCGGTACGCCGACGGTTCTTGATTCCGGCCAGATCAGGAGGATCTTCCGGGCTGTGCAGGCGTCGTTTTCACTGGATGCGGATGCGGAGATTACCGTCGAGGTGAATCCGGGTACGGTTGATGAAGAAAAGCTTGTGACGCTCCGGGACGCCGGCGTGAACCGGCTGAGCATCGGCTGTCAGTCTCTGGATGACCGGCTTCTTCTGGAACTCGGGCGCATTCATGACCGGGATGTATTCCTTCGCTGCTTTCATGCGGCGAGGCGGGCCGGGTTCCGGAATATCAGCATCGATCTTATGTCCGGCATCCCGGATCAGTCGTACATAGACTGGGTGCGGACGCTTCGAGAGGCGGCAGAGCTGGGCCCGGAGCATATCTCCGCTTACAGCCTGATCCTGGAGGAAGGCACACCGTTCTGGCGGAAAAGGGATTCGCTCCGGCTTCCGGATGAGGACACCGAGCGGAGGATGTACGAGGATACCCGGAGAATTCTTTCGGAATACGGGTATGAGCGTTACGAAATCTCGAATTATGCGAAGAGGGATCGGCGCTGCCGTCACAACGTCGGTTACTGGACCGGCGTTCCCTATGCGGGACTCGGTCTTGGCGCCTCATCCTACCTGGGGAACGTACGCTTCCGGAATACCGATCACATGGAAGCGTACCTTGACTGGTTCGAACAGACGGATCGTGCGCTGCCCTGGCCGGAGGCGCCGGTTCACTGTGAACGGGAGGCACTTTCCGATGCGGACGCGATGGCGGAATTTGTGATTCTCGGCCTTCGTATGGAGGAAGGAATTTCGGAAGAAACGTTCTTCAGCCGGTTCGGGAAAAACATCGGGGAGGTCTACGGTGAAATTTTGGAGAAGCATGGCCGGGAAGGCCTTCTTGAAGAGAAAAACGGCCGCATTTTTCTTACAGAACGCGGATTTTCTCTTTCCAATTATGTGATGTGCGATTTTCTGCCGGATTGAACCGGCTGATGGTCTGAAAATTGTATGCAGAGTTTGTGCATACGGAAAGAATACGTATGAAAGAAGCAGCAGAAGAAAGATCTCCGCAGCGCTTTATCAAGATTCGGGGTGCCGCGGAAAATAATCTGAAACATATCGATGTGGATATTCCGAGAAATGAGCTCGTGGTTCTCACCGGCCTTTCCGGGTCCGGAAAGAGCTCCCTTGCGTTTGATACGATTTACGCGGAGGGACAGCGCCGCTATATCGAGAGTCTCTCGTCGTACGCGCGCCAGTTTCTGGGGCAGATGGAGAAGCCGGATGTGGAGAGCATCGAGGGACTTCCTCCCGCGATCTCGATCGATCAGAAATCGACGAACCGGAACCCGCGGTCGACGGTCGGAACCGTGACGGAAATCTACGATTATTTCCGCCTTCTCTACGCGAGGGTCGGTATCCCGCACTGTCCGAAATGCGGCCGGGAGATCAGCCGCCAGACGGTTGATCAGATGGTGGATAAGATCATGGCGCTGCCGGAACGAACACGGATTCAGATCCTTGCGCCGGTCGTCCGGGGACGCAAGGGACGTCACGAGAAGGTGCTGGAGTCCGCGCGGAAATCCGGATACGTCCGTGTGATTGTCGACGGAAACCAGTATGAGCTGTCGGAAGAGATCACGCTGGACAAAAATCAGAAACACAATATTGAAATCATCGTCGACCGTCTGATCATCCGGCCGGGACTCGAAAAACGTCTGACCGATTCTGTCGAGACGGCGCTTGCCCTCTCAAAAGGGCTGTTGTTCGTCGATACGATGGACGGAAATATCATGACGTTCAGCCAGAATTTTTCCTGCCCGGACTGCGGCATCAGCATTGATGAGATTGAACCGAGAAGTTTTTCCTTCAACAACCCGTTCGGAGCCTGCCCGGAGTGCGCGGGACTCGGCTATAAGATGGAGTTCTCGGAGGAACTGATGATCCCGGATCCGTCGCTCTCGATCAACGGGGGAGCCATCGCCGTGCCCGGGTGGCAGTCGGCGAATAAAGCGGGAAGTTTTACGAACGCAATCCTTGTTGCGCTGGCGGATGAGTACGGATTTTCGCTGGATACCCCGTTTCAGGATTATCCGAAAAAAATACATGATATTCTGATTTACGGAACCGGCGGCCATGAGGTGAAGGTGCATTACAGCGGGCGGATGGGCGTCGGCGTCTATGATGTCGCCTTCGAGGGACTGATCAAAAATGTCGAGAGGCGGTACCGCGAGACCGGCTCGGATTCGTCGAAACAGGAATACGAGACGTACATGAAGTTTTCGGACTGCCCCGCCTGTCATGGCCAGAGGCTGAAGCCGGCGTCCCTGGCGGTCACGGTTGCGGACAGGAATATCTACGAGATCACGACGCTTTCTGCGGAGAAGCTGCTGGAGTTCCTGAAAGATCTGAAGCTTTCGGAGCATCAGATGCTGATCGGAGGACCGATTCTGAAGGAAATCCGTTCGCGCGTCGGATTTTTGAATGACGTCGGGCTCGATTATCTTACGCTCGCCCGGGCGACGGCGACGCTCTCGGGAGGAGAAGCGCAGCGAATCCGTCTCGCGACACAGATCGGATCCGGACTTGTCGGCGTCGCCTATATTCTGGATGAGCCGAGTATCGGTCTGCACCAGAGAGACAACGACAAGCTGCTCGGTACACTGAAGCATCTGCGGGATCTCGGAAATTCCGTCATTGTCGTGGAACATGACGAAGATACGATGCGTGCGGCGGACTGCGTGATCGATATCGGCCCCGGCGCGGGCGACGAGGGCGGCGAACTTGTCTGCATGGGCAAGGCGGAGGACCTGATCGCCTGCGACCGTTCAGTCACCGGGGCGTACCTCGGCGGCAGGAGGAAAATCGAGGTTCCGAAGGAACGGCGAAAACCGCAGGGATGGCTCGAGGTAATCGGAGCCTCGGAAAACAACCTGAAAAATGTCAGTGTGAAGTTTCCGCTCGGGGTATTTACCTGCGTGACCGGTGTTTCGGGATCGGGAAAGAGTTCGCTCGTCAATGAGGTGCTGTATAAATCTCTCCAGAGGGATCTGAACCGGGCACACACGATCCCGGGAAAACACAGGGCGATTCGGGGCGAAGATCAGCTTGACAAAGTCATCAACATCGATCAGTCCCCGATCGGCCGGACTCCGCGTTCGAACCCGGCGACGTATACCGGTGTGTTCGACATGATCCGTACGCTGTTTGCGGCGACGTCGGAGGCAAAGGCACGGGGATACAGTAAGGGCCGCTTCAGCTTCAATGTGAAGGGCGGCCGGTGCGAGGCGTGTCAGGGAGACGGCATCTTGAAAATCGAGATGCATTTTCTGCCGGATATCTATGTGCCCTGCGAGGTCTGTCACGGGAAACGGTACAACCGGGAGACGCTGGAGGTCCATTACAAGGGAAAAAATATCTACGATGTTCTGAATATGCGTGTCAGCGAAGCGGTGAAATTTTTCGATCATGTGCCCTCAATCCGGCGCAAGCTGGAGACGCTGGATGACGTCGGCCTTTCCTATATCAAGCTGGGACAGCCCTCCACCGAGCTTTCCGGAGGAGAAGCACAGAGGATCAAACTTGCGTCGGAGCTGTCCAAACGGAGCACGGGACGGACGGTCTATATCCTGGATGAGCCGACGACCGGACTTCATTTTGCGGACGTGGACAAGCTGGTTACGATCCTCCGGAGGCTCGCGGACGGCGGCAATACCGTGATCGTCATTGAGCATAATCTGGATGTGATCAAGACCGCGGACTATATCATCGATATGGGACCCGAGGGCGGCGATCGGGGAGGAACGGTTATCGCGAAAGGAACGCCGGAAGAGGTCGCCGGCAATCCGGATTCCTACACGGGGATGTATCTGAAAAAGTATCTGGACCGGTGAGAGACGGATGATTTTGATTGACATAATGAGAAAGCGGCCCTATAGTTATTAAAACGGGTTATCAAGAACAGGAGAAGATGGGTTATGGCATCAGTGACAGATATCGGAATCGATTTCGGCACTTCTACGATATCGGTTTATATGCGGGGCAGGGGTGTTATTTTGCGGGAACCGGCGCTCGTCGCATACGACACCGATTCGGACAAGGTCTGTGCGATCGGCGAGGAGGCGAAGCATCTCGTCGGACATACTGCGGGCAACAATGTGGCGATCAAGCCGCTCGCGCAGGGAAAGATCTCGGATTTCATGATCACCGAGCGGATGCTGAAGTATTTCGTCGAGAAAGCGATGGGACGCAGGGGAATTCTGAAGCCGCGCATCGCCATCTGTGTACCGAGCGGAGTGACCGAGGTGGAGAAGCGCGCGGTCATCGAGGCGACGTACCAGGCAGGCGCGCGCGATGTGACGATCGTGAAGGAACCGATTGCCGCAGCGATCGGAGCGGAGCTCGATATCACAAAGCCGGACGGGAATATGGTCGTGGATGTAGGCGGAGGCCTGACGGATATCGCGGTGATTTCACTGTGCGGGATCGTCGTATCCTCGTCGGTTCCGGTTGCAGGGGACAATTTTACTCATGCGATCGTCGCATATCTCCGGAATCAATATGGCCTGTTCATCGGAGAGCAGACGGCGGAATCGATCAAGATGAAGCTTGGATCGACAAACAGCAGCTATGAAGAGAAAAAGATGACGGTCAACGGACGGAACGTGATGAGCGGTCTTCCGAAAACCGTGACGCTGACTGCAGATGATGTGAACGGGGCGTTTCAGAAGCCGATGATGGACGTGGTGGAGGCGGTCCGGAACGTTCTTGAGCGCACGCCGCCGGATCTCGCCGGTGATCTGCAGGAGAGAGGGATTGTACTCGCGGGAGGCGGATGCCAGGTTACGGGCATGGAGCAGGCGATTGAAAAAAGCACCGGTCTGCATGTCATGACGGCGCAGAATCCGGAGTCTGCGGTCGCGATCGGCACCGGGCGGTACACGTCTGTTCTTGCGGAATTTGAGAAGCGATGAAACATGGCAGAAACAATCAGCGGATATATTGAACATATCATTTTCAGAAATGAGGAAAACGGCTACACGGTCATGACTGTGGAGACGGATGAAGGAGAAACGACCTGCGTCGGAAATCTGGCGCAGGTCCACGAAGGCGCGTATATCGAGGCAGAGGGCGAGAAAACCGTTCATGCCCTGTACGGGCCTCAGTTTCATATCGGGCGCTGCGTCGCGAAAGTCCCCGAGAAGGGGGATGCGTTTCTTCGCTATCTGGGAAGCGGCGCCATCAAGGGAATCGGCGAGAAGACCGCGAAAAAAATCATCAGCCATTTCGGAAGCGATACCCGGAGAATTCTCATGGAAGAGCCGGAGCGTCTCTCGGAGATCAAGGGAATCAGCGCAAATAAAGCCCGAAAGATCGGGGAGCAGATTTACGAGCAGTCGCAGATGCAGAATGCACTGATCTATCTCGCCCAGTACGGGATCTCGCTGACGCTCGGGGTCAGGATTTACCATCAATATCAGGACAGCCTGTACGAGATTCTTCAGAAAAATCCATATCAGCTGGCAGAGGACATCGACGGAGTGGGTTTTCGGATCGCGGACCGGATCGCGGAGCGGGTCGGCATCGCGAATGATTCGGAGTTTCGTATCCGGAGCGGTCTTTTATACTGCATGAACCGGATCTCGGCGGAGGGGCACACGTGGTATCCGCTCGAGACGGTCATCCGGGAGGGATGTGATCTGCTCGGGGTCGGTGAAGAGGAGATCCGGAAGGGACTGATGGATCTTTCCGTGGATCAGCGCCTGACGGTACGGCGGGAAATGCTCCCGGATGGCAGCGTGGAAGCCCGTGTGTTTACCACACAGATGTATTATCTTGAAGTAAATACGGCACGAATGCTGTGTGATCTGAATGTGATTCTGGAAAGCGACGCGGATGCCGTGGAGAACCGGATCCGTCAGATCGAGAACCGGGAGAAGATCGAGCTTGATGAGCTGCAGAAGAAGGCGGTGGCCACGGCGGCGGGAAACGGGCTGATGATTCTGACCGGAGGTCCGGGAACCGGAAAAACGACGACGATCAATACGATGATCCGCTATTTTCTTTCACAGAATCTTTCCATTGCGCTTGCAGCCCCCACCGGAAGAGCGGCGAAGCGGATGATGGAGACGACCGGGTATGAAGCGTCGACGATTCACCGGCTGCTCGAGATCGAAGGAGGAGCCGGGGACGACCGGCCGGACCGGTCGCGGTTCGCAAGAAATGCCGAGACGCCGCTTGAAGCCGATGTGGTGATCATCGATGAGGTATCTATGGTCGATATCTACCTGATGCATGCGCTGCTTTCGGCCATTGTTCCGGGAACAAGGCTGATTCTGGTCGGTGATGTCAGCCAGCTGCCGAGCGTGGGACCGGGAAGCGTTCTGAAGGATATGATCCGCGGCGGTGCCTGCGAGATCGTGAAACTGGAACATATTTTCCGTCAGGCAGCGAAGAGTGACATTGTCGTAAATGCGCATAAGATCAACCGCGGAGAAGAAGTGTGTCTTGACAACAGAAGCCGGGATTTTTTCTTTCTGGAGAGGCAGGATGTCCGGGTGATTCAGAAAGTCACGCTTGTGCTTGTCCGGGACAAGCTTCCCGGGTATGTCGGTGTCGATCCGTTCGATATCCAGGTACTGACGCCGATGCGGCGGGGGCCGCTCGGAGTGGAGCAGCTGAATGAGATTCTGCAGCGCTACATCAACCCTCCGTCGCCGCGGAAGGGAGAAATCGAGGCCGGCGGCCGCGTTTTCCGTGAGGGCGACAAGGTCATGCAGATCCGTAACGATTATCAGGCGGAATGGACCGTCCGGGGGCAATACGGAATCGCCGGACAGAGCGGACAGGGTGTGTTTAACGGCGATATGGGAAAAATCACAATGGCCGATTCCGCGTCGGGGACGGTCGAGGTGACGTTTGATGAGGCGAGAACGGTTTTGTACAGCTCCGGTCAGCTTGAGGATCTGGAACTTGCATATGCGGTGACGATCCACAAATCACAGGGAAGTGAGTATCCTGCCGTCGTCATTCCGCTTCTTTCGGGACCGGCGATGCTGATGACACGAAATCTGCTTTACACTGCGGTTACGCGTGCGCGCAGATGTGTCGTGCTTGTCGGATCGAAGGAGACGTTTCACGGGATGGAGCAGAACGAGCGGGAGCAGCTGCGGTACACTGCTCTGGCGGATCGGATCCGTGAGATTCGAGGCATCATGCAGAAGTCAGAAGATTCTTTGAATCCGCCAACCTGAATCTATGGAGGAAACAGGAACGAAGCATTTCATATTCAGACCGGAGAGGATTGCTGATGCGGTATATCCCAGACGCTGCGCGCTCTGTGATGCGCCGCTTCTTCCGCGGGAGCGGATGGTGTGCCGGAAATGCCGGAAGAATATTCCTTTTCTGGAGCAGCCGCTGTGCCTTTCCTGCGGCCGTCCGATCCGGGATTCCGGAGAGGAGTACTGTGAGAGCTGCCGCGGGACGCGCCATTTCTACATCCGGGGATTCGCGCCTTTTTCCTATGACGGGGCCGTGCGGGATTCGATTCTCCGCATGAAATATTCGCACCGCGCGGAATACGCCGCGTTTTATGCGCAATCCTCGGCAGTATTTGGAAGAGGCTATCTCGATGAATGGTGTCCGGAAGCGATTGTGCCGATTCCGGTTCACCGTGACCGTCTGATCCGACGGGGGTATAATCAGGCGGCTCTTTTTGCCCGGGAATTATCAAAACGGACCGGAATTCCCTGCGTCGAAGCGCTTGCCCGCGTGCACAGCACGAAGCCGATGAAGGAGCTGGATCCGGAGGAACGGCGCAGAAATCTCATCCGTGCCTTTCGTGCGGATCCGTCGATCCGGATGCCGTCCCGCATTCTGATCGCGGACGATATCTACACGACCGGAGCGACGGTTGATGCCGCTGCAGCGGTTCTTCAAAGGGCGGGAGTCCGGAAAGTTTATTTTGTGTGCGCGGCGGTCGCTCCGGGCAATCGGGCGTGACGGACGGATTTTGAGTTTTCAGAAGTCCGGAAGTATGTTAAAATAGCTACCATACCAGGACAAGGGAGATCTGTCTATGCTGACGAAACAGAGGCTTCAGCTGATGATCAGCCTCGCTGATTTTAAACAGAGTCACATCAACACGACGATGCGGGTGACAAAGTACTACCGGAATGATTACGTTGCGGTTCAGCTTGTCAAAAACTTTTTCGTTACGTCGATCGCCTATCTGATTCTGCTCGGATTTTTTGCGGTCTATCATCTGGATTTTCTGCTCACGAATATGAACAATCTGAAAATGGGCAGGCTCGCGGCTGTGCTGTTGATTATTTATCTGGTAATGCTTGCGGTATACAGTGTGATTACCTATGTGATTGCCAGAATCCGTTATGCGCGGGCGCGGGAGAAAGCGGAGGATTACGATCAGAAGCTCGATCTGCTCGCAAATATCTACCGTGAGGAGAAGCAGAGCAGCGGGAATCCGTTTGGGGAGGATCAATAAACATGGGAAATCTGAGGGAACGGCTGAAGGCGTTTTATGCGGACTACAGCTTTTATATTCTTCCGGTCATGAAATTTGCCCTCGCGCTGGGAATCTATGTTCTGATTAATAACCGGCTCGGCTACATGGAGGCGCTGAACAGGCTGTTCATTCTTGTTATACTTGCGGCAATCTCGGCGCTCCTGCCGTTTAACGCGACGGTTATGATCGGGATCGCGCTGATTGTGGCGCACTGCTTCGGACTTGGCGTGGAGACAGGCCTTTTCGCACTGGTGCTTTACGTTGTACTCGTGCTGCTTTATTTCCGGTTCGTGCCGCGCGACGCTCTGGTGATGCTGATGACTCCGGTCGCCGGCATTCTCCATATGGAAGCGGTCGTGCCGCTTTGTCTCGGACTCGTCCGGGGACCGGAATCCGCCCTCTCCGCGGCGTGCGGACTGGTCTCCTGGCAGTTCGTGGAGATCGTTCACGATGAGATCGCACCGCTGAAGGAGGCGGACGCAGGCATGCTCAATGTTTTGCAGTCCATACCGGCGTCACTGTTCAGTCCGAAACTTCTGCTTTGTGTGATCGCATCGGCTGCCGCGACCGTTCTCGTCGCGCTGATCGTCCGCCATATGACGACGTATACGAGACTCCGTGCGGTGATTGCGGGGGCGGTTCTGTATCTTGTGATTATGCTGGTCGGAGGTGTGGCCGTCGGTGTTGAGCTGAACGATCCGGCGATCGTCGCCGGCACTGCCGCGTCGGCTGCGGTCGCGCTGTTCCTGAATATGTTTGTTTACTCGGTGGATTACCGCCAGTCCAGATTTATTCAGTTTGAAGATGACGATTATTATTATTACGTAAAAGCGATTCCGAAGATGCGTGCGGGCGGCGCGAAGCCGGTCCGTTATTATGACGACAGCAGCCGTCAGAATGGCACCGGAACACCGGTGAACGGGCAGGATGTCGACGGGGTCGATTTCAAGACGAAGCTGGAGGATTCCCTGAAGGATCTTTGATGAGTGCTTCCGCGTTTGATCCGCTTTGCGGTAAAACAGTCAGCGGAAAGGAAGTGAGCCCGTGGACGGACTGATCAGCTGGATGCGCGTCCATCTAATTGAATGGATTACACCGCCGAAAACGATACAGGTAATCGATGTGATACAGATCATATTGATTGCCTATTTCGTGTACCATCTGATCCTCTGGGTCAGAGATACAAGAGCGTACTCGCTTCTTCGGGGGATCCTGCTGATTATTCTGTTCGTCATTGCCGCGAACGTGCTCGGAATGGAAGTGGTCGTGTGGCTCGTCGCGAATCTGGGTGTGGCGGCCTTCACGGCGCTGGTCATCATATTCCAGCCGGAGCTGCGCAAAGGTCTGGAACGAATGGGACACAGGGGAATGCTTGCGTCGGTTTTTCAGGGGCGTGGCAATGGCGGCAACAACCGGTTCAGCGATCATACGCTGAATGAGATCGTCCGTGCGTGCTTCGATATGGCCGAGGTCCGGACCGGTGCGCTGATTGTGATCGAGCGCAATGTGCGCCTGGAGGAATTTGTTCAGACCGGAATTCCGATGGATGCGATCGTGAGCGGACAGCTTCTGGTCAATATTTTCGAGAAAAATACACCGCTTCATGACGGGGCCGTGATTGTCCGGGGCGACCGTGTGACGGCAGCGACCTGCTATCTTCCGCTGTCGGACAGCATGCAGCTGAGCAAAAGTCTCGGGACAAGACACCGGGCAGGCGTCGGCATCAGCGAGATCAGCGACAGCTGCACGATCATCGTCTCGGAGGAGACCGGAGCGGTTTCCTACGCGGTCGAAGGTGTGCTGCATACAGGTGTGAGTCCGGCGGCACTCAAAGAGCAGCTTCATGAGATTCAGAAGCTGGTAAATACGCACGGCGGGGAGAAGGGCCGGAATGCAAACAAGAATACCGAAAATAATAAGAAATAACTTCGGACTGAAGGTCGTTTCCGTCCTGATTTCCATCGTGATCTGGTATTCAGTAGTACGGGTGAATGATCCGGTGATCACGCGCTCGTTTACGGTCAGCGTTACATTCACGAATCAGACCTACATTCAGAGCGGAAAGCAGACGTATACGGTCGACGACAGCTACAACTCGGTGATTGTGTATATCAAGGGAAACCGTTCTGAGATCCGGCGGATCGAGGCGTCTGACATCAAGGTCACCGCTGATCTGACGCAGATCGTCAGTATGGACACGAAACCGGTCATGGTTCCGCTCACGGTCCAGTGCAATGGCGTGGATCCGTCGAATATTTCAATGTCGAGAACGGCGGTGCCGATCACGATCGAGAGCATCGCGAGCAAGGAGCTTCCGGTGACGGTCGACACGGCGGATACGACGCCGGCCAAGAATTTTGAGGTCGGCGAGGCAACGGCAAATCCGTCGAAAATCGTTGTGTCCGGACCGGAATCGACGATCAACCGTATCGATTCCGCGGTCGCCCAGATCGATGTCACGGATATGACGGCGGATGCCACGGTGAAGGGGACCGTTCATCTTTACGATAAATCGCAGAATGAAATATCTCAGGATACGATTGACAATGAGATCACCTTCGATACCGGAAGTCAGGATGTCACGGTTGCAGTTGACCTGTGGCAGAAAAAATCGGACGTCTCACTGCAGGTAAATTACAGCGGGCAGCCGAAGAGCGGATATCAGGTGAGCGGCATCACCACAGTTCCGGAGACGATCACGGTGGTCGGCGATGACGAAGCACTGTCGGAGCTGACAAACAGCGGAAATAAAATTACGATTCCGGCTGACGCTGTCTCTGTGGACGGCGCTTCGGACGATGTCACGAAGGAGATCGATCTTTCCGAGATTATCACCGGAAATATGCGGGTCGCCGAAACCGCGAGCCGTACGGCGACGGTTACGATTACAATTCTTCCGGAGAATACTAAGGAAGTCGCATTGGATGTCGATAAGATCACGATCAATAATCTGGCCGACAATCTGACCGTGACGTATGATCAGACCGAGCTGACGATCCGCGTCAGAGGAACGAAGACGCTGCTCGACGGTGTCACCGCGGATGCGGTCAGTGCGTCAGTGGATCTGTCCGGGTACAAAGAGGGAGATTACACGGTGCCGGTAAGTGTTACGCTTCCGGACGGAACGAGTCTTTCGGGCAATGTGAGCATCCTGCTGCATGTGAAGCAGTCAGCAAAGACGGGATAATGCTTCAGGGTTATTGTGATGATAAGTGAGACGGTAACAATCAGAAACCGTGCGGGACTTCACCTCAGACCGGTTACGGCCGTATGTGAGACCGCATGCCGGTTCCGATCAGACTGCATCCTGCAGTTTGCCGGAAAGGAAGCAAATATCAAGAGCGTACTGAGTCTGCTCGCGGCGGGACTGCGTTTTGGAGATACGGTGCGGATTTTGTGCGCCGGGCCGGATGAGAAGGAAGCGATGGATGCGCTGCTGGCGGTTTTCCGGGATATATAGGAATCGAAAAGCCGGCCGGGTGAAAAGCCGGTTGCAATTTTCCTTGTTTTACGGTATTATAACAAGCTATGTAACGGTTTCTATCTGATTATTCGGGACGCTGTTTTTGTGCCATGAGGATTTAAATATGTCAAAAAAATCACGGGGCGTGAACAAGAAGCTCAGAAAGAAGAAGACGATTCTGATTGTTGAAATCATCGTTCTCGCAGTGCTGTGCGTTGCGGCTTTCGGTTCGCACTGGCTGAACTCAAAGCTCGGCCTGGTGAATTACAATCAGACCGATGAGGATAAGCTGATCACAGCCGATGAACTGAACGGCGAGGAGTCGGTCGATCTTACCGGAAAGGATCTGATCGCCCTGGTCGGCCTGGACCGGAGAGACGGAGAGGAGCACAACAACAGTGATACGATGATTGTCTGTCTGATTGATCACGACAATAAATCGATCAAACTGGCTTCCCTGTACCGCGATACCTATCTCAACATCGGAGACGGGAAATATACGAAGGCAAACGCGGCATACGCGAAGGGCGGGCCGGAGCAGATGCTTACGATGATGAATCTGAATTTTGATCTGAACCTGAAACAGTATGTGACCGTTCAGTTTCAGGCGGTAGCGGATACCGTTCAGATCCTCGGGGGCATCGATGTTGAGCTTTCCCGACAGGAGATCGAAGTTCTGAACGGGCTGAACAATGAGACATCCCGCGTCACCGGATATGATTACAATCTGCTTCCGGTTCCGTCCGAGGAAGATCTGCCGGACGGTCAATATCAGATGACGCACCTGGACGGATCCCAGGCGCTCAGCTATGCGCGGATCCGTTATACGGCGGGCAATGACTTCCGCAGAACGGCCCGTCAGAGAGTGCTGATCCAGAAGGTTCTTGAAAAGATGAAGAGCGCGGGTGCCGGTCAGATCGACGAGATTCTGGATAAGGTTCTTCCGCAGATTGAGACAAACATCAGCAAGACAAAGGTGCTTTCGATGGCGAAGCCTCTGATTTCCTATACGATCTCAGAGTCTACCGGATTTCCGTTTGACCATTATGAAGATGACAACAGTAAGACCGGACTTACCTGTGTCGTCCCGGTGACACTTGAGTCGAATTCCGTGAAGATTCACCAGTTCCTGTTTCCGGATCAGGCGTATACCCCGTCAGACACGGTAAAAGAATACAGTCAGACAATCATCGACAAGACGGGAATGGATGAAAGTGATCGGCCGTCCACGCCGGACGGGGGAGAGCTGCCGTGGAACACGGACAGTTCCGCTTCTTCCGGAGCAGATGCTTCGTCCGCGGGTGGCAGCAGTTCCGGTGAATAACAGAAGAGTGACAAGAGGAGGTGTCCCCCAGAGGCGGGAGCCTCCTTTTTCGAACATGCGCCGAAAAGCGCTTTTTTATAAGGAGGAAGAGATGTTCGACGATCATAACGGGAATCGGCAGGATCATGATGCGGCGGAAGGAAACAATGACGCGAAGCCGGATATCGATGCGGACGGGAGGATGCAGGATTCCGGTTCGGACGATCGGGCGCATACGGATGCAGTCACGTACAGCTGGGTGAATCCGAAAATCAGCCGGAGAAAAGAGACAAAACAGGATCAGAATTGGTCCGGGCGGACGTTTACCGGTGAAAATCCATTTGAGGACCGCCGGGATGACGCCGGAGTCAGACCGAAGCACCGGTTCTTTTCTTCCACAGCCGGAAAATGGGTGATTCTCCTTGTGATGGCGGTTGTATTCGGACTGATCGCAGGACTGGTTTCATTCGGTGTCGACCGGGCATCATCAGCGCGCGCCGCTTCCGGACAGGACGGAAGTACGGGAGAAGTCCTTCAGGAGAACGCATCGCAGGAACATGCTGTGAACGGCGGGTCGGACAGCACGGAAGACGCTGAAGACGGATCAACTTCTTCGACCGTCGCTGAGGTCGTCTCGAAGACCCTGCCTTCTGTTGTGACGATTTCCACCATATCGGTGCAGGAGATGCAGAATATTTTCGGCGGAACGCAGGATTATCAGGTTCAGGGAGCCGGGAGCGGTGTTATCGTCGGAGAAAATGACACGGAAATGTTGATCGCGACGAATGCCCATGTTGTGGAAGGAGCGCAGCAGCTGTCGGTCGGATTCAACGATGAGTCGGCTGTGAGCGGAAGTATCAAGGGACAGGACACCCGAAATGATCTGGCGGTCGTTGCTGTGAAGCTTTCGGACATCTCCGAGCAGACGAAGTCGAAGATTTCTGTGATCGAACTGGGCGATTCGGATCAGCTCGTTCTCGGGGAACAGGTCGTCGCCCTCGGAAATGCGCTGGGTCTCGGAACATCGGTCACGAGCGGCTATATCAGTGCGCTGAACCGAACGGTGGCCTTTAATGAGGGAACGCAGTCGGAAAATCTGATCCAGACGGATGCGGCAATCAATTCCGGAAACAGCGGCGGCGCGCTCGTCAATATGAGCGGTCAGCTGATCGGAATCAACGAGGGGCGCGCATCCTCCGCCGGTCAGGTCAGCGTCGATAACGTGGGTTATTCCATACCGATCGCAAAGGCGGAGCCGATTCTCAAAAAGATGATGAATCTGAAGACGCGCGAAAAAAGCAGCGAGGCGGACCGTGGTTACCTTGGAATTACCTGTGCAAATGTCAATTCGGAGGCAGCGAAGCAGTATAATATGCCGGTCGGTGTGTATGTGCGCAGCGTGGTATCCGGCGCGGCGGCGGATCAGGCGGGAATCCGGGTCGGAGACGTCATCACGGAGCTGGACGGCCGCACAATCACCACGTATGAAGACCTGATCGGAGCGCTCGCATATTACAGGAGCGGCGAGACGGTTACCGTGACGGTCAGCCGGTCTCAAAACGGTGAATACAAAGCGAAGACGATCGAAGTAAAGCTTTCCGCGAAGAGCGAAGCGGCGATAACGGAAGGAAACTGAAGTGTTTGATGCCGGTGCAGGCACCGGGAGAAAAGAGGAAGATCATGAAACAACAGGCGGGAAATTTTGTGGAGGAGAGAAACAGCCGGATCATCCGGACAAGTATCATCGGGATTCTGGCAAATATCGGTCTTGCGGGTTTTAAAGCGGCGGTCGGTTTATTTACCCATTCCATCGCGATCCTGCTTGATGCGGTGAACAATCTGAGCGACGCCCTTTCCTCTGTGATCACAATCATCGGTACGAAGCTCGCCGGAAAGAAACCGGACAAGAAGCATCCGCTCGGACACGGGAGAATCGAGTATCTGACGGCGATGATCATCGCTGTCATCGTGCTTTACGCAGGCGTGATGTCCCTGGACGAGTCGGTGAAAAAGATCATCCATCCGGTCAGGGCGGATTATACGGCGGTTTCGCTGATTATCATCATCGTGGCGGTTGCTGTGAAGATCGTGCTCGGACGGTACGTGAAGAAGGTCGGCACCGACCTGAAATCCGGATCGCTCGTGAATTCCGGGCAGGACGCGATGCTCGATGCGGTCATCTCGGCTTCGACGCTTGCAGCCGCCGTCATCTTTATGGCGACCGGGATCGGACTTGAGGCGTGGCTCGGCGCAGTGATCTCAGTCGTGATCATCAAGGCGGGCATCGATATGCTGCGGGAGACATTCAGCCAGATTCTCGGAGAACGCGCGGATGCGGATCTTTCCCGGGCTATCAAGCGGACGATCAACAGCTATGAAGGAGTGAACGGAACGTACGACCTGGTTCTTCATAATTACGGTCCGGATACGTTTCTTGCGTCTGCGCATGTCGAGGTTCCGGATACGTGGACCGCGCATCAGATCGATGAACTGACGCGTGCGATTCAGGCAAAAGTTTACCAGGAATATGGAGTAGTCATGACAGCGATCGGCATTTATTCGATGAATACGCACGATGATAAAGCGGCAGAGGTTGAGACGAAGATCACCAGAATCGTCATGGCCCATGAGGCGGTTCTGCAGATGCATGGCTTTTATTTTGATCAGGCTGACCGGAGGATTTCATTTGACGTGGTGATTGATTTCGCATGTGAAGATCGAAAAGGCGTGTACGATGAGATCTTGCGGGAGGTGCATGAAGCCTACCCGGATTATCAGCTTGTGGTCGCGATGGACGCGGATACGAGCGACTGATGAAAATGGCGGGCAGACCCGAAAAAACGGCACCGGTCTATGCGGATATTATCCGAAGGCCGGTGCCGTTTTTGAGTGCCTGTGCGGATCTCGCAAATCCGGTCAGATAAGAACAAGAATCAGGACGATCAGCGCGGCGCAGACAGCCAGCTCAATCGCACCGATGCAGACGATGCGTCCCCGGTCGGTGCAGCAGCGTGACGGTTTTTTCGGATCGATCCAGACCTGACAGGAATCGTGTTCCCGGAAACGGTTTTCGATCTCCGAAACCCGGACGGGACCGATCGCCTCCGTGCGGAGATTTTTTCCGCTTTCCATCAGTATGAAGACCGGATAATTCCGCAGGTACCGGCCGGCGGCGATGATACCGTTTTTCACCATGTATGTTTTGTAATGAAGAAAGACCACGGTCTTCTGCTCGCGGTAGCGGACAGGGACGGTTACCATCGACAATCCGCCCGTGAGGTACATCGCCGCGATGATTCCCAGAAGAATCAGCCAGCCGAAGTAGACCCTGCCGTGGGTGACCGCTGAAAGAATGATCGCAAATATAAGCGCCGGGAGGATCATGTAGATTAATACCATGATGATTTTTTCCGGCAGTGAAAGTTCATATTTTTCCATTTCCGTACCGTTCATTTACAATTGTTTGATCACATCTGCTGATTATATCAGCCGTCCGGAGAAGCGTCAACAGAGGCTGCGCGTGCGGTACGACATTTTGCGCCGATTGTCCGAAAGCGGTGTGAGTTTTCCCGGAATCATGGTATGATAACAGAATCTGATCCTTCTGCGATTGTGCGGAAGAGACGGATGACTTGGATTTTCAGCCCGGAGGTGCCGGTTATGGCAGATCATGACGAAGGAAAAGAAATTTATGCGAAGAAGCTGGCCCGGAAGATTTTTGATTACACGCGGGATCAGCTGATCGTAAATATGCCGTATTTCAACCGGGCGGTATTGAAAATGCCGGTCGTTTTTTATCACAACGGCTTTGAAAAAATGAAGCGGCCGGAGGGATTCGGCACGAACGGAAGCCGGATCATCTGCGATGAAAATCAGGTGATCGCATGCTTTCGCCGGGAAGAGGGGCTTCTGCCGAGGATTTATCTTCATATGCTTCTGCACTGTATTTTTCAGCATCCGTTTCACTATGACCGGCTGAATTCCCGATACTGGGATTTTGCGGCGGATCTCGCAGTCGAAAATGTGATGCTTGAGCTGAACTGGGATCTGCTCCGGACCGCGGGGGACCGGGAACGTATCCGCTTCATCGGCGAACTGAAGCTGCGCGCCGGAAAGATCACCGCGGAGAACCTGTACCATTATTTTTACATGAATCCGAAGGAAACGGAGACGCTTCTTGGAAGCGCGCCGCTGTTTGTGCGGGACGTACACCGCTTCTGGGCCCCGGAGGAGTTTATCAACCATCCGGAGGTGCTCCACAGAAACATCGGAAGTTTCGAGAAAACCGGGGAAGAATGGGGGCGCATCACGCGGGGGACGAAGATCCTGATGGACACGTATGAGAAACATCAGGGGGATCTTCCGGACGTGATGACGGACAATATTCTGAATGCCCGCCGGAGCCGCTACGACTATTCATCGTTTCTGCGGAAATTTCTTACGTGGAATGAGGAGATGCATATCAATCCGGATGAGTTTGATTATATCTACTATCTGTACGGGATGCAGCTCTACAAAAACATGCCGCTGATCGAACCGCTCGAGTACCGCGACACGAATCGGATTCGTGATTTTGTGATCGCGATCGATACGTCCGGATCGACGATGGGACGGACGGTGCGGAACTTCCTCTCGCACACCGCTTCGGTGCTGGAGGAGTCGGGAGATTTTTTCGCGCACGCGGCGGTGCACATCATTCAGTGCGATGCGAAGATCCAGAAGGATGATAAGCTGAGCTCGCCGGAGGAATTTGACCGCTATCTGAAAAAAGTGGAGATCAGCGGCGGAGGCGGGACGGATTTCCGGCCGGTGTTCGATTATGTCGAAGAGCTTCAGAAAAAGGGCGGGATGCATGAGCTGTGCGGTCTTCTGTACTTCACGGACGGTCTCGGAACGTTTCCGTCGAAGATGCCGCCGTATAAAACGGGATTTGTATTTCTGAAGACGCGTCAGCACATAAAGAATGTACCGCCATGGGCGATCCGTCTGGACGTGGCGGAGGAGGATCTGGCCATTTCGGACACCGACCGGATTTAGGACGCCGTGAGGGATCACGCCGGCGGGCACGTCCCGCATCAATATCGTTTACAGAAAGGATTTCGGAAATGAATATCGCAGAAGCAAAGCAGCAGATCAGGCAGGCAGTCTCCATCTACCTCGCGAAGGATGAGTATGGAAATTACCGGATTCCGATGGTGCAGCAGCGGCCGGTTTTCCTGCTCGGCGCGCCGGGAATCGGAAAGACCGCGATCATGGAGCAGGTCGCCCGGGAGATGGACATCGCGCTTGTATCGTATTCAATGACACATCATACACGTCAGAGCGCCCTCGGACTTCCGTTTATCGTGAAAAAACAATACGGGGATGAGGAGATTGACGTCTCCATGTATACGATGAGCGAGATCATCGCGTCGGTCTACGATACGATGGAGAAAAGCGGGAAAAGAGAAGGAATTCTCTTTCTGGACGAAATCAACTGTGTTTCTGAGACGCTCGGGCCGTCGATGCTTCAGTTCCTGCAGTACAAAACCTTCGGAAACCGGAAGGTTCCGGAGGGATGGGTCATTGTGACCGCAGGCAATCCGCCGGAGTTCAATCGTTCCGCGCGGGAATTCGATATCGCCACGCTGGACCGTCTGAAGGTCATGACCGTCGAGCCTGATTTTGAATCCTGGAAAAAATATGCGGAGACGGCCGGCGTTCACCGCTCGATCCTGACATGGCTGGAGATCCGGAATGAGGATTTCTATCATATCGGGACAACCGTCGACGGAAAGCAGTATGTGACCGCTCGCGGATGGGAAGATCTGTCAAAGGCGATCGGACTCTATGAGGAGATGGGATTTCCGGTCGATGAGACACTGATCGGACAGTATCTCCACGATCCGCGGATCTGCGCGGAGTTCTCCACATATTACGAATTGTACAATAAATACCGGACGGATTATGAGGTCGACGAGATCCTCCACGGCCGCGAAAGCGCGGAGGTTCGTCGCAGGGCACAGAGCGCGTCGTTTGATGAGCGGATCACGATCATGGGACTATTGATGGAAGCGCTGCTTCCCGAGATCAACGAGGAGGTCGAGACGGAGGAGAGCCTGAAAAAACTTCACGGAAGTCTGGCCGCGGCGAAGTCGGCGCTCCGTGAGGATCCTTCGGATACGATGGAGATGGAACTTGAAACGATCGCCGGATCCAGCCGCGCGCAGATGAAGAAGGCGGAGGCGGCGAACGCGCTGACCGAGCAGCAGCAGAGAAGTTTTGCTTATCCGATCTCTTTCGTCGCGGCTGCACTTCAGAAGCTGCGTCTGGAAAAACCGGCGGATCAGGAAGCTGCGTTCGCACTCGTGAGCGGTGATTTTGCTTCGCGTGTTGAGAAGATGAAGACTCGCCAGAGGGAGATCAGCGGCGAGCTGGACAATCTGTTCCGCTTCGTCGAAGAAAACTTCGGGGTCGGAAATGAGATGCTGGTACTCGTGACGAATCTGACGGTCGGAAAGCGAAGCGCGAGGTTTATTGCGGATCACGGATGCGAACCATACTATAAGTTCAACAGGAAATTCATGCTCAGTGAACGCGGCGGAAGCCTGATGCGGGAGGCACAGGCGTTCGGGGAGTTCTGAGAACAGATGAGGGGTCGGTATGCAGTTTGATTTTGAGACGTACGGCGACGGTGTCCGGGTGACGTTCTGCCACGGCGCAGGGCGCATCGTGAAAATACCCGGGACGATCGGCGGACTTCCGGTGCGCGCCATTGGAACGCGCGCCTTCTACGGGGAGGCGATGGAAACGGTGCGCATCGAGGTTCCGCCGGAGGTCCGGAGGATCGGGCCGCATGCGTTTGAACTGTGCATCAGCCTGAGTGAACTGATCCTTTCCGAGGGGCTTCTGGAAATCGGTGAAGATGCTTTCACGGCGACGGCACTGTCTCACGTAAAAATCCCGTCGACCGTCGTAAAAATCGGCGTTGGGCGGGAACTTCCCTGCCATCTTGAAATCGATCCGCGAAACCGTTTTTATCGAAGCGACCGATACGGCCTGTTCCACGGCAGGGAACTGATTCTGGCCGATCCGCACGATCCGGGAAACCGTTTTATAATCCCGGAAGGGACGGAGTCGATCGCGCACGATGCCTTTTCCGGTCTGGAGACGCTGGAGGAGGTTCACATCCCGGCATCTCTCGTGGAAATCCGCGAAGGAACTTTTTCAAACGTGAAAAATCCGTTCTCGAAGAATCCGGGGATCCGGAGGATCGGCGTCGCGGAAGGAAATCCGCGCTTTTTCGCCGACGGACCGGTTCTGTACCGGAAAGATCCGGACGGGATGACTTTGTTCCGGTATCTGGGAAGGTGCGGCACGTACCGGATCCGTGAAGGGGTGACGCGAATTGCCTCCGAGGCTTTTCTTCGGTCGGAGATCCGCCGCGTGGAGATACCGGGAAGCGTCAGGGAGATCGGTGAGGATGCGTTTGCAGATTGTTCGATGACCGAAGTATGTCTCTGCGGACTGGAGATCTGTTTTCCGCAGACAGATACGTACCTTCTGAAGGGACTGCTCAGGCAGTTCGGGGTCAACGGAAAACTCTATGATTTCAGATTTTGCGACCGGGAACTTCAGAGTCTGCACGTCAATACCGACCGCGTCCGGATGATCTGCAGCCGTCTGGAATACCCGGTTGACCTCGCGGAGGAGACAGCCGCCGCATTCCGGACGATTCTGTCCGGGCATATCCGGGAAATCATCGCGATGCTCGCGAAAGAAAACAACACCAGACTGCTGAAAAAACTGGAATCACTGGGCATGGTGACGGATGAGAACGCAGACAGCCTGATCGGTGCCGCGTCTGAGGCCGCGTCCGGATCCGCGAAAGAGGTGATGGCGGAGTTGATGGATTATAAACACCGGGCACTGGCGCCGCGTGAATTTGATTTTTCACTCTGATCCGGCAGTGCAAAAGATGGGGGCTGACCGGTCGCTGAAAGACCGGTGCAGTCCCCATCTGCATCAAGATAGAAGAAGATATGGAGGATGTAAGGTGATTGCCGTTTATTTGCCGCTTGCGCCGTAGTTGGAGAGAACACGGGCGGACGGGTCGTTGACGTCGCAGCCTTCCCAGCTCTTGTTCGGCATCCAGAAATCCACAATCATCTGCGACTGTCCGGGATAGTATTTCTCGAAAAGTTCGCGGTACAGAAGCGATTCTTTTGTGAACGGCGTTGCGTGTGTATATTTCCTGCGGAGTGTCTCGTACTCCCCGTCGGTGTACATACTCTCCGCGTATTCCTGCAGGTCATCGCGGAGCGAATGTCCGACCGCGTCCGAGAACGCGGCCTTTTCGCGCATCAGGATGTCATACGGGATGACGTCCGCGCCCTCAAAGGCGTGGCGGAGCAGGTATTTTCCCTTTTTATAGCGGTTCAGCTTCTTCTCCGGATCGATGTGCATGACGTAATCGGCGAAATCAAGATCACCGAAGGGAACGCGTGCTTCCAGACTGTTGACGCTGATGCAGCGGTCCGCCCGGAGCACGTCGTACATATGCAGTTCGCGCACCCGTTTTTCCGCTTCTTTCTGGAAGGCTTCCGCACTCGGCGCGAAATCGGTATATTTATATCCGAACAGTTCATCGGAGATTTCTCCGGTGAGAAGAACGCGGATATCGGTGTTCTCGTGAATGTATTTGCAGACCAGATACATTCCGATCGAAGCGCGGATCGTGGTGATATCATACGTTGCGAGCAGTTTGACGACCGGTTCCAGTGCGCCGATGACGTCGTCCTTTGTGATGATGACGTCGGTGTGGTCACTGTGAATGTAATCGGCAACCTCGCGCGCGTATTTCAGGTCGATGGCGTCGATGTCCATGCCGATCGCGAACGTGCGGATCGGACGGTCCAGGTACTTTGCCGCGATGCCGCAGACCAGGGACGAATCAAGGCCGCCGGACAGAAGAAATCCGACCGGGGCGTCCGCGTCAAGCCGTTTCTCAACGCCCTTCACGAGCTTTGTACGGATATTTTTCGCGATTACATCCATACTGTCATGGGAATATTCCCGGACATCGGACAGATCACGGTAACATACGAATTTCCCGTCTTTATAGTAGTGACCGGGCGGGAACGGGAAGATTTTGTCGACCAGCTCCACGAGGTTCTTCGGCTCGGAAGCGAATACGATCGTTCCCTCTTTATCATAACCGTAGTACAGAGGGCGGATCCCGATCGGGTCCCGCGCCGCGACGTAGGAATCACTTTTTGCATCATAGAGGACAAGAGCGAATTCCGCGTCGAGCCAGCGGAACATATCCGTACCCTGCCGCTCGTACATCGGAAGAAGAATCTCACAGTCGCTGTCGCTCTCAAAGGTATAGCCTTCTTTTTCAAGCAGCTCTTTGACCGGCCGGAACCCGTAAATCTCGCCGTTGCAGACGACGGCGCTTCCGTCCTCCCGGGTGAACGGCTGCATTCCTGAAGCCGTGAGTCCCATGATGGCCAGACGGTTGAAACCGAGAAATCCATTTCCTGTATCGATGATTCTGCTGTCGTCCGGTCCTCTCGAATCGGTTGCGGACAACGCCCCGGCGACCGCCTCCATGGAAGCGGTAGATCCGCAATATCCTAAAATTGAGCACATAACAGGTTCCTCCTCAAATTTTCTGCTTTCTTATTTTTCTTATATGTATGCGTCGGACAAATAAAAAAAGGCGCTTCGGTCGAATGACCAAAGCGCCCTTGCTTTTGTTCTTAGTATACACGCAATCCGGAGCTTGTCAATATTTCCCGCCATTATTTTTTTGAAGTGCTATTTACAAGAAATCGGATTTGCTGTACTATTTTATCTGTACTGAGCGCGGAAGCGCCTGATTATTATTGTGATTGGTTATGTGGAGTTTGGCAATGGCGTCAATGTCTGTGGGACAATGCCGCCCTTTTTTTGTTTCAAATGCAGGGTGGCTGATCACAGGTTGACCGGTGCACGATCGATCGAACGGGAGAAAATATGCAGCAACTCGAGTATGAACAGCATGGTGTGAGAGAAGAGTGCGGTGTTTTCGGTGCTTATGACAGAGACGGCGGAAATGTCGCACCTCTTATTTATTATGGTCTCTGCTCGCTTCAGCACAGAGGACAGGAATCGTGCGGCATCGCAGTAGCCGATACGAATGAGCCGCCGAACAATAATCTGTATCATAAAGATCTCGGTCTCGTCAGCGAGGTGTTTAAAAAGAAGGATCTGGACCGCCTTCATGGCAATATCGGGATCGGTCACTGCCGCTATTCGACGACCGGAGCGCCGAACCGTGAGAACGCGCAGCCGCTCGTTCTGAATTATGTCAAGGGAACGCTCGCGCTGGCGCACAACGGAAATCTTGTCAACACGGCAGAGATCCGCCATGAACTTGAATATTCCGGCGCGATCTTTCACACGACGACCGATTCCGAGCTGATCGCGTATCTCATCGCGAGGGAACGCGTCCGCACGCCGAGTATCGAGGCGGCGGTCAAAGCAGCGGCGAAACGGCTCGAAGGAGGTTTCGCCCTTGTGGTGCGCAGTCCCAGAAAGCTGATCGCGGTCCGCGACCCGCTCGGTCTGAAGCCTCTGTGTATCGGAGTGAGGGGCAATACGTATGTCGTCGCCTCCGAAAGCTGTGCGCTTCAGGCGGTCGGGGCGAAATTTCTCCGGGATGTGGAACCGGGGGAGATCCTGACGATCACGCGGGACGATGTTTTTTCCGATATGGAGCTCGCGCAGGAGCATCACGCCCGGTGTGTGTTCGAATATATCTACTTCGCGCGGCTCGACAGCACGATCGACGGTGTCTCCGTCTATGACGCGAGAATCCGGGCCGGAAAAATTCTTGCAAGGACGCACCCGGCCGAAGCGGATATCGTCGCAGGCGTACCGGATTCCGGCCTTGCCGCTGCGAGAGGATATGCTCTCGGCGCGCAGATTCCTTTTGAAATCATTTTCTATAAGAACAGTTATATCGGAAGGACCTTTATCAAACCGACCCAGGAAGAGCGTGAGACGAGTGTGAAGCTGAAACTCTCCGTCCTGGAGCCGGCGGTCCGTGGAAAGCGGATCGTGCTCGTGGATGATTCGATCGTCCGTGGCACGACGATGGCAAACCTGATCACGATGCTGAAACAGGCCGGTGCGAAGGAGGTACACGTGCGGATCAGCGCGCCGCCTTTCCTGCATCCGTGCTATTACGGCACCGACGTTCCGTCAAATCAGCAGCTGATCGCATCCTCCCATTCGGAGGAGGAGATACGCAGGATCATCGGGGCGGATTCTCTTGCCTATATGAGGATCGAAGACCTTCCTGAGATGTCCGGACATTCCGACATCTGTGCAGCCTGCTTTGACGCAAAATATCCGACGAGACTTCCGGTTGAAGATCACATGAGAGGAGTAAAAGAATGACCAAGTATGTATTTGTGACGGGCGGAGTTGTTTCCGGACTCGGAAAGGGAATTACCGCAGCGTCCCTCGGCCGCCTGCTGAAGGCGCGCGGCTACCGTGTGACGATGCAGAAATTCGATCCGTATATCAATGTGGATCCGGGTACGATGAACCCGATTCAGCACGGCGAGGTGTTCGTCACGGACGACGGAACGGAGACCGATCTGGATCTCGGTCATTATGAGCGTTTTATCGATGAGAGTCTTGATTACAAATCGAATGTGACTTCCGGAAAAATATACTGGTCGGTTCTGAACAAGGAACGTCACGGCGATTACGGCGGCGGGACGGTTCAGGTCATCCCGCACATCACAAATGAGATCAAATCCCGGTTTTTCCGTCCTTCAAATCCGGAGGAGGAACGCATCGCGATCATCGAGGTGGGCGGTACGGTCGGCGACATCGAGAGCCAGCCGTTTCTCGAGGCGATCCGCCAGTTTCAGTGGGAGCTGGGCCGTGAGAATGTGATTCTGATCCATGTCACGCTGCTTCCGTATCTTCATGCGTCGGGCGAGCTCAAGACAAAGCCGACCCAGACGAGTGTCAAGGCTCTCCAGGGTCTCGGGATTCAGCCGGATATTCTGGTCTGCCGGTCCGAGGAGCCGATGTCGGAGGATATCCGCGACAAGATCGCACTGTTCTGTAATGTGCCGTCCCGCCATGTCCTTCAGAATCTGAACGTGAAATATCTGTATGAGTGTCCGCTGGCCATGGAGAAGGAACACCTCGCGCAGGCGGTCTGCGAGTGTCTGCATATCGACTGTCCGGAACCGGATCTCGCGAACTGGACGGCGATGGTCGACGCGATGTATTCTTCAAAAGGCGACGTCGAGATCGCGATCGTCGGAAAATACACGCAGCTTCACGACGCTTATCTTTCGGTCGTCGAAGCGCTGAAGCACGGGGGAATCGCACATCGTGTCAATGTAAAAATACGCTGGGTCGATTCTGAGGACCTGGAGCAGAAGCGCAGCGGGGAAAAGAGTCCGGACGAGCTCGCGTCGGAGTATCTGGACGGCGTCGACGGTATCCTGATCCCGGGCGGATTCGGAGAGCGCGGAACCGAGGGCATGATCGAGGCCGCGCGGTACGCCAGAACAAAGGAAATTCCCTTCCTCGGCATCTGCCTGGGGATGCAGATGGCGATCGTTGAGTTTGCGCGGGACGTGCTCGGATACCGGGACGCGAACAGCGCGGAACTCTCGCCGGATACCCTTCATCCGGTGATTCATCTCATGCCGGAGCAGGAGGACGTCGAGGATCTCGGAGGAACGATGCGCCTGGGCGCTTATCCGTGTATCCTGAACGAAAAATCGAAATCGTATCAGCTGTACGGACAGAAGGAAATCTCGGAGCGCCACAGGCACCGCTATGAGGTGAATAACGATTTCCGGGAGGCCTTTGAGAACAACGGCATGATGATCGCGGGAACCTCTCCGGACAATCGGATCGTCGAGATGATCGAGATCCGGGAGCACCCGTATTTCGTCGGAACGCAGGGACATCCGGAGTTTAAATCCAGACCGAACCGCCCGCATCCGCTTTTCGCGGGACTGATCGGCGCGGCGAAGGAGAGAAAGGCACAGTAAGTCGTTTTGTGACCGTCCGGTAAGCGGCAGAGACTTTTTAAGGCCGGCAAAGCGGCCCCATGAAAGGCCCTGCCGCTTTTGGATCATGAGTATGAGAAAACAGGAGGATCGAAATGGCAAAGTATACGGTACAGGAAATCATTCAGATGATCGATGAGGAAGATGTGAAATTTATCCGCCTCCAGTTCGTTGATTTTTTCGGGGAACTGAAAAACATCGCGATCACCGCGGGACAGATCGGCAAGGCGCTCGCCGGCAAATGCCGTGTCGACGGCTTCCACATCCGGGGAATGAATTATCTCGGATACAACAGCTTTTATCTTCAGCCGGATTTTGACACGTTCTCCATCCTTCCCTGGAGACCGCAGCACGGAAAGGTCGCCCGGTTCCTCTGCCGCCTGAACGATGAGAACGGCGATCCGATCCCGGACGGTTCGCGCTCCATCCTTGTGAATGTGATGAAGCAGGCATCGGAAAAGGGATTTTGCTTCGATCTGAAGCCGAACTGTGAATTCTTTCTGTTCCAGAATGACGAGGACGGCCGCCCGACGACGATCACGGGCGAGCGGGCGGGGTATCTTGATATCGCACCGCTCGACAAGGGAGAGAATGCGCGCCGCGATGTGATACTGACGCTTGAGGAGATGGGATTTGAGATCGAGTCCTCAAATCATGAGACGGCTCCGGGGCAGCACGCGGTCGTTTTCCGACAGAGTGAGGGAATCCGCGTCGCGGACCAGATCGAGACATTTCGCGCCACGATCCGCACGGTTGCGGAGCGCCACGGCCTGCACGCGACCTTCATGCCGAAACCGCGGACCGATCTGATGGGATCGGCCATGGCCTTCACAATCTCCCTGAAAAAGGACGGAAAGGATCTTTTTGCGGGCGACGAAAAACGCTGGTACAGTGATGAGGCGCTTTCCTTTGTGAGCGGAATTATGGAACACCAGAACGGCATCGCCGCGTTCTCGAATCCGATCATCAATTCCTATAAGCGGCTGAAAGCACGGTTCTTCGCGCCGACCGAACTGTTCTGGTCGACGACGGATTACTATGCGCCGCTCCGCATCGTGAAAAATGACAACGGCGGCGTGAGCATCGAGTGGAAGCTTCCGGACGGAGCGGCAAATCCGTATCTCACGATCGCGATGGCGATCGCTTCCGGGGTCGACGGGATCCTGCGCGGTGCGAAGCCGGTTCCGGAGGATGAGAAGATCGGAACACTCCCTGCGACCCTGCGCGAATCCGTGAGCGCTTTTGAGGATGACGCGTTCCTGCGCGGCGTGTGCGGCGGGCGGTATGCCGATATGTACATCAAAGAGAAGATGAGCGAGTGGGAGCGCTACTCCAGAGAGGTCACGGACTGGGAAATCCGGGAATATCTGCAGGAAATCTGATGACCGGTACAGCGCGCAGGAGGAATGAAGCATGAGCGTGATAATTATTGCCTTTCCTGCCGGCAAGCAAAAGACCGCGTCACGGATCCGGGATCTGCTGAACCGTCACGGATACAGCGATGTGATGCTGATTACCACAGGTTCGGAGGTTCTGCAGGAGACGGGGAGAAGAGACGGAGGCATCGTGATCAGTCCGATGGCTCTTGCGGATATGCATTATACAGATCTTCTTGATTTTCTTCCGGAAAATTTTGATATGCTTTTACTTGATTCCGGTGCCGGTATCAGCACCGGACGTGAGACGGATGTGATCGCGGTCACCATGCCCGTGAAGGTTCACGAGTTTATCGAAACAGTGAACATGATGATGGACACGGTCGAGCGGAGACTTTCAAAAGCGGCGAAAAGAGCGAAGCGCGTAAGGAGCGAGCGCGATGAAAATTACATCAACAACGCGAAACTTGTTCTGATCGAACGAAATCACATGACCGAGGATGAAGCATACCGCTACATGCAGAAAACCAGTATGGATACGGGACGCAGCATGGTGGAGACGGCTCAGATGATTCTGACGATGGCGATCATGTGACGGGATCACCGGCAGCGGAGGTACGCGATGCCGACGGCGATCTGAGCGACAGATCCGGCGGCCGCCGCGATACTTCCGAAGGCGGGACCCGCGTGAGAGGATCCGGAGCTTCCGAGGACGACGATGCCGGTCCGGAGCAGATCCCGGATCTCCTGAAACTGATTGATGATCGCCATCAGGACGAAGAAATAGACGACTGCGAGGGGAAGGACGACCCGGAATGAGTCGCTTCCCCGGTTCCGGAAGAACGGCAGTACGATCATAGCGACGGGAAGGATCAGCAGAAACACGAACGCGGAGTGCCCCGTGAAGACGGAGTCCGCCGTGCCCGGAAACACGACACGGAAGAAGGAGATCGTCCGGTCGAAGTCCGGCATATGGTAGTGGTACGCCGGAAGAAAAAAGCAGACCGCAAGAAAAGCGGAGATGACAGCCGATATTGTTTTCAGAGAAGCCGGAGTGATCCGGCTGTTTTTTTTATTCCCCATGGTTTTCCTCCCTCAGACGCCCTTTCCGCCGGCGCCGGTTCGTACGTTACTAGCTTAATTCTAACACAAAAGGAAGAACGGGGCGATCTATATGAAAATGTTATTGCCATCACAACTGAAATTATTTCTTGACATACTAGGCGTGTGGTGATACCATTTTGCCGATAAGAAAACGAAGAGCGGACAAAGGCGTCTTTTTTGTAAGCGGGTATGCTTACGTCGCTTTTGCCCGCTTTTTTATCGAAGGAGTCCGCGACAACCGCCAGAAGAGGAGAAGAGAAAATGATGAAAGTGCCGCAATCAGTTAATATAGAAAAGATGGACCACGACGCGTGCGGAATCGGCATGATCGTCAATATCGACGGTCACGCGAGCCACGGAACGCTCGGCGACGCGCTCCATATCGTCGAGAAGCTTGAACATCGCGCCGGAAAGGACGCGACCGGAAAGGTCGGCGACGGCGTCGGTATTCTTACGCAGATTTCCCATAAATTTTTCAAGAAGGCGGCCGCGGATGACGGGATTGAGCTGGCGGATGCGCGGGATTACGGAATCGGCATGTTTTTCCTGCCGCGGGAGACGCTTCCGCGCACGCTCGCCAAAAGAATGTTCGAGGTGATCGTACAGAAGAACGGTCTGGATTTTCTCGGCTGGAGGAAGGTTCCGACTCATCCGGAAATTCTGGGGCAGGTTGCCAGGGACTGTATGCCGGAGATCGAGCAGGCGTTCATCGCACGGCCGGACGGCTGCGCGCGGGGCATCGATTTTGACCGGCTTCTGTATGTGGCGAGACGCGAGTTCGAGAAGAGCTCAGAGGACACGTATATCTGCTCGCTCTCATCGAGAACCATCGTTTACAAAGGAATGTTTCTCGTGAGGCAGCTGCGTGATTTTTATGAAGATCTTCAGGATCCGTCCTACGAAACCGCGATCGCGCTCGTGCACTCGAGATTTTCGACGAATACCACGCCGAGCTGGCGCCGGGCACATCCGTACCGCATGATCGCACACAACGGCGAGATCAATACGATCCGGGGAAACAGCGACCGTATGCTCGCCCGCGAGGAGACGATGACATCCCCGATCATGGAGGATGATATGGATAAGATTCTCCCGGTGATCGAAGCGTCCGGATCGGACTCTGCGATGCTCGACAACACACTGGAGTTTCTGTATATGAACGGAACGGATCTGCCTCTGGCGATGATGGTCACGATTCCGGAGCCCTGGAAGCATAACTCATTCATGGACCGCGAACGTCAGGATTTCTACCATTACTATGCGACAATGATGGAACCCTGGGACGGCCCTGCCGCGATCCTTTTCACGGACGGAGATATCGCGGGTGCGACGCTTGACCGGAACGGACTGCGTCCGTCGCGCTATTACATCACCGATGACAGCCGGCTGATTCTCTCTTCGGAGGTCGGGGTTCTGGATATTGAACCGGAGCACATTGTTGAAAAATCAAGACTTCAGCCGGGCCGTATGCTTCTCGTAGATACGAAGCAGAAGCGCATCATCTCCGATACGGAGTGCAAGGAGTATTACGCGACACGGGAGCCGTACGGCGAGTGGCTGGACCGGAATCTGCTCCATCTCGATGAGCTCGAGATCCCGAATAAGAAGATCAGCACCCACACGCAGGAGATGCGGGACAAGCTGTATAAGGTATTCGGGTATACAAACGAGGATGTGAAGGACAACATTCTTCCGATGGCGATGAACGGGGTCGAGGCGACCGCGTCGATGGGACATGACATTCCGCTTGCGGTTCTGTCTGAAAAACACCAGCCGATTTTTCACTATTTCAAGCAGCTTTTCGCGCAGGTGACGAATCCGCCGATCGACTCGCTCCGGGAGCAGGTCGTCACGGACACGACGGTGTACATCGGATCCGACGGGAACCTCCTGAAGGATAAGAGTGACAACTGCACCGTTCTGGAGGTCAATCAGCCGATCCTCACGGGCGTCGATCTGCTGAAGATCAAGTCCCTTGATCAGCCGGGTTTCCGAACGGCGGTGATCTCGCTTCTGTATTACAAAAATACATCCCTTGAGAAGGCGCTGGAGCAGCTGTCGATCAGTGTGGACCGCGCTTATGCGAAGGGATACAACATCATCATCCTCTCGGACCGCGGCGTGGATGAGAACCATATGCCGATCCCGTCGCTTCTGGCCGTATCGTCGGTTGAGCAGCATCTGGTCCGGACGAAAAAGAGGACGCAGGTTTCACTCATTCTTGAGAGCGGTGAGCCGAGGGATGTGCATCAGTGTGCGACGATCCTGGGATTTGGCGCCCGCGCGATCAATCCGTACCTTGCACATGAGTGCATCGCGGAATTGATCGACACCGGCATCCTCGACAAGGATTATCATACGGCGATCGGGGACTACAACAATGCACTGCTCGGAGGCATCGTCAAGACCGCGGCGAAGATGGGAATTTCCACACTTCAGTCGTACCAGTCCGCCCGTATCTTTGAGGCGGTGGGTCTTTCGAAGGAAGTGATCGACCGGTACTTTACCGGGACGGTCAGCCGCGTCGGCGGCATCGGCCTGAACGAGATCGCAGAGGGGGTCACATTCCGCCACAACCACGCATTTGATCCGCTCGGACTGGGGGTCGACACGACGCTCGATTCGATCGGGAATCACAAGCTGCTCTCCGGAAAGGACAAGGAGGATCACCTCTATAATCCGATGACGATCATCACGCTTCAGCAGGCGGTCCGTGAAGGCAGCTATGAGAAGTTCAAGCTGTACACCTCCATGGTCGACAGTGATCTTCCGCACACGCTGCGCGGACTGATGAAATTCGTCCCGCAGCAGGATCCGGTCCCGATCGATGAGGTTGAGCCGGCAAGTGAAATCGTCAAACGGTTCAAGACCGGCGCGATGTCCTTCGGATCGATCAGCCCCGAGGCCCACGAGACGATGGCGGTCGCGATGAATACCCTCGGCGGCAAGTCAAACACCGGTGAGGGCGGAGAGGATCCCTCGCGTTTCGGAACGATCCGGAACAGCGCGATCAAGCAGGTGGCGTCGGGACGTTTCGGCGTGACGAGCGCCTACCTGAACAGCGCGAAGGAGATTCAGATCAAGATGGCGCAGGGAGCGAAACCCGGTGAGGGCGGGCATCTGCCGGGGATGAAGGTTTACCCGTGGGTCGCGAAAACCCGCCACTCCACCCCGGGCGTATCGCTGATCTCTCCGCCGCCGCACCATGACATTTATTCGATCGAGGATCTGGCACAGCTGATCTATGATCTCCAGAACGCGAACCGGGATGCGCGGATCAACGTCAAGCTCGTCTCTGAGGCGGGCGTCGGAACGATCGCGTCCGGCGTCGCGAAAGCCGGCGCTCAGGTCATCCTGATTTCCGGATACGACGGAGGTACGGGGGCGGCTCCGCTCTCGTCGATCCATAATGCGGGACTTCCGTGGGAGCTCGGACTGTCCGAGACACACCAGACTCTGATCGAGAACAATTTGAGAAGCCGCGTCGTCCTCGAGACCGACGGCAAGCTGATGAGCGGGCGCGACGTCGCGATCGCGGCGCTGCTCGGCGCGGAGGAATTCGGATTTGCGACCGCTCCGCTTGTGAGCATGGGATGCATGATGATGCGGGTATGTTCGAAGGATACGTGTCCGGTCGGCATTGCGACACAGAATGAGACGCTGAGAAGGAGGTTCCGCGGAAAACCGGAGCACGTGATGAACTTCATGCTGTTCATCGCGGAGGAGCTTCGCGAGATCATGGCGAAACTCGGATTCCGGACGGTCGATGAGATGGTCGGCAGGTGCGACTGCCTGGCGCCGAAGGATCAGCAGATCACAAAACGTGCGTCCATGGTGGATCTCTCGGTTATCCTGAATCAGAAATATGCCCACGCGACGGAGCGCCATTTTGTTCCGGAGAAGCGGTACGATTTCCATCTGGAAAGAACGGTCGATGAGTCCGTCATTCTTCCGGCTCTTGAGCGCGCGATGCAGAAGATTGCGGCGAGTCCGGTCATCGGGCTGGACGGAACGAAGGAGACGATCCGGGTCAAAGTGAAGGGGACGGACCGGGCGGTCGGAACGATCACCGGCTCTGAGATTACAAAACGGTTCGGCAGCAGTCTCCCGGAGGACACCTTCGTTGTTCAGTGCGAGGGAAGCGGCGGACAGTCTTTCGGAGCGTTTGCACCGAAGGGACTGACACTGAAGCTCAAGGGCGACGCGAACGACGGATTCGGGAAGGGACTCTCCGGCGGAAAACTCGTCCTTACTCCTCCGGATGGAACGACGTTCAAACCGGAAGAAAATATTATTGTCGGCAACGTTGCGCTCTACGGTGCGACCTCCGGAAAAGCCTATTTCACGGGTGTGGCCGGAGAACGGTTCTGCGTACGGAATTCCGGAGCGACTGCGGTTGTCGAGGGCTGCGGAGATCACGGCCTTGAATATATGACCGGAGGACGTGCGGTAATTCTGGGAAACACCGGAAAGAATTTTGCGGCGGGTATGAGCGGCGGAATCGCTTATGTGCTCGACGAGAAGCACGACCTTTACCGCAAGCTGAACAAACAGATGGTTTCGCTCGAGGAGGTCACGGAAAAGTATGACATTTCCGAGCTTCGGGATATCCTGACGGACTATGTGAAAGAGACGGATTCGGCGCTCGGCAGGAAGATTCTCAATGATTTTGACGGATATCTGCCCTCGTTCAAGAAGATCGTGCCGCATGATTATCAGAAAATGCTGAAGGCGATCAGCAAATTCGAGGAACAGGGCATCCCGTATGAGAAAGCCGAACTGGAAGCGTTCAATCTTGTGACCGGGGCCTGCTGAACGGCAGGTTTCGCTCAGAGAACAGAAGAAGGAGTCATCCCGGCACAGCCGGATTCACATAAGAATACGAGGATTGAAAGATGGGAAAAGCGACAGGTTTTTTAGAATATCAGCGAAAAGAAAATCCATGGCTTCCGCCGGAAGAACGGATCAAAAATTTTAAGGAGTTTAAAATTCCGCAGAGCCCGGAGGAGAGGGAGCGCCAGAGCGCCCGGTGCATGAACTGCGGCGTTCCGCTCTGCCAGTCCGCGATGAAACTTTCGGGGATGGTCACGGGATGTCCGCTGCACAATCTGATTCCGGAATGGAATGACGAGGTGTACCACGGCCATTTCAGGTATGCGCTCTCGAGGCTTCTGAAAACGAGCAATTTTCCGGAGTTTACCGGAAGAGTCTGCCCCGCGCTCTGTGAAAAGGCCTGCACCTGCGGCATGAACGGCGACCCGGTCACAATTCATGACAACGAGCTGTTTATCATCGAAAATGCGTTTGCGAATGGCTACATGAAGCCGCGTATTCCGAAGATCCGGAGCGGCAAACACGTCGCGGTCGTCGGAAGCGGTCCGTCCGGACTTGCGGTCGCGGATCAGCTCAATCACAGAGGGCACAGCGTCACCGTGTTTGAACGGGATGATCAGATCGGCGGCCTGCTGATGTACGGCATTCCGAATATGAAGCTGGACAAAAAGGTCGTTGTCCGCAGAAGAAAATTGATGGAGGAAGAAGGCGTGGTCTTCCGTACCGGCGTGGATGTCGGTGTCGATGTGACGGCGGAGGAACTGAAAAAGAAGTACGATGCGGTGGTTCTTTGCTGCGGCGCGAAGAAACCCAGAGCGCTGGCGGTCGACGGATTCGATTCCGCGAAGGGCGTCTGTTTTGCGGTCGATTTTCTGAAGTCCGCGACGAAGCACGTTCTGACCGGCGAGACGGGCGGATTCATCAGCGCCGCGAATAAACATGTGGTCATCGTCGGCGGCGGCGATACCGGAAATGACTGTGTCGGAACGTGTATCCGTCAGGGGTGTAAAAGCGTCCGGCAGCTCGAGATGATGCCGGAGCCGCCGAAGGAGCGTCTTACATCGAACCCGTGGCCGGAATGGCCGAAGGTTCTGAAGACGGATTACGGCCAGCAGGAGGCGATCGCTGTGTTCGGCGGGGATCCGCGAACATACGAGACGACGATCCGGGAGCTGCATACGACGAAGAGCGGACGGCTCAACAAAGTGACGACGGTGCGGGTGAGGTTCGAAAACGGCAAAATGACCGAAGTTCCGGGAACGGAACAGACGATCCGCTGTGAGCTGCTCCTGATCGCGGCCGGATTTGTCGGCTGCCAGGACTATATCGCGGATGCATTCGGCGTTACGCGGGGGCCGCGCGGAACGGTGATGACCGAACAGGAACATTATCAGACGAATCAGGAGGGA
>Ga0256406_1000887_pt1 | contig 51137 bp, 41 predicted proteins | sample RumenRJG_03DNA_FD_185986 | JGI IMG/M metagenome (GOLD analysis project Ga0256406, IMG submission 185986) | Bovine rumen microbial communities from Lethbridge, Alberta, Canada - RJG_03 | ecosystem: Host-associated > Mammals > Digestive system > Stomach > Rumen | place: Canada: Alberta | collected...
GCTGCTATCAATGCACGCAGAAGCTCAGCGGAGCTGGCATTGACATCAGCATGCCGTTCTGGTGCAGATCTGAGAGGAGATGCAAGGGAGACTTAGGAGACGCGCACGGAGATCACTACAGGGAATGAAGAGAATATGGGGGAATCAGTATCGCTCGCCGAGCAGGCGCTCGTAGTTGGCTTTGTACCGGTCGCGCTCTGCACGCATGGCTTCGTATTTCTCTTTGTAGAATCCATCTTTTTCATAGGCGCGCAGCCGCTTGCGCAGATCGCGGAGTTCCAGTTTCATCGCAGCAAGTAAGGTTTCTGTGGTATCTGCATCCGATGGGCTCGGCTGCACGCCATCGCGGAGCTCTGTAATGGCCTTCCGGAGCGTGGCGTTGTTGTACAGGTAAGATTTTGATACTCCAGTCGTCTTCTGCACGCTGTAGAACGTGATTTTTTTGTGCTGCGTCTTCATCGTCTGGATGGCATCGAGGACGAGCTGCTCCTTGTCCTGACTTTTCTTTTTAGCAAGCAACACGATTTTTTCTGCGGATTTCAACATGATGACGCGATCACCTCTTGAATTTTTTGGCGGATGGCCTGATAAATCTCCATCTGACGGCTTCCCGCCTCCAGATGCAGCCCTTGGATGCGAGCGTCGACGGCTTCGAGATACCGCTCTGCCGTCATCCGGTCGACATCGTCCATCCAGAACATCCCGCACGCATAGCAGGCAAGCGCCGTATCGCAGAGGTCTTGGTGATTGCAATATCCATAGGCGAGCGGGATGGCCGCCGCACGCTGCTCTTTTTGCTGGCGTAATTCCTTGAAGCGCGCGTCCTCCTGCTGGAGGAACGCGCGCAGCTTCTGGTCGGCGAGCACATCGCGGATTTCGATGTAGCTGGAAATGGAGCGCATATCCTGATGACCGAGCATGGAACGGATCATGTTCGGGCTCATGCCTTCCATGGCGTATCGGGTTGCGACGGTATGACGGAACTGGTGCGCCTGGAATCGGAACAGTTTTCCCGCCTCATCCGTGATGTGGTGACGATAGGCGAGACGGTTGACGTGAAACGCCCACGAATCTTGTTGGAGCGCACGGATACCGTCCATCGTGATCAAATAGGGAGAGTCCGGGAATTGCTCCTTGATATAGCGAATTTCTTCCGCGAGCAACGACGCAAATTTTTTCACGATGGGGATGCGGTTCACATGGCTCGTCTTCGACTGGTAGTATTGCAGGTAGTAGTCGCCGGCGGAATCCTGCTTCAGGCAATCTGTCCGCAGTTGGCACGCCTCGTTCGCACGCATGCCGGTATTTTCCAGCACGATGGTCATCACGCGCACGCAGCGCGGCAGCTCATCGAGGTGCGCATGAAGCTGATCGAGCGCGCACGTCGGAATCAGCCGTGGAATGAGTTTGTTCTTGTGGTAATGGTCGCTCGGACGGATGAGTTGCTCGTCTGGCAGATCGCCGATTTCCAAGAGCTTGCAGATGCGGAAAAACGTGTCGAGCGCACCTTTCCGCGACCGCTTCGTCGTCATGGCGAATGGTTTCTGATTGAGGAAACCGAGATATTGCAGCACGAGCTCGCGTGTCAGTTCGTGAAAGCTTCGGATGTCTGGGCGATGATCGGCGAGGTAGGCGGTGAACATCTTCAGCCCCTTCATGTCCTCCATCACGCTGGTCAGCCGCCGCAGCTTCAGCCTCTCGTAGATGTACTGCTTGATGACCGTACGCATCTGTGGCTGCTGGATAGCGGTGAAGACGAGCTTCGTCCGTTTCCGGCTGGCCGTGAGCTCGACGGGAAATGGGAGCCGTCGGACATCCCATACATCTTTTTCGATTTCGGGAATCTGGGCGTCTCGCTGTGCCTCCAAGAAATGGTAGAGCTTTTTGATGGCATTGACGGTGTCCGATGCTTCGATGTAGGTGATCGGATTCTGGCGACCTCCGAGCATTTGTTGTTTGGAAAGCGTCACATGATTCAACTCGGCATAGTGGTAGGATTGGAACTGTTCGAACAACGTGTCGATGGGCATCTCCAACAGGCTCTTCTTGATATCGAGCCCGTCGAGGAACGTCAGCAGCGCCACGATGTAGCTGTGAACGCCAATCAGCGTGATAGGTGAGCGGATATGATGCTCCAGATGGTAGCGGTAGAACGACTTCGCTTCTTCACGGATATATGGGTTGCGGATGATGGTGAAGTCAATCGTGCTGGCAACGAAGAATCTCCGTTGGTACATCTTTTTTTGGAGTGTCGGCCCGATGTCTTTGAAAAGATCGAATTCATGGAGCACCCAGACATCCTCCCGCATACGCTCGTCATCGGTCAACTCGGTCTTAGCAACTGCTTGCGTCATGCGCATCCTCTCCTTCCAAGGCGTGGATCAGTTCCTCCAGACGTTCGTCCACCTGCTGCATTCTCGGCGGGATGGTCGTCTGCATCTTTTTCAGCATACGGATTTTTTCTCTCTGGTATCGCAAGACGGGCAGGAACTCTTTCGTGGTGTAGAACGATGAGCAGAACAAGCAGGCATTGGCATGCGGGCAGACGCCGAGCTCGGTCGGCAGGCTGCAAAAGCCGTTCGGCAAAATCTGATGGATGACGTGGTGCATCCACCGCATTTCGTCATCGACAGCCTGTTCCTGCGGTGGAAGCGTCTTGCGCTCAGGGTGGATCTTCTGGCAGAATTCCAGATAGCGCCGCTTCTTCGTCTCCTCATCGATTTGTGCATAGCAGAGCGTCATCTCCGGACTGGCATGGTGGAGAAGACGCTGTACTGTGGCCAACGGGATATCATTTTGGATGAGACGCATGGCGAACGTGTGGCGGAGCATATGCGCGTGGAAATGGAACGGCGTTCCATCCGCGTTCTTGATTTGGCGGGAGGCGATCATGGCGTCCATGTCCTTGCGAAGCGTGTAGTCGTGGTATGGGGTGCCGTTCGGTCTTGGCAGCAGCCAAGTGGCCTCTGGAGATTTTTTCAAAATCCGTTGCTGTTGTTCTAGCAAAAGTGTATAGAGATGCTGCGGGATGGGGTTCAGGCATTCCTTCCGCATTTTCGTCTGATAAAAGCGCAGGATGTAATCACCGTGATTCTGATGGATGCAGCCAATCTTCAGCGTGCTCGCCTCGGTGAAGCGCATCCCTGTGTAGTAGAGCACGAGGAAAAGCAGGGCAGACGTATGCGGAAGCGCGTCGAGCCCTTCGAAAATCTGTTGCAGGACAAAATCAGAAATGCGGTCGGCACGCAATTGGTACGACCGCATTCGGAGGAAGGGAGTGATGGAGAACGGTGCATCTTTCCAGAGGCCGAGCGTGATGCCCGTCTCGAAGAAATCACGGAGCGTGTACAGGTGCTCGTTGATCGCCTTCTGTGCAGAGAGCTCCGGCAGGAGGCGTTCCACGCATCCTGCCGTCATCTGCTCCAATGGGGTCGCACCGAGCATCCGGGTGATGGCACGGAGATGCTGGAGATGCGTATAAATCGTGCCTTTTGCCAGCTCCGTATGCAGAAACTTGTATTCGACGAAGCGCTTCACGAGCACCTTGTTGTGTTCGGACGGGATGCCTTCGAAGGAAAATGTTTTAAGCGCTGTGTTCCGATTGATGCGGTACGCAGGGAGATGGAAACGGTTGAGCTCCCAGATATCTTGATCGAAGGGAGACCTTCCATCGAAAAATGTACAGAGATCATGGCGGCACGTCCGAAGGAAAATCGTAGCCAGTTTCTTGCGCGTATCATTTGGGTACTGTGCGGCGAAGCGTTCGATATCCTCGTCACGCAGAGAGCGCAGGGTGGGCAGACCGCTAGGGAACGCTTCCGCCAAAAACACGGTGAATCTCGGATAGTAGTACAGGTGATATTTGACGATATTTTCCCAGTAGATGTCACGGCAGAGGATTTGCGAGAGCGCATACCAGATGAGCTCCTGCTGGATGGCGGGATGCGGATACGCACGCAGGTCGAGGATGAGCGCAGGATCATCAGGCGAAAGGGGACGTTTCACACGGCAGGTTTTCGCCCATTCGTACAAGCAGATGACCTCTTGCTGCAACGCGGGTGTCGTCCCTTGCAGCTTCCGGACGTCATCATGAATCCAAATGTTTTTCATGAGCTTTCACTTTTCGGTAGAACTCGCGGAATTTCTCGCGCTTGTAGCTGTCGGAGAGTCGGATGTAGGCTTGGATCGTCGTCTGGACGTGCTTGTGCCGCAGGCGCGTCTTGACGTCCAGCACATCCCAGTCGCCGACCTCGATGAGCTCTGTCGCGTGAGAATGGCGGAGGACGTGTGGATGGATGTTCACGTCACAGACTTTGCGGAGCTGGCGGAATTTCATCTCGACGGTATCGGCGAGGAGCGGAGCGCCGCGATGGCGGCCGGTCAGATTGACGAAAACATAGGTATAGTCCTTGCCCGCATACTCCTCCGAGATATAGCGGCAGAACAGCTGCATGACGTACGCGGGGATGTCCAAGATGCCTTCGGAGCAATTCTTGACCCGCGCCATCGGATTCGCGCCCTTGTGTTGCACGACCTTGACTTGGTTCTTCCACGGGATGAAGTCTTTGACCCAGAGGTTCAGGGCTTCGCCGAGCCGGAGTCCCGCCTCGTACATCATGAGGATCAGCAGCTTGTCGCGCAGGAACGTGCAGGCGTTGACCATTTTCATGATGTCCTCGCGGCTGGCGGTCTCCGGTTCTTTCTGTCGCTCTTTGAGGCGGAAAAACGAGCGATGTCCGGTTCGATATCCTCGCATCTCGGCGAGCAGCCCGTAGGACGGACGGTTGCCGGTGGTCGGCAGAAGAAAGTCGAGCCCTTGAATCTCGCCGTTGAAGGCCAGGAAACGATAGAACCCGATGACGGTGCACATGATGCCGTTGATCGTGCGCGAAGACCGTCGCGCTTTCAGGCCAACGACGTTCTTCCCCTGCCATGCTTTGAGCCAGCCGATAAAATCCGAGAGCAGCAGGACGCGGTGTCCTTTCTCAGGGAGCGAGAGATACGTCAGGCCACGCTCGTCCAAAAACGTGAAATAGAGCTTCAGATGATGGCAGTACGTCTTCAGCGTGTAGATGCTTCGGCCGAGGTGGTCGAGATGCTTGAGGTAGCGCTTGACGGGCTGGATGATTCGATTGTCGTCATCCAACAGGAGGTAGCGCGGTTCACGGTTTGGCAGGATGACTTTCTGTACCTGCATATGGATGCGCCTCCAGACATGACTTCAAACGTGACGCGAGCTTGCCGAGGAGTTCGGCTTGCCGCTCGTGGCCGGCCAGCTGCGCACGTCGACAGCTGGCCTCCACACGTTCCAGATACTGTTTGCCGAACCGCTTGTCCATGTCATCCATGTGGAAGAGCCCGCAGGAATAGCAGAGCATGGCGGTCGCGCAGACATCGTCCGGCTTGTTGCACCAGCCGTTGGAGAGGGGAATCTCTTGCACCATCTCCTCAGGATGCATCCATGCTTTCAGGCTACGATCCTCCGATTGCAGGAATGCTTGTATTTATCCCTCCATCATCGTCTCGCGCAATTCGATGTAGGGAAGGATGGACTTCATGCTGCTCTGCCCGAGCATCATCTGGATCATGTGCGGGCTCATGCCCTCACGCGCGTAGCGCGTAGCCAGCGTATGGCGGAACTGATGGCCTTGGAAGCGGAACAGCTTTCCGTCTTTTCCTGTAATCTGATGCCGGTAGGCCAGCTTGTTGATGGCGAACGTGAACGTGAATTGGGCGATGGGCTTGTCGTGCGTCTGCGGGAACAGATACGCCGTCCCTGGATAAGCCGCCTGTGCGGCCGCCTGCTGTTCGCGGATGATGCGGATGAGCTCATCGGAGATGGGGATGCGGCTGTAGGTGTTCGTCTTTGACTGATAAAATTCGAGGAAGATGTGGTCGGTGCTGTCCCTCTTCAGGCATTCGCATGGTAGTTCGCAGAGCTCGTTGAGCCGCATGCCGACGTACTCGATGACGCAAAGCGCCCGCTGGATGGTGGGAGGGAGCTCGTCAATATGCGCGTTCAGTTGCGCGAGGACATCATCTGGGATGCACCGAATGGCAGGAGGCCCCTTCGTGCCGATATCTTCTTGAAAAATCAACTCCTCCACCGGAGCACCCTCGATGTCATAGTGGCGCAGCCAGTCGAAGAACGTCCGCAAGCCTCCCTTCCGGCTGCAAACCGTTGTCTTCGCATAGCCTTTTCGCTCCAGATACACGAAATATTCTTGCATGATGGCACGCGTCAGATTGGGAAGGCTACCGACCTCTGGATGCGTCTCCAGCAGGAACTCTCCGAACGCACGGATGGACTTCAGATCGTCGAAGATGACGGACAGCTTCCGGTATTGCAACCGCAGCAGGACGTATCGTTTCGTCAGCACCCGCAGCCACAGTTGCGGGATGCCGGTGAAGACGATGTGCTTTCGTGGACGCGAGGCAACGATCTGCGCATGGATGCCGAGGCGCGAGACATCCCAGACATCCTTCTCTGTCTCCGCGACATCAGCATCTGCACGCGCTTGCAGAAACGTATAGAGCTGGTTCATCTCCCGGAACGGCCGGCTTTTCTCCACATAGCGGGTTTTCGACTGGCGACCGTTCATCGCTTGGAACGTGACATGGAGCGGGATATTCGTCTGCTGCGCGAGATATGTGCCGTACTGCTCGGTGGCAGATTCTTTCGACAGGGCGATCAGGGTCGGGAGTTCGCCCAAGGTGTCCAGAAAACGCAAAAGGGCGCGGTACGAATAGAGACTGAGGCGAATCGTCGGGATGGAGCGCTTGCGCGAAAGCAGGATCATCGTATAGAACGCTTTGGCCTCTTCGCGGATGCGGGGATTTTTGATGACGGAAAAATCGAGGACATGGCCGTGGTCGCGATCCTCGCGTTGGTTTTCCGGAATGTCGCGGTACAGATGGAGGTCGAACAGATCCCAACGGTCGCGTTGCAGGTAGGCCTTGTCTTCTTCATTTTGCCACTTCTCGGCCATGATGCATTTCCTCCTCCAACACGGTAATCAAATGCTGCAAGCGTGCAGCGACTTCGCCCGCTTGCGCAGGAGCATCCTCCATCTGCATCAGCCGCTCGATCTTCACGAGCTGGTAGCGGAGCACGGGAAGGAATTCCATCGTCGTACGGAACGACTCGCAGGAGAGGCAGGCATTTGCATGCGGACACGTCCCGACGTGGATGGGGAGGCTACAATAGCCGTTCGGGAGTGTCTGCTGGATCATGTGACGCATCCAGAGAAGGTTGTCGTCGATGGCACGACTCTCTTCATCGAGTGCATCGAGCTTTCGCCCGCGCAGGTCGTAGAACGCGAGATACTGATCTTTCTGTCGCTCTTCTTCCATCGATTGGTAGCAGAGTGCCATGTCCACTGTCCGATGGTGCATGAGCTTTTGGATCGTCAGCGGCGGCGTGTGGTGGCGCACTAGCCGATAGGCGTAAGCGTGGCGGAGCTGCCGGAAAGAAAAGACGTAGCGGCTGCCGTCTTCCTGGCGGATATCCTGAGCGATGCAGAGTGCGTCAATGGCTTTCTGGACGTAGGACGCATTGCGCGCGCGTCCATCGTCTGATGGAAAGAGGAAACGCGCGTCTGGACGCGCTTTCAGCGTCGACCGCCGTTGCTTTTGGACGAGCTTTGCCAGCTCTTCGGGAATCGGCGTGAAGACTTCTTTCTGCGATTCGTTGTTCGGGAAGCGGAGATGCGGCTGGCCGTGGATCCGGACGAACCCGTCCACCTTCAGCGAGCAGGCTTGATAAGCGTATGCTCCCGTATAGTACACGATCAAGAAGATCAAGGCGGCATCCTCTGGCAGACCATCGAGGTGCTCCATGATTTTCTGCAAGACGCGATCGGGGATGCCCTCGTAGCGCATCACGCGCCCTGTCCGCCGCGCATAAAGCGCAAACGGTATGGGATATTCTTTGCACAGCCCGTGCTGGATGCAATACGTGTAGAACCGGCGGTACGTCGTGATGCGGAAATTGTACACCGCAGCCGAATCCTCTGCGCACGTCTGCGCGAGGAATTCCTCAAAGGCAGGGCGGCGGAGGGAGAGCAGCGATGCCTCGCGGAAATAGACGGCGAGGCGACGCAGCCCGCTGAAACGCGAGTAGACCGACATCATCGTGATCCGTTCGTGCATCGTCAGATGCCAGAGGTATTCTTGGATGATCCTGCGGTTTTCCTCCAATGGGATGGGGCGGAAATCCATCTGTTTCGGGTGGATGGCGGGATTGTATTTGAACCACGGCAGCTGAAGCGCATCCATCTGCCAGATTTTGCGGTATTGCGGCGCATCCGGCTGCGAGAAATAGGCGAGATATTCGTCTTGGATATTAGCAATCGGAGATCGTTTTTTGCGCGCTATTTTTGGGATGCGCCGACGGTATTGCAGGAAGGCATCGAGGAACTGCGCATCCTCGAAGTCCTGCGGATAGCGGCTCAGACGCAAAAAATCCAGCAGATAGTTCGCCTCCGTGATGTATGCCCGCATGAAATATTGCGGATTCATGCGCACGCGGAGGAACAGGTGCAGCAAGGCAGGAATCAATTGAACTCGGAAAGCTGAAGCAATCCCCGAAAGACAGAGCACATGACCGTTTTTTTCGTACTGGCTATGTGCTAGCCCCTGTGTCTCCAAGAACGGTTGCAGATCCGCTTCCTCGGCGGTCTCCCACCTGCTGGTGCGATAAATCTCCTCCGGCGTCATGGACATCACATCGATTCATTTAGTATTTAAAGTATTTAACGTATATATAGTATCTTAAGGACATTATAGCAAAATGGCGTTTCCGCTTCAATGGAAAAATCATTGTGGAATACAAAACGAGGCCGCTGCGGATGCGCCGCAGCGGCCTCGTTAAATACGCTTTCGGTTTACAGACCGAACAAGCGTCCGATGGATTCCAACGTTTTTGCGCCTTCGTAGAGTTTTGGCACGACGGAGGAGTGGCTGCTTCCCGTGATTTTGGACTCCAGCTGCATGGCATCTGCCCAGCGCTGGGCGTCGCCCGAAGCCACATGTCCTTTGACGACGTTGACGCCGGCCGCAGCTCCTGCTTCCTTGAGCTCTTGGAATCTCGGATGGTCGGGATTGACGATGACTGTCTGCCCGCTGTAGCGGCTGAAATCGATCTGTCCTGGCTGATAGCCGAGCTTTAGCTGCTGGTAGACTTTCGTGCCGTCCGCTTTCGTGTAGACGAGATCGGAGATGCCGTTGTCGTTGAGGACGGCTGTCCGGTGGCCTCGCGTTGTGGCTTCATATGCCTGCATATTCTCGTTGACGAATCCCTTGAACCCCTTTTTGCCGCCGCGCGAGGTATTGAGGCGGCTGAGGTCTTCCGCAGCCTGTGCGGCTGCATCGATGTCACGGAGGACTCTGTTGATGGGACGGTTCGGATTCTGGATCGCGGCAATCGCCGAGAAGAGCGAGTGTTTTTTCCTTGGCATAAAGCAGGTTCCTTTCTTTCAGCAAGGGATGGGGGAGTCGAACGGCCAGCCGTTGACTTCGATCGTACTTCCGTGGATGCGGATTTCCATCGTGTGGTTCGGGTTTTCGTATTCGATGCCTTCGGGGTAGGCATCAGTGAGGCGGTACAGCCGTTGGTTTTCCGAGCCGATGAAGGCGCGGCGCGTGTCGCGCCGGCCTTCGAGGAATGGGCCATCGACGAGGAGGTCGGTGTGGGCGAGGAGCGATTGGATGTCGGCATCCTCCGAGGCGCGTAGCTCTTCGTACAGGAATCCCGTGAAGACGAGGACGGTCTTCCCGCGCGACTGCGCCCAGCGCGCGAGGCCGGCCGCTCCGGCGGGCTGGAGCAGAGGCTCGCCGCCGACGAGGGTGAGTCCCTCGATCTCCGGATGCTCCTCAATCTGGCGGTCGAAGCGCGCCGTAAGCGCGTCCAGCGGGACGATGTGGCAGGCGGTGAACGGTTGCATTTCGGGATTGCAGCAGCCGGGGCAGGAGCGCTTGCAACCTTGGAACCAGACGGCGATGCGCTCGCCAGGCCCCTCGGAGTGCGTCTGGAGGCGGACGGAAGCGAGGTTGAGGAGGGTCATGGGAAACTCCTTTCGTCATTCGAAGTAGAACAAGCCGTTGGGCAGCACTTTGATGGTGATGTGGCGTCCCCTCAGCGTTTCGTAGGATTCGAAGATGTAATTGCTGAGCGGCTTCACGATCTGCGTGTCGAGGCAGTTGAGCGCGCCGCGCCCGCCAAGCGTCCGATCCAGCCGTTCGAGGAGCGTCTGGTAGGCGAGATCCGGCTGCTCGAATGTGATGTCCGCATCGTAGAGTGCTTTGACGTTTTTCCGGATGTGCTGTTCGAATTTCGATGCGAGGATGGATTTGTAGACGGCGTCATCCTTGATGAAGTTGAACGGGACGATGTTGTCACCGATGCGGTTGAGGATTTCCGGACGTCCGAGGCCGCCGGTCCCGTTCGGTTTTTTCGGCGAATTGAATTTTTGCTTCACGGTATCGATGAAATACTTGCGCACCGCCTCTTCGCCCTGATTGAACGGTGCGCCTGCGGCACCGAGGTTCGACGTGAAGATGATGAATGTCTCGGAGAACGAGACCGTCGCGCCCTTGTTGTCCGTGAGGCGGCCGTCCTCGAGGATCTGGAGGAATTTGTCGAGGATGGAGGGATGGGCTTTTTCGATTTCGTCGAACAAGAGCACGCTGAACGGCTTTTCGCGCACGGCGTTCGTGAGCTGGCCGCCGGCTTCGTAGCCGACGTAGCCCGGAGGCGCGCCGATGAGGCGCTGATCGCTGTTTTCCTGCTGGTATTCGCTCATGTCAAAGCGGATGTAGGCATCTTCGTCACCGAAGATGAAGCTGGCAAGGGCTTTCGCGAGCTCCGTCTTGCCGACGCCGGTCGGGCCGACGAAGAAGAGCGTGCCTTTCGGCTTCGATTGTTTCGTCGAGTACAGGAGGCCGGACGTGCCGGTGAACGCGGAGGCGATGACGTCGTGGATCTTCTGGATGGCCTGTTCTTGTCCCTTGACGCGTTCGCGCAGACGCTCGTCGAGCGTGTGGAGCTTTCCGATGTCGAGCTCTTTCCACGGGCTCGTCTTTTCGCCGTATTTGTAGAGGCTGATGAGCTTTGAGAACGTCAGGCTGGCATCCTGTTGCTGGCGCGAGGCCTTGATCATCTGTGCGATGTCGAGGAGCGTGCAGCCGTCGAGCGCGTCGATGAAATCGGCCTTGGTGCGCGGATCGGTACGGAAAGACGGGGCGAGCATGAAACGGTCTTGGTGCGCTGTGACGAATGCCTCGCGTTCCGTGCGCGTCGGCAGCGGGACGTGGATGGAGACGAAGAGCGGGTGGTTGACGTAGGCGATGGGGGGCATGGTCGCCTGGCTGTGCATGACGAAGACGATGACGTTGCGGACGTCTTCGAGATCGGCATCGCCGAGGGCATAGTTCTTGGCGGAGAGGACGGCTGCTCCGAGGCTGGCGAGCATCGCGCGCTCGCTCTCGCTGAGACTGTTCGGATTGCCGAAGAGGTAGTCGGAAAAATCGATGAGAATGGCCGTCTTGTGGCCGTCGACGTTCAGCTGGGTGGGGAGCTCGGCGAAAAAGTCTTGGATATTGACCCGCTGCGGCATGGAGGCGGCGGCCATCCCCTGTGGGGCGAGCGGGCTTTCGTTTGACGCCCCCGGAATGGGGTACGGCGTGCCGCCCTGGGGCATCGGCGGCGGGGTCATGCCGTGCCGGAGATTTTGCGAAGCTTCGTCGTAGCCGGAGACGGGATCCCAATGCAGGATGCGGTCGTAGCCTTTTTCTTGGAGCTTCTGGCGGACAGCGCCGACGACGGTCTGGCTGCCGTCCGCGCCGACGAGGTCAAAGGTGTTGCCGGAGATCAGGATGGCCGAGCGGAAGCCGCATTCGCGGCTGAAGCGTTCGAGCCAGAGGGGTTCCGTGTGATTCGTGATTGCCATGATTTACATCCTCCCGTCTGCATTCGTGTTCGGTTTGTCATAAGCGTTCATGGAGAGCCGGTCGGGGTTCTGCCAGAGGACGCGTTCGTTGGAGAAATGGATGCCGTAGCATTGGTCGAGGTTCGCCTTCACGACTTCGATGTCTTTCAGGCATTCGCTCCCGGTGTAGTGGTCGAAGGTGTACTGGATCTTCCCGTTCTTCGAGAGTTGGAAGGTGGCGCGTTTGCCCGACGGCGTCTGCGCGTAGATTTCGACGTTGTCGTCGCGGAACTGGCAGCCGACGGCGAAGCCGAGCGTCTGGAGTTTTTTCACGACGCTTTCCGTGCAGGCGCGGCGGACATCTTCGTCGACCGCGAGCTCGTCCGATTCCGTGCCGGCCTCTTGGATCTCCTGCTGGAGCTCTTGGACGGGGGCAGCGGACTGGCCGGCTTTTTCGCGGATGGCGCGGAGCTTTTCGCGGAGCGCCGCGACGGTTTTCGTCTCTTGCGACGGCAGGGTCTCGGCGATGTCCTGCACCTGTGCGGCGACGGCTTCGGCCTGGTGGTCAATGCGCGTCTGCTCTTTCCATGCGTCGGCCTGCGCTTCCGCACGGGAGGCGATGTCCGCAACGCGGGAAGCGATGGCCTCCTCATTCATCGTGCCGGTCGCCATCTCCTGCCGGAGCTCGGCGAGCTCCTGTGCCGCGAAATGGGCGGTGACGGGATCCATGGTGGCGATGGCGTCAAAGAACGCTTTCTGGTGTGCGGCCGACTGTGTAGCGCGTTCGCGCTGGAGCGCGGCGCGGCGCTCGTGCTCTTTCTGGACAAACGCGTCCTGCGCGGCATGGGCGAGCGTCGTCAGGCTGTGGATGTAGCCGCCGACGGCGAAGGAGCGGTCGCGCGCTTCCACGGGGTCTTCTTCGAGCAGCGCGGTGATGGCATCGAGATCGCGGCGCAAGCGTTTCATTTCGGCCGGCAGGAGGTCGTCGGCACCTTGCGCGCAGAGGGTTTGGTAGATGCTTTCGTAGCGCTCGTAGAACTGCCCCGTCTTCGTGCGGACGCGGTCTTTGAAAATCTTCTCGCGGAGGGCTTGCCTCATCGCAAATTCTGCGGAAAACGAACGGCTCATGCAGCATTCCCCTTTCTTTTCTGGTAGCCGTAGAGTTTGTGGATGTCTTTTTGCAGGCGGGTGTTCGCGGCGGCCTGCGCGTTTTTCGGCATGGTTTCGAGCACCTGCTGGCTCATGATGTGGAGCGTCGCCATCTGGTGGGAGGCGGCGAGGAGGAGCAGGGCAAGGATGTCCTGCGGAGCGTATTTTGCGGCTGCCTCCTTTGCCCACGCGGGAAAGTCGAAGGCGTCTGCGGGTGCGTAGAGGATCGGGAGCTCGCGCTCGTAGCTTCCTGCATGGACGGGGAGGAGGCCGGCGTTCCATGCTCCCTGATTGCCTCGCAGCAGCGCGCCGGACGGCATCGGCTCCGGGAGCTCCATGCGGATGCGACGCGTCTTCGCATCGACATGAATGGCGAACGCCGGTGCGTCGAGGAGGACGGTGAGGCGAGGCGCGGCCGTCCCTTTCGGGAGGAGGTCGGCATGACGGATGGAGAGCAGGCACCAATCGTTGCTCTTCGCGACGGAATCACGAAGGGATGCGTCTTCTTCCAGCAACGGGTGGATCGTGCGGACGCCGTCGAGCACTTGCGGTGTGAGGCGAGGGAGATCCCGGCCGCTTGCGCTGCCGTAGTCGAGACTCTGGAGCGCGGCCTGCACGATGCGCTCGTCCGTGACGCCGGTGATGACGGCCTCGAAGTCCGGCGTGAGGGTCAGGTCGCGCTGGACGGGGCGCCAGCGGATGGTCGGTGTCTCGTCCACATGCTTGTCATCGATGTGCGTCTGCGGCGTGAGCCAATCCCATGGCGCACGGTTGCGCTTTTTGCGGTGCCGGTCGATGGCGGCATCGAGCGTCTGAGGAGGGAGCGGCAGCGTTTGCAGGTCTGCGGCATCTGCGAGTGCGAAGCCGCGCGGTTCTGCCGAACAGGGGAACTTGTCCGGCAGGAGAGCTCCATTTTCGATGTCATAGAAGATCTGGACGGGGGATTCTTCGGACTTGACCGGGAGCCTGCCGTCGCGGAGGAAGGCCATGCCTTTCGGCGTGAACTGGAAATCCTGCATGTGGAAATCGCCGAGAGAAGACTGGTCGTTCCAGGTCGGAGAGGTGATGACGCCGTCGCCGAACATCCGGCTGAACAGCGGCTTCAGCAACAGGTCGAGATCATTCTTGAAGCCGAAGAATGTCGTGAAGATCTCTTCGACGGTGCTCGTGCCGTATTCCGGATGCGTACTCGCGACCTGCATGGCTTGCAGGATCGCCCATTCGATGGTGTTCGGACGGCGTTCGACGTGGTGGGAGACCTGCACGTCGTAGACGGCGACAGGGCAGGAGGCTTGGATGGAATCGAGTTTCATGCGGACATCTTTCCTTTCTGTTCGCTGAGCTCTTTTTTGAGCAGGGGGAGCACGGTTTTCCCGATGAGGCGGGACGAGGGCGAGCAACCAATCTGATCCAGAATGGCATCGTAAACCTTCACGTCGACCGTCCCTTCCGCATCGAGGCGCGGGATGGGAACGGTGAAGCGGCGGAACGTCTCGGCTGCGCCGACGATGAACAGGAGCTGCTGGGCGCGGGAGAACGCCACGTTGATGCGCTCGAACGTTTTGACGAACTTGCTGATTTTCGTCGGGTCTTTCTTTTGCGGGTTGCGCGTCAAGCTGCAGATGATGATGTTGCGCTCCTGTCCTTGGAAGCGATCGACGGTATTGACCGTATAGCGCAGGTAGGAGAAGTCGCAGGTTTTCTCCCTGCGGAGCGCGTTCAGCCGCCACTTGATCTCCCGCACCTGCTGGCGGTAGAAGCAGATGATGCCGAGCGTTTTCTTCGTCTTCGCAGCGCAGCAGGCTGCGGCGAGCTTTTTCACGAGCTCGACAATCTCGACCTGCTCCATCGTGTTCTTGGCGGAGGAGCTATCGGAAAAATCTTCAAAGGTTTTCTCGCCGTCCGGCAGCTGCCCAGAGTCGATCCAGTAGGCGTGCGTCTGCGGCGTGACGAAGGTGCAATGGTCTTCGCCGGGGATGGTCAGGCCGGCCGCCATGCGCTGATCTGCCACGTCTCTTGCATAGCCGCATTCCAGCCGGTGATCGTAAAAGACGTTGATGACGTCCATGATGTCGGGGTGCATGCGGTATTGCGTGAGCAGGGAGTGCTTGATGGCGGGATCCGCACAGGCGAATGCGTCCTTGAAGATCGAGCGGCCGACCATGTCCTTGAACTTTTCGTAGGACGCATGCGTGAGCGTGCTTTCTTCGCTATCCGTTTCCGCTTTCTCGAGAGCTTCCCCCGGGTCGTCCGTGTGGCGGAACTGCGGCGGGAGCTGGCGATGGTCGCCGACGAGGATGGAACGGCGCGCGCGCCGCATGGGGATGAGGAGCTCGATGGGCGTCGCTTTGCTGACCTCGTCGATGATGGCGACGTCGTAGGGGCCGAACCCGTCGACATCCCGCTGGTTCGCTGTGCAGGTCGCGCCGATGACGTTGCAGCTGTCCTTGTAAATGTCGAGGTAGTTGGACGCACCGGCTTCGCTGTCCTGCTGTGCGATCTTCTCATCGAGGAGTTTCGCGTGGTATTCCTTGAGGATGGGCTCCCAGATGTCGCGGACATCTTTCGCGTCGTCGATGGCGGATTGCGCCGAGCGGCAGCGGGCTTCGAGCGCTTCTGCCGTGCCGGCGGAGGCGAGGGCTTGCTCTTCTTGCTGCACGCGTGCCTGCGCGTCAGCGAGCTTGGACGTCAGATAGGCCAGACGGTTTTCTGCGTCCTGCACCTTGCGCTGGAGCGGTGCCATCTCCGGCTCGGCAGGCGCCTGAGCCGTGAGCATCTGCACCATCGTATCCCAAGCGGCGTCGGCGTTCGGGAGGACTTCCTCCAAGACGGAGGCGAGCGTGCCGGGGTTCTCATGCACGGTGGCTGCGAGCTCTTCGGAGAGCATTGCCCGCTCGCTGTCATCGAGGAGGAACTGGCCGGTTCCTTTCGCCTTCTGGATGTCGCTTGCGACCTTGAAAAAGGCGTTCTGCCATCTGGAAGCGGCGGCGCTGTCCGTAGGATCGGGGACGTTTTCGAGCAGCCGCGCGCGTTCTTGTTCGAGTGCCGGCAGTCGCTCGTCCGCAGACGGGCCGCTCGCTGCTTCCTTTGCCCGTGCGGCGGTGCGATGGAGCAAGCGGAGGTTCCAGCGGTAGACGGCCAGCGCGCCGGCCTGGCGTTCGGCCGATTCCTCGGGGATGCTCTTGAGCTCTTTCAGGAGGAACACGCCTTTTCCCGCGCCAGCGGCCAGCACGCGGTTCAGGATCGGGAGGATGGCGCGTGTCTGCCGGGCGCTCAAGGAAAATGCCATATAACTATCTGAAGAATTCGCTGCCTGCATGAGATTGCGACTGCTGGCTTCCTTGCGGCAAAGCGCCTGCTCTTCTCTTGCCGTGGAAAGAGTTTCCCTGCAATGTGCGAGGGCTTGTGTTGCTTCGTCCACGTTGGAGCGGAGCGTCTGCTCGTGCGTGCGCAGAGGGACAAGATTCGAGGCATGGAGCTTCTGATTCGTCCGGGCTTCTTTTGCTGCGGCGAGCTCGGCATCCTGCGATGCCCACGGCGTAAGGAAGGTTGCCTCGACGCCTTTGGCGAGCGAATGGTAAAAGCGGTGCAGCACAGCGTTTTCTGCGCAGGAGAAGGTCGCATCATCCGCATTGCGGCGCTGCTCGTTCTGGATGCGGAGCGGACGGATGTCCGGCCGGAGCGAGAGGCGGTCGAGCGCGTTGTCGACGGCATCGTTGGATTGCGACGAGAGCAGCACGCGTTCGCCGTTCTGTACGCATTGGAAGATGCCTTCCGCGATGACCGTCGTCTTTCCCGTGCCCGGAGGCCCTTGGATCAAGCAGAGATCCGGTGCGTCCAGCATTTTCTGCACGGCCGTACGCTGGTTGTCATTCTCGGCGATGGCCTTGTTCTGCCACGCTGTGATCTCCGCATGCTTTTTCGGGAGGCGCGCGTTTTTCGCATTGAATAAGACCTGCGCGAGATTCAAGGCGGCGGAATCGCCTTCCTCGAACCTCTGCGCCTCGTAGATGAGGCGGTTCATCAGCGTGAGCGTGGCGGTGGAACGCATGAGGAATCCTTGCTCTTGGATGCCTTTCCCTTGCAGGAAGGCTTCCACATCTTCGGCGGCTTCCAGCGCTTCCGTTTCCCGCTGCCAGTTGTCGGGAATCGAGATGGGGAGCTCGACGGCATAGGGCTCGGGGAACGGAGCGCCGCAGGCGCGGAGGGTGCGGTGCTTCTTTGCGCCGGAGAGCTCGCGGGGCTTGTGCATCGCGCCGAGCGGCAGGGGCGCTGCGCCACGGAGCTTCCGCAGGTCGTCCATGCCGATGAACTGGAACGACCATTTGTCCTTGGACACTGGTAGCGGCGCTGCCGCCGCATCGCTGCGGAAGCCTTTGTGCGCCAGATCGAACGCTTCCTTGCTGTCGGCGATGACGGTGAACACCATCTGCCAGACCGCCTGACGGGACTGGAAACGTTCGACGCGCCATTCGGTATACCGGCATCCGGTCATGAGATGCTCTTCGGCATCCCGTTCCCACACGGGGTAGTCCATCCAATCTTTGAGTTTCTGGCGGATGGGCTCGGCGAGGGAAGGAATCTCTTCGATGAGGCCGTCGAGCGCGTTCTGCGCGAGGTCTTCCCGCTTGCGGCGGATGACCGTGGTGTCCAGCTCTCCATCGAGCGCCGGCGCATTTTCAACGACATGGACGGCTTGGATCAAAAAGCTTTTGCCCATCGGGAATCCCAGCAGGAGCAGCGTCTTGCCGGGGCCGAGCAGGGCGAAGAGCGGGTCGCTCGCCTCTTGGTAGGCGAAGGGGCGCAGGCCGATGCGTTTCATCATGCCTTTGGGGGCGGTATAGCTGCGGTTGCTGAAGGCCGCTCGCTTCGGCAGCCCCTCGGGGAACACATCCTCGAGGAGCGTGAGCAAGGGGGAGGCTCCTTGGAGCGTTTTCAGCTTCGGGTACAGGCGCTGGAGACGATTCCAGCAGTACATGATCGATTTGCCGCGCGTTTCTAACGCGAAGTGGATCTGGAAAACATGTGCCATGACGAGGTTCCTTTCTTTGGCTCAGACGGCCGCCTGCAACGGATAGCGGCTTTCGTAGGCGTCGCGGTCGAACGCGTAGCGGTGGAAGACATCGGAGAACGGCTCTTCGAGCAGGCTGCCGATCACGGTGTAGTTGTCGTTGTCGTTGTCGATGAGGTTGCCGCGGTTGTCGATGATGATGTACGAGCGCTTCAGGCTGTACTCCGTGACGGAGGCATCGCCCTTCACGGGATTCTGCTGGAGGAAGCGGGCGAACGCTTCATCGCTGATCATCAGCTCGCGATTCGAAAACGTCCCCTCCTCGAACAGCTTCATCTTCAGGAACTTCCAGCGCTCGATGGGGAGCGTTGCGCCGGACGATGACAGCTGCTCGTTCATGTTCAGGTTCGTCACGACGGTATTCAGCTTGATGCGGAGCTTCGGATTTTCGCGCTTGGCCGTCTGGATCAGGCGGCGGAGGCGTTCCATGTCGAGCACGCGGCCCTGCGGATTGCAGCAGCCGAGCGAGCGGAGCGTCGCGGGCTTCAAGCTGTCAACGGAGATGCCGAGCATCTCGAATTTCTGGAACAACTGCGGCGGCATCCGCTTCGGATCGAGGAGCATCGACCCGTTGCTGATGATGGAGAGATGGAAGCCCTTCTGCCACGCGTAATCGACGAGATCGGGGAAACCCTTGTAGAGCACGGGCTCGCCGCCGGCGAAGTTGATGCTGTCGACGAGGCCGCTCTCCTCGATGTTGTCGATGATGCGGTGCCACTCTGCAGTCGGGAGGTCCTGCTTCTCGCGGAACTGCGCGAAGCAGTAACGGCATTTGTAGTTGCAATGCTGGGTGATGTGGAGGTTGACCTTGAGCTTTTTCATGATGCTATTCTCCTTGTCGTGATGGGATCAGGCGGATACCAGCTCTTTGCGGACGTAGGCGGTGTACAGCGGGATCTTCTCGATCGTCTTGTCGAGTCGGGGATTGTGACCCCACTGGCGGAACGAGAGGATTTCGTTTTCTGCGCGGCCGCTGCGGAAGAACTCGTAGACACCCTTGCTGAAGCGCTGCGTGAAGAGGAAGAAGCGACCGGCTTTCGAAACGAGGTAGAACGTGATCTTGTCATTGGCTTTGCGGATCTGGATTTTTGCTTTCATGGTGGTGATGTCCTTTCTGATGTTTGTGCTGGAGGATTTTTATATGGATGATGCTATCTGCAAGAAGAGATATTGCAGATTTTTGCTAAAACTATAAATAACGATTTCAAGTGGTTTTTAAAACCATGTTTTGTTGATGACTATATTATACGATACGATATAGAAACAATCAATTTGAAGTATTAACTAATATGAGACAAAAAGTCCTAAATAATTAGATTATCTTTGTAAATCGAAGAATCTCGCAGAAATTCGATGATAATCACGATTTTTCGTTATTTTTACTTTGAAATGTAGAAAAATAGACCTTTTTATATGGTTTCAAATACGATATAATATATACAACCAAAACTTGCTAGGAGATGATTCGAGTGACGGAGATCAATCAGGAATTTATTGAGCAAAGCGTCAAGAAACTGGACAAGGCGGATATCGCATTGAGCGCGATCCCGAACCTCCCGCTCTATATGGAGCAGATGCGCCAGTTCATCAATCAGGAGGCCGGCGGCGCGAAGCGCACGGACACGGAGGATAAAATCTCCGACGTCTTTTCAAAGGCGATGATCAACAACTACACGAAAGCCGGCCTGCTGAATCCGCCGCAGAACAAGAAGTACAATCGCGACCACATCCTCATGCTGCTCTTGATCAACCAGCTGAAGAACGTGCTGACGATTCACGACATCAAGCTCCTCTTCGAGCCCATCCTCGACCTCAGCAATCCAGAAATCAAGGACGACATCATTTCCATCGAGGACATTTACGATACGTTCCTGAAGATCAAGGATGACGAGTACAAGGACGCCGGTCGTGACTTCGCCGAGAAATTCAAGATCATCAAGGAGAAGACGCAGCATATCGCCGATGCCGACAAGCAGGATCTCGCGGAGGATTTCCTGATCGTCATGACGCTCGTCGCGGAAGCGAATATCGCGAAGCGTCTAGCGGAGGACATCATCGACGAGATTTTCGAAAAGAGGAAAGCTGTCAAAAAAGCATAATGGGATTGTTCGATCAGGAAAGGGGACATGACCGCTGATGCCGCACAGGCTCGGCGGTATTTTTTTATTACGATACCACCTGCTATAGCAAATACTATCGTGGTTTGCGCTTATCATACACCAGCAAAAATGAAAATGCAACAGTTTTCTGTAGCAATTGCTATTTTTATACTGTAGCAAATTATTTATTATGCTGTAGCACTTGCAACTTTTGTGGTTTCATGGTATGGTAAACGCATCGGAGCAAAGGAGGTGATCTCATGGATCCAACGGTAGAACAAGCTTGCCGGATCGCAGCGAAGACATTCTTTCCTATAGTTGCTGGAGGCCATGGATTTGTGATTAAACCGAATGGTGCTTCGGAGAATGTCCCTGCGAAAACGTCCCAGCCATCCCTTGCTGGTGTAACTGCGCTTGCATCTGCTCCAGATAAAACGGGGGAGACAACCACAAAAGTCGCAAAAATCGCAACAGCAGCCGCCGCTGCAACCGCAGTCGCAGCGGCACCAGCAGCAGTTGCAGCGGCTCCAGTGCTTGCAGTTGGGAGTTTAATAGGTGGCCTTTTCTCTCTTTTTAGCGATGACGACGAAAAGGAACTCACGGTTCAGCAAGCATCAGAAGTGCTCGGCATCAGCACCTATACCATCAAGAGGAAAATCGCGAATCATGAAATCTCTGCGACAAAAAAGGGCAACAAATTCATGATTACCAATGCCGAATTGAAACGCTATTCGGCAGCGACGAAGAAATCCGGTCTTTCTTACGGTGCGGTAGCTGAGGCAATCAGCAAAGCGCAAGCAATTCAGCCCCCGTCCGCCGCGTCTGTGGATCCGGATAGCCCGGCAGATATCAAAAAACTGCTGGACATCCTAAAAGACGCCGTCACGAAAAAGGAGCTCGAGATTGACATGGCGGAGCTCGAAGAAGAAGAGTCCGGTCTATCCGACGAACAAAAGCGCGAACGGAAAAAGGCAGTCTTGAACCTCAAGATCGAAAAAACGGATCTGGAGGCCAACGTGAAAATGATGGAGCTCCGCTTAGAAAAACTGAAGCAGGATCAACCGGCATCTACCGACTGACTGCGGATGCAAGACTCCCACAGAAAGCAAACGGCCCTTGGCGTGATTGCCAAGGGCTGTTTGCTTGATGGAATACAAACCGAGGCCGCTGCGGATGCGCCGCAGCGGCCTCGTTGTTATTCTTCCTCGTCATCCTCATCCTCGTCCACGAACTCAAAAATCTCTTCGACCGTGAGCCCGAAGACGTCGGCGATGTCCATGGCGAGACGGAGGGAGGGGTTGTATTTGCCGCGCTCCAGCGCGGAAATCGTCTCGCGCCGGACGCCGACCATCTCGGCGAGCTCGGCTTGCTGGAGGTGGTGCTCCATGCGCAGATCGTGGATTTTCGTCTTCAGCATAGGTCGTCACCCTCATTCTCGAGATGGCGGAACATGAGTCCGACGGTCGTATGCCCCGCGCCGAAACAAAAATCCAGAACAGTGAACATCGACACATTGATGCCACCGACGAATTCGACGAGCACGAGCAGGATGATGACGGACATGACCGCCACATAGCCAGCGAAATAGGATTCATTCAGATGCGCATCTGCCATTTCGTCAAACGACTCCCGTTTGCAGCGCCCGACAAAGACCGTCACGCCAAGCAGCAGAAGGCTGACGATGAAGGCTGCGATCGTAAGATGCAGCAGCGTGTTGAGGACTCCGAGCAGCAGGAAAATGACGCCGGTGGAAAGGTATCCCCACATGACGTATTGGGTAACGCTGAGGTACGGTAATTTCATGATACATCGCCCTTTCTGCGATAGAAATAGATCACTTATGATAGAAATAATTCACTTGATGTGATAAATATATCACATCATAGAGGAAGATGCAAGAGCAATTGCCTGCTCTTGCATATTGCCTCGTAGTTTTGTGGAATGGTATAATGAGATTCAAAGCAACGAACGGAGGGATTTGCTTGGAATCACAAGATTTTGACGCCATCATGCGGAGCATCACCAAAGGCCTGACGGGGAATCCGAAGGAAGATTTCGCGTATCTGAAACAAAAGATGGAAGAATACAAAGACCATCCGATGGGCAAGGAAATCCTGCGCGCGTGCGGCCGTCTGATGTATCAGACTATCCCCGATGACCTGCGGGAAAAATTCGACGATGCCGTGCAGAAGGATTCGCTTGGGAGCAACGCCGCCTTGGAGGAAGCGCAGTTCCAGACGATGAAGGGCAACCTTGAGATGGCTGAGAAGATTTTGGAATCCGCTATCCATCGGTGGGAGAAGCTCTACGAAACGGGCGCGTTTCAGGATGATCGCGTCAGCGAATACCGCGACTTCGAAAACCCCATGGAATACTATCTCTACTGCGCACGGAAAGAATCCGAGAAGGATGTCCGTCGGATTCCAGAGCCGGTCTCGTCCCTGTACCTTGCCTATGGCTATACGCTCTTCGACATGGATCGATTGGACGAAGCGGAAGCGGCGCTGAAGACCGCGCATCATTGGGATCCGGCATCGACGCAGATCCTCTACGAGCTGGCAGAGGTGTACAAGAAACAGGGGCAGCTGAAGCCGTTCTGGGATCTGACGATCGAAGCGCTCTCGCTCGCCTTCACCCGCGCACAGGTCTCCCGAGGCTATCGGAATCTCGGCTACTATTTCATCGAGAAAAAGGCGTGGACGGATGCCATCGTCTTCTTCTACCTCGCCCTGCACTTTTGCGCCGAGAAGGATGAACATGGACGGATGATGATCCAGAACGAACTGCTCTACATCCATATGCAGACGCATCAGGACATCGATCCGCCGACGGAAGAAGATACCTATGCCTGCCTAGAGAAGCATGGCATCCCCTTCGGTGTCGACGAAAGCGTCCTGCGTCTGGCATACAATCTCGGTCAGCAGGCAAAAGAGGCTGGCGTCAAGGACGATGCCATCTTCTTTTTCAAAATCGTCTACGGCATCGTACAGATCGACGAGATTCGGGACGAGCTCGAAGCGTTGGGTGTCACGGTAGCAGAGCATTGAGCATGGAAGGAATGGAGGCAGTCCTATGATTCGTATCGGTTTTGGGGCAAACGGCTTTGATGTGTCGTCGGGAGAAGAACCCAAAAGGCAACGCAAGAAGGGAGAGTCCCGCCTTGTGCTACCACAAGACTATACAGTCATTGATCTGGAGACGACAGGGCTGGATCCGCAGTATGATGACATCATCGAGATTGCATGCATCAAGTATCGCGGTGGGGAAGAGATCGGCAGATTCCAAAGCTTGGTTCAGCCGCCGTTGCAGAACGATGACGAGGAGGATGAGGGCGAGCCGTTCTACGTCGATGAGTTCATCGAATCGCTGACAGGCATCACGAATGAGATGCTGGCAGATGCCCCGAAGTTCGAGGCCATCGAGCAACAGGTCGCGAATCTCCTCGACGGGGAATTGCTGGTCGGTCACAACGTCAATTTCGATATCAATTTTCTGTACGACAACCTTGAGCCGTACGGCGTGGTGCTCGGAAATGATTTCGTTGATACGATGCGTCTGTCGCGGCGCGCGCTTCCAGAGCTCGCGCATCATCGTCTCAGCGACCTTTCCGACTATTTTTCCATTGAAGGAAAACACCATCGCGCTATGGGCGACTGCGAGATGACGCACGAAGTCCTGTGCGGTCTGAAGAAAATCATCGAGGAGAACCATGTCGACCTTTCGCCGCATCGCTTTCCGCAGCTCGACCTGCGGACATTGCAGCCAGATCCGACGAAGTTCGTCCAAGACCACATCCTCTATGGACGGAATTGCGTTTTCACAGGCAAGCTGGAGCGCTTCTCGCGCAAAGAGGCAGCGCAGATCGTGCTCAACATCGGCGGCCATTGCGAGAACAACGTTACGAAGAACACGAACTTCCTCGTCGTGGGGAATTTCGACTACTGCTCGAACGTCAAAGGAAACAAGACCGGCAAGCTGAAAAAAGCCGAGGGGCTGATCCTCAAAGGACAAGATTTGCAGATTTTGTCGGAATCGGCATTCTACGATTTGGTGGAGGGATTGGACTCCAAATGAAAAAAGGCCGGCAAGCAGCCGGCCGCAGATGCGGAAGCACCTGTATCCTGATGGTTAGCACGCCAGCCCGGGTTCGTGGCGGCGTGTTTTCTTTTTGCCTTTGGCAGTCGCGACGTCGTAGACGACATCGCGCACGATGGGGAGCAGCGCAGCCTTGAGGTCGGCGAACTGTGCGTCCGTGAAGTGCACGGATGCGGGGGCGGCCTCTGCGCCACGCACTTTTACCGACGTCTGCAAGAGGTCTTCGAGATGGACGTTGAGGATGTTGCAGACGGCGAGGAGGTCATCGAGATGGAGGTAGCCGCGTCCAGTTTCGATTTTTCCGTATTTTGAAGTCGAGATGTTCATGTCCTCCGCCATGGAAGCCTGCGTCTTCGTACGGCCGTTCTTCATCTTCGTGAGCAAGCGGTATTGCTTGATCATCTGGCAGATGTGTGCGGGTGCTTCGTCGATGTCGTAGATGGGGATGGGGTTCTGGTACGTCTTCATGATGCTTTGCCTCCTTGGCTTTACCAAATCTTAGGGGTTTCTCCATTTTCAATCATGGCATCATTCTCCAAGAAATGGTTATTGAAAATACGTGCTGGCAAGCTTTCATCGGTCGGGTGCAGCCACCGCTGCCGATAGATGTCGCGCAGGCAGAGATAAAAGCGGAGATCGTCAAATGGCTGGCTGCCGATGTCGTCAAGTTCCTTTTGGATGTCATCCCGCTGCTTCCCAAGGCTGGAAAGATAGGCATCGTTCATCGTCTGGTTGATTTGGATGTCGATGCAGGCACGGGCATATTTGCCGTTCCAAAGATCCTTGAGAGACATCGTGCAGGGCTCTTTGAGTTTTCCCTTGAGCCCGTGCCGGAGCTTGAGGTTCTCCTCGTTGGTGATATCCCAGTTTGCCAGTTTCAGAATGTCGTCCCAGATGACAGCGAGCGGATCGATGCGGACGAAGTAGGCATAGAACAGGACTTCGCGGAACGTGATGAACGGGAGCTCCCACACGTTCTTGCCCGGCGCCGTACCCCATCGGAATTTATCGTAGGTTTGGTAGCGCTGTCTTGCGCAATCGTAGTTCATGCCGCATTGTTTTGTGAGCATTTCGTCAAATAGCACGGTTTCTTTTTTGTATACGTGATTGCGTTCCATAAAGTGCACGGAATTTTCAATCTGCCCCGCCAAACTTCCGCGATAGCTTTCTCTGGCCATCTTCAGGCACATGGCCAGTTCCTTCGTCGGAATGGTAAATGTCCCGAAAATCCGGTGTCGTGCTACGATTTTCCCGTTCGTGTATTTGAGATCGCAGTCGAGGGTATCCCCCGGTTGCAGAAGATTTTTGATCGCATCCTCGATGTCATTCTCCTCACGGACAGTAAGCTCTGTATCATTCGATCTGGGCGTCAGCGGTTCGTTGAAGTAGAAGAATTCGTGGATGTTCTTTTCGAACAGGTTGCAGATCTTTGTCAGGGTGTCCGGGCGTGGAAATTTCGGGTGTGTGGTGTTCTCGTACGCCCGATAAGCCGGCGTTGAGAGTTTCAGCTTTGCAGCAACTTCTTCCTGCGTCATATGCACTTCTTGACGGAAGTGCCGGAGGTTGGTTGCGTAGGTTTTCGCCACGTCTTTTTCGGAATACATTTTCCATTTCATCAGGCTCACTCCCTTGGATTCGATGAGTTTATTTTACTGCCACTAAAAGTATTTGTCTACAGCGTTTTTAGCACGCAAAAAATGATACTTTTTGTGATGTTACGTATTCCTTTCGATTTTATGATACCTTTAGTTGCCCAAAAAATCCTTTTCGTTCGCTTTTCTTTTGTAGAAATAAAATCAAGATACTATTTTTAATGATACTATAGTTTCAAATGAAACCTGTACATCAAAAAAATGTTGCCGTCTTTTGTCGCAACATGCATCGAACGCAAAATCGGCTGGTTCTCTTTAATTGGTCGCAGGCGGAGGAAATGTTATAATGAAGGCAAATCGAGGAGCAATCGCAGGAGGGTGTGCGCTATGAATCTGTCTGAGATCGTCGCCGGGGCGAAGGTGCGCGGGCTTTCGCCGGAGGGCGTGGCGGAGGTTGTGAAGACCGTGCCGCATGGGTCTGCCGTGCTCGATGTGGTCTACATGGACGCGCAGGGCGAGCCGCATCGGCGCATGGTGCTCGCGAGCGAGGCCGAGGGAATGGAGCTTGCGGCGGAGGCCGCTTCGTGGACGTTCGATGGCGATGCCGAGGCCATGCGGCTCGCGTCGGAGGCATACCGCATCCGGCTTGCGCATCTCTTCGATCCGTACCTCGCCGTCCACACGTCGAGCATCGAGCCCCTGCCGCATCAGATTGCTGCTGTCTACGGGCGCATGCTGCCATTGCATCCGTTGCGCTTCCTGCTTGCCGACGATCCCGGCGCGGGCAAGACGGTGATGACGGGGCTGCTGCTGAAAGAGCTCATGCTGCGCGGCGATGCCGACCGCTGCCTCATCGTCTGCCCGGGCAGCCTTGCGGAGCAATGGCAGGAAGAGCTCTGGGAAAAATTCCATCTGCACTTCGAGATTCTGACGAACGACCGCATCGAGGCGGCCGTTACAGGGAATCCCTTCGCCGAGATGCCGCGATGCATCGCCCGTCTCGACAAGCTTGCCCGCGACGAGCGCGTGCAGGCGGTGCTGAAAGCCACGGAGTGGGACATCGTCATCGTCGACGAGGCGCACAAGATGTCGGCGACCGTCTTTGGCCGCGAGGTGAAATACACGCGCCGCTACCTGCTCGGCCAGATGCTCGGCGAGCGCACGCGCCACCTGCTCCTCTTGACAGCGACGCCGCATAACGGCAAGCCGGAGGATTTCCGCCTGTTCCTCGGACTGCTCGATCATGACCGCTTCGATGGCACGCAGCGCGAAACAGGGCGCGTCGATGTCAGCGACCTCATGCGCCGCATGGTGAAGGAAGAGCTCCTGAAATTCGACGGCAGTCCGCTGTTCCCGGAGCGCATCGCCTACACGGTCGGCTACGAGTTGTCGCCGGAGGAAGAAGACCTCTACGAGGCCGTCACGGACTACGTCAAGACGGAATTCAACCGCGCCGACCAGCGCTCGAAGCGCGTGAAGAACAATGTCGGCTTCGCGCTGACCATTCTCCAGCGCCGCCTCGCCTCGTCACCCGAGGCCATCTACCAGTCGCTCGCCCGCCGCACGAAACGCCTAGAAGCGCTCGTCGAAGACCTGCGCCATCAGCGCACGACGCTCGGCGATGACATCCTTGCGCCGTGGATCATGCCGGACGAAGGAGATGAGGACGACTACGACGACGCGGAGCGTGACCGTCTGGAGACGGAGGTCGAGAGTCAAGCGACTGCCGCGCAGACCATCGAGGAGATGGAGGCGGAGATCGCCCAGCTGAAAGAACTCACGGCCATGGCGAACCACGTCCGTCAGTCCGGCCACGACTGCAAGTGGAGCGAACTCTCGAAGCTCTTGCAGGATGACGAGCATATGCACACGCGGACGGGCGCGCCGGAAAAGCTCATCATCTTCACGGAGCACAAGGACACGCTCTCGTACCTCGCGCAGAAAATCGCATCACTGCTCGGACGAAAGGAAGCCGTCGTCGTCATCCACGGCGGCATGCGGCGCGAGGAGCGTCATTTCGTCGAGCAGAGTTTCCGTCAGGACAAGGAGGTGCGCGTCCTGCTCGCGACGGACGCGGCTGGCGAAGGCCTGAACCTCCAGACGGCGCATCTCATGATCAACTACGACCTCCCGTGGAATCCGAACCGCCTCGAACAGCGCTTCGGCCGCATCCATCGCATCGGGCAGACCGAGGTCTGCTACCTCTGGAATCTCGTCGCGAAGAACACACGCGAGGGCGACGTCTTCCAGCGTCTCTTCGCCAAGCTGGAGGAGGAACGCCAAGCACTCGGCGGCAAAGTCTTTGACATCCTCGGCAAAATTTCGTTCGACGGCCGGCCGCTCCGCGACCTGCTCATCGAGGCCATCCGCTACGGCGAGGGCGGCGCGGCGCGCACGCGCATCGAGGGCATTCTCGACGACAGCCTGCGCCCCGACCGTATCGAGGCGCTGCTCCATGAGCACGCGCTGACGCGCGATGTCATGCGCCCGCAAGATGTCGCTGCCATCCGTGCCGACATGGAGCGCATGGAGGCGCGGCGGCTCCAGCCGTACTTCATCCGGAGCTTCTTCCTCGCGGCGCTTGCGTCCTTCGGCGGGCGCATCAGCGAGCGCGAGCCCGGACGCTATGAGATCCTGCGCGTGCCGTACGACATCAAGCGCCAGCACTCCGCGACATCCTTCGAGCACGTTCTGCCGCGCTACGAGCGCGTCTGCTTCGAGAAAGCGCAGGTCGATGTTCCTGGCCTCCGCCACGCCGAGCTCCTCTGCCCCGGTCATCCGCTCCTCGATGCTACGGTCGCCGCTGTGCTCGATCGCGGCCGGCAGATGATGCGCCGAGGCGCGATCTTCATCGATGACAACGACGCGGGCGATGACGTGCGCTTCCTCGCCTACCTCGAAGACACGATCGAGGATGCCCGCGTCCTGCCGTCTGGCAAGCACCGCCTCGTCTCGCAGCAGGTGCACTACGTCGAGCTCACGAAGGATGGTGCAGGCAAAAATGCTGGCTGTGCGCCCTATCTCGACTACCGCGCGCCACGCTCGGACGAGCTCGCCGCCGTCCGCGCCATCCGCGAGGAGGAAACGTGGCTCGCGCAGGACATCGAAGCGTTCGCCATCGACTACGCCATCGAGCGCATCCTGCCGAAGCACCTCGAAGGCATCAAGAAACAGCAGGATGACATCCTCGACAAGACGGAGCACGCCGTCCGTATGCGCCTGCGCCGCGAAATCCAATACTGGGACGGACAGGCGAACGCGTTGCGCGAAAAGGAAGCTGCCGGTCACGGCAACCAGCGCTTGACCTCGCGCATGGCATCCCGCCGTGCAGAGGAGATCTCCGAGCGACTCGACCGCCGCATGGACGAGATCAAAAAGGAGCGCCAGATCACGGCGAAGCCTCCTGTCCTCGTCGGCGCAGCGCTCATCATTCCGCGCGGCCGCCTCGATCGCGTGCTGCATCGCACGGACGCTGCGCCGTTCCATGAGGCGGATGCCGCCGCACGCCGCGCCATCGAGCTTGCGGGCATGGAGGCCGTGACGGCCATCGAGCGCGAGCTCGGCAACACGCCGAGAGACGTCAGCACGGAGAACGTCGGCTATGACATCGAGTCGAAGACCCCGGACGGCCATCTGCGTTTCATCGAGGTGAAAGGCCGCGCCGCAGGAGCGAAGACCATCACCGTCACGAAGAACGAAATCCTCACGGCGCACAACGCGCCTGATGCCTACATCCTCGCCATCGTCGAAGTCGCGGGCGATGCCCGCCACGTCACCTACCTCCGTCGCCCGTTCCGAGGAGAGCTCGACTTCGCCGCCGCGTCCGTGAACTACGAGATCAAAGAGCTCGTGCGGCAGGGAGAGTGCGTGCTGGAACGATGAAAAATGATTGATTGCCGTCTCTGCAAAATGGTATAATAAAACGAGAAACGGAGGCAGGTACGTGGCAAATCAGAAGTACAAAGACACGGTGTTCCGGACGCTGTTCAATGATCCGAAGCAACTGGCGTCGCTCTATCAGGCCATCCAGCCGGGAGAGGTCATCCAGCCAGAGGACATCGAGATCAATACGCTCGATGATGATCTCTTCGATAGCCAGAAGAATGATCTATCGTTCCTCTGCAAGAAAAAGTCCATCATCCTCATGGAACACCAGAGCACGAAAAATTCGAACATGCCCCTGCGCCTGTTTTTCTATCTCGCAAAACTCTGGGAGAAAAGCATAGAGCATAAAGCTCTGTACAAGACCAAACTCTTGAAATTGCCTGCGCCACATTTTTACGTGTTCTACATTGGCAAGGGAATGCAGAAGGACGAGGACATTCTGGAGCTACAGGATGCGTTCGAGGAATCAACGGATGATTTGAATCTCCGTTGTCACGTCATCAACATCACGTACGCAGAGCATCGCCGCATCCTCGACGCGTGCCGGCCGCTGCATGACTACAGTTTCTTCATGCAGCGCATCCAGAAAAACGTGGAATCAGGTATGCAGCTCGACGAAGCTATCCGTGAAGCTACGAGATACTGCCTCGACCATCAGATTTTAGCGGATTATCTCGAAAAATATCGTGAGGAGGTCGTCGATATGATTACGTGGAAATGGGACATCGATGAGGCGAAGGAAGTATGGGCAGAAGAAGCGCGTGAGGAAGGTGCGGAAGAGGCGTGGGTCGCGTCTGTGCGGAGTATCATGAAAACGATGAGGTTGACGGCACAACAGGCAATCGAGGCTGCTTCTGTTCCCGTGAATCTCCGCGAAAAAGTTCTGGCACAGGTCTGACAACCTCGTGAAGGTGTCGGCAATATGATTACGTGGAAATGGAACATTGACGAGGCGAAAGAAGTCTGGGAAGAAGAAGCGCGCGAAGATGGGGAGAAGATGGGAATCGCGAAAAAGACGTTGTCCGTCATTCAAAACATGCTCCAGCTGAAGCTCCCCTACGAGACGATCTCGAAATCGACGGAAACGCCAATCGATGAAGTCATGCGCATCGCGCGGGAACAGAATATGGTGTATTGATATTCAAGGATGGTGAACCGCATGAGTGACCGCATTTCCCCTGCGGCCGCAACGATTTTGGAAGGGCTGAACGAAGCCTTGGCGGATGCGAAAGGCGAAGCGGTTCCGGGGATGAAGAAAACGACGGTATATCCGTCCGGCAATGGATCGGGCGATTATACGAAAGAAAAATACCTTCGCCCAGAGCCGTCGATGGAGGAGCTCGTCGCGGAGCTCATGGAAGACTCGGACGAAGAATGATGCAGAGCGAACAGCCCTGGAGATGATCCTGGGCTGTTTTTCTTTTGGGAAAATAAAGGAATCTCGGGCGTGCGTGTCGAATAAATAGGCATTATTGCGAGATACTATATTATTTATGTGAAGGGGCGTTCATCATGGCGGACATCAAGAAACTCATCGAGGTGGCGATTCCGCTGGATGACATCAACGCGGCATCGGCGCGGGAGAAATCGATCCATCATGGGCATCCTTCGACGATGCATAATTGGTGGGCAAGACGGCCTCTAGCAGTAGCGAGGGCCGTCCTTTTTGCGTCTCTCGTCGACGCGCCGAGCTCGCATCCGGAGATCTGGCCGACGGAGGCGGAGCAGGACGCGGAGCGCCAGCGGCTCTTTGGCATCATGAAAGAGCTCGTGCAATGGGAGAACAGCAACAATGAAGAGGTGCTGGAAAAAGCGCGCACGGAAATCCGCAGGTGGAATCCCGAGCTGCCGACGCTCCTCGATCCGTTCGCCGGTGGCGGTGCGATCCCACTCGAGGCGCAGCGCCTCGGCCTGAAGGCCATCGCGGCCGACCTGAATCCCGTCTCCGTCATGATCAACAAGGCGATGATCGAGATCCCGCCGCGCTTCAAAGACCTGCCTCCTGTGAATCCCGACGACCGCGCCACGCTCGTCGACGGCGCGTATCACGGAGCGCAAGGTCTTGCACGGGACATCCGCTACTACGGCGAGCTGCTGAAGCAGAAGGCGTATGAAAAAATCGGGCATCTTTATCCAACGGTGAAAGACCCGGAGACGGGTGAGCAGCGTACGGTCGTAGCATGGGTATGGGCAAGAACAGTGAAGTGCCCAAATCCTGCTTGCGGTTGCAAAATGCCGCTTGTGAAATCATTCTGGTTATCGAAAAAAAAGAAAATATTTATTGAACCATTTATTAAAAATGATAAAATTTTTTATAAAATTCAGCATGGATCTCCTGACGTAGTAGGAACAGTGGACCGTTCTGGAGCAATATGTATTCGTTGCGGAGAGTCTGTGAAATTTCCATATGTTTGTGATGAGAGCATACATGGAAGAATGAATTCTGTTTTGTTGGCGAAAGTTGTTGAAGGGGATAATTGCAGGCTGTTCATGCCAGCGACAAAGGAAGACGAACAATTAGCTGAAGTCCCTATGCCAGAAGATTTTCCAGATGGAGAACTAGCATACTATCCCGGTCATATTAATGCGAAAAAATATGGACTCGATCACTTTTCAGACCTGTTCACAAAACGACAACTTACGATGTTAACGCTATTAGCAGATTTGCTTCCGAAAATTGAAAACGAAGCTATACATGATGCAATGCACTATTTAAAAAAAGATGATATCCTTTTGCAAAATGGTGGGTCTGGTGCAAAGGCATATAGCGAGGCAATTTCTGTCTATTTGTCGTTTGTGATTGATAAAATGACAGATTATCATTCTAGCCTTTGTAGCTGGCATGTTGCACAGCAGTCAATTGCTCATGTATTCACGAGACAAGCCTTACCGATGACATGGGACTATGCCGAAGCAAATCCATTCTCTCATTCATCCGGTTGCTTTGACAACATGTTGAATTGGGTATCGGAGGCTGTGGAAAATTTTCCATGTGGAAATGCAGGTACTGTTTTTCAAAAAAATGCCTCAAAAGATAATGGCGCAAAAAACATCATGGTATCGACAGATCCACCATATTACGACAATATCGTGTATTCAGATCTGGCGGATTTCTTTTATGTTTGGATGCGTCGATCCCTCCAGCATATTTATCCGAAACTTTTTAGTACATTGGTAACGCCAAAAAAGGAAGAACTTATTGCAATGCCATATCGATTTCTCGACGAAGAAGGAAATATGACAAAAAAAAGCAAGGAACAAGCAAAACAGTTCTTTGAAAACGGAATGGCAAATGTTTGCAAATTGCTTCATGAGTATACCCGTGAAAATCTACCTGTTACAGTTTATTACGCATTTAAACAAAGCGATACGACAGATAAAGGGAAATCTTCTACGGGTTGGGAAACAATGCTAACAGCAATTATCCAATCTGGCTTTGCTATCACGGGAACATGGCCTGTACGAACAGAGATGTCTACTCGCTCTGTTGCACGGGATTCGAACGCGCTTGCCTCATCCATCGTCCTCGTCTGCCGCAAACGCTCAACGACGATCGGCGATTGCAGCCGCAAGGATTTCCTGCGCCAGTTGCGGCGCGAGCTTGCCTCCGCCATCGTGAAGCTCCAGTCCGCGAGCATCGCGCCGGTCGATATGATGCAGTCCGCCATCGGGCCGGGCATCAGCGTGTTTTCACGCTACGACCACGTCCTCGAAGCCGACGGCACGGAGATGTCCGTGCGCACCGCGCTTCAGATCATCAATCAGGAGCTCGACACGTTCTTCGGCGGGCAGAGCGAGGGGCTCGATGCCGAGACGCGGTTCTCCATCGCGCTTTACACGCAGAAGGGGTACAGCGAGATGATGTTCGGCGAGGCGGATGTGCTTTCTCGTGCTATGAATACGTCGGTCGCCCGCGTCGCCGAGACCGGCTGCATCGTCTCCGGCAAGGGCATCGTGCGCCTCACGCGGCGCACGGAGCTCCCTCCGTCGAAGCGCGGCTGGAAGGCCGAGCCCGATTGGATGCGCCTCCAGCGCCTCGCCCATGCCATGGAGCATGACGGCATCCGCGGCTGCGCCGAGCTCCTCATGGATGCGCCGGGCAGCGAGGAGGAGCTGAAGCACCTCGCCTATCGGATGTACCAGATCGCCGACGACCGCGCCGAATCCAGCGAGGCCGCCGTCTACAATAACCTCGTCATTTCGTGGGAAGACATCACCGCACGCGCGCAGCAGATGCGCGATGCGCAACCGAAGGAACAAGAATTGCCTTTTGGAGAGGAGGATAACGGAAATGCCTGAAACGAATCGGAAAAAATCTGTCACGAGGGGGAAAGGCGGTTTCCTCCATGCATCTGGAAAACTTCCGAGTTGGAGGGATGTCATACAGCCGCATCCCGACGTGTGCAGCGGAAGATTGAAAAAAGCAGATTTCGCAGCCGATCTCGCTCAGGTTGCGCGCGGAAAAGGAAGCCATGAATACATCGATCCTGTAGAGTTTTTCAATCGTACGTATATCACCGAGGGAATGAAGGGGCTTCTTAAAACGACGCTTCAACGTGTTGCGGGTATCGGCGGCGACCCCGTAATCCAATTGAAAACGTCATTCGGTGGTGGCAAGACGCACAGTATGCTGTCCATCTATCATCTGTTCCATGGAAAGTTCCCCCTTGAACGTGTGCCGCAAATCGAGCAGCTTCTTAGCGCTTCTGGTATGCAGTCCATCCCCGATGCAAATGTTGCCGTACTTGTAGGGACGGCGCTCGATCCCAATACGTTCCGGCGGCCTATTGATCTGCCCGGTATCACGATCCATACGCTCTGGGGCGAGATGGCCGCGCAGCTCGCGAAATCCGTCGGTGACCTCTCGGTCTACGATATCGTCAAGGAAGCCGATAAGAAGGGCGTATCGCCGGGATCGGAAAAGCTCTGCGAGCTCTTCGACCGCTGCGGCGCGTGCGTCATCCTCATCGACGAGCTCGTCGCCTATGCGCGCAAGCTCTATGGTGCAGAGGACAAGCATCTGCCGGCCGGCACGTTTGATAATGTGCTTTCTTTCATCCAAGAAATCACGGAAGCGGCGAAGGCCAGCAAGCGCAGCATCGTCATTGCCTCGATCCCTGCCTCTGAGATTGAAATCGGCGGTGCGGCGGGGCAGGAAGCACTCGTGCAGATTGAGCATACATTCGGTCGGATTGAAGATATATGGAAACCCGTCACGGCTCAGGAAAGCTTTGAAGTCGTGCGGCGGCGGCTCTTCGTCACGCCGAAGGATGACGCTGTGCGGCGCGAGATTTGCCATTCATTCGCGCAGATGTATCAAGAGAGTGGAAATCTGTTCCCCGTAAAGGCGAAAGATGCGGGATATGAGCAGCGCCTTCTTGACTGCTACCCCATCCATCCCGAGATTTTTGATGATCTCTATGAGGAATGGGGAACGATTCAGCAGTTCCAGAAGACACGTGGTGTTTTGCGACTCATGGCTGGGGTCGTGTATCAGCTCTGGACGAATGGCGACACGTCTCCCATGATCATGCCGGGCTCGGTGCCACTTCACATCACGCAAGTGCATGATGAGCTCATCCGCTACCTTCCGCAGAATTGGAATTCCATTGTCGACAGCGAAATTGATGGAACGAATGCCGAGGCAGTACGTATCGACAGCATGAGTGCGCGTTTCCAAACTTTGTTAGCGGCGCGGCGCGTTGCCCGAACAATTTTCCTCGCGACCGCGCCCGGGACGCGTGCGCAGCGCATCCGTGGAATTGATGAGACACGCATCCGTCTCGGCGTGGCGCTGCCGGACGAGCGGCAGCAGATTGCGGTCTTTGACGATGCCGTGCAAAAATTGAAGGCGACGCTGAACTATCTTTACTCGAACGACATGGGCAATCTGCTCTGGTTCGACAACCGTCCGACGCTGCGGAAGCTCGTCGCCGATCAGGAGCAACGTATCCATGCAGACGACATCGAGGCGGAGATCGAAAGCCGCCTGCACAAGTGGAAAGGCGTCTCCGGCCTCGCGATCCGTACATTGCCGAAAGAGTCAGGAGATGTGCCCGATGATGACAGCGCTGTCAGCCTTGTCATCTTGCCACTCACGGCAGTACACGTGCGTGGACAGTTCACGAGTGAAGCGACATCAGCTGCACAAGAAATCCTCGATACGCGTGGCTTGGCTGGCCGGATTCATAAAAATATGCTCGTGTTTCTCGCACCGGATGAAAAGAAACTTACCCATCTCGAAAAGACCGTGCGTCGATACCTTGCATGGCAGATGGTGCTGGACGAAGCAGAACAGCGCGGATTGGCACTCGACCAGTTACGTGAAGCGCGGAACAGCATCGCGCAAGTCGACCGTGACGTACGTATGAAGCTGTCGCAGACGTACGCGTGGATTCTTTCGCCGTCCATTCAGATTGAAGATTTGAAAACTGTACTCTGGGAAGTTGGCGAGATTTCCTGTATCGATGGCGACAATATCCAGGCGGCGAAGAAGCGTCTACTGGATGACGAATCGTTAATCGAACGGTGGAGTGCGAGAGGTCTCAACCTCGTGCTCGAAAAACCCTTTTTCCGCGACCGTGACAGCATCTCCTTGCAGGAACTCTGGAATTGCCTCGCGAACTACTGCTACCTTCCGAGGCTCGCGGGACGTCATGTGCTCGAGGACGCTATCAAGCAAGGCGTGGCGCAGGGGACTTTCGCTGTTGCGGATATGCAGGATGAAAACGGCTGCTATCAAGGCCTCCGTATGAAGTGTGACATGACGCTCGACTTCTTTGTGCCAAGCATGCTTCTCGTGAGAGAGCACGTCGCCGAAGCGCAGTTGGCTGCGGCAGAGGTGAAGCGCAGAGAAGAAGAACAGAAGCGCGAGGGTGACACGTCTGACGTGCATGGAGGCTGCGGTGGCAGCACAGGGACGTCTGGCGGAGGCGATTGGTTCGGCGGTGACAATTCCAATGACGGTCACACCGGCGGGACGGATACCGTCCGCGAGCACAAGCAGAAGCCGCGCCTCTTTCGGATGGAGACGCCCATCGATGACACGCGCGTCAACAAGCAGGTGAACGACTACGTCCAAGAAGTCCTCGTGCATCTCCAAGACCTGCCGCACGCCAAGGTCTCCATCCGCCTCGAAATCGAGGTCGACATCCCCGAAGGCGCAGACGACACCACCGTCCGCACCGTCTCGGAAAATTGCCGGACGCTGAAGACCGAGTCGTACCAGTTCGATTGAAGATAAAGCAAAGCTCCCAGCCCGTGCGGGCTGGGAACTTTTTCATCAACGAGATTCTTCTGATGGTTCGAGAAAACCATGGAGGTCGCGTAATCTTTTCGAGCGGTTATCGCGGGCGTATCTGCAAAGGCGGCGATGGATTTCTCCTCGATTACCATGATATTCGATGAACGGTTCTGCGAGGAGATTGTGGAGTTCTTGCGGCGTATAATGGCACGCTTGTCAAGACAAAAATCCGATGATTTTATAGTGAATCAGGCGGCTGCTTTCGCTGCATCCAGCAACATGGCTGGGAAGTATGCTTCGGCTGGCGGGATGTCGCCGATCGCCGAATGGCAGCGTTCGTAGTTGTAAGTCCTGATGTAGTTGCGGATTGCTTGGCGCGCCTCCTTGATGTTGTTGTATTGCGTCAGGTAGGCCTCTTCGTGTTTGAAAGACCGGAACCAGCGCTCGATCATGACATTATCGGCCCAGCGGCTCTTGCCGTCCATGCTCTGGCGGATGTGGTTTGCTTTCAGGAACTGCTTGTATTCGCAGCTGGTGAACTGGCATCCCTGATCCGAGTTGAGGATTTCCGGCTTCGCCACTTTGAATGCCTTGCGGCAGGCCTCGATGACCATACGCGTGTCCAGCGTGTCGTCCACCTCCCAGCCGACGATATAGCGGCTGTGCCAGTCGATGATGGCCGTCAGGTACAGGAAGCCGTTCCTGATGGGGATGTAGGTGATATCGATCGACCATGCCTGGTTCGGCCTGTCGATGACCGCGTTGCGCAGGAGGTAGGGCATGACCTGCGCATGCTTGCGCCGCTTGGAAAGGTTCGGACCCGGGTAAAAGGCTTCGATGCCCATTTCGCGCATATAGCGTGCAGCCTTTCGCCGGCCGACGTCGTGGCCGCGCCGTTGCAGCTGTCTTGCCATCTGGCGGGCGCCCCAAGCCGGATTGTCCGTATGCAGGTGGTCAATGATGGCCTTGCAGTCCAGCTCCTCGGGGGAGTACGTCCGCGGCTTGTGCGCGTAGTACGCGCTCGTCCGGTTGACGCCGAGCAGGCTGGCAGCTTGCCGCACGGTGATGTCCGGCTTTTCAGTCTTCGAAAGGCTTCGGAGTAAATTGACTTTCGTAGTCAGGTCCGAGCATTTCTTCAGATTTTTTTTTCAACCAGTCCACCTGCATGGTGAGCTGGCCTACCTTCTTCGCATATTGGGCTTTCTCGCGTCGCTCGCTGGCGAGCTTTTCTTTGAGGTTGTCTTCGCGCTTGTCGTCGAAGACGATGCTGGCCTTGTCCAAGAACTCTTTTTTCCAATTGCGAAGCAGATTGGGCTGGAGCTTGTTGTCGGCGGCCAGCGTGTTGAGATCTTTCTCGCCCTTGAGCAACTCGATGACGAGGTCGGATTTGAATTTGGAAGTGAAATGACGACGTGTACGTGACATGATGAATCTCCTTTTCAATGGTCTCCCCAGTATACCACGAGATTCATTATAAAACCTGTCCGACAATGTCTTAATTCATGGTGCCATTATAGTGTCGGCGACTTCGACATCGAGATGGATGACAGCCGCAATCGCATCCGCCGTCTGCTGGACGATGTCCTGGACGCTTTGCAATGTCTTGTTCAATCGTATGGCTCCTATCTGATGAGATTTATTTCTGTGATGTTCTTTCTATCATATCAAAAAAATGAGCGATGGCAAATGTTTGTCTGTGCGAAAAAAGGAGGCCGGCACGCGGCCGGCCTCGATGGGGGCATCTGGTTAATTCCGGGTGATGATGGTTCTTTTCCCATTATGATCGAAATGAACCATTCGCTTCGGTCTTGGCGCAGACAGCCCCGTACGATCCATCTCATATTTTTCCCGCAAGCGGGAGTCATGGTATTTGCGGAGCGCATTATAAATCTCATAACGATCCCCGCGATGTCGCAGGAACGTTTCCGTGAGGAAGTCATGCAGTTCCTTCGGCGATTCTTTTTGAAACGCTCTGGCATATCGCGGTGCAATCGTCCACAGGTAGATGGACTCGATGGGGAAGGAGGCCTCGTAGCGCGTCCTGGCATGCTGGAAGCAGTCGATGGTGCGGCCGGAGGCCTTCATCTCTTCGTACAGGTCGGGATATTTCGCGGCATAGGCTTCTCCAAAGATGGCGATGACCGCTTTCTTGTACAGCCCTTCCGGCGAGAAGAGCTCGTCCTTCGCCACGCGGTTGTGGATCGCGACCAGTTCGTCTTGGATGTATGCCAGCGGATTGTTCCCTGTGAAATATTGGAGGATGAGGAGGTCTTGGACGGACGTGAACGGGAGGATATCCGTGCAGGCTTTGAAAGCCTTCTCTTCGTCGCCGATGAGATGCCACTTGAGCGGATCAATCTCTGGGTTCGGGATCTTGCAATAGCGTAGGAGGGGAGACCAGAGGAGCTCGTATTTTTTCGTGTACTCGTCCAGATCCACATGGAGGATGTCAGCAATCTTGCGTACCTTCGGGGAGCGGTCTTCGTCCAGACTCCAATATTTTTTGTTGTCGATCGCTGCTCGGAGATTTTGCTCCAGATCCACGCGGTAGCCGACCGAGGCATCGTCGAGCATTTCTTGCAGTTCCTTGAAGGGGATCTCGATGACACGGTCATTGTCGCATTCCAGCTTGAGAACGCCATATTCAAAGGACAGGACGCGCTCGCCCAGCAACGCAGATTCGAGGGCTTCGTTCAGAGCCTCTTGCTCGTGCGGCGGGAGCAGGTGCTCCGTCGTCAGGATGCCGTCGCTCTCCGACAAACGTCGCGTGATGATGTCCTCGATGCTCACGTGATAGGCGTTGCAGACGCGGAGCAGAACGTTGATGGGCGGCACTTTCTTCGCATCGTTCTTTCCATCGTTCTCATATCTGCTGAGCACCTTACCGGTAACCAACAGCGGTTTTGCAAAATCATTCTGCGACAGGTTGCTCTTCTTCCGCAGGAATTTCAGGTTTTCTTTGATGTTTGTCAGGATTTCAATCTCATCGGTGGGATAGCGTTCTTCGTTCTCTTGCGTATCCATGGGAGTTCTCCTTTACTTTTGGAAACACTTCTTGAAATACGCCCGCAGGTTTTCGTCGCAGCAGAAGACGGCACAGCCTTTCATGCCGCGCGACAGCAGGACGCGATAGATGTCTTTTATGTATTTCGTCAGACGGTCGGGATTGTCTTTCAGGCCTTTTTTGCCGGTGGAATCGTAGTAGTTGTTGTAGTCGCCGACGAGCTCGTGCGTCTCGGGATCGTACTGAAGGTCGCGGCCGATGATGACGCCGATGTAGTCGAATTCGAGGCCTTGGGAGGTGTGGATGCAGCCGACTTGGTGCTGGCCGCTGTCGTTGATGGCCCAGCTGTATTGGTCATGGCGGCTGTTCCACGGACGGGCGAAGCCGAATTCGGGGATGTCGACGTCGGGGACGTTCGCGTCGGGATTTTCCTTCTCCGGCGTCCACTTCCATGCGTAGCCCGCGAGCATACGCGCTTTGAAGCCCTGCGCGTTTTTGTCCTCAACATAGTGTTCGAGCTCCTGCGGCGTATCCATGAGCTTGAATTCGAAAGCGCCGTCATCCCAACCGTCGAAGTTCGCGGTGTCGGCGAGCTGCAAGGTGTGATCGAGCCAGTTCAGGTAGCCTTCCGCGCCGGAGCAGCGGAACTGCGCCTTGAGCTCGACCTCGATGATCTCGGAATGGTGCTGGCGCGCGCAGGCTTTGATGTAGTCGCGGCTGCCTTCGTCATCGGGACGGATCTGCTGGTTGTCGTCGACGAAGAAAATGTTGACGCGGGAGGCACGGACGATATCGGCGACCTGGCTCTCGCCGCGATACATATACGTCCCTTTGGATTTCAGGCGGTGCGCTTCGTCGACGATGAGGACGTCGTAGCTCTCGGACTCGGCATCGTAGAACGAGCCAGAGCCGCTGAAAATCTGTTTGAGGCGGGTCTTCGTATCGCTCTTGTGCTTTGCGAGGATGTCGATCATCGCCGTGCGGAACGAGGCGTTCGGCGCGACGAAGAGGATGCCGCCGTCCTTGTCTTGGTCGCGGTAGAGCTTGAAGAGCGCGATGAAGGCGTTCATGGCGACGACGGATTTGCCCGTGCCGGGGCCGCCGTTGACGATGATGGTCGTGCGCTTCGTGGCATTCGCGGCGTACTTCATGATGTTGGCATAGGCAATCTGCTGCTCGTCGAGCATCGTGTAGACGGGATTGCCCTCGTAGATTTGTGAGACGTAGTCGATGAATTTCCGCGTCGGGCGCGTCTTGCTGCCAGTGATCTCGTCAACGATCGGCATGCCGTCACCTTGGCCGACCTTCTCGGCGACGTAGTCTTCGAATTTTTGGGTGTCCTCCTTGAGGAAGACGGGGGTGTCCTTCACGATGTCCGCGTACTGCGGCTCAAGAAGCGGCTCCGGCGTCCGGCGGGCGTAGTTATGGAGGTAGGCGCAGGAGTAGGGATGCAGGCCGTTCTCCTCGACACAGGTCGTCATGTCGCGGAAGAACTGCTTGTAGGAGGAGGCTTGGTAGGAGGGGTGCGCCACGTCATGGTAGCCGCCGTTCAGGAACGTTTTCACGGTGTGCTGGAGGTCGGTCGCCATGGCATCTTCCCATTGCTTCAACTCGACGATGATGAAGTTTTTGTTCTTCTCCTTGTCGTGGCCGGTGATGAGGAAGTCGATGCGCTTGCCGCTGCCGGGGATGTTGTACTCGATCAGCGTGCCGCAGTCGTCGGGGACGCCGGCTTTGCGCAGGATCGTCTCCATGCGGTAGAGCGAGTTCTCCCACGAGCGCTTCTCGTTCGGCGCGGGGCGGTGATGGAGCTTGTCGATGAACGCAGCTTCGAGCTCGTCCGCGATGCGGTTGTTTTCCACATCCTGCTGGAATCCGGCTGCGGTGTTTTGGTAGAGAATCATACGCGAAGGCCTCCATGTTTTCGTTAAGATGATGATAATATTTTATCATCCCAGAGACCTAAAGTACAGTCCTCAACGTACGCAACGCAGGTCTTCCGTGGCAGAGCGGTAGGCCGCGTCATCGTACAGGCTCTTGCGCCGCGTCGTGACGGGGCGCTGGCCGCGATGGAAGAAGTATTCGTGGGCGATGGGCATGGCGAGGACGTCGGGGTACGGTCGGTTGAGCCGCGCGGCGATGCTCTTGCTCGTGTCGATGTCCATGCCGCCGAGGTAGATGTAGGTGTCACAGTTGTTGATGATGGTCTTCGCGCCCTCGTTGCCGTAGATGTCGGCGAGCTGCGATTCGGACTGGATGAGGAGCGTCGTGGCAATCTCCTTTTCGCGGAAGATGGAGATCATCTCGGGGAAATTCGGCACATGGCATCCCGTCGCAAAGTCGTCGCAGAGGACGTAGACAGGGTGCGGGAGGGCATGGTCCTTCCGGGATTCGGCGAGCTCGAAGAGCGCCTTGAACAGCTGCAAATAGAAGATGCTCATGAAGCTGTGGAAGGCGGAGTTGACGGGAGACGTATAGACGAAAAGGACAGTCTTCGGCTGGAGCAACGTCCGAAAATCGAACATCTTCTTGGCCTTGAGGAGCTTCTGGATATCGGGCGTGAAAATTTTGGAGATGGGTGCCATGAGGGTCTGCTGGATGGAGCTCCGCGTCTGAGTTGCTCCATTGGCAAAGGACTCCCAGAACATGCCACCAGCGGGATCCGTCTTCTTGAGCAATGGGAGCTCGAAGCGGATGCGCTCGGTCTTCATGTGCTTGAGACGAGGGTTGGGGATTTTGGAATCCTCATGCTTTTTGTAACTCTGATAGACCTCGGTGAAGTCGTGGTAACGATAGTCAGAATTGTCCCAGTCGCAGCAGGGGACGCTGTTGAGCAGGTCAAGTGCGCACATCATCGTACGTCCTTTCTGGTAATGCCCGCGATGGACATAGCGGAGCACGGGAGTCAAAAGCTGAGCAGCAGAATCCTTCCAGAAAGGATCTGACGGATCGTTCTTTTTGTCTTCCGCATGGAGAATGGTATTTGCAAGCGCAATGACATCGGCATCCGTCCGGCAGTAGTGGAGCGGATCATAGCCAAAGGCACTCTTTTCCGGCTGCGTGAGATCAATCGTGTAGATGTGGTAGCCACGGCTCCGGAGAATCTTCCCGAGATCTTCGGTCATGCCGCGCTTCGTGAAGACACCGACGGCGTTGCCGTGCTGGAGCTGGAAGAGCATCTGGTTCGCGACGCCCATGGTCTTGCCAGATCCCGTGCCGCCGACGACGAGGATATTGTTGTTGCATTGCGTCGCATGGGTATCCATGGAAAGGGTGCAGCGAGCATCCTCGCCGAGCTGGAACGTGTCGTACATCTTTTCCGCGTTTTTCATGATGAGCTCCTCCTTGATTTGTGTCGTCATTCCTTGCAATTGATTATCCGAGCATTTCATCGAAGCCGTGGATACCGTCGGCGATGCCGAACGCCACGGCTTCTTTTGCTGTGAAGAAGCAGTCGGTACGCGTGGCCTCCGCAATTTTTCCCTGCGGCTGTCCCGTGTGCTTTGCGAGCAGCTGCTCCATTTCCTTTTTCGTCTGGACGAGGGCGCTGGCGATGCTCTGGATGGAGCTCGTCTTGCCGCCGACGCCGTACGGGATGAGCGGCTCGTGGATCATCACCTTGCTGTGCGGCAAGAGGTAGCGTCCGTGCCGGCCGCTGGCGAAGAGGATGGCCGCCATGCTGTAGGCATGGCCGATGCAGTTCAGTTCGATGGGCGCAGGGCTCGATTGCAGGATGTCGTAGATGACGAGTCCCGCATCGATTTCGCCGCCAGGGGAGTCGAGGAAGACCTTGACCGGAGCAGACGGATCGTCCTGCGAAAAAAGCAGCATCTGGCGCGCAAAATCCAGCGCCATTGCGCTATTGATTTCGCCCGTCAGGAAGATGGTGCGCGCGCCGCGCAGCAGCGCTTCCAGCGAAAGTTCGTGCGTGCCGTTGATGTCTGTGAGGATCGTCTGCATGGTGATCTCCTCCTTGCGATGGTCAATGTGCTTTGGACGCAGGCGTTTCTTTCGACTCGCGGATGACGATGTCGCGACGGATGTTGTCCGTGGTGCTCAGAAGCGATTCGATTTTTCCCGCTGCGGTGAGGATAGCCGAAAGCCGGATGGGCGGGATCTTGTTTTCTTTTCCCACGAAATCCACGAGGTAATCCTCCGTCTGGGTCTGGATGCCGAGGCGTTTGCAGCAGAGCCACGCGGCGGTCTCGGCCTCGAATTCCCGTGTCTCTTTTGAAAGTTCGCCATAGCGTTCCGGGATTTTCTTGTTGCTGAATTGGCCGAGATGGCCGCAGAAGTAATGGCCGAGCTCGTGGAGTACCGTTGCGTATTTCTCCGTCAGCGAGAGCTGCGTGTTGACGTTGATGCGCGCAGATGCCTTCACATAGTATCGGCTCTTCTTGGTTTCGTAGACGAAAACCTTCTCGTTGGCTTCGCCGATGCAACCGCCCATGAGATTGCCGTAGGATTCTTCTCCGTAAAGGATGCCTTCTTGGAGGAGGGAAGCTTTCATCCGTTGGAAAGCGGCCTCGCCGATGACATCGTTCGTCCGGAACGGATGTGCAAATTCTTCCAAAAGCTCCTGCTCCTTGATGCCGTATCCGGAGCCGTCGTCTTCCGTGTCGCTGTAGTCGTAGACAAAAGCGATCGGGCCGAACGGCTGCAAGATGACGAGCGGGCGCGCGCCAGCTTTCGGCAGGCGGTGGAAGTCCCGCGCCCAGCGACGCGGCGTCGCGACGAACAGACTGCCCGGCTTCTGGAATTCGACCATCATGGCGTTGTACGGCGAGACGCAGCGGAGCTTGCAGATCTCGAACAACATATCAATGAACTCGTGGGTCGTTTGATGGCCGAGGACGGCATCATAAAGGCTGTCGATTTCGTCGATTTTTTGTTTCTTTTTTTCATCCATCATCATGCATCACCTTTCGTAGCTCTGTGCTTTGAATGAATTATAACACATGAAATCATTTGTTACAAGCATTTTCTTCGGAAAAGAAAAACCGATCCGCCGATAACGGATCGGCTCGGTCGCACAGGGTCACGCTTCCACGTCGGAATCCTCGCCACCGAAGAACTCCGCGTACGTCTCGCCCAGAAAGCTGACGCGCCAACGCAGGACTTCTCGATAAAACTGCCGTTCGAGATTGGTGAACGCAGGGATGTCATCGAGGAGGCCGGTCATGTCATCCATCTTGTCGACGATTTTCGGATAGAGCCAGGAAAATTCTTTCCGCAGCCTCGGATCGCTATCGCCAGCGAGATAGGTGAATGGATGGATGGGCTTGCCGTCGGCATCCAGAAAGGCGCAGATCGCGTCATCGACGGCATAAGCGTTCAGCTTATTCACATCGGAAAGCATCTCTTTCATCTCGTCTTCTGTGGGAAGAGGGGAGAGAGTTGCGCCGTTGTCGTAGACGGGAGCGAGCTTCAACGCACCATCGGCATGCTGGAGGATGCCCCAGTCGGATGGCATGCGCTGCGTGTTTCCAATCAGCGCATCGACGAGGAAGAGATCCCAAAACCGCTCGCGCACCTCCGGCCAGCGGCGGAAGGCGGGATGCTCACGGAAGAGCAAGAGTGTCGTTTCAAGCTCCATGCGGCCGTGCGCGAGGCGCGCGCGCCAATCCGTTAGGTTCTTCGGCAGGAACGTGGTCATGTAGCTTTCGAACGGTTGCAAGATGTCGCCCTTGCGGCAGAAATCCTTGCAGATGACGCCGGTCGTCTCGCCGTAGCGTGCCAGATACGTTTCTTGCACGGGGAAGCCGAGGATGTCATATACCTCCGCGCCAAAGACCTCGGCTGCGGCACGATGGTCTTTCGATGGAAATTTGAACATCCAGTTTGCGCCGTGCGTGCGCAGACCGAGCTTCTGCGTATCGTTGCCGCCGTAAACGCGCCCGCTGCTCGGCGCGTTCGTGACGTCGATAATCGCGTCTTCGCCCTCCGCAGAGCTCAGGTCGAAGGAAGCCTCCTGCGGCTCGTCAAGATGCAGCTGCTGGATGAGCGCGCGCTGGAGGACTTGCGCGCATTTGATGTGTTCGCGGTTCGCCATCTCGTTGAGCCAGTAGGGGAGGGAGACCGTCTTCGTGACAGCCTTCGAGCAATACTGCTGCTGGTATTTCAACTCGTCGAAGTCGATGAGGATGACGGTATACGGCGAGGAAATCATGAGAGAGACCTCTACCGGATCGGACGGCGGATATTTTTTTGCGTCCTTGCCGAGGAGGAAATCCCCGATTTTTTTGAAGAGCTGGTCGGACAGATCGCCGAGGCTTTTGCCAACAGCCGTAAACGGCTCGCGCTCATTGAAATCCGGCAGCTGGCCAGCGTATTTGCCATCATCAAGCTTCCGGATGATGGCGGGGTAGAAATAACGGATCATGGTATCACCTCAAGATGATTATAACAAATGTATTCACATGAGACAATGATTTTAGTGAAAAAAAACTCCAGAAGTGTATAGCTTCGGGAGATTCGGCTCCGAAATGTGATATACTAAAAAATAATATGCAAAAAACTACAAGGAGACAGCAATATGGCGGAACTCACGAAAGAATATGCAGAACAGCATCTGCATTGCGATATGTTCGTCACTTGCAACGGCAGCGTTTATGCCTACGACGATTCACAGGAAGAAGAATATATCGTAACGGACAAAAAGACCGGCGAACGCTGCTTTGGCGAAATCGACTATTCGACGATGAATGTCACTTGCCGCTTCTACTGCTATCGTATCGGCGATGGCATCGAGCCAAATGGCAGCAGACCGAAAACGTATTATATCTGCTACCCGACAAGAGAAAAATTCGCCGAATTATATACGAAACACAAGCTCATTCTGGACAAAATGCAGGCCGATAGTTTTGGTGACGAGCAGGCGAAATCTAAAGCATGGTATGAGGATGCTGAAGAAGCCGAGGACGAATGGGAATGGTTTGACGACATGGGAAAACCATTGATGCCCACAAGTGATTTTTTTGACGAATTTGACAGAGATGCTGTTTGGATCGATACCATCTGAAAGAGGTGCATCGGAATGTCTGGAAGAAGCAGCGGGAAATCCATCATGGAAATCCCAACGGACTATACAATCATCGACCTAGAGACAACGGGACTCGATCCTCATTGGGACAATATCATCGAAGTCGCTTGCATCAAATATCGTGGTGGAGAGGAAGCTGGTAGGATTCAAAGCCTCATCCAACCTCCCATAAGAGAAGATGCAGATGAAGACGGACTGCCATACATCGATGGATTCATTGAAAAGCTGACTGGCATAACAAACGATATGCTGAAAGATGCCCCGATGTTCAAAGACATCGAATCACAGATCGAAGATTTTCTTGCAGGGGAACTTTTAGTCGGCCACAACGTAAAATTCGACATCAATTTTCTACACGACAGTTTCGCGCCTTACGATGTCCCTTTTGAAAATGACTTTGTAGACACGATGCGAATTTCTAGGCGCGTACTGCCAGACCTCCCGCATCATCGTCTTGGCGACCTCGCGGACTATTTCAATATCTCTGGGACGCATCATAGAGCGATGGGCGATTGCGAAATGACGCATGGTGTTTTGCTCGGCCTAGCTGGAATCATCAAAGAGAAAGGCATCGAACTCGCCAAGAAAGATTTTTGGCGCGAAAAAATTGACCTGCGGTCGCTCCAAGCCAATCCGGCGAAGTTCATAAAAGACCACATCTTCTATGACAGGATCTGTGTTTTCACAGGAAAGCTGGAGCGCCTTACGAGGCAGGAAGCTGCACAAATCGTTGTCAACATCGGTGGGCATTGTGAAAACGGAGTCACAAAGCGCACGAACTTCCTCATCGTCGGAAACTTCGACTATCGTATGCACGTCAAGGGAAACAAGAGCACAAAAATGCAGAGGGCCGAACAACTGATTCTCAAAGGGCAGGATTTGCAAATCATGTCTGAATCGGCATTTTATGATTTGATTGAGGGGGAAATTGATTGACACGCGAAGAGCATCTTGCCGCCATCAAGGAGGCGGACAATGCGTATTATGGAAAAGACCATCCGCTCCTGTCGGATGCAGCCTACGACGAGCTCCGCAAGAGCTATATTGACCAGTACGGCTCGGATGACCTTGATTATACACCCGGCGAAGTCACTACGGATTTCGTCCCATTCCACCATCCAGTACCTGTCACGTCTCTCGCAAAGATCAAGGATGGCGAGACGGACAAGCTCCACGAATGGCGCGAGAAGCTGTCTCCCGTCGTGCTCGAACCGAAATATGACGGTCTAACCGTTGTCGCCTATCCTCAAAATGACGGTTCATATAAGTTCGTCACGCGCGGCTCTGGCACAGACGGAGAAGTGCTTCCAAACTTCATCAGCAAATACGAAGGCAAAGGTCAAGTCCTCGACCCGAAGGAGAACCACGTCATTCGTGGCGAGGTCATGCTGACGAAGGAGGCTTTCAAGAGTGTCCAAGAAGAACAAAAGAAATATGCCGAGAAACTGTCTGATGAACGAGATCAACAAAAAAACCGTTTTGACGAGCTGTCCGTTCAAGTCCAAAAGCAGAAAGAATGCGTCGCCAAGCAAACGACTAAGGAGCTCGAGCAAAAAGAAAGACGCCTTCTCAAGCAGATGTCAAAGGAACTCAATCAACAGAAGAGACTTGTCAAGACTCTTTCCAGCCAGATTAATCAGTTCAAGCCGTTCATGCAGATTCGCAACGCGGCAGCCGGCATCCTCCGATCGAAGGAGCGCAGCCCGTACATCGACAAACTGACGTACATCTGCTACGACTGTGTAGGTTGGGACGTCGAGGAAAAACGCAAGCTCGACTATATCCGCAGCAATACGCCATTTGAAGCGACGGAGTGCTCGGATGTGCTAGATTTGGATATATCGGATGATGATGTCTGGAAGACTGCAAAAGAAATCTATGAAGCCGTTGGAGCGGAACTGCCACTCGACGGAATTGTGATGAAGACGCAGAAGGACGGGGCGCTCGCGGAACTCGGCTCTACGGCGCACCATCCGAACACGGGAGTCGCCCTCAAACCAAGCAAGGAAATCTATAAAACGACGATACGCGACATTGAATTTTCAATAGGGCGCACGAAAATGACACCGGTGGCGATCTTCGATCCCGTCATCATCGACAACACAGAAGTGACACGGGCAAACATTCACAACAAAGACTACTTCGATGAGATGGCTCTCTGCAAGGGGGACACGGTTTTCGTCTACAAGAGCAACGAGATCATCCCGCAGATCGATAGCGTCATCCACAACGGCGGCGAACCTTTCGTCTGGCCAGACGAGGATGCGCGTGACGAGGATGTGCTGGTGCGAGACATCATGCACATGGTGAGCAAGCCTGTTCTCAACATCACGAATTTCAGCCGAGAAACGGCCAAGAAACTGGTCGATGCAGGATTCCTCAAAGAGCGGAACGACATTTTCAATCTGACTGTCGATGAAATCATCACCTTGGACGGCCTTGGGAAATCCATCATGGAAGCGAATGAAAAGAAAAAAGCAAAAGGGAAAACAAACCTCGAACCCCCAAAGCTTGCCGAGAGCATCGTCGCGTCGATTGGAGAAATCAAAAAAGGGACAACGTTCCCGCGTTTCATGAAAGCGTTGTGCATCCCAGGCATCGGCGCACATATCGGCGAAGCCCTCGAACGCACGTTCAAGACGATGGAAGATTTTCTGGATTTTCTTCATGATGACAGCACTCCTGAAAAACAGAGGCTCGAAAAGTGGAAGAAAATCAAGGGGGTCGGCCCAGAAACCATCAAAGTGCTCGAAGGAGAAGATTTTGCCAACGCATTTCACGCACTTTCGCAGCACATCCAGAATATCGAGTGGGAGTACATTGAAACGCCAGAGAAGACGGATTCGGAGTTTTCAGAGAAGAACTTCGTCTTGACAGGAAAGATGGAGCATCCGCGTTCGTACTACGAAGACCTCATCAAAAAGGCGGGAGGCATTGTCCAATCTTCCGTCAATAGCAAGACAAACTACCTCGTCATTGCGGATGTCAACAGCACGAGCACGAAAGCTCGCAAGGCTCGCGAACTTGGCACGAAGCTCATCTCGCCAGATCAACTGGAAACCATGCTCGTCTGATCTAGATAACAGCATATGCACCACAATGAAAATGTCCCTCGGAGCAATCACACTCCGAGGGACATTTTCGATGCAATTTCATGCGCTCACGCGATCATCAGATAGCCTTTTCGGGCACTCCATTTTCAATCAGATTTTTGACCGAATCGATTTGCAGGTACTTCTTTGGAAGCAGCTTCGCAAGCTCTTGACGCTGCTCGTAACTTTGCGCCATTTGTATCTGCTTGAAAATGTTCTGCGCCTCGTGGAATCTCGCCGTACAGAAGAAAGGACGATCGTCATTCCAAACGACTGCATTTTTATAGACGGGAGAATCGTCCACAGACCCCAAAAACTCGTCAAAGTGATAATCGCGAACGCCTGATTCATAGGAATCGTGAACAAGCTGTTCCATGATGCTATCCGTGATTCCTGTATTCTTCTGATACCCATCTACGCTCCCGCCATCCCGAAGAAAGCATTGAAGGATTTTAGCACGTTCAAAAAAGACAGCAGCGCGAAGAACACTTGGTGGGCAATCAACAGAAGGTTTCTCTGCGCCATCCCCTAAAAGCGATTTCATGTCTTTCGGCGGCGTTTTCTTGAATTTCCGATGGATGGCTGCGACCCTTCTGCGAATCCGTGGAAGAGCTGCCATATTTCTTCTATTTGAAGTACCATAAACATTTCCAATGTCTTTTGCCATACCTGTCTGGATGTAGAGTAAGACCAGACGGTCACGGAGACTATTTTCAGCCATAAAGAACACCCCATTGATTACATTTTTCATGTTCTATACGATGGTTAGATATTCGCCATCAGCAAAAAATATCCTGCCATTTTGTCGTAGAACAGTAGTTTACAACTTCAAGCGGCTTCCCCTGAATGAGAAGCCAGCCATTTCAAGACATCTTGAATATGGTAGCTATTTTCAGCAGTTTGCGCCAACAAGTCCATCTTTGCGAAAAATACATCCT